>LSQX01113518.1_pt3 | contig 12802 bp, 9 predicted proteins | sample 654561 | NCBI WGS metagenome assembly LSQX01 (sample SAMN04489861, study PRJNA283612) | anaerobic digester metagenome | isolation source: 4 biogas reactors fed with cattle manure at either 37C or 55C with and... | place: Denmark: Kongens Lyngby | collected 2014 | reverse complement strand
CTGCAGATTTCCATAAAACAAAAGCAGGAAGATTATGACAGTATGTCATCTGCATTCGGTGATGCCAGAGGACTTGCGCTCAGAGATGCGGTAAAAGCGGCCGAAACCGCAAAAAACCACGCCGATAAAGCCAAAACCGACGCCGACCGCGAACTCGAAAAAGCGGAAAAAGCTCACCTTGAAGCCGGAGCAGATCTGCTCGATATATTGCTTGATGTGCTCGAAGACATGACCGATAAGGCAAAGGACAGTTACGACACAAAGAAACAGCAATATGATGAGCTGAACACAGATCAGAACATCGATACACTTAGAGCGAATTACAACAACGCCAAATCTGCGGTGCTCGATGCACAAAATAAGCTCTATCAGGAAAATCAGGGGGTTTCAAAAGCAGAGCGCGAGCTTGAAAACAAAAAAACCGCTCTCGAAGACGCAAACAAGGAGCTTGAAGCCAAAAATAAAGAACTGGAAAAAGCCGTTTCGAATTCAACCGATACAGTAATAACCGCTCCGATCGCCGGAAACATATCCCAGATAAATGTAACCGCCGGCGCTCAAACCGGGGAAGCCGACACCCTCTGCACCATATTCGTCGCAGAAAAGGGGTATAAGGTTACATTCAACGTGACAAAAGAGCAGGCAAACCGGATCAATGTCGGAGACCCCGCCAAGGCTCAGTATTTCTGGGGAGGCGAATGCAATGCCACGGTCGGGGCAATAAAACCGGACCTAACCAATGCCCAGAACCGCATAATTGAGCTTAATGTCGAAGGAGATGTGACAATCGGTCAGTCAATCACCTTTACCTTGGGCGACCGCAGCGCCGAATATGATACGGTTGTACCGAACAGCGCGATACGTGAAGATTCAAACGGCAAATTCGTGCTTGTTGTCGAAAGTAAGTCAACACCTCTCGGCACAAGATATAAAGCCGCCCGAATCGATGTTCAGGTTGTGGCATCCGACGAAACCAAATCCGCGCTTTCAACTTCGTTTTTCGGCAACGAATTTATCATTACGACCTCGACAAAACCGATAAAAGCCGGAGATCAGGTCCGGCTTGTGAATAACTGACGATTATGAACAAGGTTATTTCACGCGGTCTCGTAATTCTGCTTATCTGCGCGTTATCGCTTACAGCCGTTTGCTTTGCGCTGGCAGGCATATCGTATTACAAGCGGACACGCTCAGCCCTGGACTGCCAATATATGGCGGCCGACTGGAAAGGCGGCGGGGAAACACGCTTTGATATGATCTCCGCCTTCTTTGATACCGACGCCTCGGTCAATCAAAACAGTATTGCCACATTCAGGATGACCCTTGAAAGCAAGTTCGATGAAGCTTCCGTCGTAAAACCTGAAACCGGCAGAATGTATCTCGACTGCTGGTCAGCGAAGGGAAATATAGGAATTAGAAGCAGCCGTGCAAATGTTCCGAATGTCGAAATTTATGCAGTCGGCGGAGATTTCTTCTATTTCCATCAGCTGCCGCTTGAAAGCGGATGGTATTTCAATGACGACGAGATCGGAAGGGAAGCCATACTGCTGGACGAGACGGCCGCATGGCAGCTTTTCGGCGGATCCGATGTCGCCGGAATGACAGTTACCATAAACGACATTCCGTTCACCGTCTCCGGTGTCGTGCTGCCTCAGGAGGGCAGCGGTTACGAAGAAGCATACGGCAGCGGTCCGCATGCATACATAAATTACAAGGCATACAGCGCTCTGAATTCAGCAGAAATAAATTCGGGAGAACCGATTATCTCTTATGAGATAATCCTGCCCTCGCCCGTAACCAATTTCGCATATGACATAGTCAAAAACAATTTCGGAATCAACCCGCCGCAGGCGGCTTATGTAGACAACACGGCAAGATATAAACCGCTTACGCTGTATAAAAGACTGGCAACTTTTTTCGGGAGATCAGTCCGTGCCGACCGGGTGGTTTATCCGTATTGGGAAAACACCGCTTCGGTGACGGCGGATGTATGCGCCGCGCTGCTGCTTACCACAACCATAATCGGAGCGGCGGCGGGAATAATCATTATAATATGTGTAATCATTGTCTTAACACGTCTGAGACATAAATTCAGAAAATTCAAAGACAAAGCCGCTGAGCGCATTGAAGAGTTGTCTTATCTGAACAGATTACCCGGAACCAAAAAGAGTTTCGACGATTTCGATTCCAAAGACAGGCAAATATAACCAGACGGTTAATTATCAGGAGGTTTATCACCGATGAAACATTTTAAGCGCATTATCGCTTTTTCACTCGCAGTCCTTTTCGCACTCCCGCTTCTCTTTATGACCGGCTGCGGAAAACCTGCCCCGCAGAAAACCACAATCACGAATGTTTATAACTACGAAAAAATTTCTCTTCCAGACAGTGTTAAGGAAAACGGAGTAAATGTCGTTTTATTCAGCGGCGGAAGAATATTCTACTCATATTACGGAGCCAATGAAAACGGTGAATATTCCATGCAGCTCGATTCCATGAACACAGACGGAAGCGACATAAAAAACATACCGCTTATCAAAAACTCCGGCGATACGGATGGAAATTCCAGTATAAACACATTTACGGTTGATGCAAACGGCACAATCTGGTATATCGAACAAAACTGGAATTTTGATGAATCCACCGAAATATATACCTCCAAAATGGTAGTTAACAATGTAAAACCTGACGGAACGGAGATAGCATCATATGAAATCTCGGATTCAGGCGACTTTTCGGCAGACTATCTTTTGGCAGGCAAAAACGGAGAGATTTACTTCAATGTCGGTCCGAAAATATACTCGATTATCGACGGTAAGATAGAGTCTTCGGATAATCTCGGTATAGAATATATAACGCGTCTTGTTGCCGATAAATCAGGAAACCTGTATGTGGCTTACAGCGGCAACGAAGCCGAACAATACAAGCTTTTTCTGAAGAAATACGACCCGAAAAGCAAATCCCTCGGTGAAGAAGCCAATATACCAGATTCTGCAAAGTCCAACATTTATAATTTTAACTTCGGACCGGAATATGATTTTTATTATAATACCAATACAGCTCTGTATGGATGCAATATAGGCGATACGGAAGCTTCCGAGCTTTGCAACTGGCTCAACTCCGATTTGGATGCGGATTATATCAACAGTTTTCAGGTGCTGGAAGACGGCAGACTTCTCGTATCGGCAATAAGCCAGACAACCGAATATGCACCGTCATTTTACATGATGACCAAGCGTCCGGATTCTGAAAATGCAGAAAAATACGTTCTTACCCTCGGATGCTTATACATAGACAATAACCTTCGCTCGGCAATAGTCGACTTCAACCATAAAAACGAAGAATACAGAATAACGGTAAAAGACTATTCTCAATATAACACAGACACCGATTATAACGCCGGAACCACCAAAATGAACTCGGATATCGTATCCGGCAACACTCCGGACATAATAGTACTGACCTCGAATATGCCGTATGCAAGTTATGTTTCAAAGGGAGTTTTTGTAGACCTTAACAAGTATTTCGATGCAGACAATACCCTCAAACGCGAAGATTATTTCGAAAACGTATTCGAAAGCACCACTTATGACGGTCATCTTTACAGCATAATACCTGCATTTTCCCTGGCGACTCTTGCCGCAAAAGAATCGATAGTCAAAGAAGCCCTGGGAACATCCGATATATCCGGTATCAACATGGATGATTTTAACAAGATTCTCGCCGCAAGACCGGATGCGAATGCCTTCTCCGACGTAACACGCGACAGTTTTGTCTCGACCTTTACCTATTACAGCCTCAATCAGTTTATAGACAGAGAAACCGGCAAGTGCAGCTTCGACTCTCAGGATTTTATAGATCTGCTAAAATTCGCTAAGTCTTTGCCGACCAAGTCTGTTTACGACGACATTGACTGGGAAAATATCGACGACAACTTCTGGACCGACATGCAGCTCAGATACCGCAACGAAGAAAGTATATTCTACCCGACTTTTTTATATGAATTCGGAAGTTACTGGCGTTCGAAAGCCGGAGATTTCGGCGGAGACATGGTTCTTGTCGGATATCCCTGTGAAAGCAAGAACGGAGCCTCTTTCCAGAGCAGTATTGAATTTGCGCTCAGCTCATCTTCGAAATTCATCGACGCCGGCTGGAATTTTATCCGCTACTTCCTTACCGATGAATATCAGGATTCAGTTCAGTGGATGCTTCCGATAAANNNNAGAATACTATTACGACGATTCATCTTATTATATCGGAAACGAAAAGATAGATATCGGACGTATAACCCAGAAAGAAGTTGATTATCTCACGAACTATATCTCGAAGGTTAACATCTGCTCAAGGCCCGATGAGACGATTAACAAAATCATGACCGAAGAAACAAGCGTTTTCTTTGCCGGTACAAAAACCGCCGAGGAATGCGCTCAGATGATCCAGAACCGGGTACAGACATACATTTCAGAGCAAAGATAAGCAATTCAGCTCCCTGCCGGAGGTACCATCCTCCGGCAGGGAAGTGTTTTGATGATATTTACAAGGAAATTCGAAACAACATCCTATGTTAATTAGCCCGGCAAAAAACAGGCAAATTACTCCTTAACACAAATTTAACGTACACAAAAGTAAATTATTTGTCTACTCCCTTGACATATCGCCCGAAATATCGTATAATAGTTGATAATGCTTATTATGACTATTAAATAAGAGGTATATGAAATGCTTAGAACTTACCAGCCCAAAAAACGCCAGCGCAGCAAGGAGCACGGCTTCCGCAAGCGTATGTCTACTTCAAACGGCCGCAAAGTGCTTGCAAGAAGACGCGCAAAGGGCAGAAAGCGCCTTACTTACTGATAAGTTTTTTCTTCCGTGATCAATATGCGGAAGAATAATATTTGTTTTAAGATTCGTGTGAAAAACACAACAGGTTGTAATATTGAAACCTGTAGCAATAAGTGAAAATCATCTGTATTCGAAAGTATACAAAAACGGACGCAAGTTTGTCGGTCGATGCATAATTTTCTATGTATTGGCTGACAGAAAAGCGTCGGTTTTCAAAAAAGCCAATCCGGAGAAACATAAAATCAACCGGCTCGGTATAACGGTAACCAAAAAAATCGGGGCTGCTGTTGTAAGAAGCCGGGTTAAACGGATACTTCGCGAAGGATGGCGGCTTGTAAATAAAGAATACAGGCTGAAATGCGGCTTTCTTGTCGTAATCGTTGCACGCGACAACGCTGTAACTGCAAAGACCGATGATATTAAAGCCGATTTGATAAAAGCCTGCAAAATGCTTGATATGCTTGAAGCATGTCCCAAAGAAGATTGAATGGCTTGTAAACAGCCGATAGAATCGGCCAGCATCTCAGCGCGCGATGCGCGGCTGAAAAGCGGCTGCGGAAGTGACTGACGCCGTATTTGCCGCTCAAAATGTAACTTTGCAGCGCTGCTGAACAGATAATCGGCGGCGCTGTTTTTTATGCCGCCCGGAGGCGTTTTTTGAAACACATTTTCATATGGTTTATCAGGCTTTACCAAAAATTTATCTCTCCGCTTAAGCCTCCGTGCTGCCGCTTTACCCCAACATGCAGCGAATATGCAGTAAATGCATTGAAAGAATGGGGATTTATCGCTGGAACCGTGCTTTCCGTCTGGCGGATACTTCGGTGTAATCCTTTCGGCAGAGGCGGATACGACCCGGTGCCGGAAAACCGTTATAAAGGCAAATTGCTTTCCCTTATAAAACGCAATTCTTTAAAGAAAAACAACACAAACAATAAGAGCGATTAATATGTCATCTATTTTTGATTTTATCAGTGTGCCTTTCGGATATGTCGTACGATTTTGTTACAGCTTCACGCATAACTATGCCGTCGCGCTGCTCATATTTGCCGTATTGATAAAACTGCTTTTGCTCCCGCTGAGCATAAAACAGCAGAAGAATCAAGTCATGCAGGCGAAGCTGCGTCCGAAAGAAATGGCGATCCGGCAGAAATATGCCGGGCGTGACGACAACGTAACCAAGCAAAAGGTCCAGCAGGAAGTAATGGACCTTTACCAGCGGGAGAAATTCAATCCCATGGGCGGCTGTCTTCCTATGGCTGTTGAACTTATTATCATCTGGGCGCTCTATTCCGTTATAACGAGTCCGCTGAAGTATCTCTGTCAGCTCAACGCCGACATTATAACCGCGATAACCGAAAAGATCACCGAACTTGGCGGCGCCGCGAATATGAGCCAGATAAAAATGGTTGCCTTCATTAGGGAGAATTTCCAGAGTTTTACATCGATACTCCCCGAAGGTTTCACCGAAAAAAGCCTGCCCGACTTCCGTTCGATATTCGGACATCTCGATCTCGGACAGACACCTGCTTTGAAAGAGCCCTCTCTGCTTTGGATTATCCCTATTGCAACTTTCATCATTGTATTTGCTTCAATGAAGATAACCCGGAAATTCACCTACCAGGCCCCCGGAACCGAGGATCAGATGAAATCCATGAAGATAATGGATTTCACAATGCCGCTCATCTCGGTCTGGATCACTTTTACCGTTCCTGCGGTCGTAGGCCTTTACTGGATCTATCAGAACATCCTTAACGCACTTAAACAGGCACTGCTTTGGAAACTTTATCCCGTTCCGAAATTCACCGAAGAAGAAATCAGACAAGCTCAGAAAGAATACAACGGCAAGGTTCAGAGAGCCCCTGCTGCCGAAAAACCTCGCTCGCTCCACCGTATTGATGACGATGATTTCCCCGATGAACTCCGCAAAAAGAATCAAAATAAACAGGAAAAAACAAATCTGATTGCCAAAGCCGAACTTAAAGATGAATCGGATAAAAGCACAGACGATAAGCACGAAAACAACAACGAAAATAAAGACGAATCGGCAGAGAATTCTTCAGACGAATGAACAGAGCGACTTTGTTTATTATAACGGCAATAATTGAATTGCAGAGGATTATTATATGGTAAAAAAAGAAACGATAGCCGAAGGAAAGACTGTAGAAGCCGCCGTATCTGCAGGTGCGGCAAAATTAAATGCAACCACCGACCGTGTTACATATGAGATACTTGAAACTCCGAAAAGAGGTTTCTTGGGTTTCGGAGAAACACCGGCAAAGGTCAAAGTCATCTATCAGATAGGTCCCGAAGATGAAGCGCTGGACTTTGTGAGAACCCTTATAACAAACATGGGTATCGATGCCTCGGCCGAGATATCTCGTTCACTCTCAAGCTCAGGAGACAGAATGATAAACATATCCGGCGAGGGAGCGGGAGTATTGATCGGACATCACGGCGATACCCTCGATTCGCTTCAGTTCCTTGTAAACCTTGCCGTAAACCGCGGAGGCGAAGACGAAAACCGCGAAGGATACATGCGAATTGTGGTCGATATCGAAAATTACCGCGAAAAACGCGAGGAAACACTTCGGCAACTGGCTCGCAGCATGGCTAACCGTGTTAAAAAATACAAGAAGAATATCACTCTCGAACCGATGAATCCCTACGAAAGAAGGATAATTCACTCGGAAGTCCAGAATATACCCAATGTTTCAACAGTTTCGATCGGACAGGATTCAAGCCGCCGTGTAGTGATATTTTATACCGAAAACGGCCAGCCCACGGCATCTCAGGTTGCTCAGGCTGCTTCAGCTCAAGCCGACAAGGATAAATCTGTCAGGAGAAGCCGTTCTGATACAGACAGCTCAACAAAACCGCGCGGAAATAAAAATCGCCGCGACAGAAAGAAGACTGCTAAATCAGACACCGGGCTTTCGTCAGACAAGCAAAGTGTAAATGATATTTACGAAAATGAAACGGCAGCGGAAGATACCGACCGTAACGAAGCTCTTGCCGTCCTTAATGCTCAGAAAAACCGCCGCCGCGGCAAAAAAACCGTAATTTCGGATATAGCAATTCCCGAATCATCCGAATCAGACTGTTCGGAATCAAACCGCACCGTATCTGCCGGGAACGAAAGGGAATATGCACGAAATGATTATTCACGCGATTCAAACAGAGCAGAACGACGTGAACGCGGAGATCGGAGAGACGGGGGACGCAGATCAGACCGTCAATCCGACAGGCGCGGCAGCTCTTCCGGCAGCAGTCCCCGTCCTTCAAAGAAAAGCAAGACGGAAGACCTGATCGCAAAAACAATTGCCAGTTTCAAAAGCGAAGCACCTGAAGAAATTCACATTGAAGAAAAACCCGAGATCAAAACTCAGGCAGTGGTAGACAATTCTCCTGTCATACTCAATGCAAATGCTTCCAGCGACGACTTTAAAAAGAAATAATTAATTATTAAAAAACTGACTCCGCCTTAAGGTGAAGTCAGCTTTTTGTTACATTTTAAAATAAAAAAGAGCCGAAATCAAAAACGGCTCTTTTTGGCGGAGAAGGAGAGATTTGAACTCTCGCGCCGGTTAAAGTCCGACCTACACCCTTAGCAGGGGCGCCTCTTCGGCCTCTTGAGTACTTCTCCAAGGCACGCTTAATATTGTAACATATTGTCAGGTTAATGGCAACCAAATTTTTCTGAACATAATGTGAATTATTTCTCAAGTAAAGCTCCGGAGAAGCGAAATGTATTTTTGCTTCTCCGGATTGGTATTAATCAGATATTATATATTCCCGGATCGTCAAGACGGACTCTGCGTCCCTGATAACTGGATAAGTAGCAGGCAAGCACCATGCGGAGCGAATCACGCCCCTCATACACCGAACAGATAGGTCCTCTCTCTCCTCTCAGGAATTCACCAAACTTTATGTACTGGTTAACAATTCTCCATCCATGACCGGCAGGAGAATCTATGTCAGAAACAGTCCAATCCGCATCTCCGTTGACATGCCACTTAAGTCCCGGTCCGCTGCGGGTAAGATTATGACAGGACACGCCGTCACCGTATGACTGCAATATTGTTCCTTTGGAGCCGTAGACTTCGGTAGTCGGCTCGGTTGTGCAGGAAGCAAAGTTGCAGCTGATTGTTGCGAGCATGCCGTTTTTATATTTAAAAAGCGCTGCTCCGCCGTCGTTTTTCACTTTAGGGTTCGACATTGTGGTCAATTCGCAGCTAACCGTTTCGGGAACACCGAAGATCCAGTTAAGCATATCTATCGGGTGGGAGCTGTCATCGGCAAAGATATCGCGGTTCAGAACCTTGTCATTATGCCAGGTATTTTCAAAATCTCCCCATAAATGAGTCGAAAGACTGTGGCGGCGGCGGTATTGATATATATCGCCGATTGTTCCGTTGTCAATGAGTTCTTTAATCTTAATATTCTGTGGGTCTGAACGCATCTGATATCCCATAGTGAAACGAACGCCGTTTCGTTCAACCGCTTCAACGATTCTGTCTGCTTCCGAAAGCGACAGAGCCATGGGCTTGTAACAGATAATATCCTTTTTGGCATTTGCCGCCATCTCAACGAGTTTGGCATGAAATGCGGTTTCTGAAGATATGACGACGGCGTCGCAGGATTGAAGCACTTCTTCAACTGATTCGGCGGTTTCCATTTTCAGTCTCTCGCAGCAATTTTTCTTTGTTGCCGGATTCCAATCCCAGCCCTTGGTAAACTGAATGCCGAGCTCCGGATGGTTTATCCATTCATTGCCATATGACATGATATGACCATGAGCAAATCCCAAAACTCCTAATTTTACGGTCATGAATACTTACCTCACTTTCCGGGTTGACGAATAAACAAAATGCATGGTTATACTGCAATATAATTATAGCATATTTCAACCGGTAATGCAATATATTTTGACTTTTTCCTAATGCTCGATTTATTATTCTTGACAAGATACTTAATATGGTGTATAATGATATTAAGTATATTTGTTGTCATTGTGCTGATAACTGTTTCTATATTAAAAAAGGATTCGCCGCCATATGTCTTTTTCATCTAAAAAGGCCGCAGGCTATATATGCCTGGCTTGTTTTATTGCCGTTATTTTAACCGCTGCCGATATATTCCTGATGCTGCGCGGATATGACTGGAATGTGCATTATTACTCCCGTGAATATTCATTGTCGTCTTCAATACTGCATATTGCTGCCGCTGTATCGGTTGTTCTGTTTTTATCCGCAGTTTTTACTCTCAAAAACGAAAAACTTTCATCCATTCAACAGAAAACCAATCAGTTTACCGCCTTTTTTTCGGTTATGACAGGCGTGCTGACAGCAGCTTTCGGCTTATATCGTTTATACGAAGCGCTGTCGGGAAGCTATATATTCAGAATCAAATATAATGTCTGGGGATTCGCCGCAGCTCCTCTTGCCATTATCGGAGGTCTTTATTTCATTGTTACTTCGATATCGAAAGAACCCGCCAAACGAAGAAATACGATTTTTATTTACTTCTTAATTGCTTTTATGGCTTTAATGGTGTTTGATACCTATTTCAGTATTGACACCCCTCTTAATTGCCCGCCGAGAATAATCGGAATGATTGCTCTGCTGGCTGCCATGAACTATATGCTGTATGAAGCGCGATTTTTGCTTAACAGTCCGGCACCGGCAAGATATATCGCCTCCTCTGCCGTTGCTTTGATTCTGTGCTCGATATCATTTATCCCGTTATCAATTTTTGGCTTTGTCGGTAAAATGAAGATTACAGCGGAAACCCTTCTTTATCTTGCAGGAGTTACATTTACGATATATGTTGCCGGACGTTCATTGTCATATATTAAAGCAACTGCCGATTATTCGGCAAATCCGACAGATGAAGTCAAAGATAAAAATCAGGTTTCGTAACCGCCAGACGAAAATACATAGACAAACCAACGCACCGAAAAACATACAGACTATTCCGAAAGGAGCGCCGATATAATGAAGAAGAAAATTTTTGCCTTGCTTGCGTTGGTATTGCTGTTTATCCCCACATATGCAGCCATCGCTTATTATAAGGTAGCGCAAAACGCTCCGGTCGAGGTTAAGGCAGTCAATAAAATGACGCTTACAGACCTTGTCGGAGATACCTTTGAATTCGAAAAGACCGATAAAAAACTCAAAGACAATATCGAAGACAACATGCTTGCGTTCTTTATGGATATGAACGCCAAAGCCACGCCTCAGGCTACCATTCCCGAAGGCATAGATATCAATACGTATTTCAAAGCAAACATTTTCAGTTATGACCGTGAATCGATATATCGTTATTATTTCAGTGACGGTGCCGATAATTCCTGGTTTATCGACGGGGATGGCAATATATTTCAGATTTCGTCAAATCACGCTAAAAAGTTCCTTGATTCAATTTATGCGAGAAGCCTTTATCCTGATTCCGTAGTCCCTGAAATGATTATGGATGATCAGCTGATAGAACCGAGGATGATGAAGTGGGAATACCGCGGCCAGAGCAATAATTTCATAACCGCAGCCGATATTGACAATACAACATCGGAGATGAAGACATATCTGCTTGTCGGCGGCAGAATGACCATATCCTTCGGAGTCGAACCTGATGCTGTCAACGTAAAGATAGTTTCAGGCGGCAGTACTGTATTTGATGATACATATGAAAATGTAGGCAATCTCAATCTCAAAGAAAACGACGACGCTGCAATAACGGTAACTGCCAAGTGGTATGAAACCTCCGACCGCAATTATCGCGGCGAAGCGACATATAACTTCAATTCAAAGGTTACCGCCGAGCCGTTATTCTATCTCGGAGAGAGTTCGGTGTTTCCCGGTGATTTTGTCACTGTAACGGGTTTCAATGTAACCGAGGTTGCCAATGTTAAGTTTTCCAGCACACCCGATATAGGCTTTACTCCCGTGTTTTTCCGGGATGGCACCTGCGTCAGAGCGCTTATCCCCGTCGATGTTAACATTCCGGAAATTGCTGCAATGTCTGAAAACGGTACTCCCGATGAAAATGTCGCCATTGATATGACATTTACAACCGCCGGTGTCTCGACTACGCTGACTCTCGTAGTAAACGAAAAAACATTTAAGGCCCAAAGTCTTGATTACAGCGCACAGCTTATCAATTCGACATACAGCGATGCAGCGATTGAGGAGTACAAGAACTCTCTGTCAGAAGCACTTAATAACAAAGAACCAAACAGATACTGGGAAGGAACATTCATTGAAGCAAGCCCGGAAGGCATAATACGCACCGGTTTCGGTCTTTACAGAACGATTACCGCGACCGGACAAACCGTACGCCACACCGGCGTTGATTATATTGCGGCTCCCGGAAGTTCCGTCCTTGCTGTTGCCGGCGGAAAAGTTATCTATACCGGAGAGCTTACAACTTCCGGTAAGATTGTCGTAGTCGAGCACGGTTGGGGACTTAAGAGCACCTATGAACATCTGAGCACCATATCGGTAGCTGTCGGCGATGTTGTCAATAAAGGAGATACTGTCGGTCTCGTAGGTAATACCGGATGCACCGAAGGCTATATGCTGCATACTGCGCTGTTCGTATTTGAAGTTCCGGTATGTCCGTATCCGCTTTGGGAAAAGGGAATACCGATGAAAGAAGTTTCCGCAGTAGGAGCTGTTTCGGAAGCAACCGCTCCCGAACCTGATCAGGAACAGTCCGAGTCAAATCCCGATACCGCCGGGTAAACAACAGATGAAAAGAAAACCGTCCTTCAATGGGCGGTTTTTTGTATTATGAAGCTGTAAACGCTGTTTTGACAGACTTTCAAAGGGGTTGATCGAGTATTTTCGTTTTAACCCTTGACAAAAGCAGTGAAAAGTGGTATAATATCAATGTTCATCCGGTATCCGATGCTTTCTGTACCTTTAGCTCAGCTGGATAGAGCAACTGCCTTCTAAGCAGT
>LSQX01287645.1_pt1 | contig 12804 bp, 9 predicted proteins | sample 654561 | NCBI WGS metagenome assembly LSQX01 (sample SAMN04489861, study PRJNA283612) | anaerobic digester metagenome | isolation source: 4 biogas reactors fed with cattle manure at either 37C or 55C with and... | place: Denmark: Kongens Lyngby | collected 2014 | reverse complement strand
AGATGTGTATAAGAGACAGGGCGCAGCAGGCGCACCTTCTCGTCGCGGATGTGGCGCGCATCGAGTCCCCACGGACACTCCATGGCGACCAGCGCCAGCATCTGCGTCAGGTGGTTCTGCATCACATCGCGGATGATGCCCGCCTCGTCGAAGTAGCCCGCGCGCCCGGCCAGCGGAATATCCTCCGACCAGCAGATATGAACCTGGCGAACATGGTCGCGGTTCCAGAGCGGCTCGAAAGCCGAGTTGGCAAAGCGCAGCACTAGCAGGTTCTGGATGACCTCCTTGCCCAGATAGTGGTCGATGCGGTAGATCTGCTCCTCGCGGAAACACTCCTTCAACTGGGCCGAGAGCGCATCTGAAGAGGCACGGTCATGGCCGAAGGGCTTCTCGAGCACCACGCGATCCCAGCCTGTAGCGTCATCGGCGGCGCGCAGGATGCCGGCCGCGCGCATGGAGTGAGCGACGGGGCCGAAGAGCGCGGGAGGAATGGCAAAGTAGTAGAGCACGTCCACCGCCGGCCCGCAGACTGTGGCAATCCCGCGGCGCAACCGCGCAAAATCCCCCGCCGCATCGTAGGCGCCCTGCACATAATGGCAGCGCGGCAGGAAGGAGTTCTGGTGCAGTTCACAGGCGCTATCGGCCAACTCCTCGCAGCGCAGGCCGGGTGCAATGCGGTTGCGGAAGGCTTCGTCGGATAAGTCGCTGCGCGCGAATCCGAAGCAGTGGGTGTCCGGCGGCAGGCCGCCGCGCGCGTCAAGCGCGAAAATGGCGGGAAAGATCTTGCGGGTTGCCAGATCGCCCGAGGCGCCGACGACGACAATGGCCAGCGGCCGGCCGGATGGAACGCTTTTCATCTATCGTTCTCTGTTCAGCCGCGGATCTTGTTTTCCTTGCGGCGCTTCTCGATGATGGCCTCCGCCATCTCGGCGGGCACCACCTCGTGGCGCGCCAGGCTCATGGTGAAGGTGCCGCGGCCCTGGGTCAGTGTGCGGATCGTGTTGGAGTAGCCGAACATCTCGGAGAGCGGCACCAGACCGTGGACGATCTTGCTGTCGCCGCGCCCCACCATGCCCTCGATACGGCCGCGGCGCTGGCAGATCGAGCTCGTGGCCGCGCCCATGTACTCCTCCGGCACGGTCACCTCGACGTCCATCAGCGGCTCGATGAGCTGCGGGTGGGACTTGAGGAACAGCGTGCGGAAGCACTGGCGGCCCGCCTCGGTGAAGGCCATCTCGCTCGAGTCGACCTCGTGGTGCGAGCCGTCGAAGACCGTGACCTTGACGTCCACCACCGGATAGCCGGCCAGCGGCCCCGACTCGAGGGCCTGGATGACGCCCTTCTCGATGGCGGGGATGTATTCGGCGGGGATGTTGCCGCCCTTGACCTCGTTGACGAAGGCGAAGCCGCGCCCGGCCTCCTGCGACTCGACCTTGAGGCAGACGTGGGCGTACTGCCCGCGGCCGCCCGTCTGCTTGACGTGCTTGTAGGAGCCTTCGGCGCCCGTGGTGATGGTCTCGCGGTAGGCCACCTCGGGACGCCCCACGACGCACGAGACGTTGAACTCGCGGCGCAGGCGGTCCACAAGCACCTCGAGGTGCAGCTCGCCCATGCCGGAGATGATCGTCTCGCCGGTTTCCTGGTCGTAGGCCACGACAAAGGTGGGATCCTCGGCTGCCAGCGTGTGCAGCGCCGCGCCGAGCTTCTCGTTGTCGTTGCGGCTGGAGGGGCTGATCGCGACCGAGATGACGGGGGCCGGGAACTCGATCATCTCCAGGACGATCGGCGCGGCGGGATCGCAGAGCGTATCGCCGGTGCGCGTCTTGCCGAGGCCGGCCACGGCGACGATGTCGCCGGCGTGGGCGGTCTCCAGCGAGACCTGCTTGCTGGCGTGCATGCGGAAGAGACGCCCGACGCGGCCCGACACCCCCAGCGTGGAGTTGAGGATCACCTGGCCCACCTTGAGGGTGCCGGAGTAGATGCGGATATAGAGGACACGCCCCATGTGCTTGTCGGCCACGATCTTGAAGGCCAGGGCGGCAAAGGGATCCTCATCGCGCGGGAAGCGCCGCGTTTCGGGATCGCCATGCGCGCTGACCGCCCCGACGTCCAGCGGCGAGGGCAGGAAGCGCGTCACGCCATCAAGCAGCGGCTGGACGCCCTTGTTCTTGAAGGCGGTACCGCAGTAGATCGGAACAAGATTGCGCGCCAGGCAGCCCTTGCGGATGCCCTTGAGGATGTCGGCGTCATTCAGTGTGCCTTCGTTAAAGTACTTCTCCAGCAGGTCGTCGTCCTGCTCGGCGGCGCGCTCGATGAGCTCCTGGTGGGCCGCGTCGCAGACCTCGCGCAGATCCTCGGGGATATCAGTGTAGTTCAGATTGACGCCGCGGCTCTCCTCATCAAAGGTGATGGCCTTCATGCGCAGGATGTCCACCACGCCCGTGAAGGTCTCGCCCGCGCCGATGGGGTAGGTCATGACGACCGGGTTCGACTTCAGCGTGTTGCGGATCTCCTCGACCGTGCCGTTGAAGTCCGCGCCGATGCGGTCCATCTTGTTGATGAAGCAGAGCTTCGGCACCATGTACTTCTCGCTCTGGCGCCAGACCTGCTCGGTCTGGGGCTGGACGCCGCCCACGGCGCAGAAGAGCGCGATGGCGCCGTCGAGCACGCGCAGGCAGCGCTCGACCTCGGCTGTGAAGTCGACGTGGCCGGGAGTATCGATCAGACTGATCTGGTAATCCTTCCAGTGTACGGTGGTGGCGGCCGAGCCGATCGTGATGCCGCGCTCCTGCTCCTGCACCATGAAGTCCATGGTGGCGGCGCCATCATGCACCTCGCCAAGCTTGTAGTTGGAGCCACAGTAGAACAAGATACGCTCGCTGGTCGTGGTTTTGCCGGCATCAATATGGGCCATGATGCCGATATTGCGGATCTTGCTCAGGGGATGGGACTGGTCAGACATGTTCGTTCTAAAGGCAATGCGGGGAAAGTGAAAACCGACAGCATAGCAGATTTGGCGGCTATTGGCAATCACGCCACGGCGTAATCGGCCAGCGGGGTGCGATTCAAACTAGTTGAATCACAAAGGCGCGAGGGTTCAGGGTTCAGTATTGCCACCGCCCCTGCAGGGCGGTTGGAACAGGTGGGAGACACGATTTTCAGGATTTTCCGGGCCTGCCCGCTGCAATATTTTTTTTGACAGGATTTCCCGCTGCGCGGGCGCATATGAACAGGATTATCAGGATTATTTTGGATGGCCGCTGCGCGGTAGGATGAAGCTACGGATTGCGCGGATTTTGCGGATTGGGATGGGGGTGTCTCAGACTAGTCGGGCCGCCGCTGCCCTGCAGGGCGGCGGCAGTAGCAGTAGCAGTAGTTCTAAAGTTCGGAAGTTCTAAAGTTCTAAAGTTTTGTGCCCGCCGGAGATGGGATGCCCCACTGTGTCGCTTTGTCCCTACGTTTTGTCGGAAGCGGAGGAGTAAGCGGGGGGGGTAAGGTGCTGGGTTCATGGTGTGCCGCTTATCTATAGTTCTGGAATACCCCTTGCGGCGTGCCACACGCGGATGATCTCCACTACTTCATCGGAATGGCGGATGCGATATACGATTCGGCAGGGTCGGCGAATCACCTCTCGGATACTTGGATCGCCAAAATCGGGAACGATCCGTCCTGATTCGGGAAAACACGGCAGGCGCTCCACAGTGTTAAAAATGCCACGGATGAATTTGGCGGCCGCTATGGGATCTGCTTCGGCAATGTAGACGCTGATCTCGCGTAAATCGAAGCGGGCGGAGGGCGACCAAATCAACCGGTAAGCCATTGGGCGAACTCCTCTTTGACGCGGTCATGCGGAATGCCCTTGCCCTCATCCAGCTCCCGGAGTCCCTTGCGGATGCCGATAAGGAAGTTGATACGCTCCTGCACATCCTCCCAGGTGGCATCCTCGGGCAGCTCCTCAAGCGTACGAATAGCAAGCTCTTTAGTGTTCATAATCATATTCTAGCACAGGGTTCCGGGGTAAACAAGCAGGCTAATTGCAGGCTAATTGCAGCGTGGCGACAAAGTGTGGTGACAAGGTGTAAGCGCGAAGCACCCACATAAACCCACTCTGAAACGGCACAATTCATCCACCCGCTTACTCTATCACTTTCGACAAAGTTGCAGACAAGGTCCGCGACAAACCAAGGGGTGCGGTCACACGCTCTCCATGTGCCAGCCCCGCGCGCCCCTGTCGCTAACCGATTGCATTTTCAGATGCTCTTGCAAATAAATTTCCGGCACGTAAAATTGGAGGTGATCGCAATGAAGTGCCGGTTTCGTAAATCCGGCGGGAGCAGCGAGGCAATGAAGATCTACATCACCTGTGATTTGGAAGGCTGCGCAGGCATCACCCATTGGGAAGAGTGCGCGCACGGTCATCCCGACTATGCCCTTGCGCGGGAAGAGATGTCGCTGGAAGTCGCCGCCGCCTGCCGCGGCGCCCTGGCGGGCGGGGCGCGTGAAGTGCTGGTGCGCGATGCCCACGGTTCCACCCGCAATGTGCTGCCGCACCTGCTGCCGCGGGAGGCGCGCCTGCTGCGCGGCAGCAGTGGCGATCTGATGCCGATGATCACCGGATTGCAAAACGAGGCTTTCGATGCCCTGATGATGGTGGGCTACCATAGCGCGGCCGGAGAGCCTACCAATCCGCTAAGCCACACCTTCAACCGCCTCACCGAGTCGATCCTGCTGAACGGCCGGCCGATGAGCGAGTGCATGTACTACGCCTATGCGGCGGCCCTGCACGGTGTGCCGCTGGTGCTGGTTAGTGGCGATCAGGGAATCTGTGATTTCGCCGCCGGCCTGATCCCGGGCATTCATACCGTGGCTACCAAGAGCTGCGTGGGTGCCGCGACCCTTTCGCTGCATCCCAGGGAGGCACAGGCACGTATCGAGGCGGCGGCCGAGCGGGCACTCAGGGGCGATTTGAGAGCCTGCCGCATCAAGCTTCCCAAGGAGTTCTCGATCGAAGTCCGCTACCGCGACCACAGCATGGCGCTGGATCGCAGCTTCTATCCGGGCGCCCGGCAGACCGATGCCAAGACCATCTGCTTCGATGCGGCGGACTACCGCGAAATCTTGCGCTTTATCCACTTCGTCCTGTAGGGACTGTTGATTTATCCCCGCGCGGATTAATCAGGAACTCAAGAACTCATGAAGGATGCAAGAATGCGTGATTTCCACAAACAAATTCCTGATTTCATGAGTTCCTGATAAAAAAGCAACAGGGATGTGCAATAAGTCAACACTCCCTGTAGTCGGGGCTGTAGTCGGGGCTTGCCGGAGTGGCTATCGGGCAAGTATGATAATAACTTCATCCGCCAGCCTGATACCGGCGAACAGCGGATCCGGCACCTGAAGAAAGAGACCCATGCATCCACACGATACCGTTGTTATTCTCGATTACGGGGCGATCAACGCCCAGATAGTCGCCAAGGCTGTCCGCCAGCTCAACATCTACTGCGAGGTGCTGCCCTCTTCCGCGGGAATCGACCGCATTCGCAAGCTGAATCCCCGCGCCCTGATCCTCCAGCGTGGCAAGGCCTTTGGGGAGCGCACCCTCGGACGCGAGGCCGCCGCGGATCTTGCCGCGCTGGGCGTGCCCGTGCTCGACCTGCTGGAGACGGAGTGCCCGCCCGGGAACCTCGGGGAGTTTCTCGTCGGGCGCTGCGGACTGCGGCAGGATTGGACCACGGAGCGGTTCATCGAGGAGACGGTGGCCGATCTCCGTGAACGCATCGGCGACCGCAAGGTGCTGCTGGCGATGTCCGGCGGGGTCGATTCCTCGGTCTGCGCCGTGCTGCTGCACCGTGCCGTCGGCCGCCAGCTCACCTGTGTCTTCGTCGACCACGGCTGCATGCGCAAGGACGAGCCGCGGCAGGTGGTCGAGATCTTCCGCGACCAGTTCGGCATCAACCTGGTTGCGGTCGATGCCGAGGCGCGCTTTCTGGCGCGCCTGGCCGGCGTGACGGATCCCGAGGCCAAGCGCAAGATCATCGGCGAGGAGTTCATCCGCGTCTTCGAGGAGGAGGCGCGCAAGCTGGGCGAGATGGACTACTTCGTGCAGGGCACGATCTACTCCGACGTTATCGAGAGCGGCTGGGAGGGCGGCAAGGCCGTCAAGTCGCACCACAACGTCGGCGGACTGCCCGAGCGCATCGGCTTCAAGGGCATCATCGAGCCGGTCAGGTACCTCTTCAAGGACGAGGTGCGCAAGGTTGGCGACGCCCTGGGCATTCCCGCCGCGGTCAACCACCGCCAGCCCTTCCCGGGGCCGGGGCTCGGCGTGCGCTGTCTGGGAGAACTGACCAAGGAGAAGCTCGATATCCTGCGCGAGGCCGACGCCCATTTCCTGAAGGCCATGGCCGAGGCCGGCTACGACCGGCAGGCGAGCCAGTATTTCGCCGTGCTGACCAACGTGCGCAGCGTCGGCGTGGCCAATGACGCACGTACCTACGGTTATGTCATTGCCCTGCGCGCCGTCAAGACCACCGATTTCATGACCGCCGCGGCCGTGCCCCTGCCGATCGACTTCCTGCTTCGCGTGGGCGGGGAGATCGCCACCCATGTCAAGGGCGTCAACCGCGTGGTGTACGACATCACCGGCAAGCCGCCCTCCACGATCGAGTGGGAGTAATACCATGCCTGAACTGCCGGAAGTGGAGACAGTCGTCCGCGGTCTGCGTCAGGCGGGATTGCCCGGCGCGCGGATCACGGCGGTCGATGTGCGCAACGCCAGGATAGTCGGCGGGGAGCCGGAAGCCCTGCGGCAGATGGTGGTGGGGCGGGAGGTGGCGCGCATTGACCGCCGCGGCAAATACATCGTGATTGATTTCGACAACGATGCGCGCCTGCTGATCCATCTGCGCATGACGGGCAAGCTGCGCTTCGGCGCGGCGGACGAGCAGCCTGGCAAGCACGACCACGTCATTTTTACGCTCTCCGACGACCGCCGCCTGATCTACAACGATACGCGCCGTTTCGGCCGCATCGTCCCCTGCGGTGCTTCCGATCCGCTGGCCAGACTGGGGCCCGAGCCGCTCGACGCCGCATTTACGCCGGTCGTGCTGGGAGAGCGGCTGGCGGGGCGGCGCAGCCGCATCAAGCCGCTCCTGCTGGATCAGGCGATTGTCGCGGGCCTCGGCAACATCTATGTTGATGAGGCGCTCTGGCACGCGCGCATCCATCCCGAGACCCCTGCTGATCGTCTGGGCCCGAAGGAGCTGCGCAGCCTCCACAAGGCCATCCGGCAGGTGCTTGCCAGCGGTATCGAGAACCAGGGCACGACACTCGGCAACGGCCAGTCCAACTTCTACAGCGTGGCCGGACGCCGCGGACGCAACTCTGACCAGCTCAATGTCTTTCGGCGCGACGGCCTGCCGTGTCCCCGTTGCGGTGCCACTATCGAGCGTTCCGTCGTCGCCCAGCGCGGCACGCACTTCTGCCCCGCCTGCCAATGTCTAAACGCGGATTGAAGAGAGGAGTCCACCATGTCGCCAAGCAACTCTATCACCCTGCCTGACTGCGGCACCTTTCTGGGAACGCCGGTCTATCTGCACCGCGGCGACACGATTTTCCAGACTTCCGGCCCATACTACACAAGCTGGGTCTCGGAGGATCACGACGCCGCCTGGTATATCGAGCGCACGGCCAGCGAGAACCAGGGCAACCTGGTGGCCATCTGGGATGGCGGCGCCACCAGGCAGAGCCTGCTGGCCATGGCCGACTACATGGCGCTGGACGAGCTGGGGTATGAAGTGCCCCGGCCCGACTGGGAGAACAGGCGTTTCCTGGCGCCCTCGGATTGGGACGTGATTGCGCAGCATCCCGAGCGCCTGGGCGCAGGCCTCATCCGCATGCTGCGCCAGGCTGGGGAGCTCGGGCTGTCGGTGATGACGATCTACACCGATGCCCATCCCAGCCAGTTGGCGCGCCTGGAGCCCTTCAAGGACCGCTTTCTCGGCTGCAATGTGGGCGAGATTTTCACCTTCAGATTCAAGGATGAGGAGGATCCCGAACTGGCCCGGGCCTGCCAGGCTACCAACGACCTGCGCCAGTTGGCGGATAACTTTCTGGCGAGCGTGCGTGCCTGTGTGCAGCAGCGCCTCGCGGACGGCTGGCAGCGCCTGATGGTGACGGGCGGTATCGCCATGCTGGACTACGAGATCATCGGCGGCATCGGGATTCCGGTCGTCGAGGATTTTGCCGTGCCGCATCTCAACATCGCCTCCGCCATCTCGCGGGGGTTCTACCGGCAGTTCGATCTGCCGATCTGGGGCACCGATCTGGCGCACGAGCACTACTCGCTGCTGCCCTTTGCCAGTCCCCACAAGATGCCGCTGCTGACGGCCTCGCTCTACATGAAATACATGGCCGGCTGCAAGCTGATGCTGGTCGAGAGCGGCAACTGGTGGCAGCAGAGCGACCATATCGAGGATACGCACATGCACCAGGTGCCCAAGCTCGATCTGGGTTCCATACGCGAGAACAGTCCGCATCTGAGCGCGCCCTACGTCGCGGAGGCGCGGCGCCACTACCCGTACATCAACTACGATTCGGACGTTTGCCGCGAGTATCGCCGCCGCATCTCCGGGTTCTACGATTTCCTGAAGGCCAACGGCACGCCCGCGGGTCAGCCGGCCGCACGCGTGGCGGCGATCAAGGGCAACCTCGATCTGGCCGGCCCGGGCGGATGCAATCCCAATGCGGTCATCGCGGGGCAGTACGACCAGGCCGACCGGGATGCCCGCTGGTTCCACTCCACTCCCGAGCGCGGGTGGGGCATTTTCGCGGACACCTTCTATCCGCGGCCGCCGGTGCTGGGTCCCTACAAGAATCCCTTCCTCTCCGGTACGCCCTACGGCATAACGGACATCGTGAGTTTCGCGGCGGATCCCGATCCGGCATTCCTCTCCAGCTACGCCGCGCTGCTGTTTACCGGATGGAACACCTGTACCGAGGCGCAGTACAAGGCGCTGGTGGCCTACGTCCGTGGTGGCGGCACGCTCTTCGTCTCGATTCCGCACCTCTCCACCAACACCAGCCGCAACTACACCAGCTACGGGGTTGACGAGCTTATCCATGGCGGCGATTTCTCCGAACTCTGCGGCGTGAAGGTGCTCGGGCGCGGCAAGCAGTTCTACTGGGCCGTGACGCCGAGCAAGGAGCGTCCCCTGGGCGTGCCGCCGCAGCGCAAGTTCGGCGTCTGCATGACGCACATGGGACGTATCGAGATCCAGCCGGGAGTCGAGATCGTCGCCGTCGAGGACGAGCAGTTCATGCCGCTGCTGCTGCGCCACCGGCCGGGACGCGGCACGGTCTATTTCCTCAACATGTGGGAGTATCCGGGGGCGCTGGGGATCGACACCGCGCCCAGTTCGACGCACGACAACCATCTGGGCCTGCTCCACACGATCTACCGCACGATTGCCCTCGAGACACGCGGCGGCATCTACATCACCGACGACGGGAAATTGCCCGGCGCGGCCTGCCACCATGTGGCCTTCACGCACTTCCCCGAGCATGGCGAGATCTGCCTCTACAATATCGACTTCGACCACCCGCACACCATCCGGTTGCACCAGCACGGTAGCGCCACTGAGATCACCCTCGCCCCCGCCGAGTTCCGTATGATACGCTGAGCCTTTGCCATGCCCTTTCCTCTTTTTCTAGCTGTCAAGTACCTGAAGCCGAAGCGCTCGGTTACCTCGGTGGTGACGGTCATCTCTGTGCTGGGGGTGATCCTGGGCGTCGCGATCGTCATCATCGTGCGTGCCGTCATGACCGGCTTCGGCGACATGTGGCGCGAGAAGATCCTCGCCTTCAAGCCGCACATCACGGTATCGGCCTACGATGGCATTATCCAGGACGACGAGGCGCTGGCGGTACAGGCAGCCGAGGTGGACGGGGTCGTCGCCGTCTCTCCCAGCGTCGAGATACGCGTGCTCGTCGAGCGTGACCGCATGGTGCAGGCGCCCGTGGTCGTCGGCATCGACCCCGACCGGGCGGCGGCACTGCATCCCGAGCTCTCCTCACGGATCGAGTCGGGCACCTTCGACCTCGAGGGCGACAACATCATACTCGGCACGGATCTCGCCAGCCAGTTGAACATCCGCGTCGGCGACACCTTGCTGGTCTATTCGCCGATGAACCTCGTCTCCCGCGACGAGGTCTACTTTCCCGAGGAACTGATCGTGGCCGGCATCTTCAACATGGGGCAGGGGCATTTCGACACCGGTTTCGTCATCACCTCGCTGGGCGTGGCGCGCGATCTCATGGGGCTTACCCGCGGCGCCTACTCGCTGCAGGTCAAGACCGAGAACCCCGACGATCCGCGGCGCTTCGGCGAGGTCGTCACCGCCCTGCGCCGTAAACTTGGGCCGAGCTATCTCGTGCGCACCTGGCACGAGGTGGACCGCGACCTCTTCTCGGCCCTGGCCGTCGAGAAGAACATGATGGTGATCCTGCTGATGTTCATCACGATCGTGGCCATCTTCTGCGTCACAAACACGCTGATCGTGATCACCGTGCGCAAGACGCACGAGATCGGTCTGCTCAAGGCGCTGGGCTTCTCCTCGCGCCAGATCATGTGGGCCTTCGTGCTGCTGGGCTGGCTGCAGTGCCTGGCAGGTGCCGTGCTGGGTACCGGCCTGGCCTATGCCGTACTGCACAATCTGCAGCGGATGGTTGACCTTCTGGCGCGCTTCGGCTTGCAGGTGTTTCCCAAGAGCATCTACGGCCTCGACGAGATTCCCTGGCGCGTCCTGCCGTCGGAAGTGCTTCAGGTTTGCATCTCGGTAATCATCTTCTGCACGCTGGCCAGCATCATTCCCGCCTGGCGGGCGGCGCGCATGGATCCGGTGGATGCCCTGCGCGAGTGAGTGGTTGAGGACGTGGGCATGAATCTGGTACAGGATAAAAACACGGTGCCGCTGCTGGCGGCTGTCAACTTGAGCAAGAGCTACCGTCTGCCAAGCAAGGTGGTCGAGGTGCTCAAGGGAGCCTCGCTCGAGGTGCGCGAGGGCGAGTGCGTCGCCATCATCGGCCGCAGCGGAGCCGGCAAGAGCACCCTGCTGCATGTGCTGGGCGGGCTGGATCGTCCCGACGCGGGTGAGGTCTTCCTGCGGGGGCAGTCGCTCTACGCCCTGTCGCCGGCGAGGCGGACACGGCTGCGCGCGCAGAACGTCGGTTTCGTCTTCCAGGCCTACCACCTCCTGCCCGAGATGGACGTCACGGAGAACGTGCTGCTGCCGGCCATGGCGATCTCGCGCATGGGGCGTGCGGCGCTGCGGATGCGGGCGCTGGAGTTGCTGGATCAGGTGGGGCTCGCCAACCGCGCCTGCCACATGCCGCTGGAGCTCTCCGGGGGCGAGCAGCAGCGCGTCGCCATCGCGCGCGCGCTGATGAACGCGCCGGAACTGCTGCTGGCCGACGAGCCTACCGGCAACCTCGACCGCGATACAGGATGCCAGATACTCGACCTGCTGTTCGGGCTGGCGCACCAGAGCAGGCTGGCGCTGGTGATCGTGACGCACGATGCCGGGGTGGCCGCCCGCTGCGGGCGCGTGCTGGAGATCGAAGAGGGCGTGATGCGGCCGCGGTGAAAGTGCGGGCTGGTGACAGGGCGGAGGGCGCATGGAGAGCGGGCGGAAAGCGGATGGCTCGTCCTCGTTCTCGTCCTCGTTCTCGACAATCAACGACTGTTTTTTTTGACAGGATGACAGGATTTACAGGATGTGGAGGATGTGGAGGATGGCCGCTGCGCGGAGCTACGGATGTCGCGGATTGCGCGGGTTTGCAGGATGCGTGTGGGGTGGGGGAGCTACGGATGTCGCGGATTTCGCGGATGGGGAGGTTTATTTTGAACCACGAAAGGCACGAAAAGGCACGAAAGAAGTTCTAAAGTTCGGGAGTTCTAAAGTTCTAAAGTTTGGGCTGGCGCCTGTACCGAGCCGCCCTGCTGGTGTTGAACCGCCAAGACGCCAAGAGCGCCAAGGGGAACCGCGAATGGGCGCGAATGGATGGTGTTTTTTTAACCGCGAAAACCGCGAAAATCGCGAAAGTTTTTTGGTTGTGGCTGGCGCCGGTGATTAGACCCCTGCCGTCCATGCTGGGCGTCCGGCTGGGAGGGACGAGCGTCTGCTCGTCCACAGGTGCGCGGGCAAGCAGACGCTTGCCGCCACCCACCGGCAGTACCGGCAGTACCGGCAGTACCGGGGCTCGAGGACGAGGACGAGGACGAGGACGAGAAAGCACCCCGCTCTCCGCCGGCTCATTCTCGTAGGGGCGGACCTCCGTGTCCGCCAACAGAGACAGATTATGACAAAGTGTGTGGATAAGGTGTGGGGACAAGGTGCTCGCGCTCTTCGAGCGCACCCCTTTCGCCGGCCGATTACGACGGCACGCTAAGCTGCCGGTGTGGCGATCCCGACGAGGATGCGGTCGGCGCCTATCAGGTCTGCCGCAGTTGCGTTCTCAAGACCAGGAGTGCCGGGCTGATCGCCCGTCCCAGCCCCGTTTTGGTCTATCTGCCATGGATTTTCGGAGGGAGACGGAAACCATCAAAAACCGCCTTCTGCCTCCGAAACCGCATAAACCCTTGGCAATCAGCGATTTAGATGCGTTTTCGTCCCGTTTTCCAGCCCGCTTTTGAGGTTGACGCTACCCCCAAAACACGTCTCCCTCCGAAACAGCGAAAAAACACACTTATTTCCATTGCAAAACGGCACTATTTTATGCTACAGTCCAAAACGTACCCACAGCCGA
>LSQX01209384.1_pt1 | contig 12804 bp, 11 predicted proteins | sample 654561 | NCBI WGS metagenome assembly LSQX01 (sample SAMN04489861, study PRJNA283612) | anaerobic digester metagenome | isolation source: 4 biogas reactors fed with cattle manure at either 37C or 55C with and... | place: Denmark: Kongens Lyngby | collected 2014 | reverse complement strand
GGTAGTTCAGTTGGTTAGAATACCGGCCTGTCACGCCGGGGGTCGCGGGTTCGAGTCCCGTCCACTCCGCCAAGATTTTTAAAGCTCACATAAATTATTATGTGAGCTTTATTTTTATCTGTCGCGCCTTTATCTGAAAGCTCTAGCATACTGTACGGGAACCACCACTTCACCAGTAACCTCTTTGATAGCACGCAGACTCCAATAAGGATCGCTCAGCATCCCTCTGCCAATAGCAACCAGATCAGCATCCTGATTAGATAGCGTCGCCTCGGCAAGGGCGGGAGCATCCAGCATACCTACGGCAATCACTGGCACCCCAAGGCGCTCTTTAAAAGCTCTGGCAAAAGGCACTTGGTAGCCAGGATAATTGCCCGGTTTTAATTTACCAGGCTCACCCTCTCCCCCTGTAGATACGTGAAAGGCATCCACACCAGCATCACGGAATTTTTCGGCCATTGCAAGGCAATATTCCAGATCGTAACCGCCATCAACATATTCGATAGCAGAAAGCCTCATACTCAAGGGCATATCCTGAGGCATGACAGACTTCATCGCCTTGATAACCTCAACACCAAACTTGGATAAATCACTTCCGTATTCATCCTTACGGTTATTAAAGATAGGCGACATGAACTGGTGAATCAAAAAGCCATGGGCACCATGCAACTGGATAGTGTCAAAACCGACTTTGACAGCCCGCTCAGCTGCCACCTTGAATTGCTCAATAACCTCCCGAACCTCTTCGGCACTCAAAGCCTTTGGCTTATTCAGCTTTGTTTGACCCACTTCCTTGTCTTCTGAGCCATCATATACTTCAGAGGCACCGACCGGCTGAATGGCATCTTGTGCCTTTCTTCCAGCATGGCCCAATTGAATACCAATCTTTGAGCCTTACTTATGTACTTCTTCAACAATTCTCTTGTATTCGAGCATATGACTATCATTCCATAAGCCCAGGTCCTGATTGGTAATTCTGCCATCTGGAACTATACCCGTCATCTCAACAATTATCAGACCCGCGCCGCCAACAGCACGAGAGACATAGTGGGTGTAGTGCCAGTCATTTGGCATGCCATTTTCTTCTGGTACAGAAAACTGACACATGGGTGCCATAACTATCCTATTCTTTAGTTCCAGCCCTTTGATAGTGCAGGGTGTATTGATCATGTTCAAAAAACTACTCCTTTTTTTATGGATACATGTAAGTAATATTAGGCCAAGTGTTGTTTTTTTAAGTAGGATTTCAACTTGTTAAACTTAAAAGCTTTGATAGCAATTATCTAAGCTTTAATTTTTTGCACTTATAAAAATTTTGTATTTACAATAAAAACGAGAGTCACTTACTAGCAAACTCTCGTTTTTCACTACCACTATCTCAGCATCTACAGCAAAGCATCGGCAATAATCACTGAGCCAATATAGGTACCCGTAAAGACCAATATAGCCACAATAGCAATTTTAAAACCGGATCTTTTAAACAACTTGACTTCAGACTGCGAAATAGCAAAACCGGCATAAGCCAAGGATGGAGTAAGCATAGGCAACAGACCGAGCTTATTAGTTGCTTCAATCACATAGTCATCCATTGGCATAAATGGTAAAGCTGAAAAAATTGCTACGATAGAAATCCACGCAATACTTGGGATATTAACAGGAATATACTCTTTAATAATCACACCAATATAGCAACAAACTAGCAAAATCAGCATACCTGGCAAGGCGTCCAAAGGATTAACCCCTGTACCCACCCAATTGACAAGCAAAATAATAATTGCAGAAAAAGTGACCGCAATAAGCATTTGAGCCACGCTCAACTTGCTTTCTTCACTATCTTCTAAGCCGACTAAATCATCTTCTTTTACTGTTTTAGCAGATAAGGCTTTATTAGCACCTTTATTCCGCATCTTGTCCAATACCTTGTACAGCCGTTCAGCAAGTGGTAACGCAACAAAAATAGATAAAAACAGACCGGTACCATAGGTTAATAGATTACTACTGGCAGCAAAGGCAATAATCTCATCTTTATTCTCAGGCACTAACTCCGCCAAAGAAGCAGAGCAAGCACCCATCATACTACCTGAACCCACACCACAAGCCATTGCTAGCGCACGTATATCAAAAACTCCCCATGAAGCGATTAAGCTCGGCACAATAGAAAAGTAAACTGCCCCGAACAAAGTCCCCATCACGTAGACACCCATCACCCCAATACCTTCGGGCGTTTTGAGCCCATATCGGTCGGCAATTAAGGCAATATTCGGTTCACGAGCAATTGAGTGAGTAGCGCCGATGGACTCGCGCCCCATGCCAAAAAGTAAAACGGCAACAGGCATTGCCAAAACCACTGTCCCCACATTGCCAAGCTCTTGCAAAATCAAAGAAGGCCCCGCAGCAATAATTTCATTGATATTTGGACCGATGCCCACAGCAAACTTAGCGATAAAAGGCGTCAAAGACACTAGAATCCATTGTGTAGCGATCTTATTACCCTCTTTACCGACAACACGCCCCAAGGAAGGCACAATATTAGGATTAAAGAGCAGTGAAAATACAAAGGCATATAACAAAGGCAAAAGTAAAACCGTGCCAATACCAATATCAAACCGTGCAATACCAATGAGCTCAGCCAAGCATGCCAATACTAAGGCCAACACATGAATACGCCAATTAAATAATTGCTTTAAAGTGACTGTCATAGACTAACTCCCAACTGTTCAACCAAACTCACCCACAAGAGAATACCTATAGGTAATGCATCATCATTAAAATCATAATAAGGATTATGCAAAGCTGCCGAAGGCGTTTCACCATCGACTCCTAGCCAGATATAAGCACCCGGTTTTTCACGCAACATAAATGAGAAATCCTCTGAAGCCATACTCGGCAACAGCCCTTGGAAAACACGCTCCTCACCAAAAACAGCCGCGGCAATTTCTCGCACCTTAAGCGCTTTTTCAGGCGTATTAATAGTGGCGGGATATCGATCTTGGTAATCAATACTGCCTTTGACCTCACGCAAGACAGGTAAGGACTCAACCGCTTTAATAAGTTGTTCTTTTACTTGAAGGCGCACTAGCTCACTAAGTGCACGTACAGTACCTTTAAGCTTGACCTCTTCAGGGATAATATTGTAGGTCTCGCCCCCACTAATCTGGGTAATACTTAATACCGCTGAATCATGCGCAGATATACGACGTGACACGATTGACTGCAGGTGCTGCACTAATTCGGCGGCAGCCACAATAGGGTCGCGCGCATTTTCAGGAATAGCTGCATGACCGCCCCGCCCGACCAAGCTAATGTCAAAAATATCAAATGAAGCCATCATTGCTTCGTCATTGACACAAATATCTCCCAGTGGGCGACCCGGCCAGTTATGCATCCCATAAACCTGATCAATTTGAAAGCGTTCAAATAAGCCATCTTCAACCATCGCGCGACCGCCCGCCAAGTTTTCCTCTGCCGGCTGGAAAATAAAGTAAACGGTACCGTCAAAATCACCGTATTGGCTAAGGTAACTCGCCGCACCTAATAACATCGCACTATGCCCATCATGACCACACGCATGCATTGAGCCCTCGTTTTTAGAGCGATAATCCACATCACCCAACTCAACTAAAGGCAAGGCATCCATGTCTGCACGCAAGCCAATGCTACGTTCACTCGTCCCGCGCTTCAAGACCCCTACTACACCGGTTATAGCAATACCACGATGCACTTCGATCCCTAAGCTCTCCAGCGTCTCAGCAATAAAGTTGCTCGTACCATGCTCTTCAAAGCCCAATTCCGGATGCGCGTGTAAATGACGGCGCCAAGCAGTCGCCTGCTCGATTATGTCTTTAGAAATTTTCATAAATAACTCCATTTGTTCTATGTGAGAATGATAGCGCAAAACGCTCTGCCGCAAGTCTTTAACCTTATTTTGCTACCAAGCGCCAAATTCATGCATAATTACAACAATAAAACCACACTCCGTACCCAAACGCTTGCCATAATCAAAAAACATCTATATAATTATTTTCTTAGCTTCTGGTCCCCATCGTCTAGAGGCCTAGGACACTGCCCTTTCACGGCGGCAACCGGGGTTCGAATCCCCGTGGGGACGCCAGGCTTTTAAATTTTATCCGTAGAGTTTAAAATCCTGGTATATACGTATACCACTGCGGAGTGGTAGTTCAGTTGGTTAGAATACCGGCCTGTCACGCCGGGGGTCGCGGGTTCGAGTCCCGTCCACTCCGCCAGAAGTCACTAAGCCCTTGTATTTATTTACAAGGGCTTTTTCATTTTCTGCCAAAACATTGTCCGTCAAAAATATCAAAACTACACACCACTTGTTGCTTGTTTTTAATAATTATCAAATAACATAAGCTTAAAGAAAAATAATATCTCTTCCCGATATGCACACAAAGCTCTCCATGGTATAACTACCAATACTAGGTTTAATAAAAACAGGTTACATTACTGAACCGCATTAAAAAACACATTGGAGCTTAACCTCATGCATAAGAAATTATTAGTGGCAGCCTTATCCGCCGCCCTACTTGTTCCTTTAGCAGCGCAATCCAAAACATTGCGTTGGGCCAGCCAAGGCGACATTTTAACCTTAGACCCTCACGCTCAAAATGAGGGTCTAAATATTGCCGCCAGCAGCTATGTTTATGAACCGCTTGTTCAGTACGACAAGGACTTTCAAATTACTCCGGCCCTGGCAATCGAGTGGGAGACTCCATCAGATACGCTTTGGCGTTTTAAAATCCGCGAGGGTGTGAAGTTCCATGATGGCTCAGACTTCACAGCAGAGGATGCTGCCTTTTCGATTCAACGAGCCATGGCGCCAACATCAAACTTTAAAGCCTATGTCAATGGCATCAAAGATGCTCGTGCAGCAGACTCCCATACGCTCGAAATCGAGTTAGAGGGTGCTAACCCGGTGTTACTACGCCAACTGACCAACGTCTTTATGATGAGCAAAGCATGGTCAGAGGCTAACAACACCACCGTACCCCAAGACTTTACCAAGCAAGAAGAAACTCACTCTGCGCGCAATGCGATGGGGACAGGTCCGTACAAACTAGTATCGCGTGAAGTGGATGTCCGTACCGAATATACTGAGCACGAAGCGTGGTGGAACAAGGCTAACAAAGTGGGCAATGTCACCCGTATTGTTTATACGCCAATCAGCCAAAATGCGACACGTACTGCCGCCCTACTTTCCGGTGAAGTTGACTTTGTACTCGATCCTCCCGCGCAAGATATCGACCGTATTAAGCGCCAAGCAAAGATCGTTGAAGGTAACGAGTACCGTACAATTTATATTGGCCTGGACCAAAAAAGTGATGAACTGAAATACAGCAGCCTAAAAGGCAAAAACCCCTTCGCTGATGTCCGTGTACGCGAAGCTCTTTATTTAGCCATTGACACAGAAGCCATTAAGCGCTCCGTGATGCGTGGCTCTTCTGCACCTACTGGCACCATGATTGCACCGCAGGTCAATGGTTGGAGCGAAGACCTGGCTAAACGCCCTAAACCGGATACGGAAAAAGCCAAAGCCTTAATTGCTGAAGCAGGTTTCCAGCCTAATGAGATTAACTTCACCTTGGATTGCCCTAATAACCGCTACATCAATGATGAAGCAATTTGCCAAGCGATTGTTGCAATGTGGGCCCGTATCGGTGTCAAGGCTAACCTCAACTCCATGCCGCGAGCGACTTACTTCCCTAAAGTACAGTCTTTTGACACGAGCGCTTATTTATTCGGCTGGGGCGTGCCAACCTTTGATGCACTTTATACGCTACAAAGCTTGCTACACAGCAAGGGTGAAGGTGCTGACGGTTCATTTAACTTTGGTCACTATGAAAACGCCGAAGTTGATAAGCTTATCGATATCGTGAAAACCGAGACCAATGAAGCCAAGCGTAATGACGCTATTCATCAGGCGCTCAAGATTCACGGTGAAGAGTTTGGTCACTTACCGATTCACGACCAAGTAATCCCTTGGGGTATGGCTAAAAATATCGACGTCGTTCACCGTGCGGATAACCGCTTAACTGTTGAATGGGTAGTAGTTAACGACTAACCTTCAGTATGTATTAAGCGAGTTAGTTCATCTTCAACAATTACAAAGCTAAGTCTTAGCCGGTTTCATCACTGGCTAAGACTTAGCTCCATTTTCGCCTATGCTTGTCTTTCTTATTCGCCGCCTCCTGCAGGCTATTATTGTGATGCTGGTGGTCACTTTATTGGCATTTCTTCTTTTCCGCTACGTTGGTGACCCTGTTACCATCATGCTGGGACAAGATGCGACAGATCTTGACCGTCAATTATTGCGACAGAGCCTCGGTCTTGACCAATCGGCTCTTATACAGTTCTGGCACTTCTTACAAAATGCAGTTCAAGGTGAGTTTGGCTTGTCCTTACGGCAAGGACAAAGCGTTTCCACCCTAATCAAGGATCGCTTGCCTGCCACTGTTGAACTCTCCGTGATTGCCGCCTGTCTGGCCTTGTTTATCGGTTTACCCTTGGGCGTATACACTGCCCTTAAACGCAATTCCTGGATTTCGCAGGCAATTTTGTCTTTTTCTCTACTGGGAATCTCCTTACCTACCTTTTTAATCGGTATTTTATTAATTCTTGTTTTCTCAGTGCACTTGGGTTGGTTGCCAAGCTATGGCCGTGGCGAAGTGATAAAACTCGGTTGGTGGAGTACTGGCTTATTTAGTTGGACTGGCATTAAACATCTGATACTGCCATCTATTACGCTCTGTTTATTCCAATTGACCTTGATTCTGCGTCTAGTGCGTTCAGAAATGCTTGAAGTGCTGAGAGCTGATTATATTAAGTTTGCTCGCGCGCGCGGCCTAAGCCAACGTGCTATTCACTTTGGTCATGCATTAAAAAACACCATGGTACCGGTGATTACTATTACGGGCCTGCAACTCGGCGGCATCATTGCTTTTTCCATTGTGACTGAGACCGTGTTCCAGTGGCCGGGTATGGGATTACTCTTTATACAAGCTGTGCAGTTTGCTGATGTACCAGTGATGGCAGCGTATCTATGTTTGATCGCCTTAGTGTTTGTAAGCATTAATCTGATCGTTGATTTACTTTATTTTGTGGTTGATCCGCGCTTACGCGTTAATCTTAACCGCGCGGGAGCATAAAGATGAATGCTCTAAAACGTTTTTGGGATAGTGATATTGCCTGGTCCTGGCGTCATACGCCAACGGCTATGTTCGGGACCATCGTCACCTTGCTCTTATTTATTGGTGCCTTCGGTGCACCTCTGCTAGCCCCGCACAACCCCTTTGATTTGGCCTCCATTGATTTGTTTGATGCGCTGTTACCACCCGCATGGGAGGTTGATGGCAAACTGACTTATCTCTTAGGTACTGACAGCCAAGGTCGCGATTTATTTTCATCACTACTGTACGGCACCCGCATCTCTTTATTGATCGGCTTTGCTTCAGTGATTTTAGCGATGATTATCGGCATCTTACTGGGTCTGATTGCAGGTTATGCCGGTGGTCGTGTGGAAGCCATTATTATGCGTGTGGCGGATGTGCAGTTATCATTCCCTGCCATCTTGATTGCCCTTTTAATTGACGGTGTAGCACGCGCTGTGGTGCCTCAGCATCTGTTGGAGAGTATTTCATTTCCGGTGCTAATCGGTGCCATTGCCCTTGCCGGTTGGCCACAATATGCCCGTACAGTACGTGGCTCAACGATGGTAGAAAAAAACAAAGAGTATGTGCAAGCCGCCAAGGTAATTGGCGTTTCTGGTCCACGAATCATGCTGACTCATGTACTACCGAATGTCACGGGACCGGTACTGGTATTAGCGACCGTGCATTTGGCGACCGCCATTATCACTGAAGCGACCCTGTCCTTCTTAGGCGTGGGCGTGCCACCAACCTCCCCTTCGCTAGGCACGCTAATTCGCGTGGGCAATGACTTCCTTTTCTCGGGCGAATGGTGGATCACTATCTTCCCCGGTGTGATGCTGGTACTGCTAGTATTGTCGGTTAACTTATTAGGCGATTGGTTGCGTGATGCGCTTAATCCTAAACTGAACTAGGTATAAGATCATGAGTGCATTATTAGAAGTAAAAAATCTTAAGGTAGAATTTCCCACGCGCCGAGGTGTGTTAAAGGCACTGGACGACGTGTCTTTTACTATCGGCCGTGGTGAGGTATTGGGCGTTGTGGGCGAATCAGGTGCAGGCAAATCCCTCACTGGCGCATCGATTATCGGTTTACTAGATCCCCCTGGGCGTATTAGCAGTGGTGAGATTCACTTGGATGGTAGACGTATTGATAATTTAAGCGCTAAGGAAATGCGTAAGGTACGTGGTCGTGAGATTGGTGCTATTTTTCAAGATCCGCTAACCTCCCTAAACCCGCTTTACACGGTGGGATACCAGATTGTGGAAACCATCCAGACCCACCTGAGCCTGACAAACAAGCAAGCCAAAGAGCGCGCTATCGAGTTATTGGAATCTACCGGTATCCCTGCTGCACGGGAGCGTATTGATCATTACCCTCACCAATTCTCCGGTGGTATGCGCCAGCGTGTGGTGATTGCTTTAGCCCTTGCCGCAGATCCAAAACTCATTGTGGCCGATGAGCCGACCACTGCCTTGGACGTTTCCATTCAGGCGCAGATTATTGATTTACTGAAAAAGCTTTGTAAGGAAAATGGCACTTCGGTGATGCTGATTACCCATGATATGGGCGTCATTGCTGAAACTGCCGATCGAGTAGCAGTGATGTATGCCGGTCGTATTATTGAAGTTGGTCCGGTTCAACAAGTGATTCAAAACGCTTTGCACCCTTACACCCATGGTTTAATGCGTTCAATCCCCACCCTTGATCCTGCCATCCATGAGTTAGAGCAAATTCCCGGCAGTATGCCACGCTTAAATGCCATCCCTAAGGGCTGTGCTTTTAATCCTCGCTGTCCTGAGGTATTTGCCAAGTGTTTAGTCGAACGTCCGGAATTAATGTCCGTTAACGGTCGTCAGGTTGCCTGTTGGCTACATGAAGAGGTAAAGCTATGAGTCAACAAACTTTAGTTGAAGTTAAAAACATTGCACGTCACTTTGATGTTTCACCCCCCTGGTTAGAGCGTGTAATTTACCGTCGGCCCAAAGTTCTTCTACGCGCAGTCGATGATGTCAGCTTCACCCTTAACAAGGGCGAAACTTTGGCACTAGTCGGTGAGTCCGGCTGTGGCAAATCAACTGTGGCACGTTTATTAACAGGTCTCTATGGCCTCAGCAGCGGCAGCATTCAGTTTGACGGTCAAGAGCTGTCAACGATGACGAAAGAGCAAAGTCGGGAAATGCGTCGCCGTCTGCAGATGATTTTCCAGGACCCCTATGCCAGTTTAAATCCGCGCTGGCGTGTTGGGCGCATTATCGCAGAGCCTTTACGCACGCATAGTAACCTCTCTAAAACAGAGCAATACGCGCGTGCAGGTGAGCTCTTGGAGCAAGTTGGACTGAGCGCAACTGATGTAAATCGCTACCCTCACCAATTCTCCGGTGGTCAGCGCCAACGCATTTCTATTGCCCGGGCCTTGGCTTTAAATCCCGAGTTTATTGTCTGTGATGAGCCGACATCCGCGCTAGACGTTTCAGTGCAAGCTCAAGTCCTGAACTTGATGAAGAAACTGCAAAAAGAATTGGGCTTAAGCTACTTATTTATTTCCCACAATCTGGCAGTCATTCACCATATGGCGGATCGTGTGGGTGTTATGTACTTAGGCAAGATCGTTGAAATTGCTTCACGCGATAAGCTATTTGCCAATCCTCGCCACCCTTACACTAAAATGCTCTTAGGTGCGATCCCGGACATGAGCGGTAGTGGTAAGCGTCGAGTGCAGGTGGCAGGTGAGGTACCTAATCCCTTAAACCCACCGTCGGGCTGTACCTTCCATCCTCGTTGCCCATTGGCTAATGAGCGTTGCCGCCAAGAGGTTCCTGAACTGTTGGAATTTCAGGGCATTCAAATTGCTTGCCATGCTGTGATTGAGGGTCGCGATGGTTAAATGATAAATTTTTTGTAATTAGAACCAAGGTTAACTATGAGCACAATTCAAACACTTGCTGACCAACTGTTTGCTGCAGAGCAAAACAAACAAGCGATTGCCCCCATTGCTGAGCAAATCAAAGCAATCGCCGGCAAAGAAGAACCGCTTAAATTTGCTTATGAAATTCAACAAGTTAACCTAAAGCGTCGCCTTAAAACTGGTGCCCGCATTGTCGGTAAAAAGATTGGTCTGACCTCACTCGCGGTACAACAACAAATTGGTGTTGACCAACCGGATTATGGTTCTATTTTTGCAGAAAGTGCTTATGGCACCCACGAAGTCATCGATGGCTCGCAATGGATTCAGCCCAAGGCTGAAGCTGAAATCGCCTTTGTCCTTGGCAAAGACCTGGACAAAGAACGCCATACCTTGGCCGATGTTATTTCTGCCACTGACTATGTGTTGCCAGCTTTTGAAATTGTTGATAGCCGCATCATCGACTGGAAAATTTCATTACTTGATACCGTTGCTGACAATGCCTCCTATGCTGCCTTTGTTTTAGGTGGTACTCCGACACCACTAAGAAAAGTTGACCTTTCTCTTTGCTGCATGTCCATAGAGCAAGATGGCCAAGAAATCTCTAGCGGCGCTGGCGTCAACTGCTTAGGCAACCCGCTAAATGCGGCTGTTTGGTTAGCTAACCGGATGGTCGCAATGGGCACGGCACTCAAAGCCGGTGATATTTTACTGAGTGGCGCTTTAGGCCCCATGGTCAATCTAAGCCGTGAACAAAAGCTCACCACCCATATCGAAGGCTTAGGTTCGGTTAGTTTAATTATTGAATAAAACACGCCATAACCACTTAACAAATGCCATTACTCCACTTCCAGAAACAAAGCATTAGGAAAACACTACTCCTCAGATTCACTAACTTTTGTTATAACTAATAAACACAAACTTTTAAGGAATCGGCATGGGTATTTTAGTAGACGGTGTCTGGCAAGAAGGTAATCTAATCAAGAACAAAGAGGACGGTAAATTCATCCGCCCTGACTCTCCTTTCAGGGACTGGATCACTGCCGATGGCAGTCCGGGTCCCGAGGGTCAGAAATCCTACCCTGCTGAAAGAGGTCGTTATCATCTCTATGTTTGTCTGGCCTGTCCTTGGGCTCACAGAACACTCATAGTGAGAGCGCTTAAAGGCTTAGAGGACATGATTAGCGTCTCTGTCGTGCACTGGTATATGGGTGATCAGAGCTGGAACTTTGAGGCTGCCCCCGGCGTAGTTGCCGATCCGGTCATCAACGCACAATATCTGCATCAAATTTACAGTCTTGCCAAGCCAGATATGAGCGGCAAGGTAACAGTACCGGTACTTTTTGATAAAAAAGAAAAGAAAATCGTCAACAATGAATCGTCCGAAATTATTAGAATTTTTAATGGAGCTTTTGATGATCTAGGCGCTCTGCCAGGAGATTATTATCCCACTCCATTACGCGGTGAAATTGACGAAATTAACGAGCGCATTTATCACACCCTTAATAACGGCGTTTATAAGTGTGGTTTTGCAACTACACAAGAGGCTTATGAAGAAGCTTACAAACCACTCTTTGAAACCCTGGACTTTTTAGAAGAGGAACTGGGTCAAGCTGATTACCTGGTAGGCAACCAATTAACCGAAGCCGATATTCGCTTATTTACCACCTTAGTGCGTTTTGATTCAGTCTACTATAGTCACTTTAAATGTAATAAAAAGCGCATTCAGGACTACCCCAATCTACACCACTTTGTTGAGCGCTTTATGAGTAACCAGAAAATTGCCGCCACCGTCAATTTTTATCATATCAAGCACCACTACTACGGCAGTCATAAACAGCTCAACCCGAGTGGTGTGGTACCTGTCGGACCCGAGGTGCTGTACTAATCACTTCTTATCGTTTATCGTTATGATTGGATGCCTGGCAAAATTAAATGTCAGGCATTTTCAATTCTTGCTAACAGTACTTATACTTTCAATTTTCACGGTTTTCATATAAGCTTAAATGACATCTGTTAACGTATACCTATTTACTAGAGTATTAACTTTTCTTTTTAAGTAAATCGATGATCACATGGCTTTCAGCACATTGGCAAAGTATTTTATTTGTAATATGGTCTGTGTATTTTGCACTTTTGGTAGGCACTATTCTCCTACAGAAGCGTAATCCTATCTCCTCCATTGCATGGATTTTGTCACTTGCCCTCTTACCCGTCGTCGGTCTATTTATTTATCATTTTTTTGGTCCCAGAAAAATTGAAAAACAAAAGATGTCGCGCGCCCAAAAGCGGCTATTTGTCCATCGACAACAAGAAATCTGGAAAAACAAAATTGAACCCGCGGTATTAGATGACAGGTATTGTCCTATTGTTAATCTAATTCGCCAAATCACCAATATGCCGCCCACCTACACCACCGCTTATGAGATTTATTCGGGTGGTGAAGCGACCTACACGGCAATTTTCAAAGCCATTGAAGAAGCCACAGAGTATATACTGCTTGAGTACTACATATTTGCTCCAGACCAAACCGGTACAGCCCTACGCGACCTACTTATTAAAAAGCTCAACGAGGGGCTTCAAGTATATTTATTGGTAGACAGTATGGGTTCGATCAAATTGCGTCGCAGTTTTATGAAAAGCTTCGAAGACGCAGGCGGCCACTTATGCTACTTCCACAAACTGGGCATAGGTGGTTTATCATCACTTATCAACTTCCGCAATCACCGTAAAAT
>LSQX01204559.1_pt2 | contig 12804 bp, 11 predicted proteins | sample 654561 | NCBI WGS metagenome assembly LSQX01 (sample SAMN04489861, study PRJNA283612) | anaerobic digester metagenome | isolation source: 4 biogas reactors fed with cattle manure at either 37C or 55C with and... | place: Denmark: Kongens Lyngby | collected 2014 | reverse complement strand
GCAATAGCCTCTGGAACGCGCGCCCCAAAAAAGTTTCCATGGCGTGGAAAATGGGGCGGGGTGAGTATTACGATTGTGAACAATCGTAATACTCGGGGGTGGCGGAGGGGCGGACGGGCCTTAGGATTCGAAGACGCGCTCGACGGTCAGGTCGGGGGAGAGGCGCTCGCGCATTTCGGCCTCGATGCCGTTTTTGAGGGTCATCATGGCGTGGGGGCAGGCATGGCAGGCGCCATGCAGGCGCAGATAAACCGTGTTGCCTTCCATCGAGACAAATTCAACATCGCCGCCGTGGCCCTGAATGAGGGGGCGGACTTCTTCGATATAGTTTTCTACTTTTTCTTGCACGGGCTTTCTCCTTGCTCCGGTTGAACCGGCGGGGAACCTAACGCAGGGCGGCCGGGTTTGCAAGACATCCAGCCGCGTTTTCAGTTTTTGCGGCGCGGGCTATTCGGCGGGCGCGGTGGCGCGGGAGAAGCGGGCGGCTACCTCGGGCCAGTTGACGACATTCCAAAACGCGCTGATGTAGCTGCCGCGCAGATTCTGATATTTCAGGTAGTAGGCGTGCTCCCAGACATCGAGGCCGAGGATGGGTGTGCCGCGCTCGGCGACTACGTTCATGAGGGGATTGTCCTGGTTGGGCGTGGAGCTGACGAAGAGCTGGCCTTGCGCGTCCACGGAGAGCCAGGCCCAGCCGCTGCCGAAGCGGGTCATGGCAGCGGCCTCGAACTTGGCCTGGAAGTCGGCGAATGACCCGAAGGCGGCTTCGATGGCGGCCAGCAGGTCGCCCTCGGGGATGCCGCCGGCATCGGGGGCCATGTTTTGCCAGAAGAAGGTGTGGTTCCAGTGTCCGCCGCCGTTGTTGCGCACGGCAACGGGCAGTTCGCTCGCGCGGGCGAAGAGCGCCTCGAGGGCCTGCCCTTCGAGTGCAGTGCCGGTGACGGCGTTGACGAGGTTGTTGTAGTAGGCCTGATGATGCCGCGCGTAGTGGATTTCCATGGTTTGAGCGTCAATGTGGGGTTCGAGCGCGTCGTAGGCATAGGGCAGCGGCTCGAAGACGAGCGGCGCGGCCTCCTGACCGGTGGCCGCCAGCGCGGCGCCCAGGACAAGGGTTGCGATCAGAATTCGGGTGGCTTGCTTCTTCATGGATGGCTCCTTTCTCGAGAGCCCTACCCTACCCTCGATTGGCTGATACGCAACCTTTACCCGTGGCCAAAATGCGCGCCGGGCACTGCGGCGGGCCAACGTGGGTCGGCCCGACGGAGAAGCTGGCGAGCGTAGTTAGCGGCTAGATGAAGAGCGTGGGGCCGCTTTCTTTGGCGCGGGCGATGTAGGTGGCCACACCGGCGACGTCGTCGACCTCGATGAGTTCTTCGCGGGTGATGCCCATGACGCTCATGGCCATGTCGCACGCGATGAATTTGACGCCGAGGGCGCGCGCGCTGTGGAGCATCTCGGGCAATGAGGCGACATTCTGGTTGGCCATGATGTTTTTCATGAGGGCGGTGCCCATGCCAGCCAGGTGCATCTTGGAGAGGGCCAGGCGGGTGGCGCCGCGCGGCAACATCCAGCCGAACAGGCGATCGAGCAGGCCTTTCTTGACGAGGGGGCCGGGGTCTTTGCGCAGAACGCTGAGACCCCAGAAGGTGAAGAATACGCTGACATTGAGCCCGGCGGCGGCCATGCCGGTGGCCAGGATCATGGCTGCGAGCGCTTTGTCGAGATCGTTGCTGAAAAGGATGAGGGCGGCGGCCTGGGCCTGGGTGGCCGCGGTGGCGGGGGCCTCCAGTCCTTTGCGCAAGATCGCTTCGAGTTGATCGGTCCCGTGCTGGATCTGGATGATTTTATGGCCGGCGCTCTGCGCCCAACTGGTCAGGTCCGAGGCGAAGCCCGGCAGCGCCACCACCTTGAGGGTTGCGCCCTTCCCCAGCGCGTCCATTTCCTTTTTGATGCGGACGACGGGGCCGGGGCATTGCAGGCCGCGGACATCGACCACCACGGCGGGCTCGGTGTCGGGTTCCTCGAGGCGCGGGCCGCCATCGATGCGGCTATAGGCGAGCATGGCGACATCCTCGGCGGAGGGCACCCAGCGCTCGGGCTGGAACTGCTTCCAGGTGAGGTAGCCGCCGGACAGGTTGGCCGCGCTGTAGCCGTGCTGACTGAGGATGCGCTCGGCGACGTAGCCACGGAGACCCACCTGACAAAAGGCGAGGATTTGGCGGTCTTTGGGCAGCTCGGCCATGCGCGCGCGCAGCTGGTGCAGCGGAATATGGACGGCGTCCTGGAGGACGCCCTGTTCGAGTTCGGCGGCCTCGCGGACATCCAGCAGGAGGGCGTCGGCGGGGATGGCGTCGGGCGAGATGGCCACGGTGTCGCCGTTGAGAGCGTTGGTGGCGATCATGCCGGCGACGGTGATGGGGTCTTTGGCGGAGCTGTAGGGGGGGGCGTAGCAAAGTTCGAGCTCGGCGAGCTGGCGCACGTCCATGCCGCAACGCATGGCGGTGGCGAGAACGTCGGCGCGCTTGTCGGCGCCCTCGGCGCCAATGACCTGGCCGCCATAGATGCGGCCATCGTTGCCGTAGAGCAGCTTGATGTGCAGCGGCTGGGCGCCGGGGTAATAGTTGGCGTGGGAGCCCGCGTGCAGATAGATTTTCTGGTAGGCCTTGCCGGTGGCGGCCAGCTTGGCCTCGGTGTAGCCGCAACTGGCGGCGGTGAGCCGGCCCACTTTCACGACGGACGCGCCATAGGTGCCGTCGTAGCGGCGGTCGCGCCCGAGAATGGTGTCGGCGGCAATGCGGCCCTGGCGATTGGCCGGCCCGGCCAAAGGGATGGCGGTCTGCCCGCCGAAAATGGGATCGGTCACGGCCACCACGTCGCCCACCGCCCAGATGCTCGGGTCGGCCGTGCGCATCTGGAGATCGGTGATGATGTGCCCGGCCGCGTCAGTTTGGAGCCCGACGGCCTGCGCCAGTTGCGAGTTGGGCCGGACGCCCACGCACATGGCCACGAGATCGGCGGTCCAGGTGCGGCCATCCTTGGCGGTGGCCTTGACTCCGCCGTTGTCGGTGGGAGCGAAGGCCGAGACCATGGTGCCCAGCTCGACCACGATGCCTGCCAGACGCAGCTCCTCGGCCAACAGCGAACTCATTTCCTCGTCCATGGTCGGCAGAAGTTGGCGGCCCATTTCGAGCAGGGTGACCTCCATGCCGCGATGCCGCAGGCTTTCGGCCAGCTCCATGCCGACAAAGCCACCGCCCACCACGATGACGTTGCTGACCCCGGCATCGAGTTTTTTGGCAATGTGATCCATGTCGGCCAGGGTCCAGAGGGGCAGGACGTTGGGCAGGTCCATGCCCGGAAGCTTCAGCTCGATGGGCGAAGAACCGGTGGCGATGACAAGGTTGTCGTAGCGCTCTTCGCGCTCCTTGCCGGTTTCGCGGTTGAGCACGCGAACCGTTTTTTGCTGACGATCCAGGGCGACCACTTCGTGGTTCACGCGCACATCCACATTGAAACGGGCGCGGAAATCGGCGGGGGTCATCACCAGCAGCCAGTCGCGCTCGGGGATGATCTTGCCGAGGTGATAAGGCAACCCGCAGTTGGCGTAGGAGATGTGCGGCCCTTTTTCGAGCAGCACAATTTCGGCTTTCTCGTCGAGTCTGCGCAAGCGCGCGGCCGTGCTGGCGCCCGCGGCCACACCACCGATGATGATCGTTTTCATGTCTGTTCCTTCCGTAAATTGGGGGCGACGGTATCACGGCCGGGGCGATTCGCCAATTTACAATTCGTGGCGGCGCGACGGAGGGTCTGAATAGCCGCAGGGCGCCGCGCGCGATGGGGGCGGCAGGGGACGGGATTTGCAAAAGGGGTCATCATGGGGTAGGTGTTGCGACGTTTATGAAGCGCAACATCATTTCGATTGATGAAGAGCTGTGCAACGGGTGTGGCCTGTGCGTGACCGCCTGCCACGAGGGCGCCATCCAGATGGTGGATGGCAAGGCGCGGCTGGTGGCGGACGTCTATTGCGACGGTCTGGGCGATTGCCTGCCCGCCTGCCCCACCGGCGCCATCGAGATCATCGAGCGCGAAGCGGCGCCGTTCGACGAAGCCGCCGTAGCCGCGCGCCGGGCGGAACCGGGCCGCGAGCCTCCGTCCCCTGCCGCGGCCGAAGCCGCCCCCGCCCGCCCGTTCCTGGGCTGCCCCGGGATGAGGTCGCAAACCATCGAGCGCCCCGCCACGCCGCCCGCGGCCGGCGACGGACCGGACGCCCCGCTGCCGTCGCAACTGACCAACTGGCCGGTGCAGCTCAAGCTGCTGAACGTCGAGGCCCCCTATCTGCAAGGGGCGGCGCTGCTGATTGCGGCGGACTGCACCGCGTTTGCCTACGCGGATATTCACCGGCGCTTCATGCGCAGACGCGTCACGCTGATCGGCTGCCCCAAGCTCGACGAAGGCGACTACGCCGAGAAACTGACCGAGATTTTCAAGCGCCACGAGATCCGGAGCGTGACCGTGCTGCGGATGGAGGTGCCCTGCTGCGCGGGCCTGACCAGCGCCGTGACCCGCGCGTTGCAAGCCTCGGGCAAGATGATCCCCTGGCAGGTCGTCACGGTGACCACCAACGGGGAAATCCTTGAAGAGTAGCGAGCTGGATGGCACAGTCCAAGTTTCTGAGCGAGCAACCGATTTAGAAAAAACAACACCCCCCCCAGGAGGAAATTCCACATGAGTGAAATGTTCTGTTTTCAATGCGAACAGACGGTTGGCGGCAAGGGCTGCACCCGCGTTGGCGTGTGCGGCAAGTCACCGGAAGTGGCCCAGTTGCAAGACGAGATTACCGCGGCGCTGATTACCCTGGCGCGCGCGCTGGACGGCCAGCCGGCCGACCCCAAGATGGAAGCGTTGTTCATGGATGCCCTGTTCATGACGATTACCAATGTGAACTTCGACCCCGAGGCCAACGCGGCCATGCGCGACCGCATTTTGGAGGCGGCGGTGGCCGCCGGCGGTGCGAACACCTATCGCCCGGAGGACCTGTTCCACGGCGACACCGACATCGTGTCGCTGCGCTCGACGCTGCTGTTCGGCATGCGCGGCATGGCGGCCTATGCCGCTCACGCGCGGGTGCTGGGGCATACCGACCCCGAGGTCTCCGCCTGGTTCCAGAAGGGCATGAAGGCCCTCGGCGAAGACCACACCATCGAGGGCTGGCTGGACCTGATCATGGAGTTCGGCATGGTCAATCTGGCCTGCATGAAGCTGCTCGACGCGGCCAACACGGGTGCCTATGGCCACCCCGAACCCACGCGGGTTTCGGTTACGCGCCACAAGGGGCCGTTCATTATCGTGACCGGCCACGATCTGCGCGACCTCAAGATGCTGCTCGAGCAGTCCGAGGGCCAGGGCGTCAACATTTATACGCACGGCGAAATGCTGCCGGCCACGGCCTATCCCGAGCTGAAGAAGCACGCGCACTTCCGCGGGCACTTCGGCACGGCCTGGCAAAACCAGCAGAAGGAATTTGCCGACCTGCCCGGGGTGGTGCTCTACACCACCAACTGCATCATGCCGCCGCGCCCGTCCTACATCCAGCACCTGGTCACCACCGGCGAGGTGGGCTGGCCGGGCGTGCCGCATATCGCGGCGGACGAGGCAGGCCACAAGGACTTCTCCGGCATCATCCAGCAGGCCCTCGAGCTGGGCGGCTGGACCGAGGAGGTGCCCGGCGACTATGAGCTGACCACCGGCTTCGGGCATCATACGGTGCTGTCGGTGGCCGACAAGGTGCTCGCCGCCGTGGAAAGCGGACAGCTCCGCCATATTTTCCTGGTGGGCGGGTGCGACGGCGCCAAGCTGGGCCGCGACTACTACACCGAGTTCGTCGAAAAAGCGCCGCAAGATACGCTGGTGCTGACGCTGGCCTGCGGCAAGTTCCGCTTCAACCATCTGCAAGACCGGATGGGCGACATCGGCGGCATTCCCCGGCTGCTCGATATGGGCCAATGCAATGACGCCTATTCAGCCATCCATGTGGCGCTGGCGCTGGCCGAAAAGCTCAACTGCGGCGTCAACGACCTGCCCCTTTCGCTGGTGCTCTCGTGGTACGAGCAGAAGGCGGTGTGCATCTTGCTGACCCTGCTGGCGCTGGGCATCAAGAACATCCGCCTCGGGCCAACCCTGCCGGCGTTTGTCTCGCCAACGGTGCTGAATGTGCTCGTCGAGAAGTTCGGCCTGACGCCGATCTCCACGCCCGAAGAGGACCTCAAGGCTCTGGCCGGATAACCGTCCCGGCACGGCCGGACACGCAAAAGGCGACGCCGCGGCGTCGCCTTTTTTCATCGCCCGGCGGCTGGTCAGCGCGGCTCGTAGCGCCGCTTGTGGTCCTTGATGCCGGCCAGACGGAAGGGGCCGCCGCGATAGGGCGCGAAGATGTGGTCGGCGCCGTCGGTGGGCACGCCGTAGTTGAAGATATCCTCATATTGGCGATAGGTGACCGGCACCCGGTCCTCGAGCTGCCCGCGGTGGGCGTCGGTAAACAAATGCTCGCGGTGGCCCGGCTGGATCACGCCGGAAAAGAATTCGGCCATGCAGCCCGAGCCATAGGAAAACATGCCGACGCGTTGGCCGTCGAGGGGGGCGGGCGGATCGTCCATCAGCGAGCACAACGCCTCGAACACGCAGGCGGTATAGGTGTTGCCCGTCTGGCGGTTGTAGCGCAGGGCTGGCGCGATCAGCCGTTCGAGCTCCTCCGGTTCCGGGCGCGGCGCGCCCTCGGCGCGGCAGAGGCGCTCGAACGATTTATAGGCGATCTTGGTGAACGGCAGGTGGAAGCAAAAGTGCGCGTGGTCGGCCAGGCCGCGCCCACTGGCGGCCTTGTAGCGGTTCCAGGCCTCGATCAGCGTACTCAGATACATGCGCGTGGAATACTGCCCGTCCACCAGAGCCTCCTCGCGGTAGTTCGGCCGCCAGAAATCCATGATGTCCTCGGCATAAAACCCCGACTCCGGATCCAACGCCATCACGCGCGGATTGGCGGAGACGAGCATGGCGACAGCCCCCGCGCCCTGGGTGGGCTCGCCGGGACTGGCCAGATCGTAGCGGGCGATGTCCGCCGCCAGCACCAGCGCGCGGCTGCCGGGGCGCGCGGCCACCATGGCCGCCGCCATGCGCAGCGAGGCCGTGGCGGCATAGCAGGCCTCCTTCACCTCGAGGCAGCGGCAGCTGGCGGGCAGGCCGAGCAGCTCGTGGCAGAACAGCGACGCCGCCTTGGACTGGTCAATGCCCGACTCCGTGGCAAACAGAAGCAGCTCGATGTTGTCGCGCCCGGCCCGCTCGAGAATCGGCAGCGCGGCATTGGCCGCCAGCGTCACGATGTCCTGATCCGGCGGCACGATGGCCATGCGCTCCTGGCCAATGCCGATGACAAACTTGTTGGGGTCCACCCCGCGAATGTCCGCCAGCACGCTCAGGTCGAGCACGTAGGAGGGGATATGGAACGAGATGAGGTCAATGCCGATGTTCGTGGCCATGGGGTGCTTGTAGCATCTTTCCATAGCGTGGAAAACTTTTTTCCATGGCGTGGAAAACCGCCCCGCCCGCCGCGCATCCAGGCCGGAATTGGCGCGTGAATCAGGCTAGAGGCCCATGACGTGGCCAATGGCCTCGGACGACCCGAGCAGGACGAGGGTGTCGCGCTCGGTCATGACGCTGCGGGCGTCGGGCAGCAGGGCCGCCAGGGTACCGTCGGCCTGAAGGCGCTTGATGATGAGAACGCGGATGCCCAGCGTGTCGGGCAGACGGGCCTGAGCCAGGGTCTGACCGTGATAGGCGGCGGGCGGCTCCCACTCGGCCAACTGGAAGCCCGGCGCGATGGTGACCGGGTCGCGCGAGAGCTGCGCGAGGCCCCCGGTGAGCGCGCCGACGGCATCGGACTTGAGGATTTCCTCCTGATAGGTGGTGAGAACGTCGGAGTAGGAGAGAACACCGAGCAGCTCGGGATCGTCGTCGGCGCGTACCACCGGAATCTCGTGCAAACGAATGGTGGCGAATTTGGCGAGGGCGGCGGACAGGGTATCGGCAGGGGTGACCCAGGGGATGTCGCGGCGCATCAGGTCGTCGGCGCGCAGGACATCGAGCAGCCCCGGGGGCGAGAGCAGCAGCCGGCGCGCGTCGGCAAAGGTGATGGTGCCCTGGAGATAACCGGCAACATTCGTTACATAGAACTGGAGGGCTTCGGCCGCCGCCATGCGGTCCATCAGGACGCGCGCCGGCAGGTCCGCGGTGAGGGTTTCCGCCACGGGTCGGATGAACTCGTGGACATGGCGACGGCGCAGGAGGTCGGGCGAACGCCCGCTGAAGAGCGCGATGCCCGAGCGGGACAGGGGCAGCGTGTAGATGCTCAGGTGGCCCGTCAGGCGCGACACCAGCACCGTGCTCAAAATCGCGACCAGCATCACGGGCAGAATGATCTCGTAGTTCGAGGTGATTTCGAAGGCCATCAGGATGGCCGTCAGCGGTGCCAGCATCGAGCCCGCCAGCAGCCCCGCCATGCCCACCAGCGCGTAGGCCGCCAGCCCGCCGTAGGCATCGCCCAGCCAGGGGGCGACCAGCGTGCCCACCGAGGCGCCGAGCAGCGCGCCAATCGCCAGCGCCGGCGAGAACACCCCGCCCGAGCCGCCGCTTCCCAGCGTGAGGCAGGTGGCCAGGATCTTGGCCCCCACCAGCAGCAGGAGCAGCTTGAGCGTGTACTTCCCGGCAAAGGCGTCGTTCACCAGCCAGTGGCCGTCGCCCATCACATGCGGTAGGGCCAGCGCCATCAACCCCACCAGCAGCCCGCCCAGCGCCGGGCGCAGCCAGACGGGCATGACCCGCCCTTTCTGGAACAGGCGCCCCGTGGCGTGGTTCAAATGGATGTAGGCCAGCGACACCAAACCGCAGAGCACCCCCAAGCCGATATAGGGCAGCAGCTCCCACGGACTGGCCAGCGCGGCCGCCGGCGCGGTGAACACCGGCTGGTTGCCCCGCAGTCCGCGCGCCACCACCGTGCCCAGCACCGAGGATATCACGATCGGCCCGAACTGCGTCGCGCCGAACTCGCCCAGGATCACCTCGACCGCGAAGAGCGCCCCCGCGATCGGCGCGTTGAAGGTCGCCGCGATGCCCGCCGCCGCGCCGCACCCCACCAGCGTGCGCAACCGCCGCGGCGACACCCCCAGGATGCGCCCGACCTTGGATCCGATGGCCGCGCCGATCTGGATGATGGGCCCCTCCCGCCCCGCCGAGCCGCCCGTGCCAATGGTGATGGCCGAGGTCAGCGTTTTGGCAATCGCCACGCGCCCGCGGATAAACCCCGAATGCAACGCCACCGCCTTCATTACTTCCGGCACGCCGTGGCCGCGCGCCTCGGACACCAGGAAGGTGGTAATCAATCCCACCACCAGCCCACCGATGGCCGGCAGCAGCGCCAGCTTCCACGGCGCGGTTTCGCGCAACACGGTCACCGCCGGTTCGAGCGCGTTCCAACTGCCCAACTGCACGAGGTGGATGGCCGCCTCGAACGCGTAGGCGCCCAAACCGCCCAGCACCCCGATCACCGCGGCCACAATCAGAAAAAGCGTGTATTCCCCGCCGCGGACGCGTTCCATCCAGACGCGCGCCGAACGGTCGAGCCAATGCCGCAAAATACGCAGGCGCGAAGCGGCGGGTTGGGCAGAGTCGGACATACAACCAGCATAGGGTGCCGCCGCCCGGCTGACAATCCCCATCCCGGAAAACCGCCGCAACCGCCCGGATTTACCGCGCGCGGTTTCCGGCACGATTAACCTGGAACCTGCAGCAGAAACACGCGCGGATTGGAACTTGGCCGGACGGTCAGCCCGAACGCGCGGCAAATCCAGGCAAAGGTCTCCGGGCGATAAAAGCACACATGGGTTTCGTCGCTGGCATAGCCCCAGACCGCGAACTCCTCGAGGGTGGTCCACGGCGCGGTCATCACCACCAGCATACCCCCCGGCGCGAGCAGGCGGACCATCCCGGCCCAGTCGCGCGCCGGGCGGTGAAAGTGCTCGACCACCTCGGTGGCCAGCACCACATCGAATGGGCCCGGCGGCAGCTCCGGATGAAAGAACGGATCATAGTTGGCGCAGGCAAGGCCCTCGCGCTCGAGCAGGATGCTCATGGTGGGCGTGTGCCCGCAGCCGAAATCCAGCACGCGCGCGGAGGGCGTCAGCCAGGGGCGCGCGGCGTCCAGCGCCTGACGCAAAAACGTCACATAGCCGGCATCGTGCGGACCGTTCTGATGCTTGGCGTAGCGTTGACGCTCGGCCTCGGGCGAGGGCAAATATTCGTCCTCCACAAACAGGAGCCGGCACGCCGCGCAATGCCGGTGCCACCGGTGGCGCACATCCTCCACCCGCGCGAACGGCCCCGCCGCGCCGCAGAGCGGACACCACTCCTGGCGGGCCGTCACCACCGCGCCCTCCCGGGGCGGCTCTGGAAGCCAATCGTCATGAGCGGCCAGCCTACCCTGATTCCCTTCCGCGCGGTAGCCCAAACGCCGCGTCGCGGATTTCTCCCTGCGGATTTCTCCCTTGCCGCGCGAGGGCAAGACTCCTATCGTGAAAGGGCTAACCAAATTTTAACACGGAGCAGCACGATGAAAATGATCCATACCGACCAGGCCCCGGCAGCCATTGGCCCCTATTCCCAGGCTGTCTCGCGCAACGGCTGGCTGTTTGTCTCCGGCCAGCTCGGGATTGACCCGGCCTCGGGGGAGATGCTCGAGGGCACCGAAGCGCAAACCCGCCAGTCCCTGCGCAGCCTGCTGGCCATTCTCGAAGCCGCCGGCCTCGGCCCCGCCAACGTCCTCAAATGCACCATCTATGTCGCCGACATGGCCGACTTCGGGCTGGTCAATCAGCTCTACTCGGACGTGTTCCAGCCCCCCTTCCCCGCGCGCGAGGTGATCCAGGCCGCCCGCCTGCCCCGGGATGGCCGGGTCGAGATCTCGGCCATCGCCGCCGAGTGAACCCAACGGCGACCGCATGCGCTCTCATTGGATAGGGCCTGTCCCGTAACCATGGAGAATTAATCATGATCATTATTGAACCGCACATCCACATGATTTCGCGGACCACCGACGACTATACCGCCATGTACAACGCGGGCATCCGCTGCGTGGTCGAGCCCGCCTTCTGGCAGGGCGTCAACCGCCGCCATCCCGGAACCTTCTTCGACTATTTCGCGCTGTCGCTCGATTTCGAGCACACCCGTGCCATGCGCTACGGCGTGGACCACTGGTCCTGCATCGCCGTCAATCCCAAGGAGGCCGACGACCTGCCCCTCGCGCTCGAAACCCTCGAAGGCCTGGGCCCCTGGCTGGACCATCCCCGCTGCGTGGGCGTGGGCGAAATCGGCTTCAACCGCATCACCCCCAACGAGGAAACCGTCTTCCAGCGACAGCTCGAAATGGCCAAAGAACGCGATCTGCCCGTCCTGATCCACACCCCCCACGACACCCCGGAAATCAGCAAGAAGAAAGGCACCGCCCGCATCCTCGACATCCTGCGCGAGTTCTCCTACGACCCCGCCAAAATCATCGTGGACCACAACACCGAAGACACCATGCCCCTGACCCGCCAAACCGACTATTGGGCCGGGCTGACCGTCTATCCCTATTCCAAGCTCAACCCCCGCCGCGTGGTGGACATCCTGCGCCGGTGGGGACTCGAACGCGTCCTAGTCAACTCCTCGGCCGACTGGGGAGTCTCCGACCCCTGCTCGCTGCCCAAAACCGCGACCTTCATGCGCGAAGAGGGCTTCAGCGAGCCGGAAATCCTCCGGATCATGCACGACAACCCGCTCGCGTTCTATTCGCAAACCCCCAAGTTTCAGCCCCGTTTGGACCTCCCCTATATTGACCCGGCCACCTACCAGCGCTGAGCAAACACGTTTTCCACGGCGTGGAAATAAAATTTCCACAGCGTGGAAAAAGCTGCTCATTGCCTACTTGCGCCTCAAGCGTTTTCTTGACCGCCGCTTCAAGGTGCTGGCCTGGCTGCGGCTGATCCGCCTGCCCAACCTGCTGACCGTGCCCGGCGACACCCTGGCCGGTTTTCTGCTGGCTGCCGGCTCGTCCGCGCTCAACTGGCCGCGCTTCTTCCTGCTGGCTCTGCCCGCCAGCCTGGGCTTCTACACCGCCGGCGTCATCCTCAACGACATCTTCGACTTCAAAGAAGACCACCGCGACCGCCCCCGCCGCCCCCTGCCGAAAGGCGACATCTCCCGCGAGAACGCCGGCATGGCCGCGCTGTTTTTGATCGGCTTTGCCGCCTTTGCCGCCGCGTTCTTCGACGCCATGTATGTGGCCGCGCCGCTGATCGTGTGCATCGGCCTCTACAACATCGGCCTCAAGCGCGTGCCCGTCCTCGGTCCGGTGCTGATGGGCCTCTGCCGCGCGGGCAACCTGCTGCTCGGCGCCGCGCTGTCCGCCCACGGCGTGGCCTTTCCGACGCCCGCGCTGGCAGGCGCCGCCGTGCTCGGGCTCTACATCGCGACGGTCACCCAGCTCGCCCGCGGCGAAGCCCGCCCCGGCGCGCGCTTCACCCCGCGGCATATCGGCCAGCTGCTGCGCATGCTGATCCCGCTCCAGACGCTGCTGTGCCTGGCCGCCTTCCCGCAGTTCCCCCGCAATCTGCTTGGCCTGCTCCTCCTGGCCCTCCTGCCCCTGCACCGCCGCCTCTCCCGCCGCTATCCCCCCAGCTAGCCTGGATAATTCACGTGACAAGTCCGGCCCGGATGCAAGGC
>LSQX01007423.1_pt2 | contig 12804 bp, 12 predicted proteins | sample 654561 | NCBI WGS metagenome assembly LSQX01 (sample SAMN04489861, study PRJNA283612) | anaerobic digester metagenome | isolation source: 4 biogas reactors fed with cattle manure at either 37C or 55C with and... | place: Denmark: Kongens Lyngby | collected 2014 | reverse complement strand
CCCTGCGCGCGCACTTGAGCGCTTCGGCATCCTGTGTTACTATGTGGCCAAGCCTACGAAGAATTGCGGGTGCCACGAAATGGTCTTTACTAACTCACTGGTTGGAACAAAGACTGGGGGCAGACCACTTAAGAATCCTATAATGTGAGGTGCAATTTATGCCAGTGATTGAGAGAATCCGCAAAGTTGGGATTGGAATATTATCCAGGACTGAGAAAGTGTTGAAGAGCAATATTTTTAGCAGCAAGATTAGTCTTTTCATCGCGATTTTTCTTATAAAAGGACTGTATGATTTTCTTTCGATTAGATATCTCGTAGACCTATATTACCCTTCTGTATATAGAGGATACAATATTAACCCAAATCAAGAGAAAATGATTGTTGGCATCGCAGTTTTTCTTGCTTTTACGATAGTTTTTCTTCTCATCCGCAAACACTCACGCTCATTGTTTTCCAAAACAGTACTGACAGTGCTGTTTGTTATTTATTTTCTACCAATGAACTCTGCATTTTATCTTAATGATGCAGATTACACTTTCCTGGTATCCAGTCATACATACCTATTATTTCTTTTTTGCCTAGTGTTATTCGCCGACAATTACTTGTTAAAGAAGAAGAAAAAGAGCACCGAAATCCAAGAGACAACAAACAACTTATCATTGTTTATTCTGAGTATAGTCTCTGTGTTGATTTGCCTGGTCCTAATAATCTACAAATTGAGTGTTAATGGGCTTCAGTTCCTAACAACGATTGATCCCGATTCCGTCTACGCACAAAGGGATTTTTACAATGAATACGTCTCGGAAATTTCAGGTACTCCGGTTTCCTATTTTGTATACACAATTAAGCATCTTTCTGGCACGGCGGCCGTTTTCCTAATTATTTACGCCCTTTCACATAGAAAAATTCTCTTTGGGATTGTGGGCATTATTACCGTATTGTCCAATTATTCGCTCAGTGCAGGAAAATCATCCGTTTTTTTCTTGCTGATAATTGCTGTTGTGGTGCTTATTAGCAAACTGAATTTGGCGAATCGGTACGGTGAGTTCGTTATTTGGGGAATACTTCTTGTTTTGTTGGCAAGCATAATTTCCAGAAGTGTCTTCTATGTATTGATCCGAAGGCTAATGTATGCACCCGCTTGGTTGAATGGAATTTATCACCAGTTTTTTAGCAATCATCCAGTGATGTTTTGGACGCAAGAAGCTGTACCTTTCAAATGGATTTTCACAGATATCCTTGGAACACCGAATCTTGAACTCATAAGTAAAGAATATTTCCTGGGTCAGATGCGCTCGCCAAATACCGGTTTATTTGCCGAGGCATTCAAGCATTTTGGATATTACGGCGTCTTGATTTATCCAATACTTCTTTCACTTATGCTGAAATGGTTTTCCTTCGCATTTGAGAGTCTTGGTGAAGGTATCGCACTGGTATTCGCAACGAGACTATCAATCACTTTAACGAATGTTCCAATAACTAGAATTGATTTTGTTATCGGGGTTACTTTGTTTGCAGCATTAATCTCGATGATTAGGTTATTGCTGAAGAATCAATACATTATTACAAAGATGCTGAAACTAAGCAGTTGGTATGATTCGCATATCACCAAAAAGGAAAGAAATGTGAAAGTATGAACATCATTCATCTGATGCCGCCAACAAGAAACCCATCTGTGGTTAATAGTTTTATACGTTTTGTGACTGAGGAATTTGCTAATGATTATAACAATCATAGGTTTATATGCCCTGATACACATCTAAACTCGCAAACAAAGAATCAAAACCCATACCTGGAGGTTATGAAGCTTGGAAAGGTAGTCCATGAACTTCGAAGAACTGACAAAATAATAACGCATTCTTTTTGGGAAGAATATCCTCTCCCAATACTGGAATGTTTGCTGAAGCATTCATGCATTTTGGTTTCTTAGGTACGATAATATACCCGCTATTACTATCGCTATTGATTAACTGGTTTTCAATAACAGTGGGATCATATGGAAATACTATATCTGCAATATTTGCTACAAAGATAGTGCTGGCACTAACAAATATACCTATAACAAGAATTGATTTTGTGTTAAAGTATTTTGTATTCTCAATTATAATTTATGGAGTTCAACGGCTGTTTAGCAATCATAGACAAAGAATATCCTAATTTATAACCAATATATATGAGTAATGAGACTTGAGAAAGAGAGAAGAATGAATAAAGAAAATGTACAAAACGATCAGCAGGAATGTTTAGTATCGGTTCTTATGCTTTGCTACAATCACGAAAAGTATATTCGCTTAGCTCTTGATAGTGTGTTGATGCAGAAAACAACTTTTAAGTTCGAGATAATCGTAAATGATGATGCGTCTCTTGATCGTTCGCCCGCCATTATTGAAGAGTATGCAGATCGATTCCCGCACATAATCAAACCTATTTTTCAAAAACAAAACTTGCATTCAAAACGCATCAGTGCTTATTACACTCTCATGATGCCAGTGGCGTCAGGTAAATACATTGCTTCATGTGAAGGTGATGATTATTGGATAGATGAATATAAACTGCAGAAGCAAGTTGAGTTCATGGAGCAGAATACGCATTGCTCAGCAATTGCACACAACTGCAAATATGTTGATAAAGAAGGAAATGAGACAATAGGAAAATCTATATATGGTCCATTCAGGCAACATGTTCATACAATCAAGTATTATCAATATTATCCTGACATCTTTCCAGGTCAAACGGCTACAGTCATTTTCAGGAGAGATGTAATCAATCAGCTTTCCGAAAGTATAATGAGTGATTTTTTAGCAATAAGGTCGAATGGCGATAAGAAGAAAAACCTTGTTCTATTGTTACACGGAGATATCTACTTCCTGGATGAATTCATGTCTGCCCATAGGATTGTTAGGGACTCCGGGGACTCATGGACGGCAAGAACGCACGGCACCAACTACAGTGGCAGAAATTTCATCTCTCATTTGGATTGTAAACGATTTGCGATAAGGCATTACAAGAGAAACATTATGAATCACTATAGCCTTTTCCATTGCGGACTTGCAGTGACTGCTAAGCGTTTCATGAATAATGACCAAGTAAATGAGGAGGAATACAGACTAGCGAGGGATGAATTTTCAAGCACAACTTCCTTTTTTCTGTTTATTCTTTACTGTGGAGTAATGTCTTTACCAACAGGAATATCAAAATTGTTTCGATTTGATGCGAAAATGAGGCTTAAGAACAACTGACTTATGCAGACAAGTAAATCTCGAATTTTTGTATCCGTTTTTTGGAAACTGCTCGAAAGGGCAGGAACGCAAAGCATACAATTCATTGTCCAGATTATTCTTGCGCGACTATTGCTTCCGGAGATGTACGGCACGGTCGCTTTGGTAACGGTGTTCATCACCTTAGCACAGGTATTTGTGCAGAGCGGGCTGGGCACGGCGCTCATCCAGAAGAAGGAAGCGGACAATGTGGACTTTTCGTCCGTGTTTTATCTGAGCCTTGGCTTGGCCGGCGTGCTGTATGCGCTGCTCTTCGTTTTTGCTCCCTTTATTTCGCGGTTCTATCATGACGCAGAGCTAATCCCTGTCCTGCGCGTGCTCGGGTTGATCCTGTTTTTCGGCGCGGTCAACGGCATCCAGAACGCCTGGGTATCAAGGCATATGATGTTCAAGGAATTGTTCAAACGCAGCATCGGAGCATTGCTTATTTCAGGCACTGCAGGCATTATTGCCGCCTACGCGGGTCTTGGTATCTGGGCGCTGGTTATCCAGCAGCTTACAAACCAGGCGGCTGTCACGGTCATCATGTGGTTCACGGTCAAGTGGCGGCCGATTCGCGCTTTTTCTCTTGGCAAGGTGAAGGCTTTGTTTTCGTTTGGCTGGAAACTGCTGCTTTCATCGCTGCTTGACCAGCTGTACCGGGATTTGAGGACCCTAGTCATCGGCAGGATTTACTCATCTTCAACGCTGGGGTTTTATAACAAGGGCGAGCAGTTTCCCAAAATAATCGTCTCCAACATCAACGGATCCATCCAGGCAGTTATGCTGCCGGCACTGTCCGCCCATCAGGATGACAGGCAACGGGTGAAGGCCATGATGCGCCGGGCAATCAAGACCAGCAGCTTCATCATGTTCCCGATGATGGTCGGAATGGCCGTCGTTGCTGAACCGATGGTCCTGCTTCTGCTGACGGAGAAGTGGCTGCCCGCGGTCCCCTTCCTGCAGGTCTTTTGCTTCACCTACATGCTTTGGCCCATCCACACCGCAAACCTGCAGGCCATCAACGCCCTGGGTCGCAGTGACATTTTCCTGAAACTGGAAATCATCAAGAAAATCATCGGCATAATTATCCTGGTTATCAGCGTTCCCATGGGGGTGTATGCTATTGCTATGGGCGGAGTTATCAGCGGAATATCGTCCTCATTCATCAATGCCTGGCCAAACAAAAAGCTGCTGAATTACAGCTATGCTGAACAGCTGAAGGATATTGCACCGGCATTGGGGCTGTCGCTCCTCATGGGAGCCATAGTATTCCTGATTGGCACCTTGCCAATTGCTGATTGGCAAAAATTGGTGGTTCAGGTGTTTATGGGTGTACTGAGTTGCATTCTAGGTGCGAGACTCTTCAAGATGGAAAGTTATCAATACCTTTTGGCAAATATCTCTGTCCTAAGAAAGAGAGGCAAGTAACAGCAATAATGAAAAACTGCAGGGATCATAATATAGATGAATCAAAAACACGCAAAGATATGGAATTTGCGGCAACGCCCATAGTTCGGTCAAATTTGGACTTACGTGGCAATGAGCTATACATTAAGCGCGAAGACCTGATACCTTACTCTTTTGGCGGAAATAAGGTTCGTATTGCAAAGGAATACTTTGATCATATGCTTCGTTGCGGTAGCACTTGCATGATTGGATATGGTAATACAAGATCAAATCTTGTACGCGCTCTTGCATGGATAACGAGGCTAAATCAAGTTGGTTGCTACATTGTTTCCCCGAGTGACGACAATGAAACCAGAATATCAACAAACAACGAGAAAATTGCAAGGGCAAGTGGAGCTGTTATTGTTCCATGCACTAAGAGTGATGTTTCCAAATGCGTTAAGAAAACTATGGATGCCCTAACCATTCAAGGCGAAAAACCCTACTACATTCATGGAGACATGTATGGAAACGGCAACGAAGAGATTCCGCTTCCTGCGTATGAGAAAGTGTATTATGAGATCGTAAACCAGCAAGCTGAGAACATGCTTCAATTTGATATGATTTTCTTAGCTTGCGGCACTGGCATGACCCAGGCAGGTTTGTTAGTGGGCAAGTATTTCTCATCATCGAGCAACTCTATCATAGGCGTCTCAATTGCTCGAGATGCAGCTACGGCCATAAGCAAAATTAGAAATATGTTGAAGAAATATGAAGGGAGTACAGGTAAGTCAATTTCAGAAGACTGGATAGCGGAAAACCTGAATGTGGTTGACGAGTATCGAGCAGGAGGATATGGTATGTGCAATGAAGATATATTGGATTGCATTTCCTCCGTGTTGGTTCTTGATGGTATGCCGCTGGACACTACATATACTGGTAAGGCATTTTGGGGGATGACACGATATATTGAACAACACTCAATTCGAGGCAAAAAGGTGCTGTTCATACATACAGGTGGTTTACCTCTTTTTTTTGATAACATTGACCTCATTGGTGAAGGGAGTATGTAATATGATACAGATACATGACTATACTGATACAGTATTTACTATAGACAATCTCGCGGAGTTCTTGCGTGAAAAGCAATATGAGTTTCCTGTGCCACTTGGTACGAGAACAAGTCTGCGTGACTATGCGGAAAAGCTAATTAGCAAGGGAAAGATATATGTCGCACATGCGAATAATGCAATTGTGGGGCTTATTGCTGGTTACTGCAACGACACTGTTACAAAATCAGGATATATATCTATTATAGTTCTCGATTTGGAATTCAGAGGACAAGGTATAAGCAATAGGCTGCTCAGTCGCTTTATTGCTGCCTGCACAGCCAGTGGTATGAATGTAATTAATGTCCTCACACATCAGAGCAATGTTGAAGCGATTGGTCTGTACAGCAAATTTGGTTTCATCAAAGGAAAATTGAGCGAAACCAAAGAGTATTCCTTCAAAAAGACACTAATTAGCGAGGTGTGACATGAGAATTCTTGTTACCGCTATCGGTTCATTCGCAGCTGATATCGCTATTAAGAACCTTCAAAAAGCCGGCCACTTTGTGATTGGTACAGATATTCACGCAAAAGAACTGATAGTTGATGCCTATCATGTTGACCGGTTCTTCCAATCACCAAATGCCCACGAAACAGGTGTCTATATTGAGTTCATATGCAAGCTTTGTGAATCCGAGAACATTCAAATGATCATTCCGCTTACTGATGTTGAGATTGACGCGCTTAACGCACACAGACAGTTGTTTGAACAAAATGGTATAAAGGTCCTGATGTCATCAAGGAGAACAATCGAAATCTGCAGAAACAAACAAGTGCTGCATGATTATCTGCTTAAACACGGCATACAGGAGGTTATTCCAACAAGCCGCATGCCGGATGTATGGGAAGACTCCTTGAGTTATCCTGTTGTGTGCAAGCCCCTCAACGGCAGAAGCAGCGAAGGCTTATATATCGTAAAGTCAGAAGAAGAGTTTCTGCGTGTGAAATCTACAATCAACTGCAACAACTATATCGTGCAGCCCTTTATCAAAGGGGATATCATAACGGTCGATGTCGTCAGACAGCCGTTGACCAATCAATGCATTGCCGTGCCAAGGAAGGAATTGCTGAGAACCCTTAGCGGTGCCGGCACGTCCGTGCACGTTTTTTCGGACAAGCAGATTGAATCGCTTAGCATTGGCATTGCCAATTTGCTTGATATCATCGGTTGTGCGAATTTCGAGTTCATTTTAGATGAGCATGGCAAGTATCATTTTATTGAATGCAACGCCAGGTTCTCCGGCGGCGTTGAGTTTTCGTGTATGTCCGGATATGATTGTGTGACAAATCATCTGAGGTGCTTCTTGGGCGAACCGATTGACGATTCTTGTTGCATTGAAGAACAGTATATTGCACGCAAGTACGAAGAATTTGTAACACAAAAGCGTCTTTCGGTATCCGAGTGAATTATAGATGGCTACTTTGCATATAATGAACCAATGGAGGTTGACGATGAAAGCACTTGTCTTGGCCGGTGGTTATCCTCAAATTGCTCTGCTAAACGAATTACGCAGCAGGGGTATATCTACAATTCTTGCTGATTACTATGAGTCACCCGTTGCAAAGCCATATGCAGATGTTTTTTATCAGGAATCTACACTTGATGTTGACGCTATACGTACCATAGCAGAAAAAGAGAAAGTAGATTTCGTCATTACAGCTTGTACTGATCAAGCCTTGTTAACAATGGCAAGAGTATCGGAGGATTTGAATCTGCCGTGCTATATCAACTATAACACCGCTTTGAAAGTAACAAATAAGCATTACATGAAAGAGGTTTTCCGACAAAACGGAATACCTACAGCAAAACACATAACACTGACCAAGTTTCATGAGAAAAGTATAAGCAAGATGTCCTTTCCACTTGTTGTGAAGCCGGCGGATTGCAACAGTTCAAAAGGGGTAAAGAAAGTTGAGAGTTTGGATGAACTAAAGACTGCGTTTGATGAAGCTATCAAGATGAGCCGAAGCAGGACTGCCATCATAGAAGAGTTTATCATAGGCGATGAAGTATCAGTGGATGTATATGTGAAAGATGGCGTAGCCAACGTGCTTGCGGAGACAATTAGCGAGAAGATTCAAGGTAACGATAAGTTTATTATTTATCGAGCATTGTATCCTGTACTGATGACTGAAGATGCTCGGCATCAAATACAAGTCATCGCGCAGCAAATTGCTGACGCATTTGAGCTAAAGAACTCTCCAATGCTGATCCAGATGCTTTATGATGGCGAAAAGGTTTATGTGATCGAATTCAGCGCGAGAACAGGCGGTGGTGTAAAGTATAAGCTAATTAGAAGAATATCTGGATTTGACGTTATCAGCGCTGTAGTAGACCTCACGTTGGGCATTCAGCCGGAAGTGTTATTGCACGAACCCGAAAGCCATTACATTTCCAATGAATTTATTTACTGTTCTCCTGGTACATTTGATCGGGTCAGCGGCGCCAATGAGTTGTTGGAGTCCGGTGTATTGTCTGACTTTTTCTTGTTTAAATGGAAGGGAGCTCATTCAAGCAGAGTAGAAAATAGTGGGGATCGTGTTGCCGGGTTCACCATTCAGGCAGATGCACTAGATGAACTCAAGCAGAAACACTTGCGCGCTACGACCGAAATTAGCATAATGGACATCGAAGGCAGAGACATCATGCGGCGAGATCTGCTCACATATATCGACTATTATGACTAGTTGAGCATACTCGTAAATGCTACGGATCAAGAAAAGCGATTATAATCATTGGCACTTAATACTCACACACAAATTTGAAAGGAAGATATCACATGCCTTCAGCAATTCTCTACCTCGGCGTGATGTTAGCAGTAATCTCAGTTTGGTTTCTGGTACTCAAGCGGCCTGTTTATGAAGCTGTCTTGGTAAGCTTTATAATACTTGTCGCCTTGACAAATGGCTGGAGTAACATCTTTCAATACATCAGTGGAGGACTATCAACATCGCTGCTCTATTCTATGGTAGCGTTTGTTGCCATGTCACAGTTGCTGACCAAGACAAAGGTAATTGACAGTACCATTGCAATCATTCTGGCCTTATTGGGGCGAGTAACAGGAGGGGCGGGCTATGTATCTGTCGTAGCAAGCAGTTTCATGGGCGCAATATCCGGCAGCGGACCAGGAAATGTGATGACAACCGGTACAATCACTATACCGGCGATGATTAAATCAGGCTTCCCCCGTGAATTGGCCGCGAATATTGAAAGTACATCAAGCTACTTGGGCAACGCGATTCCTCCATCGGCGAATATTGCTGCCGCTATAGGCGCATTTATGGCACTTTATCCGGAAAGTACTGTTACAACTGGTCAATTCTGGGTTGTTCTCTGGGGTATCGCGCTATACTTCATTGTTCAACGAATTTTTACTGTGTACTTTTTTTGCAAATATTACAAAGTAAAGCCAATGCAAAAAGAGGATCTCCCAAATCTAAAAGAGACAATTCGTGATGGATGGAAAGCCTTGCTGCTTCCAATCATCATACTTGCACCCTTTGTTTTTGACTTTCTCTTCAAGGAAACCTTCTTGACACAACGTTTAGGCGCAACAGGCGCGAAGCATTTTTCCAGTTCACTTCTTCTTTTTGTTGCTGGCCTTGCTGCCATCTACACTGTTCTTATAGCTAAAGATAGAAGCACTGTAAGTATCAGATCGATGGTCTCGACATTCAATAAAGGGATAAAGAGCCTTGCGCCAGCTATTGGTACCTGTTTATTTGGCTATATGATAGGCAAGCTATTCGTAGATATGAATGTTTCGGCTGAACTGGAGACATTTATTACTTCATTAAGTTTCAGCAAGTTAAGCATGGTACTTTTTATTACTGTGTTGACGACTTTCCTTGGAATGGTCATCCCGGGATCATCTCTTGTTGTCATGTTTGGCCCAATGTTTATATCATTGTTTGCTGTAGTTGGGATCAATCCGCTCCTTGCTGCGGCCATGCTGCCCAGTATTTGCGGTGTTATGTGCGGCATAACTCCGCCGTTGGCGTTGGGTTTATACGCTGGCATGTCACTGGCTGAGTCGGACTTCACGAAAACGGTAATAAATGATCTTTGGTGGGTAGCCCTCCAATATGGTCTTCAGCTGATTATACTAATGGGATGGCTCCCGATTCTAGGCTTGTGATTAAGGAGGAGAGAAAGATGAAGAAAAATGTAAATGGATTGATAAGAGCAATAGAGATGGTATATGGATATGGGATAATGGCTTGTCTTTTTGGCGGAGGCTTAACCTTTTTTGGGTATCTTGCCGCGATTATTTTTGGTGGAGAGTCGGCAACAAACATATGTGTGTTCATTTATAAGACAGTATTCCCGATTCTGACTTATGCCTCAACTGTCTTGGTACTTCTGGGATTGCTAAAGATGTATCTTTCTGGGGAAACAGCCCTGGTAATCACAACAAAGCCCAAGAGTAAAAGTTGAAACCAGCCAAATTCCCGATTTGGCTGCAAAATGCGGCGGGCAGCACAAGTGCTTGGACCAAATGCACTATTTTTGCGCTTTGATATCCATTTTGTGGCAGTATTTTGTATCAGTGATTTGTTTACTCATGAATTATTCTGCTGCGTATTCTTTAAGGAATCCTTTAGTCTACTTGCATCACAATGAAAAGGTGAAGGTATGAAGCATGCCAATAAATGTAACCAGCTCATCAATACCCAATTTTGATGAATACTGTGAAGAAATCAAAGGTTTATGGGACACCCATTGGCTCACCAACATGGGAACAAAACACAAGCAGCTTGAAGCTGCCCTGAAAGCCTATTTGGATACCCAAAATCTCACTCTCTTCACCAACGGGCACCTGGCACTTGAATATGCCATTGAAGCGCTTGGCCTGACCGGGGAAATCATCACCACGCCCTTCACCTTCGCCTCCACCACCCACGCCATCGTGCGCAGCGGATGCACACCCGTCTTCTGTGATATTGATCCCCAGACCTATACCATGGACCCATCCGGGATTGAAAAGCTGATTACGGCAAAGACGCAGGCCATTATGCCGGTGCATGTGTATGGCAACCTTTGCGATGTGGAAGCCATCCAACGGATCGCGGACAAACATGGCTTGAAAGTGATTTATGATGCGGCGCATGCCTTTGGGGTGCGCTGCAAGGGAGAAAGCGCGGCAAACTTTGGGGATGTTTCCATGTTCAGTTTCCACGCGACCAAAGTGTTTCATACCATTGAAGGCGGTGCGCTGACATTCCGGGACGAAGCGCTGGCACAAAAGCTCAACGACCTGAAGAACTTCGGCATCCGCGGTCCGGAAGAAGTATTGTACTCTGGCGGGAACGCCAAGATGAATGAATTTCAGGCGGCGATGGGGCTATGTAACCTGCGGCACCTGGACGACGAAATATCCAAACGCAAGGCGGTTGTGGAGCATTACACGGGCAAGCTGGATGATGCCAAGGGCATCAAACTTGGCAAATCACATCCGGATGTAAAACCCAATTTCGCATACTTCCCTGTCGTTTTTGACGGCTACAAATATACCAGGGATGAGGTATTTGAAAAGCTGAAGGCCCGGGAAATCACGGCCCGCAAGTACTTTTACCCGCTTACCAACAGCTTTGAATGCTACCGGGGCAGGCCCGGCTTTGATCCGGATACTACGCCGGTTGCGAAACATGTGGCGGAGCGTGTCCTGACGCTGCCGCTGTATGCGGATTTGGCTCTGGAGGATGTTGACCGCATTTGTGATATGATACTGAAGTAGAAGAAGGAGGCATCTATGAAAGGCATTATCCTTGCTGGTGGCAAAGGGACAAGGCTGTATCCCATGACGAAGGCTGTGTCCAAGCAGCTTCTGCCCATCTATGACAAGCCGCTGATTTACTATCCGCTCTCCATTTTACTGCTTGCGGGTATAAAGGAAATCCTGATCATCTCCACTCCGGAGGATACACCGGTATATGAGAAGCTGCTGGGAGATGGAGGCTTTATCGGTGTGAGTATCTCCTACAAAGTGCAGGAATCGCCAAGGGGGCTTGCGGATGCCTTCATCCTAGGGGAGGATTTCATCGGGGGTGAATCGGTTTGCCTGATACTGGGCGATAATGTCTTCTATGGCCAGGACATGACCCGCATACTAAGGGCCGTCATAGCATCGGATGCCGGCGCGACCATTTTCGGCTACCCTGTCAAGGACGCGAGAAGCTTTGGCGTGGTGGAGTTTGACGCGAATCATAAGGTGCTCTCCATCGAGGAAAAACCGCAGCATCCCAAATCAAACTACGCGGTGCCGGGACTCTATTTTTATGACAACAGGGTGGTGGAGATTGCAAAGCAGGTGAAGCCTTCTGCCCGAGGGGAGATTGAGATCACGGCAGTGAACAACGCTTACCTGCAGATGGGGCAGTTGAACGTGCAGCTGCTGGGCCGAGGGATGGCATGGCTGGATACGGGCACACCGGATGGCATGCTGAAAGCCGCGGAGTATGTGGAGGCAGTGCAATCCAGGCAGGGCTTCTACATTTCCTGCATTGAGGAGATTGCCTGGCGCAGGGGATTTATCAACACTGAGCAGCTGAAGGCGCTTGGTGAAAGCCTGAAGATGACGGAATATGGCCAGTACCTGATCAGCCTTGCTGAATCAGGCGAATAGGAGGCAGCATGAACATATTGGTAACGGGCGGCGCTGGGTTCATTGGCAGCAACTTTATCTTTTATCTGCTGGATAAGCACCCGGATGACCGCGTCATCTGCCTGGATAAACTGACCTACGCGGGCAACCTGTCCACGCTGGCGCCTGTCATGGAGAACCCCAGGTTCCGCTTCGTGAAGGCCGATATCTGCGACAGGGAAGCGGTGTTCAACGTGTTTGAGGAAGAGCGTCCGGACATCGTGGCGAATTTCGCGGCGGAGAGCCATGTGGACCGCTCTATTGAGGATCCCGGGGTCTTCCTGCAGACGAATATCATGGGTACAGCCACGCTGATGGATGCCTGCCGCAAGTATGACACAAAGCGCTTTCATCAAGTATCCACGGATGAGGTATATGGTGATTTGCCGCTTGACAGGCCTGATT
>LSQX01192188.1_pt1 | contig 12806 bp, 12 predicted proteins | sample 654561 | NCBI WGS metagenome assembly LSQX01 (sample SAMN04489861, study PRJNA283612) | anaerobic digester metagenome | isolation source: 4 biogas reactors fed with cattle manure at either 37C or 55C with and... | place: Denmark: Kongens Lyngby | collected 2014 | reverse complement strand
CGACAACCTCGTCATAGGGAACAACTGCCGGTATGCCCGCGAGGGCCATGTTGGCCGCGGTAATGGCATTTGCTGCAGCAGTTGCGTTCCGAGTCACACAGGGAACTTCTACCAGGGAAGCAATGGGATCGCATACCAAGCCCAGCATACTTTGGAGGGCAAGGGAAGCCGCGGTGAACACTGTTTCATTCGATGCGCCGCCAAGGTAAGCCACCGCTCCCGCAGCCATGGCGGAAGCCACGCCGCACTCTGCCTGGCAGCCTCCCTCAGCGCCGCTGATCGGACCCTGTGAGGCACTGACGATGCCGATACCCGCCATCACCAACAGCGCGTCGATCACTTCCTCATCATCGAGGCCAAGTTCTTCGGCAATCGGAAGCACGGCACCTGGCACAACGCCACAGCTTCCCGCCGTTGGGCAGGCGACGATCCGCCCCAAGCTCGCGTTGTACTGGGCGACGGACAGCGCATACAGAATTACAGTATTCAAAAGCGGTCCGCCAAACAGCCGCCCTGCTGCTTGCGCTTGGTACACCTTCTGGCCATAGTCCTTTGCCAGATGGGCGTATTCCCCTGTGTCCGCAATTCCTCCATGGACTGCCTCCCGCATGACTCTCAAAGTGGCAGCCATTTGCTCCCGCACGGCCTGGGTACTTGTCATGGAGCGGAAAGCTTCGTATTCTGCCACTATTTGAGGAATGCTTTTATCCTTTGCTGTACAGAGCTCTAGGAGCTGCACCGCAGATGTTATTTCCATGTTATCCCTCCTAGAAGCTGGGCAGTACCCGCGCCGTGATTCCTTTCTGCAGGCTTTCCACCAGGTCTAGTACATCATTGGCGATGGGATCGTCCGTTTCTGCAACCAAGAGGGCCTCCGAGCCACGCATCTTGCGGCTGACGTCCATAAATGCGATATTAATCCCAAAACTGGCTAGGATGCGAGTGATGTCTGCCACAATGCCAGGCTGATCCGTGTACCGCGCCAGCAGAACACTGTACGTACCGTCGATTGACACAGGAAACCGATCGATCTCGTATATAGAAATGCGTCCGCCGCCAATGGATGCGCCTTTCACCTCCACGGCCCGGCTATCGCCCTGCACCCGCATAAGCACCGAATTGGGGTGCACATCGCCTAAGTCCACCACTTGAAAGGCATACCGCAGCCCTGCCTGAGCAGCCAGCTCCTTGGCTGCAGGAATGCGTGAGTCATCCATGGCCATACCTAACAGGCCGGCCAATATGGCCACATCAGTGCGGTGTCCCCAGTAGGTAGCAGCAAAGGAACCGTGCAGGCCGATCTCAGCACTGCGCACTTCCTCCCCCAGAATCTTCCTGGCCGCAAAGCCCAAGCGCACAGCCCCTGCTGTATGTGAACTAGAAGGGCCCACCATAATGGGCCCCACAACGTCAAACACGCCGATCTGAGGCATCCCTTTCCCTCCCCACTCCTCTATCTTACACTGAAACTAGGGTTTTGACCAGCATCCCTAAGTCTGGTCTAAACTCGTGAGTTGGTCGAAAAAAATGTCCAGCTCGCACATTTCTTCGTCATCCACCCAATGCTCGCAGCTCCCACAGCTCCGCTCCAGACCATCATCGGCCGCCTCGTACTGAGAGCAGGTCTCTCCAACCATCCTCATCTCTTCCCAACTGGGCATGGGTCTACCTCCTTTCCGGTTAGTCTGGAGGTAGTATTACCAAGTTAGGCATGAAAAAGAAGCTTCCCCACATTGTGAGAAGCTCCTGAGAAATCACTCTGATTACTCCCAGCCGATGGCATCCTTCACCGCGTTCATAATGCCTCTGCTCGTGTAAGTTGCTCCGCTTACTGCGTCTACGTCAGCAGTCTGGCCTGCCACGATGGCCTCTGGTACCGCCTTGATCGCTCCGTCAGAGATACCAGGGGTATCACTGTGTGCGGTTACTTCCACGTCGGTAACAGTGCCTCCACTGACTGTGACTTTTACGGTGAGAGGACCGTTAAAGCCCTCGGCACTCCCGACATACTCGCCATCCGCGAGCTCTCCGCTAGCCTTGCCCAAAGCCTGCGCCACGGCAGCCCGAAAACCAGCACTTGTGTAGGTTGCTCCGCTAACCGTATCAACTTCGGCGCTTTGGTTGGCAACAACCGCCGCCTTAAGCTGTTCCAAGGCGGGATCAGCAATAGGAGGGGTATCGCTGTGGCTTACGACGTCGACTTGGGTTATGCTGCCGCCGGCCACAGTGACCGCTACCACCATTTCGCCGCCGAAGCCTGCTCCGCGGCCGGTGAATACCCCATCACGCAGGCCGGCATCGGTGGCAGAACTCAGAGACCAAAACAACGCGGTAGTGAGCATTAGAGCAATAAACAAGACTAAACTAACATTTCTCCGAAAGCGTTGAGTGAGCACGAGATAACCCCATTTCTGCAAGATTTCCGCACCTATTATACTATGCGGCTTAGTGTTCGGCAACCACCTCAGGCCGAGGCTCAAGCCTCGAGGGCTCAACGCTTGAGCAGCTGCAGTACTTGGTCAGCATCCTTATCGCCTCGACCCGAGAGATTCACGATCATGATCTGATCCGTGCTGAGCTGCGGCGCCAGCTTGATGGCATGGGCCACGGCATGGGCACTCTCCAACGCCGGGATTATCCCCTCAGTACGAGTGAGTACCTGGAATGCATCCAGGGCCTCTTGGTCGCTAACTGCCACGTACTCAGCCCGTCCTGTTGCCTTGTAGAAGCTGTGTTCTGGGCCAATTCCTGGATAATCCAGTCCCGCGGCGATCGAACTGGTGGGAGCAACCTCCCCATCACCGTCTAAGAGTGCATAGCACCGGAAGCCGTGAATAATTGCAGGCACACCGTAGGAGATGGCGGCGGCGTTCTGGCCTAAACCGGAACCAGTTCCTCCTGGCTCACACCCTACCATGCGCACCGTTTCGTCACCATAGAACGGCGCAAACAGGCCGATCGCGTTGCTGCCTCCTCCCACACATGCAACGAGATAATCAGGGAGCCTGCCCACCTTCTCTAGAATCTGAGTCCGGGCCTCACGGCCGATGACCGATTGAAAATCCCGGACAATATCAGGATAGGGGTAGGGGCCCACTGCCGAACCCAAGACGTAAAACGTAGTCCGATAGTTCTGGGCAAAATCATCCAGCGCGGCATCAACCGCTTCTTTCAGGCGCTGCCCACCAGCAGTGACGCGGACTACTTTCGCACCCAAGAGCTCCATACGAAAGACATTCAGACTCTGGCGAGCCGCATCAACGGCTCCCATGTACACCACACACTCCATGTCTAGGAGAGCACAGGCAGTGGCTGTAGCCACGCCGTGCTGGCCGGCTCCCGTTTCCGCAATAACCCGCTTGGCACCCATGCGCTTCGCGAGGAGCGCCTGTCCCAAGACGTTGTTAATCTTGTGAGAGCCCGTGTGGTTGAGATCCTCCCGTTTCAGGAAGATCTGAGCGCCCCCCAGCTCGCGGCTGAGACGCTCAGCATGGTACAGGGGGCTGGGACGGCCGGCATAGTCTTTGAGATAGTAATCAAGTTCCTCTTGAAAGCTGGGATCGTTCTTTACCTCTTCATAAGCTTCTGCCACGTGACTCAGCGGCGCTTCCAACTCCGCCGGTACATACCGCCCACCAAACTCGCCAAAATACCCTTTCTTCGCTGCTGCCAACTCTGTTCTCATCTCATCTCTCCTTTGCTTATCTCTGCTCTGCTATGCTCCAGGGAAAGTGCATCCCCTAAAACCTAGAACTCTACTTCTCCGTGCTGGCTCCACAACTCCACAAAGTCCTTCAGTTCAGCAAAGGACGGACTGTGCATATTGCGCACGTAGAATCCAGATGTGGCCGTGCCCAACATGACACACTGTTCCAGCGAAAGCCCCAGCAGCAGGCCGAGGCAGAAGCCAGCGTTGAAGTTATCGCCTGCTCCTGTGGTTAGGCGGGGTTTGGAGGTATACGGCCCCACGGTGTGGGCATACACCCCATCAACTACTGCCGCGGCAGCACTCGTGGGATGCACCATCAAGCACCACAAGTCCAGGGCGTCAGCCAAGGCGCGAGTGATTTCTTCCAAGGAAACCTCCGCGGCAGGAGCACTCAGCTTGAGGTCCAGCACCTCCGCCACTTCAGTTGCTTCTTTGCGGTTTAGACCCAATGCTACTCGATAAACAGAGTTGAACCTGCCGATGAGGCGCATTGCTTCCAGAATGTCCTCTGATTTGCGCTTTTCAGGATCAGCCAGATCCACGAACAAAATGGGCCGGTCAGGATCGCTGTTAGGGGGCAGCACCCGAAGCAGGTTCTCCCAGATATCATTCATGTGAGGCATCATGGTCCAGTTCACCGTGGCAACCAGATCGCAGCTGGTGAAAAGCTCCCGAATCCGGTCTTCGCCTACAGCCTCAACCAGTGCATCCCACGTTACCTCATTGAGGGAAGTGATTTTCCCCAACATCACCTTGCCGTCGGTGAACTCCACCGCATCAGTGAGACCAGGTTCCGCGAGAGAAACCACCTGCGCACAGCCTTGGACAAGGCTGTCGAAAACCTGGTTGATGGTGGGTTTGCCCAGCGCGCCGATATAAGAAACGTTTACCCCGAGAGACATCATGGCGTTGGCCATGATCGGCCCATTGCCCCCTAGTTTCTTAGCAACAGGTACAAATTCGATGTTTGTGCTTAACCCGGCAGCCCGCGAGATCCTGGCGCCAAAGTCGGCAATGGTCTGCATGCGCGTATATTCTGCAAACGAATGCCGCTTATCAACCACTTCTACTATAGTATCTACAAAACCATCAAATCCAATTACAGCCGACAATTCACGGTCAGATACCTGATCGAGATTGCGTCGGAGCTGCTGCAGTTTCTGCTTCAAATCACTCATTGGGGACAACCTCCATTATCATGAATCTACTCATTATTCTGTTTGGTTTGGCGTTTTCCTGCCGCTTAATCGATGAGAAAGATAACCGCGTAGCGAGCGAGAAAATCATATTGTGATAGGGCCTGCAGGATGCGCTCCGCATCTGCATCACTGATATACACCGCTGTCCGGGCGGGCTCAATCGTACCAATAGCTTTCACCGTCAGCGGCAGCGCGTAGCCGTATTCTGGGTCCACTTGAATGCGCTTAATCAGCTCTGGGTCCAATTCGCTCCCGTAGGCGACCACACCTACCCCCTGGACATACTCGGACGAGGCCAGTACCCCTCCATAGATGAGCTGACCCGATTCTGAATATACCCGGGGACTGATCCCTCGGCGGACATCCAGGTGGCGGGCATCTACAACTAGGCCTGTGTAAATGGGACCGTGCTTGGCAAAGCGCTCTTCCCAGTACTGCTGCACCGCATGGGCAGTACTCTGAATCCGCTGTACTGTCAGGCTGTCCCACCGGTATAAACCTGGGGTGTCTGCCGCCAGAACCAGTTCGGCGCGGAGTTCATCTAGCGGAACAGTAAACTCCAGTCCCAATAGGGTCCAGCGCCCAGCCGCACCTAGGCCGCGCTCAGTGGAGATAAACTCCACAACGTCACCTCTGGCACCGAGGAACTGCACAGACAGACTAACCAGCGCATTGGGCTCGTCGCTCTGCACGGCAATTCCCACGCTGTATTTTTCACCCGGCTCCAGCTCAAGGGCATAGCGAAACTCGTTTCCACCACCTAGGACCACTTCATCCCCGTAAAAAGCTCCACAAAGGGGAGCCGTGCAGGTTAGGATGACCACCACTAAGCTAACGAGTATAATTCTGCGGTCCATAACCTATCCCTCCAATAACCTGGTAATTCGCCGCCAGCGCAGCTCTTCCTCCAAGCAGCAGTAAGAACGCGTTGGGGAACTTTACCATTATTGAACATTTCCTCCCTGCCCAGTACAATATTACTGAAATTAGTCAACTTTGGAGGAGATGTAATCTGAAGAAGACTGTTCAAGCAGCGTTGGGGCTTGTGATCGTGCTGCTCCTTAGCGGCTGCGGTCCCATGGAAAGCAGTGGACCGGGTGGGAAAGGCAGTCTGTTCCCTATCGTGGACGGGTTCGACTTCCCAGTGGGCGGCCCGGACGGGCAGGGATGGGACATCACTGGCTATGGCTTCCTAGAGTGGAGCAGCGTCAGCAATTCGTGGCACCCCGGAGAAGACTGGAACATTCCCCAAGCCGGCAATGGCGATCTGGGAGAGCCGGTTTACGCGATCGCTCACGGCGAGGTTGTATTCTCGGGATGGAACACAGCACTGGGGAATGTCATCCTAGTGAAACACCGGCTGCCTGACGATACCTATGTGTGGTCCCAATATGCACACCTGGACAGGCGAGATGTCCGGACCGGGGAACTCGTCCAGCGCCGCCAGCAGATCGGAACTGTGGGCCGCGGCCCCAATAACCGCTTTGCCGCACACCTCCATTTTGAGATCCGCAGTGCAGATCTGCCTGCCAACGCCTGGCCCCGCACAAACGGTACAGCCTGGGAGAAAGAGCGAGTGGCGCAATACTGGTTGAACCCGAGTGAATTCATCTGGCAAAATCGCTATCACACAAAACAATAAGGGCGGAGTCTCGCCCTTTTTGTGTTATAGTAGTACTGATATCAGGAGGTGGGGCCGTGTTTATCCGCAATTATCCTTTAGCCAAGGCAACCTCGCTTGGCGTGGGTGGGCCGGCCGATTACTTTGCCCGCCCGGCAACTGAAGCCGAACTCATATCCGCTCTCCAGTTTGCTGAACAGCACGATCTCAACGTAATTGTCCTGGGCTACGGCACAAATGTCCTGGTGAGAAGTGCAGGGATCCGCGGCCTGGTAATTCAGATGGCCGACAACTTCGCCCACGTTCAGGTGGATGGGACCACTATTACCGCTTCGGCTGGCTGCCTCTTCAGCGCCGTCAGCAAACTGGCTGCCTATCATCGGCTCACGGGGCTGGAGTTCGCCGTTGGCATACCTGGAGGTATCGGCGGCGCAGTCTTTATGAATGCCGGTGCCTACGATGGGGAAATCGGCCCCCTCGTCCGCCGCGTGCATTTTGCCACTGCGGCTGGTCCTGGTTCATGGACCCGTGATGAGTTCTCTTACTCGTACCGCCACAGCCGCGTTCAGCAAGAAAAGATCGTAGTCACCAGAGTGGAGCTGGAACTGCGCCCGGGCAGCAGAGAAGAGATCCTGGCCAAAATGAACGATCTCCAGGCGAGGAGGAGGGCCAGACAGCCGTTAGAATTCCCCAGTGCCGGGAGCACCTTTAAGCGACCGGCGGGCCACTATGTAGGACCCATGATCGAACAAGCGGGCCTGAAGGGGTTTCGTATCGGCGGGGCGGAGGTTTCCACCAAACACGCGGGCTTCATCATAAACCGCGGTGGCGCTACGGCTGACGATGTCCTCCAGCTGATTCAGCACATTCAAAGAGAAATAAAACAGCGGTTCAACGTAGACCTAGAACCAGAGATCCGTATCCTCGGATCGCTATGAAGTCTGGTGGCTTTCAAGGGTCCGCAGAACAGCTTCGGTGCGCCTGATAATCGTCTCGATTTCCGGCATACTCTCGCAATCGGGGTATTCTTGGCGAACTAGGGCTAAAGCGTGACGGATCTTCGCCTCATCAAAGCGCTGCGCCGTTCTGGCTCGGGGAATCACGCCGTGGGGTTCTGCCGCGAGGTGGTCGCGGAGTGCTTGTCTTACGAGATCGCGGCAGTAGCCTACTGGACAGTCTTTTCCTCGGCACACGCCGCAGTGCTTTTCGCTCAAGCAGATATCATCTACAGCAGCCTCAATCTCTGCCAAATGCCGTTTCAGTTCCCGAGCCACCCGCTGCATCTGAGTGTACTTACCCTGAACCTCGGTGCGCCGCGTTCTCCAAAGCGGCGGTACAATCAGCAAGATGATAGCCGCAGCCAGCGCCCCCAAGAATACGGCAATATTAGGGGCCGTAAGAAGATGCGGCGGAACGGCACGCCATAGACCAAGAACGCCAAAGCCGATAAAGACAAAGGCCGAGATCAACCTGAGGGTTCTTTCAGGCACCTTCTCCCCTAGCTTAATGCCGGCGCCTATGCCAACCAAACTGGTGAGCACCATGCCCAGCACAGTTCCCGCCAAGACGGCTTCAGGATACAAGGCCCTACTTGATAGGGCGATCGCGCTGAGCTGCGTCTTATCGCCTAGTTCACCGATGAAAAATGCCAGAGCCACCACGAGGATAGGATGCCCCTGACCAGGGGTGTGCAAGTGTTCCTCTTCTTGGCGGTTGTACAGGGTCCACAAGCCAAAACCCAAGAAACCGCAGGCGGCAATGAGCCGGATTAATTCCAAGGGTACTAACTGTGATACATACGCACCCAGAGCGACGGCCAAACCATGGTTTAAAAAAGAGCCCAGTGCCACTCCACCAAGGACCTGGATAATGCTGAACTGCAGAGCGAAGGCCATGGCCAACAGCTGCGTCTTGTCCCCCATCTCGGCCACAAAAATAAGAAAGGCCGCCTGCACTAATTCCTGGACCATATCTAGCTTTCCCACCTATCCTCAAGAGCTCTTCCCTAGTATTTAACCATAGGGTGTGAATTACCTTGTTTTCCCCCCACAATTCTCTGGGGAAAAAGGTTAACTCAGGCAGGATTTCCTTGTCTGAAACGGGTATTTATTAAGCAAATACCAGAGGGGGAATGCGCCATGAATACCATGTTTCAGGTCGGAGATTTCTTTGTAAGACTGAGAGATAAAGGAGATCGCCCCAAACTAACAGTGTGGAATAAGGCGGGCACCAAGTTAGTCAGCGAGTTTATTAATACTGCCACACCTAGTTCATGGGAACAGATAGAGAGATTAACCTCAACGGAAGTAGTTGAGCAAGTTCGTGCTCTGGTCCAAGAGAGCAATTAATCCGTTTCGGTAAACGAACCTTACCACGTCGTCCGCCTGGTAAGGTTTGTTTGTTCTGCGGCGAAATGCATATAACAAGACCGACCACCCAGGGCCGGTCTCGCTGAGCCTTCTCAGACGGCGGTTCAGCCGTTCCTGATAAAGTCCCTATACCACAACCCGCTGCCCTTAATTATGCGCTCTTGGCTCTGATAGTCCACATAGACAATGCCGAACCGCTTGCTGTAACCGAAGGCCCATTCGAAGTTGTCCAACAGCGACCACACAAAGTATCCCCGCAGAGGTACTTCCTTGGCCAGGGCTTCTGCCGCTTGGTGGAAGTGTGCCTCTAGGTATGCGGTGCGAGCTGTATCCCGCACACGCCCATCTTCCACCTGATCTGGGAAGGCGGCTCCGTTTTCTGTGATATACAGCGGAATAGACCCATAATCCCGCGTGATCCTGGTGAGCAGGTCATATAGACCCTGGGGATAAACCTCCCAGTTCATATCCGTAACGGGCCCTTCTGGAGGATATTCTTTGAGCCCACACGGGTCCTCATCACTGTGACCCACAATTCCCCGGGTGTAGTAGTTGATGCCGAGGAAGTCTATGGGTTGGGATATTACGGTCAGATCCTCCCGAGGTAAGTCCGGCAGCACCTTACGCTCGGCATACCACTCGGCCACATCCTCAGGATACTGGCCCCGCAGCACTGCGTCGAGATACCAGCGGTTGGTTATGCCGTCCATTCTCCGCGCAACAGCCAAATCTTCGGGCGCGTCACGGTGGGGGTAATAGGGCGTCAGATTCAAGGCTAGCCCCACCTGCCCAGGCAGGCCAATCTCCCGGAAGACCTGTACTGTCAAACCGTGACCGTAGAGGAGGTAGTGACCCGCTTGCAGGGCTGCTTTGAAATCGCGAATACCGGGAGCATGGGTGCCAAAGCCGTAACCCAGCATGGCCGCCACCCACGGCTCGTTGATGGTGACTACCCAGCCCAGCCGGTCACCGATCTGTTCGAAAACGTAGGCAGCGTAGTCCCTAAAGTAGAATGCTACGTCGCGGGAGACCCAACCACCGCATTCTTCCTGCAGTGCCTGTGGTAGATCCCAGTGGTAGAGTGTGGCCATCGGCCGGATTCCCGCTGCCTCCAACTCATCCAACAAGCGCTTGTAGAAGTCGAGCCCCTTCGGATTGGCCTTGCCTTTTCCCGTGGGAAAAACCCGCGGCCACGCAATAGAGAAGCGATAAGAATTCACGCCGAGCTCCCTCATGATCGCCACATCCTCGGCGTAGCGGTGATAATGGTCGCAGGCAGTGTCCCCCCGGTCGCCGTTTAGAACCCGACCAGGCATGCGGCAAAACCGATCCCAGATCGACTCTCCCCTTCCGTCAGCGAATACAGCTCCCTCGATCTGATAAGATGCCGTTGCCGTTCCCCAGATAAAATCAGCTGGAAACTTCGCCTTCACCAACACCATCCTCCCTCCGCGCTATATGTTAATAGCTTCGCAATTCCAGAAGAGGTTCCTGCTTTGACATAACTTCGGGTAACTTTGCGCGCCGCGGCACCAAGTTGACATCACTTAGCGGGTAACGTAGTATTTTTTTAGGAAGCGTTTGGAAAGAAGGTGCCCCATGATTCGCATAGTCAATGAACACAAACTGCCCCAGTTCAACTTGGCACTTGAGGAATACGCTCTTAATTACCTGGATTGCAGTCATCCCTATGTAATCATCTGGCAGAACGAGCCCTCGGTGATCATCGGACGCAACCAGAACACTTTGGCGGAAGTCAATCTGAAGTATGTCAAGGAACATAACATCCATGTGGTGAGGAGGCTCTCGGGTGGAGGTGCAGTTTACCACGATCTAGGCAACCTGAACTTCACGTTTATCGTCGACGGCGAAAAGGGAGTAGTGAGCAATTTTGAGTTCTTCACTCGCCCGGTCATAAAGGCGCTGCACAGTTTGGGTGTGAAGGCAGAATTCTCCGGGAGAAACGACATTACCATCGACGGGAAGAAGTTCTCCGGCAATGCTCAGTACTGGTCCAAAAACCGACTCCTGCACCACGGCACTATCCTGTTTAACTCGGATTTGGCCGTCGTCCAGGAAGCCCTAAGTGTGAAGACGGATAAACTCCAGTCGAAAGGCATTAAATCGGTGCGCAGCCGGGTAACGAACATCTACCCGTACCTGAAGACACCAGTGACCATTGAGGAGTTTAAGGAAATCCTCCTCAAGTTCATGCAGGAAGAACAGGCGGGTCAAGATCTTATCCTCACACCTGAGCAGATCGCGGAGGTGGAAAAGCTGAAAGAGAAGCGCTATGCCCGCTGGGAATGGAATTTTGGAGAATCACCAGAATGCGATGTGGTGAAGGAACAGCGGTTTGCCGGCGGCAAGCTGGAACTGCACCTCAATATTCGCACGGGCCGCATCTCTGATCTGAGAATTTTCGGCGACTTCTTCGGCACGCTGCCTGTGCAGGAACTGGCAGAGAAGCTGAACGGCAGGCAGTACCGGGAAAGCGATGTGGCTGCAGCCTTAGAGGAAGTGGATTTCTCCCAATACTTCTTGGGGATCAGCCCAGAAGAGTTCTTGGAGTGTATGTTTAGCTAAACGGCGCGCTGCAAACACGCGCGTTCCCTGGGTGGGAGCGGGCGTATTTGCATTAGAAACCCGGGATCAGCGCTTCGCGACGTGAATGGGCATGCCCAGGCCTACATGTGCCGCCTCCATCAGCGCCTCAGACAAGGTGGGATGGGGATGGATCGTCTGAGCGAGATCACTTAACGTGGCCTCCAGCTGGAGTGCGTTGGCTGCTTCGGCGATCAGGTCGGTAGCGTCAGGACCGACGATGTGCACTCCCAGAACCTCCCCGTACTCCCTGTCCGCGACAATCTTGACGAATCCATCCCTTTCCCCTTCAGCCAAGGCTTTGCCGTTGGCCGCAAAGGGAAAGACCCCTGTCTGGACAGCATGGCCCCGGGCACGAGCTTCTTCTTCAGTGAGGCCCACCACCGCAATTTCAGGGAAGGAATATACGCACGCGGGGATCTTGTGATAGTCAACGTGCGTGGGATTGCCTAGGATGTTCTCCACGGCCGCTATGCCCTCGGCTGAAGCGGTATGGGCGAGCATCTGCTTGCCGTTCACGTCACCAATAGCGTATACTCCGGGGATACTTGTCTGCATCTGATGGTCCGTCTTGATTCCACCTCGCTCCAGCTCCAGATCAAGGCTGGCCACAGCATCGAGATTGGGGGTGCGCCCAAGCGAGACCAGCACCGCGTCGCCGGTAAACCTGTGCTGCTCTCCGCCAACCTGCACCACAACGGTGGAGCCTTCAAAGCGCTGGACATCTGCTTCTTCGAACACCTGCACGCCAGCGCGCCTTAAGATGCGGCGCATTTGACCTTGGACCTCGCGGTCAAGACCGTTGAGAATGCTGAACTTCTCCAGCACAATTACCTCCGAGCCGACCGCACTAAACAGCGCGGCGAACTCGATGCCGATTACGCCGCCTCCCACCACCACCAGCCGCTCAGGAATTTTTTCCAAACTGAGCGCGCCGGTACTATCCACCACCGCGCCGCTGGCCACGGCCTCCTGCAGCCCGGGAATAGGATGCATGGTGGGGCGAGAACCAGTGGCAATTATGAGGTGGTCGGCAGTAATTGCCTCGCCAGCCACCTCGATCGTCTGTCTGTCCCTCACAATACCGCGACCATTCCACACTTCCACCCCGTTGTGCTTCAGAAGATTGGACACGCCGTCGATGAGCTGCTTCACTACCTTATCTTTGCGGCTGAGCACAGCGCCCCAATCTACCTTTACTGCACCATCTACAACCACGCCAAAGTTAGCCGCGTGGACAATGTCTTGGTACACCTGCGCACTGCGGAGTAACGTCTTTGTGGGAATGCAGCCCACATTGAGGC
>LSQX01136850.1_pt1 | contig 12808 bp, 13 predicted proteins | sample 654561 | NCBI WGS metagenome assembly LSQX01 (sample SAMN04489861, study PRJNA283612) | anaerobic digester metagenome | isolation source: 4 biogas reactors fed with cattle manure at either 37C or 55C with and... | place: Denmark: Kongens Lyngby | collected 2014 | reverse complement strand
TTTCCAGGTCACGGAGTATCCCGCGACGGTGCAACCGGATCAGATCGTTCTTACCTGGAGCGACGACCCCCGGACGACCCAGACCATCCAGTGGCGCACCAACACCGAGGTGACGTCCGGCACGGTGCGCTATATCGAGGCGGCGCGCGCGGCCCAGGCGCAGGCCGCTGACTGGCGTGAGGTCGCGGCGTCGACCGCGCCGCTTGAGAATAACGTTGTGGTAAACGATCCCGTATGCCACCGCCACACGGCGGTGCTCACGGGGCTGCAGCCCGGCACCACCTACAGCTACGCCGTGAGCGATGCGAGCACCCGGGGCTGGAGCGCCTCCGCGGAATTCACTACCGCGCCCGCGGAGCCGGTCTCGTTTTCGTTCATCTACCAGGGAGACGTCCAGATGGGCTTTGACGGTTGGGGAAAGCTGATGGAAACCGCCCGGGCAAAACATCCCGAGGCGGGCTTCCACCTTCTGGCAGGGGATCTCGTGAATCGCGGCAACGAACGAAGCTACTGGGACAGTTTCTTCCATTATTCCGGCGGGATCTTCGCCAGCCGGCCGCTCGTGCCGTGTCTGGGAAATCATGAGTACCAGCACAACCAGGGCCCGTGGCTGTATCTCGAGATGTTCACCCTGCCCGAGAATGGGCCGACGACCATTCCGCCGGAATGCGGCTACGCGTTTGAATACAGCGACGTCCTGTTTGTCGTTCTGGATGGCAACCTGCCGGCCTCCGACCAGGCGCAGTGGCTGGAGGAGCAATTGGCGGGCAGCGACGCCACGTGGAAGTTCGTTATGTTCCACCAGCCGGTGTATTCCGCCGGACCGTACCGCGACAACCCGGAGATCCGCGAGCTCTGGGGCGCGTTGTTCGACAAGTATCATGTCGATCTTGCGCTGCAAGGCCACGACCACGCCTATCTGCGCAGCTATCCCATGTTCGACGGGAAGCGGGTCAGCAGTCCGGCCGAGGGAACCATCTACATCGTTTCGTTCTCTGGCATGAAGATGTACGAGCTGGGCGAGCATGAGTACACCGAAGTCGGAATGGCGAACGTGCCGACGTACCAGGTGCTCGACATCGACGCCGAGACGCACACGCTCACCTACAGGGCCTACGATGTCGACGGGGTCGTCAGGGACGAGTTTGTCATCGACAAGTGAGGGGACTATCCGACCGGGGAGAAGGGCGCGCTGAACGATCGAAGGCCGGCCCTCGGGGATATCGTGCGTGACCGCCCTCCCGGGGCGGTGTTCCCGTATGGGGCCGCAACACCCGTTTGGCGGATGCTCCTGCACTCCGGGGCAGCCTGAGCAAATATTTATCATTGTTGACACACTTCGGCGGGCAATGGGCCAGTTTTGCGCTAAGTGTTTGATGCGCCTGCATCACGAAAGTCGAGACGAAACAGGTACATATCGCAAGCACTTAGATAGGTGACAGGCATAGCAGGCGCGCGGCCACTCTCATTTGGCCCGATAATTGCTTTGCAGAAGTGGCCGGAATGTCCGGGTGGATGTGTGGTGGGGATTTTCCCGCATGCGGGTTTTCGTGCCTGCACCATGAGCGAGGGAATTAACTTTTGAGCAGCGAAGCGTTTTCGGGAGAGTGTATCGTCGCTGTGGCGGACGAGCAGGTCTCCTGCGAGATGGAGGGGGGGCAGGTCATCCTCAATCTGGCGGACGGGGTGTACTACGAGCTGGACGGCGTGGGGGCGCGCATCTGGGAACTGCTTCAAGAGCCGCGTCCGGTGAACGCCCTGCGGGATGCCATTGTGGCGGAATACGACGTGGATCCGGCTGAATGTGAGCGGGACCTCCGGGATCTGCTCGCGGATCTGGCCAGCCACGGGCTCATCAGGACGGACGATGCGGCGAATCCGTAAGTTCTTCGCTCTTGCACCCGCGCGGCGGCAACTGTTTCTCCGTTCGTGGGGGACCCTGGCGAAATGGCGCATCACGCTGTGGTGTGTTCCATTTCTACGGTGGCGGGAGCGGTTGCAGCCGGTGTGCGGCGTGGATGAGAAGGACGTAGCAAGTTCGGGTCTGCTCCATGAGGTGGTGTGGGCCGTTGACCGCGCGAGCGGGTATCTGCCCGGCGCCACGTGTCTGGTGCGGGCCCTGGCCGCGCGGGAATTGCTGGCGAGAAGCGGATTGTGCGCGGAATTGCGCATCGGGGTGGCCCATGACGAGCGGGGCCGGTTCGAGGCCCACGCCTGGCTCGAGTATGGGGGCCGGGTGGTGCTGGGCAGTCCCGATGACGCTACCCGGTTTGTGCCATTGCCGCTGCTGATGCAGCGGCGGCAGTAGCGCATGAGGCGTGCGGCGCCGCAGGCAGAGCGAAGCGATCGCGACGTCGAAACGAAGGGAGGTGAGCGGATGAAAAAGACCTACCACAGACCGAAGCTGACAGTGCGGGGAAGCGTGCGTGATTTGACACTGCTGATACCGCCGCCGGTTTCTCCATCCCAATAGTGACAGCATCAGGCGGGGTTTGCACTGGTACGCCCCGCTTGACGACGTGGACGCGGCTGCGGCGCCGCACGTGCCACGGAGAGTCCCCTGTCCGGAAAGGGGCCGAATGGCGTGTAACTGTGTCAATTGGAATCGACTGCAAATCAGGTCTCAATCACTACACCGCGTACGGCGTAGCGCTGGATTCCGAGGTAGACTTGCCGGAGCTGCGCACGCGCCCTTACGTTGAGGGAAGCGAGCCCGATCTGAGCATCCGCCTGTGTGCGGTTCCGCCCCTGCCCAATGAGGACGGCCACGCGTTCATCCATTCCGAAATGGACGGCGAACTCCGCTTCTTTTCGCGCGCGGAAGGGCGTTTCGTATACCGCGCGGGGCGGGAAATCCTCCTGGACCCGGTCCCGGAAATGGGGCCGTCCGCCCTGCGGCTGTACATTCTGGGGGCGGGGCTCAATATCGCCCTGTTCCAGCGGGGATTGTGGGTGTTCCACGCGAGTGTGGTGTGTATTGAAGGCAAAGCGGTCGCGTTTCTGGGGCATCCGCACGCGGGAAAAACCACCATGGCGGCGACCCTGCACCGCCGCGGGCACACGCTCCTCTCCGACGATGTCCTGGCGATCCGCATGACGGAAGACGGTCCGTTGGCGTTGCCCGGATTTCCGCGGTTCAAGCTGTGGCCGGATTCCGCCGAGGCGCTGGGGGTCGAGGCGGAGACCCTGCCCCGGATCAAGGAGGATATGGACAAACGCTCCTGCGCCGTCGCGCGCCGTTTCCGGGAGGAACCGGCTCCGCTGGTACGGATGTACACCCTGGGAGAGGGGCCTGCACCGGAGATCGCGCTCTTGAACCCCAGGCAGGCGCACCTGGAACTCATCCCGTATTGGGACCTGTCGAAGTTTGGTGCGGCATTCCTCCAGGGCCGCCGTCTGGGAACGTGTTTTCTTCAATGTGGGGAACTTGCCAGGCGGGTCCCCGTGTCTATGCTCACCCGGACCACGGACCTGGCGGACCTTCCGCGCCTGGCGGACCTGGTCGAGAACGATGCGGTGGCTGCGCCGTCCCGGCGCGAGACCGGCGGAACGGTCTGAGATCATGCCGGCCGTAAGTGTGATCATTCCGACCCGTAACCGGGGCGCGTACCTGACCGAAGCGCTCCAGAGCGTCTGCGAGCAGACGTTCGGCGATTTTGAAGTCATTGTGGTGGACGACGGCTCGGAACCGCCAGTCGATGCCGTGGGCGTGGCCCATGCCGATCCGCGCATCCGGGTGATCCGCCAAACGCACGCCGGTCGCAGCGCCGCGCGCAACCGGGGTCTTGCGCAGGCCACCGGCCGGTACCTTGCCTTTCTCGACGACGATGACACGTACCTGCCCAACAAGCTTGCCGACCAGGTATCGTTCCTCGAGACACACCCCGGCGAGAGCGTTGTTTCCGCGGGCGCGATATATGTGGACGAGCAGGGCCGTGAACTGGGGGAATTCTCGCCTTGGGACCAGGGGACTGCCTTGACGTTTGCCGATGCCCTGTACGGCACGCGGATGATCACCAGCACGGTGCTCTTCCGGCATGGGCTGCTGGACCGAATGGACGAATGGTTTGACCCGGAAATGGACCTGGCGGAGGACGGCGATTTCTTCCTCAGGCTGATGTATTACGCGGGGCAGGCAACGATATTGCCGATCTCGGTGAGCACCTACCGGCTGCGCGGCAACGATTGTACCGGGGGCGGTTCCCGGGCCAGCGCGGCCTATCGCCAGGTCATCGACAAGGCGTACCGGTTGCCCGGCCTGCCGGAGGAGAGCCTGCGCAGCCGCGACCGGGTCTACGCGCATCTCTACCTAGTGTGCGGGTGCCGGGCGTATGCCGTGCGTGACGCGGAGCACGCCCGGGAACAACTTGAGGCCGCCGTGGAGCTGGACGCGGCCTATGTCGAAGCCGAACTGCCTGAGACCCTCGCCCGGTTCGCGGGGCGTCGTTTGAATGACCCCAGGCCGTACGTCGACTATGCGATGGACAATCTCCCTCCGGCTCTGACGGCGATGATCTCACGAAAGAAGGAAGTCTACCGCGCGTTTCTACAGCGGCAGGCGGCGTCGTGGAAATCGGCGACGCACGAAGGATGAACGCATGCCAGCAGTCAGCGTGATCATCCCTACCTACAACCGGTCCGGATACCTGGTTCAGGCCGTAGAGAGCGTTCTGAACCAGACGTTCGGCGACCTTGAGGTTGTGGTGGTGGACGACGGCAGCACCGACGATACCGCCAGGGTACTGCGGAGTTTGAACGACCCGCGCGTGAAGCCGATCCATCAGGCGAATGCAGGGCGCAGCGCCGCGCGGAACCGCGGATTCGCGGAGTCATCGGGACAGTATATCGTGTTTCTCGACGACGACGACCTGTTTCTTCCGGAGAAGCTGGAGAGACAGGCCGGCTTCCTGCTCGAAAACCCCGGCGCGGGGCTCGTGGCCTCCGGGTTCAACTACGTGGATGCCGAGGGCCAGACCATTCAGGCGGCCCGTCCGTGGAAGCATGTGCCCGTGTTGGACTGGCGCAGTTGTGTTCTGCGTTTTGGCGCGCTTCACCTTTCCGCGGTACTGATTCGCCGGTCGGCCATTTTGAGCATGGGGCTTCCTTTTAACAGCGGGCTGGAACCTTTTGAAGACACGGATTTCTTTGTGCGCCTTTGCCTGACGGGCTGCGAGATGGCGTGGCTGAAGGAGACGGTGTGCTCCTATCGGCAACATGATACCAACACCATGGGAAGCATTGGCGGAGAGAGGTATCGGGAAATCGTAGGCAGGATACTCCCGACCTGGTTTGCCCGGGAGGACCTTCCGCCGGAAATGCGGGCGGATAAGCTACACATCGAAGCCTACTTTGATCTAGTCTCGGCTATGCGCGCCTATCGCTGCGCGGAGGCCGAGGCGGGACAACGCCTGCTGACGTCCGCGCTGAGAGCGTTTCCGGAATGGGAGACGAGCGTGTTTCCGGAGATCGTGGCGCAATTCGTGGGATTTGTGGGTTCGGATCCACGGTTTATGGTCGAAACGGTGTTTGAGCATCTTCCGGCGGAGTACACCCGTCTTGCCGGCCTCAAGCGCGATGTATACCGGCGATTCCTGGCGCGTGTGGCGGCTGCCGGGCGGGACGGGGAGGGGCCGCTGGGTGAGGCATAGCAGTGCGGAGCTAAAGCAGACGCCCAGGCTGCCGGTTTCCCCGGAGGTCGAGGTGCTGTTGTGCGCGGCATCGGTGACGCCGCTGGAGGAACGTATCGACCGGTTGCGCGCCCTGCTCGCACAGGACCTGGATTGGGAGTATCTCCTCGCCGCGGCGGAACATCACTGCATTCCCTCCTTGCTCTATTGGCATTTGAGCAGGGCCGGGCTGGACCGGGTGCCGGAAACGGCTGCCACGACGCTGAAACACAGTTATGCAGGCATTGTGCAGCGCAACATGCTGTTTGTTCAGGAGTTGCTTCATCTGGTGGCGTTGCTGCGCGAAGCCTCCATCCCGGTGGTTCCCTACAAGGGTCCGCTTCTGGCCCATGCCCTGTACGACGACCTCGCGCAGCGGCAGATGTGGGATCTGGACCTGCTGGTGAAGGAAGCGGATCTGGCGCGGGCCAAACGCCTCCTGCTCGACGACGGGTACACGCAGAAGTCCATTATGACCCCCGAGGAAGAAGCGCGCGTCAGGAAACAGAACGACGAGGAGGTCTTTCACAGTCCGCGGAACGGGCTTGAGATCGAGTTGCACTGGCGGCTGATGCCCCCGGCGATCGGGAAAGCCTCTCCGTCCGAGTTTGTCTGGGCGCATGCCCGGATGGAGACGCGATTCGGAGCGCCCATGCTCACGTTGCCGCCGGAACTGCACGCCCTGGTCATCTTCCTGCATGCGGGCGTGAAGCACCGTTGGGCGCAACTCAAGTTTCTGGCCGATGCGGCCCGGATCATGAACAGCCGTGCCGGTATCGACTGGGACACCATCTGGCGCGAAATGAACGAACGGGGCGAGAGCCATGCCTTGCTGGTGGGCGCCTGTCTGGCGCAGGCGCTGCTCGGCGCGCCCGTGCCGGACGTGCTGTCCGCGGGACTCAGGCGGGATGCGCACGTGCGGGCCAGCGCGGGGCTGGTGATGGGGCGGATCTTTCGCGAAGGATTTGGCCTGCCGGGGCTTCACGAATGGCGCGGTTACACGCGGGCCCTGCACGGCCTCGATATCGACGGCCAGCCGGCGTGGACGCCCCTGGGCGAACGCCTGCGCTATGTTCGCGCCGTCCTGACCCCGGAGTATGGGGACAAGTTTGCGCTGCCGGGGTTGCCCCGGGGGCTTTCGTTTCTGCACTATGCCATACGGCCGGTGCGGCTTGCCGGCAGACACGGGCCGCGCCTGATCGGCCGGATGCGATGACAAGGGGCGCCAGAGACATGCAATCCTTATGTGCAACGGGCCGAATGCGTCATGATTAATCTCGAAAACGTTACGGTCCGGTACCCCATCCCCAAGCGGTACAGGGAACTGGTATTGCACCCGTTCCGCCGGGCAAAGCGGGTCACGGCGCTGGAAAACGTCAGTCTCACCGTGAACAACGGTGACCGCATCGCTTTTCTTGGGCCAAACGGGGCCGGAAAGACGACCCTGCTTAAACTCGTCGGCGGCCTGATTCTTCCGACAGAGGGGACCGTTCGGGTGCATGGACGGGATACGGTCTCGGACAATACGGCGGCCCGGCGTTCGGTGGGATTCGTCATGAACGAAGAGCGGAGCTTTTACTGGCGCCTGTCCGGAGTACAGAACCTCGAGTTTTTTGGAGTACTCGACAATCTGTCGGGCAGGGACCTGCATCAGCGAATTGCCGAACTGATTGAACTCGTGGGCTTGCAGGACAGCGCCCATCAGAACGTGGCAAGCTATTCGTCGGGTATGCGGCAACGGTTGGCCATCGCACGCGGGCTCATGGCCGACCCGGACGTGCTTATCCTGGATGAACCCACGCGCACCCTCGACCCCGTGGCCGCCGATGACTTGACCCGGCTTATCTCGGACCGCATCCACCGGGACGGGCAGAAGACCCTGCTGATCGCCACGCACCGGCTGGACGAAGTGGCCGCGCTCTGCCGCCGCATGTGTGTCATTCAGAAGGGGCACGTGGTGGCCATGGACGATGTGGCGGAAGTCCAGGGACGGGAAGGGTCGCTTCTGGCCTATTACCGCGAGCAGGTGGCGTAGACCATGCCAGGCACACTCCGCAAAGCGTGGGCGTTTATCAAACGCGATTTTCAGAGCGAGTCGAGTTACAAGATCAACTACATGCTTCGCGTGGCCTCGTCGCTCCTGTGGATCGTGCTGTTCTATTTCCTGAGCAAGATTGTGGATTCGTCGGAAGCAAGCCTGGTCAAATACGGGGGGAACTACTTCTCCTTTGTGTTGATTGGCCTTGCCTTTTCCCGGTATTTCCAGCTGGCGCTCGGGACCTTCTCGGGCTCGATCCAGCGCGCCCAGGCGACGGGATGCCTGGAAGCCATGCTGAGCACCCAGACCGCGCCTCAGGCCTGTGTACTCTTTTCCTCTCTGTACGCGTTGATAGAGTCGCTGGTGCAGTTGGTTATCGTGCTTGGGGCCGGCGTGGTGTTCTTTGACGTAGACTTCACGCAGACCAACATTCCCGCGGCCCTGATGGTTTTTGTACTGGCGCTGCTGACCTTTGTCAGCCTCGGCATCATGTCCGCCGCCGGCATCGTCGTGCTCAAGAAAGGCGACCCGGTGGGATGGGTCTTGACCTCGGCGAGCATGATTCTGGGCGGGGCGTATTTCCCCATTGAGGTCATGCCCGGATGGTTGCAGACGATCGCGAAGATGATCCCCGCAACGTACGCCCTGGACGCCCTGCGGCTCACCATGTTGCGCGGGTATGCCTTACGCGATGTGTCCACCCAGGTCCTGGTTCTCGGCGGGATGGTCCTGGTGTTGCTGCCGGTCAGCCTGAAACTGTTCGATGCGGCCGTGAACAAAGCGAAGAAAGACGGAACGCTGGCGCAGTATTAGCTCCGTGACCCCGCGAGAATTCCTTTCCACTCACTACACTGACCCGCGTGGTCACGCTCATGCTCATCGCCCGGGGGGTGTCTCATGTTTCACGTGCATGGCGCCTGCTTCTTTTCTATAATCAGAGCTCGCGTGGTTCCGCGGCGGATTCCGCAAACCGGAACCGTAACCGAAGGAAGGGCATTATGAAACCACAGTCACGCAGAGCGTTTATGCACGCGACGGCCGCGTGTGCCGGATTGGCCGGGATGGACATGCTGGCGGCCGCCGGGGAAAAGGCCATCCAGGGATTTGACGAGACGGCTACAAGCACCCGGAACGATGCGGTGTGGGAACCGGTATCGGACCGCAAGATCCGCGTAGGCATCGTGGGCTACGGAGTATGCCGTTTCGGGGCGGCCTTCAGTTTTCAGGATCATCCCAATGTCGAGGTGGCGGCTGTCAGCGACCTGTTCCCGGACCGGTGCAGCGAACTCGCCAAGGTGTGCCGGTGCGAAAAAACGTACCCGTCACTCGAGGAACTGGTCAAGGACGACAGCATCGAGGCCGTGTTTGTCGCGACCGATGCGCCAAGCCATCCGCGCCACTGCATCAGCGTGCTGGAGCATGGCAAGCACGTGGCCTCCGCTGTGCCGGCGGTGTTCGGTTCGTTGGAGGACGCCGACCGTCTGCTCGAAGCGGTGAAGAAGTCGGGGCTGAAATACATGATGTTCGAGACGTCGGCGTTCCGCAATGACTGCTATGCCATGCGCCAGGTGTACAGAGCCGGCGGATTCGGGCAGATGATTTACACGGAAGGCGAGTACTTCCACTATACCGACACCCCGATTGACAGCTATAAGAACTGGCGGCTGGGAGCGCCGCCGCAGTGGTATCCGACGCACGCCAACGCCTATTACACCTGCGTTACCGGCGGTACCTTCACGCATGTGTCCTGCCTCGGCATGCCGAGCACGGCCGGCCGGTTCCAGCCCGGGAGCAACGCCTACAACAACCGCTTTGGCACGGAGGTCGCCCTGTATCAGACCAGCGAAGGCGGCATGGCGCGCATGGTCGAGAGCCGCGACATTCCCGGGTCGCACGGCGAGGTGGGACGCGTGCGCGGACAGAAGGGTTCGATGTTTGATATGACCTATGACGGGCTCGTGGACATTTCGGGCGTTACTCTGGCCAAACCGCCGTTGCCTCCCAACGTGGAACCGGGCGGGCACGGCGGGTCGCACGGATACCTGTGTGAGGAATTTGTCACCGCGATTCTCCAGGATCGCGCGCCGCTGGTGGACATCGTCACCGCGCTGAATACCACCGTACCGGGGATTGTGGCGCATCAGTCGGCCCTCAGAGACGGCGAGCGCATGGAGGTTCCACAATACAGTCTGTGAGTTCGCGGGCCCGTGTAAATGACCATGCGGATTCCACTCAATTCAAGCGGAAATGAGGCAACGTTGGCCGAGGATAGACGCCGATGCTGGTTACGGACTTCCTGACGCCGGAGTGCAGCCTGCTGCTTCGTTCGCGAAGCAAGCGGGCCGCGTTGCGGGTTCTCGTGAATGCGGTGTGCCGGCAGCATCCCGCGCTCTCCGCGGACGAGGTGCTCGAGCGAATTGAAGCCCGTGAACGCGAAATCAGCACATTGATTGCGCCGGGCATTGCCCTGCCGCATGCGAGGCTCGTGGAACTTCAGGAACCTGTCGTGGCGGTGGGCCTGCACACCGCCGGGGTGCCGTGGCAGTCCGGGCCTCCGGAGCGGGCGAACCTGATCCTCCTGGTGCTGGGCAGTGAGCAGGATCCGGGGCAGCACATTCACCTTCTGGCCGAGATCGCGCGCGCCCTGGAAAACGAAGCGAGATTAAAGGCCCTGCTCTCGGCCCGGACGCCCAGGGCGCTGTTCGAGGCCTTCGCCGAGCCGGAACCCGTCGTCCACAGGGAACGCGTCACGCGCAAAGACCGTGTGCCGCAAGGGCTCCTGGCGCATGCCGCGGAACTGGCGAGGGACATCGCGCGCTCCTCCGTTATGATCCACGACGATGGCGATTTGAATCCGGAATGGCTGAAGGTCTTTCCGGAAGAACTGCCGCTGATCCTTTCCGCGCGCGATACGGGAAAGTACCTGGGATGCGTGTCGCCGTTTCGGACCCTCCTTCAGGTGCCGTCGAAAGGCCTGGTACCCAAGTACCGTGTCGAACTGGCCATCATGCTGGCGATTTCCCAGGGGCTGCTCGAGCGCGACCGGATCGTCGTGAACGTCTACGGGGCGGGCGGCCTGGGCGGGCTGGACACGTTGTCGGTGGTTGATGTGGGAAAGACGTTTGCGAACGCGCCCTACCTGGGCAATGAAGTCTCTGGAGAAGATATTGAGTATCAGGTGCTGAGCCACGTGTTGAACATTGCGCTCAGCCTGGCTGCCGAGGGCCGTGAAGGCAAACCGGTGGGCACGATTTTTGTTCTCGGAGATTCCGACGGCGTCGCGCAACGATCCAGTCAGATCGTGATCAATCCCTTCAAAGGCTATGCCGAGGACGAGCGCAACGTGCTGGACCCCAGTCTCGAAGAGACGATCAAGGAGTTCGCCGCGATCGATGGCGCTTTTTTGATCCGGGGCGACGGCGTGATTATGGCGGCGGGCGCCTGCCTCCACACGGACCCGGAAAGCGCTACCCTGCCGTCCGGTCTGGGCACCCGCCATGTGGCGGCGATGTCGATCACGGCACACACGAAAGCCCTCAGCATCGTGATTTCACAGTCAACGGGCGCGGTACGTATTTTCAAGAACGGGAAGGAAGTGCTGGTGCTCGAAAAGCCGGGACGATAGGGGGCGAATGAAGAGACCCGCCGGGGCCGGAGTGCCCGGTCTGCCGGTGTGCGCCAACCGGATTTCATCGCGGCGCACCGGGTTTTCCGGCAATGATCACGAGGGCCGCTTGCGGCCTGAGACCGGGTAGAAGGAAGCATGCCATGAAGCGTCGAGCATTTCTGAAAACGTTGCCGGCGATCACCGCGATGGCAAGCGCGGCGAGTGCCTGGGGACAGGGTTCCCCGCCCGGAGCGTTGCCGAAACCCGGACAAACCGCCAGCGCCACGGTGAACGAACAAGCAGCCTTGAGGATCAAAGGGAAAGACACCCTGACGGCACTGGAGATGAATCGCGGCGAGGCGGTCGATTTTGAGCTGAGTTCTGGGGACATTGTGCGCATCGAACTGGTCGCAACCAGCGCGCGCATCCTGCGCACTACGTTGAAAGAGCTGAAGGTCGAGGAACACCGGGGACGCACGGATTACACGTTTGACTGCGTGCTGCGAGTCAACGGCCGGGAACACCGGCTCGAGCGCGAGGTGTCTACGCAACGGAGTTTTTACGAGCCGTGGGAGATAGACGGCGTGCGGTTGTGGTTCGATGCCGTTCAGGACATCTTTGCGTTTCTGCTGGAGGAGCACGGCGAGTGCCGTCCGCGTAAACACGCCCGGTTCGCACTTCAGGATGCCGCGCTCCGCATTTGTCCTGAAACGCTTCATCCCTGGTGCCCGTTGCCGGAGGGCGGGCTGAAGATCATCGATTGTTACCGGGGGGAGGACTGCTGGCTTGGCGCCTACAACGGGGCTTCCGCGCACGGGGGCCTCGACATCAATCACGCGCCGGGCACCCCGTTGTGGACGCCGTTTGACATCGACGACCATTTCTATTTCAACAGCCTGAACATGGGCCACAACAACAACCGCTGGCGGGGCATTCACCGGTGGCCCAACGGCGCCGAATGGATTATCCAGGCCCACCACATGACCGAGTTGACGGTCGACGAGCATGCGCCGCTCAGGAAGGGCGTCCAATTCGCCAAAGGGGCGGGTGTGCTGTCAGGCAGCGTCGACCACAGCCATTTCGTGTTCAAGGTCCACGATTACGGCGAGACGATACACCTGGACCCGTGGATTCTGTTCTGGCAGATGTACCGGGACGCGGAAGAGACGAGACCGGCATGAGGGGCGCAGCGGCATTTCTGCTGGGTTGCGCGGTCTCGGCGTGGGCCTCGGCAGGCGTTGTGACCGCGCCGCCCGAACCTGGCCGCGTTCTGGTCGGCGCGATCCGCTGGGACGCCTGGCACGGCCCGGCGTCCGAGGTCGGGCTCATCGTCGAAAAGACCCTGGCCCCGGCCCACTGGCATTACCGCCTCCCGTTTTTCGGCAGGGTGACCGGCGAGAACGCCGTGGAAGTTCGTGGAACTACGCCGGAGATTATGGAGCAGGAGATTGCCTTCGCGCACCAGGCCGGGCTGGATTACTGGGCCTTCGTGATCTA
>LSQX01189958.1_pt1 | contig 12809 bp, 9 predicted proteins | sample 654561 | NCBI WGS metagenome assembly LSQX01 (sample SAMN04489861, study PRJNA283612) | anaerobic digester metagenome | isolation source: 4 biogas reactors fed with cattle manure at either 37C or 55C with and... | place: Denmark: Kongens Lyngby | collected 2014 | reverse complement strand
TACAAACTTATCGTCTAGCTATCTACAAACTTATCGTCTAGCTATCTACAAACTTATCGTTTTAAAAAGTTGTTTATGTACTCATACGATTTTTCTACCTCTTCAGAAGGCCATGGTAAAGTAAAAAAGCCATGTAGTGCATCCTTCATTCTATAAATTTCAACATAATTATCGAATTCCTTTAAGCGCTCACCGTAGGCTTCTCCCTCATCTCGCAATGGATCAAACTCAGCTGTAATAATCAAGGTATTGGGTTGGTTGGACAAATCCTCTGCCAAAAGAGGAGCGGAATAGGGGCATAATCTATCTTTCTCATTTGGAACATATAAATCCAGGTAATCCTGAACCTGCTGTGATGTCAATATATAATCTTTTCCGTTTTGGTGTACGGATTGAAAAGGGGAACTATCGCTGTGGTCATGGTATGTGGCTGGGTAAATTAGAATTTGCTTGCCGGGAATGCAAATACCTCTATCTCTAGCCATTAGTGAGACGACCGCCGCTAGATTCCCACCTGCGCTATCCCCGATTAGTGTAACATCCTCAGATTTGCAGTGGAAAGAGTCCAACTCTTCAAAGACCTCTTTCACCACCTGATAACAATCCTCAGGTCCTGCAGGAAAGGGATTCTCGGGAGCTAATCGATAATCCACAGAAACAACTGTATGCCCTGTTTGATTTGCCATGTTGGCACATACCTTTGTGTAGGACTCGATGTTACCAGTAACCCAGCCACCACCATGGAAGAAAACTAAAACTTTTGAAGGGATTTCGCTAGGTCTGCTTTTACGTCTAGAAATTCTGAATTTCTTATTTTCCTGAGGTAGAAAAATACGTACGGCTATTTCCCTATCCCCTGCCATTACCTTATGATCCCATAGATTGTACAAAGGCCTAAAATAAGGGTTCATTAAATTAAGCATTTTACGATGTACCTTATACACCTGTTTAATACTAATTTTAGAGGTTGATACAATTTTTGCTACAACCTTTTGAATAAACTTCACTTGTTTATTCCCCCTAAATAGATTTAATTAGCCCAAGAAAACGATAAAGCCTTCTCGCTAAGTCACTTGCATTCATTATAGCATACCAATTGCTTAATCTAATAGTAGTAGTTTTACTGATTACTTCTTACCGGCTTCTTGCAGGCTACTTCCTATCTACTTCTTACCAACTACTTACTGTCTACTTCTTACCAGCTATTTCTTACCTAACAGTTGACTTATCAAGGTAAAGCCGTTATCACCCCTCTACTTTCAAAAACCACACTAACATTTCTCCATAACCTGGGTACGGTTCACTCTGAATGTGCATTTTTTCAAGTAATGCATAAATTTCTGTGTAATTTAGTGTTTTTTGAGCAAAAATTCAAGTAGTGCATAGTTTTATCGCTTATTCCGTAGCATTTCTGGGTTTTTTGTGCAAAATTTCGAGTAATGCTCGATTTTGATTGAAAATTTGATGCATTAGTTGATTTTTTGCTCATTTTTCGTCGAAAAGCTCCAGAAACTGATGTATTTTGATGCATTAATCGATTTTCTGCTCACAAACCAACAAAAAGGCAGCTGCTGGGTATCCTTAAGTGCTACAGAGTATCCTTTAATGTAACTTAGTTGACTTTGTTATAAGGGCCTAATATAATTGAGAAGGTGTTTAACGAATTCTTTACATAGAATTCATACTATAAAAAAGCATAGAAAAAATATTATAGTTAGGAGCGGTTGTCATGAAACATAATTTATGTATTGTTGGGTATGGCGGTATGGGTGGATGGCATGCAAATCATGCTTTAAAGAGTGATGTAGTTAATCTTGTTGGTATTTATGATATTAAGAAGGAAAGAAGCGAGTTAGCAGAGAAAAATGGGATTAAAGCTTACTCATCATTTCAAGAAGTTCTAGATGACAAGAACATCGAAATCGTTACAATTGCTACCCCAAATGATATTCACAAAGAACAAGCTATTGCTTGTTTGGCCGCAGGAAAAAATGTAATATCGGAGAAGCCCGTTACATTATCCAGTAAAGATTTAGCTGAGATGATTGAAGCTTCTGAAAAGTATCAAAGAATTTTCACAGTGCACCAGAACAGGCGCTGGGATATTGACTATTTGGCCATGAAGCAGGTTTATGACAGTGGTCAGATCGGGGACATTTTCAATATAGAATCCAGGATACACGGATCAAGAGGTATTCCAAGTGACTGGAGAGGCATGAAAGAATTTGGCGGCGGTATGATGTTTGATTGGGGCGTTCACTTAATTGATCAGATACTACAAATATACGCTACAGAGAAGATAGTATCAGTTTATTGTGAATTTGACAATATTACCAATAAGGAAGTTGATGACGGCTTCAAGCTTACCCTTAGGTTTGATAATAATGCTAGAGCATACATTGAGGTTGGTACATATAACTTTATTTCACTTCCAAGATTTTATATTCAGGGTACAAAGGGAACCGGTACTATTACAGACTGGAAAGAACCTTGCCATATAGTAGAATGTACTCACTGGCATGAAAGTGAAGTGGTTCCGGTTGAAACCGCCGCTGGACTAACCAAGACAATGGCTCCTCGTGATGAAATCACTACTAGAAGCTATGATTTGGAAAAACCAGCATCCGATGTTCATAACTTTTACCGTAATATCTGTGACACCATTGAAGGTAAGGCTACTCAATTTGTTAACCATAAAGAGATGATGAGAGTGATGAAAACTATGGAGGCTGCTTTTGAATCTGTAGAACGTAAAACCGTTATATATTTTGATTAACATTACTCGATAAAGTTTCTTATACTGTTGTTAATCAATGAGCTAGTATAATATAAAGCTAAGGTTGCTCGATTTTGAGCAACCTTTTTTATTGATCTCTAATTTTGCACTGACTCTTCATATATTTTTTAAGGGAAATTTAGCAGTATTGAAGTTTACTGGCTTTGGCACCGAAATGCTTAGTGAAATTTCTATTACTTCAATCTTATAATAATTATATGCTGTATTGTTATTATCTTTCTTGTGTTATTCTCATTGTCAGATTTTCCTGTATTAGAGGCTTGTTTACATTGAAAATTATTCGATATATGTTATCTCCCCAGACATTCTTCAGTTTGGAATCTTCAATTTCAATACTTTCACTTATTGCCTGTAACAAAGTAGCATCATACTCTACTCTAACACGATAGTGATCCGAATCCTCCAAAATGATTGCACCTTCTTTTAATTGTGGCCTACGGTGAGTCATCATGGCTAATGAAATGTTTTTTGTCTCCTTATCTAGATAAAATGTATCCTTAATCTGAATACTTGCTTCAGCCTCCCGATTAAAACAAAAATGCCTGCTCCATGATAATATGCCTGCCTCTTTTGGATAAGCTGAAGATATGTCGAGTGAGAAGTTCACACTTGTATCATTCATCTGATAATTAATGTTCTTAGAACAAAATTCTTCTCCTGGGGATTGTTGTACCCCGTTCACGGTTGGAAGGTTGTGATTAGCAGATTGCATGGTCCAAATGTTATATCTCTGACCACTGAATGTCTTTTTTGTATAAGTTTCCACACCTACATCAATTATAACAGGCATCCCATTAGCATAGACAATGTATTGGCCTATATCATTATGGTTATGGCTCTCATTATTATGCCCGCCTTTAACAGCTAGATAAAGCCCCTGATAAGACCCCTTTTTCTCCCTTGCTGCCATTAATTGAATTCCATCTAACCAAGTATCTTTTAGATAATATGGTGTTTTCGTTGCATTAGTAATTTCGTTATATTGAAACAGTGCTGGTAATTCTCTTAGCAAAGAGAAATTACCTTTTTTCTTATTGGCATATAGATTTTTAGCACTTGAACCCATGGCCATTAGCTTGAGATCCCTGATACGTTTACCGTATCGATAAACCAAATCCCCATTAATCTTAACTATAGCTCCGCCATCAGCAAAGTTGATGAAATAATTATGGGCTATATAGGAACGATAGATAAATCTACCGATTTCTTGTACAATTGATTGACCATAGAAGTCTATCTTTCCTTGAGAAGCGTCATATAGCTGTTCAAGGCAGTCAAAGAGGGACGCGCCAGCTCGATCCCAATAGGATGTTCCTTCATCACATCCACCATCAGAATGGTACACATCCATGAAGAAATCTAAAGTATACATGGCTTTGCTTATCGCTTTTACTCTTCGTTGCTCATCCTTCTCTATAATTAGAAATGCTGTAATGCAATTTGAATTGACCCAGGGATTCCAGTTGTTGACTTTGGAGTCATATCCCATCCAGTGAAAATCCTCCCGCTCCAAAAAAGGATCCAATATTCTGTGTTTTGTCTCCTGTTCTATTCGTTCTAAAATCAGTGGAGAAACTTCATTTAGCTTTGAACCTAGCAAATAATAAGCCCATGCTAACAATCCCGCAGTTTCTGCAGCAAACAGGTCGATAATTGGCTCTGATATATCTGGTAGGATGTTTGTCTGGGATTTTGTATAGTTGTGTGCTGGAACACCCCAAAAAGATTCTTCACATAAATGCCAGATTCCATTGATAATATCGTCTATGAATCGATTCTTCCCCTCCACGCACTCTGCAATGATTAGCTTGGCAAGAGCTTCCCTTCTAGAAAAATGAAGTGCTTCATACCTGCTCCTATTTCCATCCCTAAGATAATCCATAAACCGTACAGCAGGCAGAGACGGCCATTCATACTCTAAGTATTCCTCGCCATAACCAAGCATCTCTTCTTTTAAATCGCAGGGTAATTCGTCCCATAATTTTCTCTCATCGGCTGTAGGAAAAGGATGATACTCCTGCCTGGGAACTAGTACATCCTCCAGCTTATGTTGATCTAGCCATTCGCGAAACATCATACAACCTCCTATAATAACCTAAGAATCTCCCCTTCTTTTGCTCATTATATAACATCATAGACAGGATATCCACATACCTTCGTAAATTCAAATATACTTTCCCTATTTGCTCCACCTTGCCAGTATTATCACAGACTGAAGAGAGAAAAAGCTAAGGTTGCCCAATCAGGCAACCTTGTTTTTTGTGTAACAGTGTAATTATATCTCATCTAAAACTTATTAAGTGTGTATTCCAAAGAGGAAACAGCCTGGACAATATTATTCCATTCCTTCATCATCTCGTCTAGGTAAACCTTTCCGGATTCTGTTATTTCATAGTACTTACGGGGAGGACCGCTGGGAGACTCTCTTTTGGTGGTTTCCGTATAACCCATTGAATGCAGTCTTCGCAAAATAGTATAAATAGAGCCCTCGTACACATCAACAAAAACCTGACGAACATACTTCATAATTTCATAACCATAGACTGGTCCGCTTTTAATCTGATGCAAAATACACATTTCCAAGACACCTTTTTTCATTTGAGTATCCATTATCAACTCACCTTTCTTACACGTCTGTAACAATAGTATCGGCGAGCATGTCATGTAGCGCCTTATTATCCTTTGTTAATAGAATCGTGAGTAACGAGATAATAGGGACAATTGGAATAGAGTTAATCAATAGCTTACCAAGAAACTCTCGAGTGAATATGGCGCCGCTAGTTGCTATGTCAGTATTTGATCTTTTAACTTTAATACGCGCAATTTTTTTACCAAGTGTCTGCCCTTTAAAAAGAATAGTGCACAATGTTGAATAAAGAAGATAAAATGCCAATCCAGAAATTATAAAAGTGGTAGTTAAAGTGCCTCCAGGTGCTGTAGGCGTGCTCCTCATCTCATCCGTACCCACTCTATAAACATATTTGCTGATTACATCTGCATTAGACTCCTCAACATTTGATTCTTCAATAGTTGACTCCTCAAAGGAATTAACACTTAGCTCTGTATAAGCTGAATAGGCTAAATAAACGGAAGATCCTGCTAAAGGACTGGGAGTCATTACAAGCATCATACTAGGAAGCACAATATTAGCAGTAAAAACTAGTGATAATATCGTAGCAGGTAGCACTGCAATAAAAGCATCGATGAAATATGCAAACAATCGGCGACCAGGGTTAGCTATATTCTTAGGCGTCTCGCCCTTAGATTCATTAGAATCTGTTCTTTCATGTTCATCTAATAGGGTTTTAGCCAGGTAAGCAGGTGAACCAAGCTCCTCAGATATTTCATCATCGGATTTTCCTTCTTCTCTTCCAGCTGTAAAAAAGCTTTCATAATCAGAAAGAATATCTTCTAACTCAGTCGGCGAAACTTGGGATTCAAGGTTGATTTTCAATTCTCTTATATACTCGGCTTTTTTCATATATGGGTTTCCTCCTTTGCTACTGTTGGATAAACAGTAGTTGCTATATCGTAACTATAACACACTACTATTCAATAAACAATACCTTAAAGGATATTTTTGATCCTACATAAACTTGTCATTTTTAGTAATCCAGGCCACTCGAAATTTATTGATTTGCAGGAGGAAAGTCAATCACTTTTATCCAAAACCAAAAAAGGGAATTAAGCATTGCCACTTACTTCCCTTTGGTTTTTCTTAAGTAGTTTTAAAACTGCCTACAACTACAATTATTAAAAATAACGATGGGGCATGGTCTTTATACAACCATTACCAGCGTCTGGAGCTGCCGCCCCCACCACTACTTCCGCCGCCGCCTCTTCTGCTGCCACCGCCTGATCCGCCACCGCGGCCACCTCTAAAAAATGATCTTAGAATTAAATGGGTAAACACCCCGCCGGTAAAGCGAATATCTAGAATCATAAGAATGACAGCCACAATAATTCCTATTATAATTATTGGGCCAGGAATTCGGCTTTCATTATCAGCTTGGTACTCGTCACCCAAATAATAATCATAGTCGTTTAAACCATCGTACTCATACCCATACTCAGCATAAACTTCGCTAACAATAGCATCAAAGCCTTGTAGTATACCTTGATTGTAATCCCCTTCTCTAAAATAAGGAAGCATCCAATTGTCCTGAATCCTTCCAGTCTTTCCGTCGGGCAAAGCACCCTCAAGGCCATAACCTACTTCAATCCTGGATTGTCTTCCACCCACATCAACAAGGAGTAGTACTCCATTATTCGTCTCTGCAGAACCGATACCCCAATCGCGAAACAGCCCAGTAGCATATTCCTCCAAAGACCGGTCATCCAAATCGGGCATAGTAACAACCACAAGCTGCGCTTTTGTCTTGTCATCTAATTGTCTTGCGGTATTTGAAATAGACATCTCAGTTGATGAGTCCAACACATTAGCAAAATCATTAACATAGAAGTCTGAAGTATGTCTAGGATATTCGGCACCACGAGCGACAGATAATATTCTTCGTCGCAAGCTCCTCAGCAATGACAATCTAATGACTATTTGCAGCAGAATCATATTATATAATATCACATATTGATTATCTATATGCTTTAACGATTTAGTCTAACTCAATCTACAAAACTCTATTTCACTGCATTTCTCCATTTACATGTGAGAACTTTTATATAAAAACTTTAAGGCTGGAATTATAAAAAGGGCTGGTTATTGCTCCAGCCCTTAATTAAACTATATGACACCATAAAAAACTTCACTCTATGTACAATAGGCCTGGTGAATGCTGATATTACCTGGTTCTTCAAGCATTCTAATTCTGAGTTTTCGCTGATTCGTTGGTAGTAGTCTCCATAATTTCCTTCGGGTCAATCTTCTCAGAGTCTTTATTCATAAATTTGTTCAATGCTTCTTTTAAGTCTATACCGGTCAATGCATCCACTACCTCAGGTAACTCGCTTAAGATATTTGTGACATTACGGGTTATCTTGCTGGCTCCACCTTGGCCTCCATTATCAATCACAACCATCTTATCCATCTTGCTTAATGGCTCTGAAATATTGCGGGCAATTTCCGGCAACCTGGATATGATCATTTCTAGAACAGCTGCTTCGCCATACATTCTGTATGCCTCTGCTTTTTCCTTCATTGCTTCTGCTTCAGCTTTCATTGCATCAGCGGTAGCAATACCTTTGTATCGTATGGCTTCTGCTTCAGCATTACCTTTTATCTTAATTGATTCGGCTTCAGCTTCTGCCTGCTGGACCTTCTGAAATTTATAAGCTTCTGATTCTTTTTCAGCACGAAACTTTGCTGCCTCAGCTTGTTTTCTAACAGTTGCCTCCAGCTCTTTTTCTGTTTTAATTGCTTGTTGCTCAGCGATTAATGTTTGTTGTTGTTCCTCAAATAGCTCAGCTCTTTTTTCAGCCTCTATAACATCTTTCCTGATAATATTCTTCTCAATGTCATATGCCAAATCTGCCTTTGCTTTCGCCTTGTCTTCAGCCAGACGATATTCCTGAATCTTTAGCGATTTCTCTTTTTCAGCAGATGCAACCTGAGTTTCAGCCAGCAATTCAGCTTCTTTTCCCAAGCGGAGTGCTTCAGCTGTTTTTTGTTTTTTCTCTCTTTCAGCCTCAGCTTCGGCAATAGCAGCATCCTTCTTCACTACTGCAATTTGCTTTGCTCCTAATGCAATCAGATATCCTTCTTTGTCATCGATATCTCTAATAGTAAAGGTTTTAAATTCTATACCCATCTTGTTGAAATCTGCTTTTGCGACTTCCTCTACCTCGTTGGCAAATTTCTCTCGATCTCGGTAGATCTCTTCTACTGACATCTTTGATATGATTTCACGAAGTTTACCTTCTAGTACATCCTGAGAAGTTTCCTTTATATTTGCTATTGTGCCCTTCTCGTTTCCAGTGTTAAACTGCTCTACAGCACTTAATACACTTTCATAATCAGAATTAACCTTTATTATAGCTACGCCATCGGCAGAGATCGGGACACCATTTCTATCCAAGGATTCAGAAGTCCTTACCTCTACCTTTATGTTTTCCAAAGAGATTCTGTCTGTCTGTTCCAAGACTGGAATGACCAGACCACCACGGCCTTGAATAACACGTTTTTTCAGTCCAGTTACTATAATCGCCTTATCTTGCGGAGCTTTTTTCCACATAATAAGAATCAAGACAATAATAGCAGCAATAATTCCCAGAGCAACAACAAATGGTACTAATGAATCTGGCATGTGCATTCCCCCTAATATTTGGTTCATTTGATTTATTATACCATGGTAGGCAGCATATTAGAAGTATAATCTACCTGTAGTACCTTGTAACATCATATAATCTACTAAATAACTTAAATTTAGTCCTGAACTTTCCCAAGTATCTTTCCTGTTCTGATCCCTCGACAAACTTGGAATGACAAGCTGGCCTAACTTAGATTTCTATCGTAGCTCCAGCTTCCACAGGAATAATCGTACCTGAATATTCAAACCAAACCTTTCTATCTGTTGGATTTTTTACTCGCTTACCATTAGTACTAAATACTAATCGGTTATAAGCATCTATGTATTCAAAAATTTCAATATTCGTTGCATACCAAATATCATCTCTATTTCCTATATACCCAGCAAATTTTTCAATTACATTCCAATTGTTGTTGCTTTCATACTCATAGCTATGACCCCATAGGTAAAATAAATAAGGTGTGCGATATGTTACCTCTTCTACAAACTTATTCGCAAGATTTTGGAGTTCAGGTGAATTATGATGACAAGTAGCTGTTAAGCGTAGCCAATCCTTCGGCATTCTAAAATCATTTGTCGAAATTGTTGTTCTCGAATACGCTATACCGCAGGATTGAAGAGCGTTAACCACACTATCATTAAAGGTGCCAAATGGATATGCCATCCCGCGAACGATAGTATCAAATTGCTTTTCTAGATTTTCCCTGTCTTTCATTATCTCACTAACAAGCATGTCAGCGGGCAATTGCTCTAGATATGGATGTGTTAAGGAATGTAAAGCTGCCTCCTGCCCGGAATTCTTGATTATTTCTGTAGTCTTCTTTTCGCTCATCCTGCGATGTATTTGTCCCTTTGGATAAACCGTGCCCTCACTTGCATACAATCCGCTGTTTAGATTGAATGTTCCCTTTAGTTTATGCTTATTCATTATATCGATAAGTTGAATATCCTGCTCTACTCCGTCATCATAACTTAATGTTAGAGCTTTTGCCCTGCCCTCAGGGTATCTCATAAAAACGTTTGCCATAGTTATCCCTCCATACATTTCTCATATTATATAATATAATATTATTATCTCAACCTCTATTTATCTCTATTTCTCTTATACATGTCCACAAATGTCCCAGATAATGAAATTACTAGGCCAGTGGCGAAAAGCCAAATTAGTATACAATATTTGTGATAAGTACTATTCCCCGGGAAATATTTGTCGAATAGTATGGATATTTCCGCGATTATACTACATGAATCATTCTAACACTACTGTCGCTATGGTTAACACATATATCTTTCTAGCACCTGCCTGGCGTAACATTCTACTACAACCATCAACAGTAGCACCTGTGGTATGAACATCATCTATAATCAAAATACTTTTATTCTTAATAGCCTGTGGATCCACAACCGTAAAAGCGTCTTTCAAGTTTTCTGCCCGCTTGTCACGATTAAACCCAGTTTGTGTTTGGGTGTCAATGCTTCTAACGAGAACATCATCCTTACAAGGAATCCTATTTCGTTGTGACAAATAATCACCAAGCAGGGCAGATTGGTTGAAGCCTCTGCTTTTTTGACGGTTAGTATGCAGTGGGACCGGAATCATCAAGTCCACCTTCCAACCGGATACCTGAAGCTGCTCTGATAAAAAGAAACCAAAGGTACGGCTAAGGCTGTATTCTCCTCCATACTTGTATCTATGAATCAGATCCTTAATAACTACTGAATACTCGAAAACTGCTAATGCTTGGTCATAGCTATGTCTATGATACTTGCACTCCAGGCAAACTTCAGTCTCGTCATTTACCGGTCTGCTACAAACAGTACATTTTGGCTCATGGATAAATGGCATGTTATCATGGCAGTGCTTGCATATACCATGGATTGCTCTTTTTTCAAGACGTTTCCCACAGCAGACGCAGTCTATGGGAGGATAGAGAAAATCCAAAACTCCATCCATTAATAAGCGAAGCTGACTCATGATGTTACCATCCCATAAACTTGTTGTAGACGTTCATCTAGACTGGAATATCGTTTGGCAATGTGATTGTTTTCTACCATGCGGCGTATAACATGCTCTCTGCCTACCAGCACTACGAGTTCCTTCGCACGGGTTACAGCTGTGTATAACAGATTTCTAGTCATAAGCATTGGAGGACCGGAAACCAAAGGAATTACCACAACGGGAAATTCACTTCCCTGGCTTTTATGTATGGTAATAGCATAGGATAACTCCAGTTCATCCAATTGAGAAAATTCATAAACAACGGTTTTGTCGTCATCAAACAGAATCGTAAGGGTTTGGTCTTCCTTATCAATATCCTGAATAAAGCCCATATCTCCATTGAAGATTCCTTCTCCTTCATAGGTCTCTCCATTTTGCTCAGTTCTCGTCCATTCAAGTTTATAGTTGTTCTTAATTTGCATAACCTTGTCGCCTTGTCGAAATATAGTTTCTCCATAGGCCTTTTCCTTCTTATTAGAAGCAGGTGGATTCAGTACCTTTTGAAGTTCTACATTGAGATTATTTACTCCCATTACACCCTTACGCATAGGTGCCATAATTTGAATATCCTGCAAGGGATGATATTCTCCATAGCCTGGTAGTCTTTTTGTAATTAAGTCATCCAATGTCTTCAGAATGTCTTCTGCAGAGTCTTGCTTGTCTATAAAAAAGTCCTTTTCCTTAACATTAAGCATGGGCATTTCACCACGATTAATTCGGTGGGCATTAACAATGATCATGCTTTCTTCTGCCTGACGAAAGATTTCCGTTAGTTTAATTACTGGAAGCACATTACTTTGAATAATATCCCGAAGGACATTCCCCGGGCCAACAGAAGGCAGCTGATCTACGTCGCCTACCATAATTAAACGGGTGCCTTGTATAATAGCTTTTAATAGGTAATACTCCAATGAAATGTCCACCATAGACATTTCATCTATAATCACTACATCAGCTTTAATGGGGTCGTCCTCATCTCGCTGAAAAGCTTCCTCATGTTCCTCTCCATATCCATATTCCAACAGCCTATGAATTGTTTTTGCTTCCTGATGGGTAGCCTCTGTCATGCGTTTTGCTGCACGTCCAGTAGGTGCAGCCAGCTCCACCTTTAGACCTTCTGCAGACAATAGATCAATCATGCAGTTTATAATAGTAGTTTTACCTGTTCCAGGTCCTCCGGTAATGACGATTACCCCATACTGCATGGCTTGTCGAACTGCCTCTCGCTGTTGTTCTGCCAGAGTTATTTGATTATCTTTTTCAAAGCGATCTATTTTCTTTTCAACTTTGTCAAATTGTTTTACATTTTGATCTGTAGCCAAGTCTCTAAGTATACGTGCAGCACCAGATTCAGCTTGGTAAAATCCAGCCAGATAGATTGCAGTATGATCCTCTTTTTTCTCCATTACTAGGGTACGAGACAACATTAGATTGGTTAATCCATTATCTACAAGTGATGATTCTACACCCAATAATTGATTTGCTCTTTTCAACAGCTCCTCTTTTGGCAAGTATGTATGCCCCTGGGAAGCTGCACTAGATAGAACATATTTAATTCCTGCAGCTACCCGATAAGGGGAGTTTGAGTCTACACCCATGGTTTTAGCTATTCGATCAGCAGTCTTAAACCCAATTCCAATGACATCCTCTGCCAAACGGTAAGGGTTTTCTCGCACAACATTAATGGTATTACCGCCATAAGCCTTGTATATCTTAAGAGCATAAGCTGTTGTAATACCATAAGACTGCAGAA
>LSQX01288270.1_pt1 | contig 12813 bp, 10 predicted proteins | sample 654561 | NCBI WGS metagenome assembly LSQX01 (sample SAMN04489861, study PRJNA283612) | anaerobic digester metagenome | isolation source: 4 biogas reactors fed with cattle manure at either 37C or 55C with and... | place: Denmark: Kongens Lyngby | collected 2014 | reverse complement strand
CTTTGCTCACACGTAGGAGCGATTCACGAATCGCCCCTACGGAAGTGCTCGAACCATCCTTAAACCTCTGAACAGTAACATTCATAGTTTGCATTTATGAGGCATTCCCAATTGTTCTGGAATATTATCTAATTTTGTGTTATAATCATCTCATTAGAGAATTTATACTATGTATATAACTGACAAAGTAGTATATTGTATATTATCATATCCGGTACATGGTAATTGCATTAAATATTCGGACATTATTTAGTGTATAAGTTTAATAAAATATTTTTTCGAATATAAAAGTGAGGATTAGGCTAGTGAGTATTTTACAAAAACCGCATAGAGAAACGCAAATGGCTTTGGATTTTGTAAAGGTGGGGAAGGATAATATAGGTGTTTCTGGTGAAGATGAAAAGGTAACCAATGAGTTGCCGGCAGAAGTAAACTCTAAAATATTATACAATGATATTTTTAGGATAGCATGGCCTTCTTTGGTAGAGTTAACTCTTACTCAATTAACGTCTATGGTGGATTTAATTATGGTTGGTCAATTAGGAGCTTGGGCTATTTCTGCGGTAGGTCTTACTACGCAACCTAAGTTTTTAATGATGATTATGTTTATGGCTATGAATATAGGAGCTACAGCATTAGTGGCAAGATATAAAGGTTCAGGGGAACATCAAAAGGCAAATACGATTCTTCGGCAAGCCTTATTTCTTACATTTATTTTATCTGTTGCAGCGTCAATTGTTGGATTTGTATTCGCTGAGTCATTGGTTCGATTTATGGGAGCGGCAGATGCACAAACATTAGCAGGAGGAACTTCATATTTAAAGATACAAATGTTAGGATTTGTGGCATTGGCATTAACTAGTACGATAACGGCAACTTTACGTGGAGTAGGAAACTCCAAAATAGCTATGACATATAATTTGGTTGCTAATATAGTTAATGTAGTGTTTAATTATTTATTGATTTATGGAAACTTTGGTTTCCCAAGAATGGGGGTAAGTGGCGCGTCCTTGGCTACTATAATCGGACAATTCACGGCATTTTTATTAGCTTTATTTGCTGTTTTACGAGGGAATCAATATTTAAAATTAAATCTGAAGGACGGATTTAAACCGCAACGGGAACATTTGAAAAACATATTTAACATTGGTATTCCGGCGATGATAGAACAATTTGTTATGAGAGCCGGTATGATAATTTACGCAATAACTGTAGCTTCCCTGGGAACAGTTGCATATGCGATACATCAAATATCATTAAATATATTGTCAATTTCATTTATGAATGGGCAGGCATTTGCAGTTGCTGCTACTTCATTGGTGGGACAAAGCTTAGGAAAGAAGCGACCGGATTTTGCACAGTCATATAGTAGTCATACCAGAAGATTAGGAATGTTATTTGCAACTGTAATCGCATTAATATTTTTCTTTTTTGGAAAACCGATAGTTTCTTTATATAATAATGACCCGGAAATTGTAAGTCAAGGTGCTAAGGTACTTATGCTGATTGCCTTTGTTCAGCCCTTTCAGAGCTCACAGTTAATATTAACCGGTGTTTTAAGAGGTGCAGGAGATACAAGGGCTACTGCTATAATTGCGTTCATAACTATTTTATTGATAAGACCGAGCTTAGCTATATTTAATATTCGTGTGTTGGATTGGGGTTTAATGGGGGCATGGGTTGCATTACTTGTAGACCAGATGCTTCGTTCCTTACTGGTGATTCTTAGATTTAATTCAGGTAAGTGGAAAAATATAAAAGTATATAATTAAAAGGAAAAAAAATCAAGTTTTTGAATGTCTACTATAAGAAAATGGGGGGTTTTAAATGTTAAAAAAAACAGAAAAGGTTGGGGTTCAGGTACCTGATATAATGTTACCTGCTAAAGATGTTAATTTATATAAATGGGCAGTAGTAGCTTGTGATCAATATACTTCTCAACCGGAATACTGGGAGGATGTAGAAAATATGGTGGGGGATGCACCATCAACCTTACATATGGTTTTTCCGGAGGTATATCTTGAAAAAGGCTCCCAAAAAGAAAGAATTAAAAAAATTACTCACTTGATGAAGGACTATATTGATAAAGGTACTCTTGAAGCTCAAAAGCCCGGGTTTATATATTTAGATCGGAAAACATCTCATTCATCTTCTAGGGCAGGTTTAATGATTGCTCTTGACTTAGAACATTATGATTATAATATAGGTTCCCAGACACTTATTCGTGCAACTGAAGGAACAGTACTGGAAAGAATACCACCTCGAGTAAAAATACGTGAAAATGCAATTCTTGAATTGCCACATATTATGGTGTTAATTGATGACATAGGGAAAACTGTAATAGAACCATTAACATCAAAATTAGATGAATTTAAAATGGTATACAATACCGATTTAATGATGAATGGTGGTCATGTTAAAGGCTTTAAAATTGAAGATAAAAAAACAATTAATGAAATTGTTAATGCATTAGAAAAGTTAGCTGACAGAAGTGCGTTTGAAGCGAAATATGGAATAGGTAAGGATAAGGGAACACTGTTATTTGCAGTCGGAGATGGTAACCATTCATTGGCAACAGCTAAGGCGTGCTGGGAAAAGATTAAAAAAACTCTTCCGGTGGAGCAATTGAATCATCATCCTGCAAGGTATGCATTGGTAGAGCTTGTCAATTTGCACGATAAAGGCTTGACATTTGAACCGATTCATAGGGTCTTATTTAATATAAATCCTGAGGTTATGTTGGATAAAATGATTACGTATTTTAAAGAAGAGGGTTCAAAAGCTAATTATCAGTATTTCGACAAAAAGCCCCAAATCCGGGACTTTATCAGCAAGTTAAATAAAAAGGGTAATAATCATGTGATTTCTTTTATTTTTAAAGGTAGGTTTGGAGTGTTTACTGTAGAAGAACCAAAACGTACACTTGATGTAGCAACATTACAAGAGTTCTTGGATAAATATATGGTGGAAAATCCAAGTATAAGAATTGATTATATTCATGGCGAGGATGTAGTAACTGAATTAGGTTCACAAGAAGGTAACATTGGGTTTTATCTGTCTCCGATGAATAAAAATGCTCTCTTTAAGACGGTAATATTAGATGGTGTGCTTCCACGAAAAACGTTTTCAATGGGAGAAGCTGAAGAAAAACGTTTTTATCTTGAATGTAGAAAGATTATCTAATAAATTATAGCCTGACAAGAAAATTGCCTTGTCAGGCTATATCATAATAAATAATCATTCTTTTTTTTAACTGATGTCACAAATATATTTCATTGAATCGTTGTTACAAACGTTTTGAATTGAAGGTTGTTTCTTATCATATTTAATACTAAATATTGTATAGCCTTGATTTATTAAGCCCTCCCAATAATATTTCACCTCTGACTTTTTTTTATTACACTTTTTTGCAAACTTTTTCAAGCCTTTGATGTTATCAAGCTTTATAGTATCATTTTCCAGGAAATCAAGATAAATGTCTTTATCATAAGGAAGATAAATAGAACCTTCCTTTGCTGACTTAATAAAACTATCGTAATCCTTTACTGCTACTACATGTCTGTTTTCAAACTTTCTTTTTGTTCCAAACATTTTATCATCTCCTAAATCATTTGTATTAAATTGAATTTCCATTAATGTTAATATTTTAACTATACCATAAAAATAAAAAAAAAGTGTGAATAAACTGTAAACAAAATATTATTAAAAGCTTCACGAAACGACAAATTTTTACGATGTGAATATTTAATAAATATTTAATAATTTGTTTATAGAAATTCAATCCTTATAAGATATTATAAGTAGTGATGAGACGTACATCACCTAACAAAAAAATGAGGAGGTTTTCATTATGAAGACAAGTAAAAAGTTTATTGCCTTATCTGCGGTTATAATCGGTGCGGTAATATTGGTAACATCAGCTTTTGCGGATATTATTATGGGCTCAGGTTATTACAGCTTAAAAAATGCAGCGAAGAATACTGCAGGCAAACTTACAAGTGAAGTTGATAACTTTACAATGGAAATGATGGCAACTGTCAAAATCGATGATTTGGTTTATTGTGAGGAGAAAAGTATCAATAAAATCGATATTTTTAATGAGCAAGAAGAGACAATTTCTTTGAATTATAGCGATGGAGAAATTAATGAAAGGAATACTTATGCTAATAAAGAGCTGTCCATACACAAAGATGTAGAAACAGGTGCATATAATGTCTATTACCATGATAGAACCCAATTTAATACAGAAGAACAGTATTTGGACAATCCTTTTGAATATGAAGAGGCACAAGATGCTGAGAGGGTTATGGATGCATTTGTAGGAAGCCTTCAAGATATTATACAAGTTGAAGAAATCAATAACAAAAAAATGTATATAGGTAATTTATCAGATACGCAAGTTCCTCCACTAATAAATGCTATTTCATCATATTTTCTAAAATATGAAATATTTAATCAATATTCATATATGAATAACAAGTCCAAAATAGCGGTGCCAAAATCGAATATTTATGTTTTGGGGGCATCGGGAAAAGCTATTGAAAATGAAGATGGAATTCTTGAAAGTATAATTGGCAGCTTAAGGGTGTCAGGTACAGATGAGAGTGGAAATGAACATATTTATTCTGTTGAATTATCCTTTGAGATTAAAGATATTAATAATACAGTTGTTATTAAACCTGATTTGGAAGGAAAAGAAGTAATATACCGTAAATCCGGTTTTATGTTAGACGAAAGGCATGTTGGAAAATATAAAAATGATATTGTTATAGAAAAGGAAAATTCATTTGAAAAAGTAGGTGAAAGATATTTTGAGATACATTCAGTGGAAGATAGTGGGTTAAGCGGCAGATACTATGAAGTGTATTATGAAGGATATCAACCCGAAACAGTAAGAGATTTTAATATCACTCCCTATGTATCCGAAAAACATAAAGATCGTTATGAGGTATACTTTAATTATATCGATGAAAATGGTGAGCAAAAAACAGGTGTTTTACAGAAAGAAAGATTGCAGAACCTATATATTAATTTCAATATTACGATGGCAGGGAAAGATGGATATTCTTCGATAAACTTTGAAGACAATTTTGACAATAATTTTATAAGAGTTTTTGAATAGACAGGATTCTTAGTTCTGTAGGGGCGGATGTTCATATCCACCCCTAACTAACAATCAATTAAAGGGGGAACGTATTTTGGACAAAGCAGTAAGTATTAAAAATCTCACAAAAAGATATAAAAATAATCGTGGGATAGAAAATATTAATATAGAAATAAATCGTGGTGAGATTTTTGGATTCTTAGGGCCAAATGGCTCGGGGAAAACAACCACGATGAAGATAATGGTGGGGCTAATGCATCCGGATACCGGGAATGTCGATATAAATGGATATAGTGTTACAGACAACTATGAAAATGCAATGGAAGATGTCGGATGTATTATTGAAGCAGTAACACCTTTTCCAAACTTAACAGCATGTGAAAATATGAGGCTATGTTCCAGGTATCATAATAAAGTAGATAATTCAAGGATTGAAGAATGCTTAAATTTAGTCGGTCTATTAAAATATAAAAACGAAAAAATTAAAAACTATTCCTTGGGTATGAAACAACGAATTGGAATAGCTATTGCAATATTGCTAAATCCCAAAATACTGATATTAGATGAGCCTTTAAATGGTTTAGATGTTGAAGGAATGGTAGACATGAGAAACTTAATACTAAATTTGTCTCAACAACATAATACCACTTTTTTTATATCAAGCCATCTAATACACGATATCGAACTTACATGCAATAAGGTAGGAATTTTATATGGCGGTAAACTATTAAATGTTGATTATACAGAGAATATTCTAAAAAACTATTCTTCTTTAGAAAACTATTATCTAAGTGAGGTGGGTTTAAATGGGAAACATTAAAGCATCGTACATAAATGAATTGTATAAAATAATTAAGAAGAAAAAAACTATGCTTGCATTAATACTTTTTACTACAGCTATAATTGTTGCAGCTGTAATCGTTTATAGTGTTAATAACTTTTCGGGAATCAGAGTAACAGGTAGTTCCGAATTTTCTATTTTAACACTATCTGCTTTTAGTTATAGTTTATTCCCTTTATTTATAGCATTTATTTGCATAGATATGTTTAGCGGCGAGTTTGTCAATGATACAATTAAGTTTACTCTTACAAGACCTGCATCAAGGCTTAAAATCTATACTGCAAAAACATTGGCTATAGCTACGTTTATTATAAGTAATCTTGCTTATGTGATGCTATTATCATTTATAATATCATTTTTCATTAACGGAACAACTATTAGTATATTAAAGATTATAACAGCATACACTGCAGCTTTTTTACCTCTTTTCGTTTTTTCCCTTGTAGTTATAGTAATATCAAACATATCGAAGGGAAATACGAGTGCATTTATGCTATCCATACTTGCTTTTTTAATTTCTTTGGGATTAGAAATTGCATTCCCATACATCAAAAGTTTTTTATTCACATCTCTATTTGGGTGGCATGGATTATTTTTAGGAAACTATATTAATTACAGTAAAATATTTAGAGTGTTTTTAATTTTTCTTGGGTATGTTATAATGTTATTCGGAATAGGTTTTTATTTGTTCGATAATAAGGATTTTTAGGACTGAAACTTATGAGTATAAAGTATAAACTCTTAACACAAAATTTAATAGTATTATTAATCACAATTTCAATATCAGCTTGTGCAGGATTTGGCTATTTTCATATTCTTAATCTTTTTAATAAAGTACCTGATATAAACGGTGCTGTTGAAACAGATATTGTTGTTATTAAAAATGATAATATTATATATCAGAGTCATAACTTCACCAGTTATGAAGTTAAGGAAATGCTTATGAATTTAAATATGAAGAATCCTATTTATGTGTATGATAAATCAAAATATAAAATTAAGCTAGAAGAGTTTATAACTGCAGCAAATAATAAATACAGAATAATAAAGTTAACACCGACATTAAATCTAAATAATTATTATTTGTATCTGCTAATTTTTGTTGTGCTTCTATTTTCTATAACCTTTATTTTGGCAAGTATTGTAGTACAAAAGCAAAACAATAGCAACATTATTAATCCTATTAACGACTTAAAAAAACAAACAAATAATATAAGAAAAGGTGAACTTGATACAGCTGTTTCAAGTGGTGGATATACGGAAATCAAGGAGTTGGGAAATGCTATCGAGCAGCTAAGATTAAACCTTAAAAACTCTATTTATTATAGGGAAAAAATTGATGATAATCGTAAGTTTTTAATATCCAGCATTTCACATGACCTTAAAACCCCTGTAACATCAATAAGAGGGTATATAGAGGGAGTTTTAGAAGGTGTTGCAAATACTGAAGAAAAAAGGTGTGAGTACTTAAAAAAAGCAGTCACTAAAACAAACCTAATTAATACTATGATTGAAGACCTACTCTTATATTCAAAACTGGATTTAAAACAGATGCATTTCGAAATGGAAAATACTGATATTTCAAAATATATTGAGAATTTAGTACAAGATAATTCAGATAGTTTTAATAAGGAGAACAAAAAGATAATTTTTAGTAATAAGCTTATAAAAGACACTTTTATTCAAATAGATTCTGATAAGTTAAAACGAGTGATACAGAATATTATAGATAATGCCCAAAAAAATATAAAACCAGGGAATGGCGAACTTAATGTAAAACTTAGGCAAACCGGTTCTTCAGTGATTATTGAATTTGAAGATAACGGTAAGGGAATTAAAAAAGAGGATTTACCCTTTATATTTGATAGATTTTACAGAGCAGATGAAGCGAGAACTGTTGAAGGTTCCAGTGGTTTAGGATTAGCTATTGCAAAACAGATAGTAGAAGGTTTGGGAGGACGTATTTGGGCGTTAAGTAAAGACGGTGATGGAGCTTCGATTATAATATCACTTAGAAAACAAGCATGATTGGATGTGTTTTATTTGAAAAGAATTTTGATAATAGAAGACGATAGGAGTATAGTAGAGCTCCAAAAGGATTATTTAGAGATGAGTGGATATATTGTTGAGTGCGCTTTTGATGGTAACACAGGGCTTTCTATGATAAAGAATAAACACTATGATTTAGTCATATTAGACCTTATGCTTCCTGAAAGGGATGGATTTAATATTCTTAACGAAATATCGGAAACAAAAAAAATGCCGGTTCTCATTGTTTCTGCAAAGTCTGAGGAAGCACATAAAATAAGAGGTTTAAACCTAGGTGCTGATGACTATATTACCAAACCATTTGGTATGGGAGAATTGGTTGCAAGAGTTAAAAGCCATATAAAAACATATGAAAAGTTTAATAATAATAATAGACGTCGTGTTACGGCAGGTGCGATATCTATTGATGAGCAGGACAGGCGTGTGTTGGTAGATGACGAAGAAATATTTCTTACACAAAAGGAATTTGACTTACTTTTGTTTTTACTTAGAAATCCAAACAGAGTCTTTAGCAAAGAAACGATTTTCGAGAAGATTTGGGGGTTTGATGCACTATCCGATACTACAACCGTAACTGTTCATGTTGCAAGGTTAAGAGAAAAAATTGAAAAGAAAAATAATAAGTATCAATATATCGAAACAGTTTGGGGTTCAGGATACAGATTTAAAGTATAGGCAGAACTTTGCAATAAAAATTTAGTAAATAGTCTATATTCACATCCCAAGCACAGACCGTATTGTGCCCCCTGATAGTGGGGGTGCCTGAAGCGCCAATATCATCAAACCATATAACCGTAAATTGGAACAGTATCATTTAATTAATCAACCTACTTGTCATTCTGAGCGACAGCGAAAAATTTCATGCTCTATAATAACTCTTTTAATGGTAGTACAGAGCATCATCTTTAATGCAGTATAGGAGATTATTTGCTTCACTTTATTCCGCTCAAAATGACGTTATAGCTGTTTTTATGCTTGTGTTAACATGAAAAGTTATACCATATACCAAATTTTGTGTTGATAGCCTGATTACATTACCCGAAGTGCTGGCGGTCTATTAAAGATAGCATGATATTTTTCAATAATTCCAATGATATGTTAAGAAAAAAATAGAATATTTGTAGTGAATAAGAAAAGATGCTGTGCTATAATATTGTTCAATTTCAAAGTGGAATACAACTTTAATAATTATCATATTTTGTAAATGAGAAGGGAGATTGAACATGAAGAAGCCGATTTTGAATGAGATGACACTGCGTGAAAAAATTGCACAGACGATGCTTGTGAGACAACGAGATGTACGTTTTAAAAATGTTTATGGCAAATGGATAGAACGTACTCCTGAAGAAACGTATGATTTAATAGAGAAAAATCAATTTGGTGGAATGTGGGTATTAGGTAACTTTAAGTTAGATTTCGAGGGTCTTACGGAGACCGAAAGTGTCAAAAAACCTCATAGTGATGAATATAAGGAGTGGGTGGAAGAGGTAAGCCGTGCTCTAAAGATACCTCTTCTTGTAGGAATAGATGCAAGAAATGGTGTAAATCAGTTTTATAATTTAACAAGTACCTGCGGAGCATTAAACATTGGTGCTTGCGATAGTGAAGAACTTGCTTATTCATTATGTAATGCAGTATCACAAGAAATACGTTCCTGCGGTGCAAATTGGCATTGGTACCCTGTTGCTGATATGCCAAGCAGATTTAGTGCGGGTTTTGGGAGAAGCGTTTCAGATGACCCTGATAAAATAATTAAGCTTAATAAAGCGTTGATAAGAGGTATGAATGATGCTAATGTTGCATCTACAATTAAGCATTTTCCGGGCGCAGACCCGTATGAATACCGAGATTCTCATGCTGTTACGAGAACTATAAGTCTTACACTTGAGGAATGGAAAGAAAAACAAGGCAGAGTATTTAAAGAGCTAATAGATTCCGGTGTATATTCAGTTATGACTGCTCATGCAATATTTCCTGATGCAGATGATACTAAGATTGGCGGCAGATATCTTCCTGCTTCACTGTCAAAGAAAATCATTATCGATTTATTGAAAGAAGAAATGGGCTTCAAAGGAGTAGTTGTTACGGATAGTATTGGGATGACAGGTGTAATGGGATATTACTCTAAGGAGCAATTACTGGTAGAACTACTAAAGGCAGGGAATGATGTATTGCTCGGAGCAGGAATAGATGGCGTAGATATTGTGGAAAGAGCAGTGCTAAGCGGTGAGCTGTCTGAAGAACGTATAAACGATGCATGTCAGAGGATTTTAGATATGAAGGAGAAAATAGGGATATTTAATGATGATTATTCAATAGGAATTAATATTACCTCGGAAATTCTGAATAATACACGAAAAATTAATGAGCAAGTTGCGGATGAAAGTGTTACTTTACTGTGCGATTATGATAAAAAGCTTCCACTGGATAAAAGCTGTATAAAAAAAGTCACTATAATTATTTCGACACATAAAGATTTCATAGTGAACAAATTGGAAACAATGAAAGCTGAGTTTGAAAAAAGAGGAGCTAGGGTTTATATGCAAAGGAGATTGGCTACTGAAGAGGAACTTAAAAAGCTTGATGAGAAATCTGATCTTATCATATATGCTGCATATCTCGGACCTCATGCACCTAGAGGGCTAATAAGTTTTTATGATGATGAGTTTACCACGTTTACAAATGCTCTTGTGTATGGGAAGGAAAAGTCTATAGGTGTTTCTCTTGGAAATCCGTACATATATTATAACTTCTTAGCTAATATTGATACATTTATTAATATATATAGTTACAGTGATGAAAACCAAAAGGCATTTGTTAAGACATTGTATGGAGAATTACCACTAGAATCCAAATCACCTGTTGACTTATCAACCATAAAACCATGAAGAACAGATTAATTGAATTTTTTACAGAAGATAATAAAAGTTTTAAAGATATATATATGATTATTATATTGTGAGAATTAATACAATGATGTACTATCAGATAAAGAGATATAATATTTTATATTGGAGGTAAAGAATTATGCTTAAAGGTTTTTTAAAGACATGCAAACTAATAGCTGTACCAATTACAATTATGATTTTAATTAGTGGTTGCGGCGGGAATAATAGTACAGTTGATAACACTAATGTTGAAGGTGTAGCTGTAACAAAAGCAGGGGAATTGCCAATAGTCAATAAAGAAATTACACTTACTGTAGGATATCCTCAAAGCACAACTATCATTGATTTTGACACGAATGAATATACGCTTTGGCTTAAAGAACAGACAAATATTAACCTAAAATTCGAAATGTTTCCGGGAACGAATCCAACAGAAAGGGTTCAGATGATGCTTGCATCCAATAGTAAATTACCCGATGTGCTAATGCGTGTTGGTATGACAGAAAGTATGTTGCTCGAATATGGCGGAGAACAAGAGGTTTTTTTGCCGCTAAATGATTATATTGAAGAGTATGGACATTGGACACAAAGGATGTTTGAAACTGCGATTATTGATAATTTGGAAAAAAGAATGAAGACGGCAGACGGGAAAATATATTATATTCCATATTACGTAGAACAGACCGGTAATCTTTGGAGTAATAAAGCATGGATAAACAGAGTTTGGCTTGATAATCTAGGACTTGACATGCCTAAGACAACAGAAGACTTTAAAAGAGTTTTACAAGCTATTAAAAGTGGAGACCCAAATGGTAATGGTAAAGAAGATGAGATACCATATACCGGCAGCATTAACGGGATGAAAGAAGAAACATTTCCATTTTTAATGAATTCTTTTATTTATTGTGACTATGAAAATTATTTTCTTGATAATGCTGGGAAGGTAGAAGCAGCTTATATTAAGCCTGAATGGAAGGAAGGACTTAAGTATATGAGAGAACTTGCTGCAGAAGGTTTATTTGATACCCAAAGCTTATCACAAGACACTCAAACACTAAGGACTTTATTAAGGAATACAGATGCTGCAATTGTTGGTTCTTTTGCAGGAAATTCAATAGATCTTCAGATGGGAGTGGATAGTCCCAGGTTAGCTGATTATCAAGGACTTGCACCACTTGAAGGTCCTAAAGGAGTAGCTTATTCAACAAGAGGTCCGGGTAATCCTAGTATTAATTACGGTGGAGTAATAACGAAGTATTGCAGCAACCCTGAAGCAGCATTCAGACTTATGGATTTTATGTTGAGCGAAGAAGCTTCAATGCGTGCCAGATATGGTGTTCCCGGTGTGGATTGGGAGGAGCCGCAGGAAGGAGATATTTGTATGTTTGAAAACATAGGCGCTGAACCCTATGTTAGACCTATTCTTGCGTATGGAAGTGTACAAAACTCACACTGGCAAAGCACTCACCCGGTATTTCGTCATAGAGCAATGTCAGATGGAATGGTTTGGGATGGAGATCCACTAAATGGTGAGTATATTAAGGCGCAAGCTTTGAGTTTATATATAAACAAAGCACCTGAAAAAACTATTGATAAAATGACATTTACTATAGAAGAGATGAATGAATTTGAATCCTTAAAACAGCTTATAAGAGGGTATGTCCGTGAGAATGTAGCAATGTTTATAACAGGCGAAAAGGATATTGAAAAAGATTGGGATAACTATCTTGATGAGTTAAACAGAATGGGATTAAATAAGATGTTAGACTTAGCTCAGACAGGTTATGATCGCTTTAATCAATCATAATAAGATGTAAAGAATGTAGTTTATATAAAAAATAATTTATACCGGAACAAAGGAAATCATTTGCTCCGGTATAACAAAAATTATTACATTATTAGAAAGTACAGAGGGTGGTGAACAGTTATGA
>LSQX01317528.1_pt1 | contig 12814 bp, 15 predicted proteins | sample 654561 | NCBI WGS metagenome assembly LSQX01 (sample SAMN04489861, study PRJNA283612) | anaerobic digester metagenome | isolation source: 4 biogas reactors fed with cattle manure at either 37C or 55C with and... | place: Denmark: Kongens Lyngby | collected 2014 | reverse complement strand
CTCCTATAAAAACTTTACACTATGCCAGTTCCTGCTGCACCAATTCCAAAACCCGGGGAAGAACAGCTGCCACTTCAGGTGTCAGCTCCATCCCCCAATCGATCTCAGCAGGTTCCACTCCTATGATGACACAAGGGGGTGTTTTCCCCTCTAAAAGAGCCAGGTCATTAAACACAGTCAGAATACCCAGCTCGTGGAGGGAAAGGGTACAATTGATAGGCTGCTCTCCACAATCTTCTGCTGTCAGACGATAAACAGCTCCTGGAGGCCCCCCTCCCTTTAATGCATCGATGATGATGATCTTTTCAGCTCCAGCCATAAAGGGAAGGAGATCACAGCCTGCTGTTCCCCCATCTACCAGTTCTACATCAGCGGGAAGCCGGCATTTCTCCAGCGCTCTGACAGCATGCACCCCGACCCCGTCATCCTTCATGAGCAGGTTGCCGATCCCCAGCACCACTTTCTTTCCCACTGGTCTCCTCCTTAACACTTTGAAAACATTATACTCCTTTATATGCGGTTTAACCAGGCCAAATAAAAAAACCCGGCCTGAGTCAGGCCGGTGGAAAAAGCACTGCAAATCAAGCGTCTAGTGTTTTCTGGCCTTTTGCAGATAGGGTTGCCCTTCTTTTTTTCCGGTGTTTGGCATGAAAATCAGCAGGCCGGTAGCCTGTGATCATACCTGCGATATTGGCCATTCCCTCACTAAAGTCCAAATAAAGGTGAGCAGCTATGCAGTAAACAAAGATCCAGGCAACAATATAGTGTATGATCCTGATCACATGCATGCCACCCACAAAGGCCGCCCAGTGATTAAAGGTTGTGGGCCAGTAGAGAATGAACCCTGTTATACCCTGAATAATGATCAAGGGTACAAAACCAAGATACATCATCTTCTGGCCGGGATTGTATTTTTCCCCAAAATCGGGCAGCTCATCACTGATGAAAAGGTAGTATTTCATTAAGCCGATCATATTCCCCAGATCGGCAAAACGCGGCCTGAAGTTTTTAGAATCACCGGTTACAAAAGCATAGTAGAGACGGCCGATAACACCCGCACCTACCGCATACATGAAGATAAAGTGTATCTTCCTGGCAACATCCATTGAAGGAAAAATAGGAAAACTATCAGGAAAATGGATGTAAAAGCCGCTTAAAGCCAGTAGGATCATGGAAATACCATTCCACCAGTGAAAAAAGCGAACTAACCGTGTATGGCGATATTCCAGATTCATCCCTATCCCCCCTTTAATAAACACGGAATGTACCCATATTCCGGTTGGGGGTTATGACATGTACAGCACAGGCCAGACAGGGATCAAAGGAACGCACAATACGCACCAGCTCAATGGGGTTGTCCGGATCCGCTACTGGTGCACCGATTAATGCCTGCTCAATGGGGCCTGGCTGATCCTTTTCATCCCTTGGCCCAGCATTCCAGGTTGTAGGAACAACACAGTTATACTTATCAATGCGGCCTGCCTCGATCTTGAGCCAGTGTCCTAGTGCACCCCGTGGAGCGTCTGTCAGCCCGACCCCTGTGGCTGTTTTCGGCAGTTCATGTGGTGTACAGGTGGGTTTTCCGGGCTCAAGCTCCATGACCCAATCGTTCATGGCATGTACCAGTTTCTGCAGTTCCAGTGCGCGAGCAGCATGCCGCCCCATCACTGAAAAGGCCTTTTTCCCAAAAGAACGAATAGTGGAATCCTTGGCCACCCACATGCGAGCCAAAGGCCCGACTTCCACCACCTTGCCGTTGTAACGCGGTGCCTTCATCCAGGAATATGCATCCTTCTTTTCATGATCAGGAGTGACCACAGCCTCCATAGGATTTTTGTCTATATCATCCTTGTACCAGGAGTATTTTACCTCTTCAGTGATCATGCTCACATCGAAGTCGCCCTCTTGCCCATCGATATAGGTACCAGCAGGCATAAACATACTCCCCTGGTCATCCTGGGGGAAGGCTCCATAAGCAAGGAAGTTACCGCAGCCGCTCCCGATTTCAAACCAGTCATTATACACATCGGCGATCGCAAGAACATCAGGCACATACACATTATCGATAAAATCGGTCAATTCCGCCAGGCGGTACTTAAAGTTCAGGATCTTTTCAGCATCCACAACCTCAGTTACCCCGCCTGGGACAATGGCCCGCGGCGCAGGTGCCCTGCCACCAAATATGGCCAGCATCTCATGGGCTTTTTTGCGCATCTCCAGAGCCTGGAGGTAATGGTTTACCGCAGCATCATTGATATCTTTAGGGAGGCGATAATCACCTTCATAGCGGGGTGCGAGGGGCATAATATTATCCGGTGCCTTCACATAGTCCAGTGCTGCCAGATGATAAAAATGGAGAATATGGGACTGGATGAAGTTGGACCCAAAAATCAGATTGCGTAATATTCTACCATTTTTAGGCGGCTGGATATCAAAGGCATCATCCAAAGCAAAGGCAGCAGCGGTGGCATGTCCTACAGGGCAGACACCGCAGATCCGCTGGACAAATTCCTGGGCATCCCTGGGGTCATGGCCCCTTAAAATAAGTTCTATCCCACGAAAAAGGGTCCCTGAGCTCTTGGCGCTCTGAACCTTGCCCCCATCTACCTCTACCTCGATCATCAAGTGCCCTTCAATTCTGGTTACAGGGTCAACAACGATCCTAGCCATTTAATCCTCCCCCCCTTGCTCTTTCTTGCCAATGCGGCCTTTGGCGATATTGCCCACCAGGTGAGCACCGATCCCTGCCGCCACTGCCACTCCTAAAACACCGCCTACAGCATCTGCGCTGGCTGTGATATTGGGCAGATTAATACCGGGCATCCTCTCATAGAAGGGTGTGGCACAGTCAGGAAAGTCTTTTTCTGTGCAACCCATGCAGGGAGCACCGGCTTTCAGACACCAGCTCACACCACTATTCCACATGCGGTCAAAGCTGTCACAATGGGCAAGGGGTCCTTTACAGCCGATCTCCAGCAGGCAGCCCGGCTCGCTGAAATTTTTCGCAAAAACGCTATTATCAAAGTACTGCCTGCGCGGACAGTTATCATGAACACACTTACCGTAAAATACCTTTGGCCTCCCTAGTTTATCCAACTCCGGAACTTCATTGAAGAGCAGTATATGGGCAAGAGTTCCCACAAACCAGTCCGGATGAGGAGGACAGCCGGGTACATTGACTACCGGAGTATTAATCCCTGCCTCCTCTAGAACAGCCTGTACCCCCTTACAGCCTGTAGGGTTAGGTTTGGCAGCAGCTATACCACCATATGATGCACAGGTGCCGATAGCTATAACTGCTTCTGCTTTTTCAGCCAACTCTATTACCCTGTCCTGGAAAATCACATGCTGACCATTTTTTTCACCTACTGTGCAGTAAATTCCCCCATCTTTGGTGGGAACAGCACCTTCAACAACAAGATAAAACTTCCCTGCCTCTTTTGTTTCATCGATCACCCTCATAGCCAGGTCCCCGGCTGCAGCTGATATATTGGGGTGAAATTTTAAGTCAATGATCTCAGTAAGGATCTCTTTCATCCCCGGCTGGTTCGAGTTCAAAAGAGAGATAGAGCAGCCGGTACAGCTTGCCCCCTGCAACCAGATTACCGGAGGCTTCCCTGAGGCAGGTGCGGCTTTCGCTAGTTCAGGGTACAGAAGCTGACTCAAGCTGACAGCAGCTACTGAACCTGCACACAGTTTCAGGAAGTCACGACGACTGATCTGACCCATTGTTCTCTCATCCCCCTCTTATAAAATTTAGTTAGCAAATAAAGAACAACTGACTATAAACATCACCCCTCCCTTAACTGCATGTGCAGCTTTTATTTATTAATATTAAAAGTTACCATCTGGTATGGATGGCAAATAATACACTAATATGAAGTTATATCCTATATAAAAACAAAAAGTGACCTCCCTAACAGCGGTCACTCCTAATAAAATACTTCACACTTTTTTTGCAGATGAGAGCAAATACTAGAACATATAAACAGATTCATTACTAACACCAGACTTTATAGAGCCAGTTTATGTAATCCCCCTTTCCACAATGGGAGGCGCATGTGTTTCCACACACACCCTCTACATCTAGCAGCCATAACCTTTAGGCAACAGGCTGAAAGACTCGGAGGACTATTACTAAAGATCGTAGAAAAACATATTTCTATATTAAATTTTTATTCTTTTACAGTTCTCCATTTCAGTCTTTAACACATTCGCTATACATAATAATATTCCTGCTTATCTATTATATCAATAGTACATTATTCCTAATTTTGTTAAATAATCAACGCAGGCCCACTGCTTGTCCCTAAGCGGGCTGCACCTGCCCTCAAGAGAGACAGGGCCTTTTCCCTTGTTCTAATCCCTCCTGCAGCCTTGATCAGCAGTTTATCCCCCACCGTTCGCCGGATCAGTTCAACATCATGTACTGTAGCGCCTTGCGGCCCAAAGCCTGTAGAGGTCTTAATAAAATCTGCCCCTGCTGTCTGCACTAGCTGTGCTGCTTTAACCTTTTCCTGATCATCAAGATAACAGGTCTCAATAATCACCTTAACCACTAAATGGCCTGCACCTACTCCCACTATCTGTTGGATCTCCTGCTCCACTGCTTTCCATTTCCCCTCTTTGAGCAATCCGATATTGATCACCATATCGATCTCATCGGCACCTTGTGTGAGAGCATTTTCCACCTCAAAAAGCTTTGCGGCGCTGCTCTGAAAACCAAGGGGAAAACCCGCCACAGTAACAATTCGAACATCACTATCAGCAAGAAGCTCCCGGGCCAGGCCGATCCTTGAGGGTGGGACACAGACCCCATAAAAACCATATTCCACAGCCTCCTGGCAGAGCCGCACATAATCAGCCTCCACAGCATCTGGCCGCAGTAAAGTGTGTTCTATATATTTTGCTAGCTCATCTTTCATCATCCTATTACCTCACTCATTGATAACCCAAAGAACGCAGTATTTTTTCATCATTCCGCCAATCCTTTTTCACTTTTACCCACAGTTCCAGGTAGACACGAGTGCCGAAAATAGCCTCTAGTTCCTGACGGGCAAGTTTCCCGATCTCTTTCAGCATACCGCCTTTTTTCCCAATAATGATTCCCTTCTGGGAGTCACGCTCCACATAGATTACACCTGCTATATAGAGTACACCATTAGAGCGCTGCTGCATTTGTTCGATAACCACAGCAACCGCATGGGGTATCTCCTCCCTTGTTAGCTGCAGCACCTTCTCCCTGATGATCTCTCCAGCCACAAAAACTTCAGGTTGATCGGTGACCATTTCAGCTGGATAGAAAAAGGGCCCCTCTGCCAGATTCTCGGTGATCAGCATTTTCAATTGATCCAGGTTTTCCCCGTTCAAAGCGGAAACCGGAACAACTTCCCGAAAGCTGTACCTTTTTTGAAACCAATCGATGATCGGCAGCAGTTCCGGTTTTTTTACAAGATCGATTTTGTTTAAAACAAGCAGCACAGGGGTTTTTATATCCTGCAGCTGATCCAAGATATACTCCTCTCCACCGGCCGGAGGAACAGATGCATCCACCACATAGAGTACCAGGTCTACCTCCTCCAGGGTTTTCTGGGCAAGCCTGGTCATATAGGCTCCAAGTTTATGACGAGGCTTATGGATCCCAGGTGTATCAATAAACACTGCCTGGGCATCTTCTGTGGTCAGTATCCCCAGAATGCGGTTCCTGGTGGTCTGCGGCTTATCTGATACAATGGCTATTTTGCGCCCTACAAACTGGTTAAGCAGTGTGGATTTCCCTACATTAGGCCTACCGATGATGCTGATAAAACCCGATTTAATAAAAAACACCTCACTTTATTCCATTTCATCCTCTGCTTGATGCAGGCAGGTGAAAAGCTAAGGGTAAGAGTTCCTTGAGAGCTCGCTCCTCCACACCTTCCTCCCCTAGACGGATCACCCGCAGGTCCGGAGCAAATTCAGCCAAACACTGCAGACAGGCCCCACAGGGCCAGGAGGGCTTTTCTGCCCAAAGGGCAAGGGTAACAAAATCCTTGACACCTTCAGATACAGCTTTGAACAGTGCCACCCGTTCAGCACAGATAGTTAAACCATAAGATGCATTTTCTATATTGCATCCGGTGAATACAGCCCCATCCCTGCTCAAAAGAGCAGCTCCCACAGGAAAACCGGAATAGGGAGAATGAGCTTTGAAAGACGCTTTTCTAGCTAATTCAAGCAAATGATCATCACTGATTTTGTCCAAATTACCACCCCTGTTAGAAAAGGGCATAAAGATGCGGTACAAAAATTAAGAGACCGATCACAACTGCACAGATGGCAGCGGTCAAAACAGCCCCTGCAGCAACATGTTTGGCCAACCGGGCAGCGGTGCTGTAGGTTTTAACATAAAGGTCGATGGTCTCTTCTACTGCTGTATTAAACATCTCCGCAGTGAGCACTAGGGCAATGGCAAAGACCACCACAGCCAACTCCAGCCGGCTCAAACCCAGCAGCCAGGAGGCCAGCAGTACCAAAACCGCAGCTACCAGATGAATCCTTATATTTCTCTGGGTCAGCAAACAATGTTTAATACCTGATAGGGCATCATTCATACTTTCGTTAAAACTCCGCTTCGCCATTCTCACCAAACCTGCCGATGCCTATTTGTTTCATCACCTTTTTTTCCTTAGCCCTCATAATAGCTGCTTCCTCTTCTGTCATATGGTCATACCCCAACAGATGTAGCATACCATGGACAGTCAGAAAGACCAGCTCCCTTGCCAGTGAGTGCCCATATTCCTCTGCTTGCGTTTTTGCTCGCGGTACAGAGATCACAATATCCCCCAGCAAGAACTCTCCTGTGGGGTCTTCTGATGGCTCATCATCCATCATGGGAAAAGAAAGAACATCAGTAGTACCCTCTACCCCCCGGTAGAAACTATTCAACTCCGCTATCTCAGAGTCATCGGTCAATACCAGGCTTACCTCTACTGCATCGATAAATTCTTGAGAAAAAGCCTCCCCTTCCAGTACTGTTTCCAAAGCCCTTTTCAATAACTCCTTGATCTCACTACCGACGTTGATCTGATCCTGTCTTTCATTGATTAGCAACTGCACCCCTGGATTTTCTCCTTTCCAGTTCTGTAATCAGGGCAGCCTCCGGGTATTCGATCCTGGAGTGGAATATCCCTCCCAATACCCGCACAAAGGCTGAGGCTATTTTATTCAAATCCTTAAAGGTCAAATCACACTCTTCCAGTTGGCCATCATCCAGTTTTTCCTTAATAATCTTTCTGGTCAACCCCTCCAACCTGCCAGGTGTCGGTTTCTGCAGGGAGCGGATTGCCGCTTCCACACTGTCTGCCAACATCACCAGCGCAGCCTCCCTGGTCTGGGGTTTTACAGAATCATAACGGAATTCCTCTTCTGTCACCAATTCCGGCCGTTCGCTTTCCAGTGCCTTTTGGTAGAAATAGGCCACCAAGCTGGTGCCGTGGTGCTGTTCTATAATCCCCTGAATCTCAGGAGGTAGTTTATGTTCCCGGGCCAGTTCTAATCCATCTTTTACATGGGAGGTTATGATCAATGTGCTTAAGCTAGGAGCAATTTTGTCATGGGGATTTTCCCGGGACATCTGGTTTTCAATAAAGAAATAGGGGCGTTTCAGCTTGCCGATATCATGATAATAAGAACCCACACGCACCAGCAAGGGATCCGCATTAACTGCCTCTGCAGCAGCCTCTGCCAGATTACCAACCAGAATACTGTGGTGATATGTTCCCGGTGCCTCCAACAACAGGCGCTTGAGCAGCGGTTGGCTTGGATCGGACAGCTCAAGGAGGCGCACAGTACTGGTAATGCCGAAAGCTGACTCCAGATAAGGGAGCAAACCTAAAGCCAAAATAGAAGAAGTGATACCGTTCAATAGGCCCATACCCATTCCTGCTAAGACCAATCCCGGAGCGGTCTCATTGAGCAGGCCCAGGATCAGAATCATCCCCATATTAGCCAGTGATATATAAAGCAGTCCCCCTCTGAGCAGATCAGAGCGGGTGGCAAAGGCCCCAATCCCGAAAATACCTGCCATACAGCCAGCAAAGGCTACAAGAGCAAAAGAGAGCAGTCCATCGGTTAACATTCCCACCACAATACTGAACAGAAAAGAGGTAAAAACCGCCAGCCCTCTGCCAAACAAAACAGTGATCAACACAGCCCCCCCAGCAACAGGTAGCAAATAACCCACCAGTGATTCGATTTCCGCTTGGGTGCTGATGTTTATTATAGATATCGCTTTGGCTACCAGAATGGTAAGGGTGAATACCAATCCATATAGAATCAGATGCTGTTCAGACTCCAGGATATCCCTGCGAAACCTGGCGAGATAAAAAAGGATCAAACCACCCAGTACCAAAACAAAAAGCAGCACACCGACCAAACGTGTCCCCAGGGCCCTCCCCTGCATCAACCCTAACTGTCGTAAAACAGCCAGATCCACTTCGGTGATGATATCCCCTTCACGGACAATCACCTGGCCTGCCTGATAGGTGCGCACCACCTCAGGCACATCCGCCCGGGCCTGCTCGACCCTTCTTTGATAGGTTTCATTGTCAAAGATCAGGTTCGGCTCAAGTATATGTACAAGTACTGTCGAAACCACCGCTTTCCACTGATCAGGCATATCAGATATTGTCACTTTATAAGCAAGATTGTCTCTGGCGCTGTTCAAGCCGTCAGCCTTCAGTCCATAACGCAGTTCCTCCTGTATCAGGTTTCTGCTTAAAGACTGGGCATTGTCCAACTCCTGGTCACTGGCTGCCAACATTGCTGTCAGAGAATTATCAGAAATATCCTCCACATCAGAAACAGGTACCCCTATTTCTTGGGCTAAAAAGCTGCGCAACTGCTCAAGCTTCTCTTCAGGAGGTAGTTCCTCATCCCTCAATTCCCGAATCTTATCAAAAGTGCTGTTTACCAAACCATGCTGCCTCTGTAAGGCATCAGCATCTTCCTGATAAGATTTCTCCACCCGATTGGCAGCTTCATTGCGCAGCCGTTCTGTTTCCTCCTCATCCACATAAACAATGGTCCGCGGAGCATATATATTAGTAGGACTGACCTGTCCCTCTTTAAACGAATATCCACCTGAGAGAAAATTACTCCCAACAACAAGAGCAACAGCCAGAAAAAATAAGACACCCCAAACTAGCTGACGAAAGGTCCGCCCTTTTAGTTTGCTCCATAACTGCCGGAACAGAGAATGCTCATCTTGTAAATCCACCATCAATGTCACTCCTAGATATTGTTGTGGAGATTATTCTTTCTGCTGTTCATAGCGTTCATAAGCTTCAATAACTTTCTGCACTAGGGGATGTCTGATCACATCTTCCCCGGTCAAATAGACAAAAGCAATACCCTCCACATCACTTAACACCTTCTGTACCTCAACCAGGCCAGAGGACTGCCCCTTGGGCAGATCGATCTGGGTGATATCCCCGGTGATCACTGCTTTAGAACCAAAACCAAGACGTGTCAAAAACATCTTCATCTGTTCCGGCGTAGTATTCTGTGCTTCGTCCAGGATAACAAAAGAATCATCCAGTGTTCGGCCCCTCATATAAGCAAGAGGGGCAACCTCGACAATATTGCGTTCCATATAGCGCTGTGCCTGGTCAGCACCCAACACATTATATAATCCATCATACAACGGGCGCAGGTATGGATCAACTTTTTCCTGGATATCACCTGGAAGAAAGCCCAGTTTCTCCCCGGCCTCTACTGCAGGGCGCACCAGCACAATCCTGTTTGCCTTTTTGTTTTTAAGGGCCTGTACAGCCATTACCACAGCCAAATAGGTCTTACCTGTTCCAGCAGGCCCTATAGCAAAAACCATGTCATTTTCCCTGATGGCCCGAACATACCGCACCTGACCAGCTGTCTTTGGCCGCACAGGTTTTCCCCGGTGATTGGTCAGGAGCACCTCAGAGCGAATCTCCACCAGTTTTTCTCTGGAACTATCCTTGACCAGATGCCAGGCATAGTTAATATCGCTGACCGTAACAGGATTTCCTTCTTTGCTCCAGGCAATCAACTGTTCTAAGAGGGCAACAGTGTTTCTGACAGCCTCCGGTTCACCCCGGATCAGGATCTCATCACCCCGGGCGATGATATTTGTTGCGCACATCTCTTCAATAAATTTGAGATTAGAGTCAAGATTGCCAAAAAGATTAAACGCAGCACTGTTGTCATTAACCGAAATTTTTGCTTCCGCCGAGCTTGTCAAGCTTTTTCTCAACCCCCTGTTTACTAGTTGTTCTCTTTTTTTGAACCGGTCTTAAAAGGGCCGGGCCACTCCGATCTCCTCTTTAGTCTCCACTGTAAGCAGCATCCGGACAGGGTCGTCATCCTTTGTACCGACTACCTTATATTGGCGGCTGACCGGTTCTGCCCCCTTGGGAAGTTTCTTGACTGCCTGCTCCCTGGCACGGTCAGCAGCCAGTTTTTTCGCCTCTTCGAAAGAGCGCTGGAGACGCACCCTTTTTATCTCCTCTGCACCTATTGTAACAAATTCGACAGGTACTTTTATAGTCCTCCATTGTGGTAATCTACTCCTGCTGGTTTTGGTCCGGTAATATTTAAATGGTATTTGGTCAGGCCCTTTGATAGTAATCTCTTTACCGCCCAACCTAATACAGTATATCCTGACTGTTCTATTTGTTTCCTCCTCAACAACCTCATCCCGGGGGGCCTCCCCATAGAAGCGGTACCATATCCTGGCGTACACAATGCCCTGGGCCTGGACATATCTCACCGGTTTCCTGGGAGCAGGTGGCTGCAAATTGTTAGGAGCAGGATCAGGTTCAGGGGGATAGATCGCCCCAGAAATAATTATCTGCCCTTTCTTTACCAGATCACCCTCCTTTACCATAGGTTGTCCGGTCAAGGCAAGGACGGTATCGATGATACCATCCTTTTTGGCGACAATATGACAGTTCCCCTGACCCTTGGGGACCCTCACCTTTTCCACAATTCTGATCCGGGAACGGGGGCCGACCTCCACTTCCGCAAAGGAGAGCTCAGGCAATTCCCGCAGCAGATGGTCCACAAGCTGATCCCGATCAACCTGATAGCGTAAATTACCGGGTTTTAAACCCTGTTCAGCGGCAAGGCTTCTTATTTTATCTTGACTGACCCTCTTGGTACCCTCAATATCCAAAGTCCAGATGAATGATGAAAGGAGATAAAGGAGCAGCACAAAAACAAACCCGCCGAAGAGCAACATGCGCCTGCGCCGGAAACGGTTAAGCAGAAAAGGTAATCCCCGCTTTTTGCGAATACGGATACGGCATTTGCTCTGACGGGCTAAATGGCGCAGGGCGCGAAATGAATGGGCATAAACTTTAACGATCAGGGTATCAGGGCTTGTCCAATTGAGATCCCACAGATAAACACCCCTGGTAAAAGCCAGGTTGATAAAACGCTCAGGGTGGGGACCCTGAACCAGCAGAGACAGATAGCCAAAAAAATAAGCCCAGATTTTTCTCATGATCACAGCAGCCAGCCCCCCTTAAGCCCTTTACTCCACAAGTTTCAGTGACGCGATTTTACCGTCAATAGCAATTTCATCAGGAAAGATATTGCGCAAAACCAACCCTTCCCCATCAATAACCAGTTCACCAAGGCTGGTGCTGATGCGAATCCTTTCTTTTGTATATTCCATAATCCCCCGGTGGTTTTCTATAATCAACTGTACATTCCCCAACAGTGTGATCCTGGGAAAATTCAGCACCAAGTCCTTGGGAAGCTCAAGATAATCAGCCAAAAACTCCATTCTTTTTTTTCGGTCTTTGAACAAAAAAAATCCCACCTTTCTCTTTCTTTACCACTTTATGCATTGTTAGTGGGAAAGAGAACAGCTGAGAGACAGCAAAAATAGAGCTGGCTTGTTAGGCAAACAAAAAGGCGGGCTCTTTTCAACCCGCCTGTGGAAGTCAATATTTCTTCTTATTCTACTTTTCAGAGCAAAGCAACTCTCTTACGATCTGGTTAACCATTCTTCCATCAGCACGCCCCTTTACTTTGGGCATCAGGACGCCCATCACCTTACCCAGATCACGCTCACTAGTTGCGCCCACAGAAGCTATCACTTCATGTGCCATCTGGATTATCTCATCTTTGCTCATCTGTTGGGGAAGGTATTCCTCAAGGATCTTGATTTCATCCTCCAGTTCCGCCACTTTCTCCAGCCGTCCCGCATTTTGGTAATCTGAGAGGGCATCCCGGCGCATCTTTACCTCCTTGGCCAGAACTCCTATAACTTCATCATCTGAGAGTTCATGCCCAAGTTCTATCTCCCGGTTTTTAATGGCGGCACGGGCCATGCGAATCACTGCAAGCCTTAATTTACCTGCTTCACGTGCTTTCATGGCTTCCTTCATATCTTTGTAGAGGCGATCCTTTATGGACATCTAAACCACTCCCTGTTAGGACCAGCGGCGTTTGCGCGCTGCTTCGGATTTCTTTTTCCTGCGCACACTTGGCTTCACATAATGCTCGCGCTTCCTGACCTCGACCAACACACCAGACTTTTGGCAAGATCGCTTAAAACGCCGCAATGCACTATCCAGTGATTCGTTTTTCCCGACCCTGACCTCAGCCATTGCCATTTCTCCCTCCCCCCCACAGACCAAGTTCAGTATTATGCTCATTGCTGCAAATAGAGTAATACCCCTGGTTCGATGGTAATAAGGATTCTATCATGGTCTTCATTATACACCAGCACCTTAAAAGCCGTCAACCAAAGGGGATCAGTAGGACGGTGTCAACTTTTTATAGG
>LSQX01206399.1_pt2 | contig 12814 bp, 8 predicted proteins | sample 654561 | NCBI WGS metagenome assembly LSQX01 (sample SAMN04489861, study PRJNA283612) | anaerobic digester metagenome | isolation source: 4 biogas reactors fed with cattle manure at either 37C or 55C with and... | place: Denmark: Kongens Lyngby | collected 2014 | reverse complement strand
TGCTAGTTCATTTCCCTATTTGGACTATATGATAACCACGCGCTCATTCTGTCTAAATTCTCTCCGTTCAATTTGGAGTGAAATGTTTTGTATTGGCTCTCTGACTCTCGAGTTGTACGTACAAGCGTGTTATAATGTACGAAAATTTCGAATTGTCTCGCAGTGTTCCGTATCTACCGGACACCAGCGGATAATATAGAGGTAATAATTATGCTTCGAATAGCACAGACCGAATACGGTATTGTCCGCGGATTACCGGCTCCGGATCCCAGAGTGACCGCGTTCAAGGGCATCCCCTTCGCCGCTCCACCCATCGGTATTAATCGATGGCGAGCACCGCAGCCTTGTAACAATTGGGAAGGTGTTCGAGATGCTTTCGCCTTTGCGCCGATTTCGGTTCAAGACACCCCCGGACTCGGTACGGACATTTATTGTCGCGAATGGCATGTCGATGCCGACATCCCGATCAGTGAAGATTCCCTCTATTTAAATATATGGACAAGTGCCGCCGGCCCAATGGACCGACTGCCTGTTCTTGTATTCTTTTTCGGCGGTGTTTTGCAATGGGGTTACACCTCCGAGATGGAGCTGGATGGTGAGCGCATCGCACGACGCGGTGTTGTCGTCGTCACCGTCAACTATCGTCTAGCTGCTATGGGCTTTCTTGCACATCCCGAAATAACCGCAGAACAACCGGATGCACCCGCCAATTTCGGCAATCTCGATCAACAGGCCGGACTCCGTTGGGTCAAGCACAATATTGCCGCATTCGGCGGTAACCCGGATAACGTCACTGTAGCCGGACAATCTGCGGGCGGCTTCAGCGTCATGGCTCAGATGGCAGACAAAGTCAGCGAGGGTTTGTTCCACAAAGCGATTGTATTCAGCGGTATGATTCGAAATCCTTATGAGACGGATCCGCTCATTATCCCCAAGTCTCTCCGACAGGCCGAACAGGAAGGCGTCGATTTTTTTAGTTATTTAGGTGTTCGCACACTGGCGGAAGCCAGAGCGTTAGACGCATTTTATATCCGCGAAAAATACGCTGAATATGCTCAAACACACCCGCGTTTTATGACGTGTATCGATGGTGTTTTTTGTAAAGACGATTCATATAAAGCATTCCTTACGCATCAAAGACACCGCGTACCGGTCCTAGCCGGCAACACCTTGGACGAATTTATCGGATATATCCGAGCCGAGGATGACACGACTCTTCGAGAAAGGGCCGGTGAATTATTCGGTGAACGAGCCGAACTATTTCTCGATTTTCCGCAAGCACACGAGAAAAGCGACGAAGGTTATGCGCCGGCAAACGGCGTCGAAATTGCCGTCAAGGCCGCTTTTCGTGCAGAGCAAAAATCCGCTTCTCCTGCGCCATGTTACTATTATCGATTTGAGCCGGACATTCCCGGTGAGGATCACCCGGGCGCCTTCCATTCGTCGGACCTCTGGTTTTTCTTCGAGACACTTGCAAAGTGCACACGTCCTTTTCGAGGCAAACATTATGACTTGGCACGACATATGTGCAATTACATATCGAACTTCGTCAAAACCGGCGATCCCAACGGTCCCGATGACGACGGGTCACCCATGCCTCGCTGGGCGCCATATCAAAGCGAGCATCGTGCCGAGATGGTATTCGGTGACGACGGCGCTGCACCATCGGTTGAAAACAATCCCTATATGCGTTTTTTGTCAGAGCATCTGTATCGTGAAACCACCGGAAAGGATTTGTAATTCATGAATAAGAAGCAAACATTCAATCCATATCTGCCGAGCTGGGAGTTTATTCCCGACGGTGAGCCCCATGTCTTTGGAGACCGGGTCTATGTCTACGGATCGCACGACTTTTTCAATGGTTATGTCTTTTGCATGGGCGATTATCTGTGCTGGTCGGCACCCGTTGATGATTTGAGCGATTGGCGATGTGACGGTGTCATCTACAAAAGGAACGAAGACCCGCTCAATAAAGAAGGTAAAATGTGCCTCTATGCGCCCGATGTGACCGTCGGTCCGGACGGGCGGTATTATCTCTACTATGTTCTTGATAAGATTTCCATCGTGTCGGTCGCCGTATGCGATACGCCTTCAGGTAAATATGAATTCCTTGGGTATGTCTCTTACCCGGACGGCACTCGGCTTGGCGACAAAGAGGGCGATGAGCCGTCCTTCGATCCCGCAGTATTGACCGAGGGCGATGTTACCTATCTTTATCTCGGCTTTTGTCCCAGAGGAGACAAGTCTCGCACCGGATGCATGGTCAGTGTGCTCGAAAAAGATATGCTGACAATCCGTTCCGCTCCGACGAGAATTATTCCGGGCTATGCTTACGGTGATGGCACTGAGTTTGAAGGTCATGCCTTTTTCGAAGCGCCGTCCATCCGCAAATTCGACGACCTATACTACTTTGTCTACTCGTCTCAAGTCATGCATGAACTCTGCTACGCGGTCAGCGACTCGCCGACGACGGGATTTACTTACGGCGGCGTCATCGTCAGCAACTGTGATCTCGGCATCGATAGCTACAAGCCCGCCGATATGCCGTCGGCTTACGGCGCGAACAACCATGGCGGCATCGCAAAAATCGCGAATCAATTCTACATTTTCTATCACCGCCACACGAACGGTACATGGTACAGCCGTCAAGGTTGCGCCGAGCCCATCACACTTCATGAAGACGGCTCGATTCCGCAGGTCGAAATGACTTCTTGCGGACTCAACGGCGGCCCCCTTCACGGCGAGGGCACTTATCCGGCTTATCTGGCTTGCAATCTTTTTACCGACACGCCTTCAGTCTACGTTGGCGGCGAAAGCTTTCCAAAGATTATGCAAGACGGTAAGGATGGCGATGAAGAAGACGGTTATATTGCCAATGTCACGAACTCTGCCACGGCAGGTTTTAAGTATTTTGATTGTAAAGGAGTGACATCCATCGCCGTGACGACAAGAGGGTATGCCGGTGGCGACATTGAAGTTCGAACTTCCATCGACGGCGAGATTTTGTCGACACTGCACACGGATTTCAGCAATGTTTGGGAGACGTATACTTCTCCTATTCAGCTCGAGGACGGTGTTCATGCGCTCTACTTCACCTACCGCGGAGACGGTAACGCGATGATTAAGTCCTTTTCGTTGATCTGTTAGCTCATTGTCGAATAGTGACCGAGAAACGATATCAGAAGGAAGCAGAATAAATCGAGTGTCACACACTCATTACTAGATAAATAATGACTCAGGGGGATTGATCATGAACAAGATTACTATCGGACAGATACAGAACGCACCGATCATAGACAAGAATATTTACGGTCACTTTTCCGAGCACCTCGGACATTGTATCTATGGCGGTATTTTCGTCGGAAAAGACAGCCCGATTCCCAACGTTAACGGTATGCGCACTGACGTTGTTGAGGCGATGAAGCGTCTTAAAGTTCCGGTTTTAAGATGGCCGGGCGGCTGTTTTGCCGACGAGTATCATTGGCGTGACGGTGTCGGCAAGGAAAGACGCCGCATGGTCAATACCAACTGGGGCGGAACGGTCGAAGATAATTCTTTCGGTACGCACGAATTCATGGAACTTTGTCGTCAAGTTGGCTGTGCGCCTTATGTCAACATCAACGTCGGAAGCGGCACGGTACGCGAGATGGCCGAGTGGGTCGAGTATATGAACAGCGACGGCGACTCCACCACAGTTCGCGAGCGCTGGGCCAACGGCCGGAAGGCGCCGTTTGACGTCAAGTACTGGGGTATCGGCAACGAGAACTGGGGCGGCGGCGGCAATATGCGACCGGAATATTATGCGGATGTCTACAGGCAATTCCAGACATATTGTCGGACCTACGGAGATAATGTTCCTTATAAGATTGCATGCGGCCCGGACACCGCCAATTATGAGTGGACCGAAGTCTTGATGCGCAACGCAGGCAACTACATGGATGCCCTGACGCTTCACTACTACACCATCACAAAGGAATGGGCCGACAAAGGCAGCGCCACTGATTTTGACGATGCACTCTATTTCGAGACACTTCGAAAAGCGAACTACATGGACGAGTTAATCACCAAACATAGCGCAATCATGGATCGGTATGATCCTACGCGCCGTGTTGCGTTGCTCGTTGATGAGTGGGGATGCTGGCATAACGTCGAGCCGGGTACCAACCCCGGCTTCCTCTATCAGCAGAACGCCATGCGCGACGCCATGGTCGCTGCGCTATCCTTGAATATTTTCAATCGCCACAGCGCGCGCGTTCGTATGACGAATATTGCGCAAGTCGTCAATGTGCTTCAGTCCATCATTCTGACCGATGACGAGAAAATGGTCCTGACACCGACCTACCATGTCTTCGATTTATTCAAAGGCCACATGGACGCCGAACTGATGCAATGTATGCTCGAGTGCCCGAAGCTTGAAAATGGCATGGAACGCCTAAGCGTATCCGCTTCTCAGAAAAATGGTGTCATCACCTTGACGATTGCCAATTTCACCGACGAGACCGCCGTTCAGGTCGAAGGCATACATGCTCGCAGGATCAGCGCTCGAGTCCTCAGCGCGACGCCGCAAGCATATAACTCCTTTGATGCGCCAAACCGCGTTTCACCGGAAGTTTTTAACCGTTTCGAGACCACCGAATCCGGCATAAATTTGACGATGCCTGCATGTAGTATCGTTTCGCTCTCATTTGATGTTAATCATCCAGATATCTAGTGATATACTGTTGAGCATCGACATCATCGGAGGATAGACCATGAATATTTTCAGTTACAATAGTCCGTTCGGACGGTTAATGAACCGACTGGTTGACGTTGTTGTGCTTAGTCTCTTAACATTGCTCATGTCTTTGCCCCTCATTACCATCGGAGCCGCATTTACGGCACTCTACTCGGTGTTACTCAAGATCATCCGCGACACCGACCACGGTGTTTTTCGTAGCTATTTCAAAGCTTTCAAGTCGAATTTTTTCAAAGCGACCGCGCTCTGGGCTATTGTTGCCGCTGTTTTCTTTGTGCTCTACATGGATTTTTATCTTCTTTCGTCTGTCGCTATGGACAATGCGGCCCTCGTGCGTAACGTCTTGCTGGTATTCAGCGCTTTACTTTTGATGGTCGCAAGTTATATTTTCCCGATGCAGGCGCAATTTGAAAACACAGTTTTCGGTACTATCAAAAAATCATTTTTAATTTGCATCATGAATCTGCCGCGAAGTATCGCAATTCTCGCTGTCTTGCTCTGCCCGCTTCTTGTATTGCTCTTTTTCCCGGAAACAGTCTATTTTTTACCCCTGTTTTGTGTCGGAGCAGTTCCATACTTGCAAACTGAAGTTCTCGTCCGTGTGTTTGATCGATATATGCCGAAAGACCCAGAAGAAACCACCCCTGTTGATTTATCTTACGGCAGGCATAAACCCGCAGATTGTCAGCGAGAAGACATACGTTCCGCCCCCTCTTCTGAAGTAGCGCCGGGAGAAATTCAATGACTCGAAAGTCAAAATCGACAGCAACGCGTCAGGAATCAACGAAGTTCAGACAACATGTCGTCCGTATTTCAGGCGATGTTACTTCATATCTGAACAATTTGAAGTTGCGTGACAAGATGATTATCATGTGCGTCATTTGCGTTTTGTTGCCGATAATAGTAACCGACACGATTTTTTTCTCTTTGATATACACGGCAGTTAAGGAGCGCCAGAAAAGCGAGATGAAAAACACGCTTGACTCCGTCGAGAGTACAATCGGAAACATGTCGGATTACATGACGACCGCCGCTGTGAATCTATATACCACCAAGGAGCTTTATCCGTTTTTGGATGACCAATACAGTAGTATCCACGATTACCTCATCGCTTATCAAGCCAATTCGCCTCTGCTTCACAAGGTCACCTTCGGAAACAACACATACATTTCCAAAGTCCAGATCTATTCCGATAATCAGACATTAGTCAATGGAGGTGGTGTTTACCGATTAGGCTCTGTGAGAGACTCGGATTGGTACTCAAGATTTATCGAGTCTGATCGTCAACTGGCTGTTGTCCCGATTGATGATAGCAAGTCAGAAGCAGAAAAACGCGTTCTCTCCTTTGTTTGTCGTATGGATTATAATTACAACAACAAGGTCGAGCGCGTGATTAAGTTGAACTTGAATTACAACTATTTCATGCGCATGCTCAGTCAACAATACTTCGCCGCAGATGTCTATATCTGTGACAGCGAACGTGTCATTTTCTCAACCGCGGATCCGAATCGCGGCACCCGACCCTATCTGCCGTTGTCTGAAGTTGATTTGCCGGATACAAAATTCACTTCTGAGTATGACATGTTTGGTGATACCTGGACAATCTACCTGTACCCGAATAGTTATTTGAGTAGCTATACCGCTGATGTCGTGATGCAACATGGCGAGTTGTTTTTCATACTCGTCATTATCAACGTGATACTACCTGCGCTTGCCATTTACTTTATCAACCGTTCTATTACGCAACGCATCGTAATATTGGGCGAACATCTTCAGATGGTAAAGGCAGAAAAATACGCCCAAATGACAACTTCCCCTACAAAGGACGAAATCGGCTCGCTCATTGAAAATTATAACCTTATGGTCGAGCAAATTGAGAATATGACCGAGGTCGTTTTTAAAGAGAAAATTCGACGGCAAGATTACGAACTCGCCAAACAGCGCGCCGAATTACAGGCGCTTCACAGCCAAATCAATCCGCATTTTATTTTTAACGCACTGGAGAGCATCCGGATGCGCAGTCTTCTCAAACAAGAATCTGAGACGGCTGAAGTCATTGAACTTCTTGCTGTATTGATGCGCAAATCCACGGATTGGTGGGACGACTGTGTTCCCCTGGGTGACGAAATCAGCTTTGCGGAGGCTTATCTGAGATTACAACAGTATCGCTTCGGAGAGCGAATCAGTTACAAGATGAGTATCGAAGACGATTGCATCGACATTATGTTGCCGAAGCTGACGATGGTCACTTTCGTCGAAAATGCTTGCATTCACGGTGTTGAAGGCGTTGCGCGAAATTGCATGGTACTCATCACTGCCGAAATCAGCAATGAGACGCTCGTCCTTTCTATCGAGGATACCGGGATGGGTATGTCCGAGGATCAGCAAATAGAAATTCTGAAAGAAATGCGCGAAGGCGATATCGACAGCCTCCGAGGCAGTCACTCTGTCGGCATTCTCAACGCTTGCTTGCGCTTACGTAGATATTTTGGAGACGACATCATTTTTGAAATCGATAGCGAGCCGAACGCCGGTACATGCTTTACCATTCGGATTCCGCTCGAGAAGACAAAACGTTCGGAAGGAGGCACGACAGATGCTTAAAATTCTTATCGTAGACGACGAACCCTTCATTCGACAGGGACTCGCAGTGCTCATCGACTGGGAGGCCGAAGGTTTCTTTATCGCCGGAGAGGCCTCAAATGGCGAAGAAGCTTTGGCCTTAATTCGTAAAAACGAGTACGATTTGATCATCGCCGATATTCGTATGCCGGTCATGGGTGGTATTGAATTGCTTAAACAGACTCGTGAGCAGAGTCTCAGCAAAGCGCGCTTTGTCATCTTAAGCGGATTTTTTGAATTTGAATATGCCAAAGAGGCGATTCGCTATAGTTGTACCGACTATATTCTCAAGCCCATAAAGCAACAAGAGCTGCTCACCTTGCTTCGAAATGTATCTGCAGATTGCGAAAAATGTCGCGAAGCCGAGGATCAGGAATTACTGCGCGACCGAGCCATGCTTGAACGGCATCTCACCTCCGTTATTCTAGGTAAATATGACACGATTAATCTAGATTACGTGCGCAATCATCTCGAACTGAGCGACCGTATTCGTTACATCAATATCGAAATCGATATGAGCGACAATCGCGTGCGCCAAGCCGATGAGCAAGCCAAAAGAGCGATGCAACGTCGGCTGTGCGATCATCTTCGACGCGAACTGTGCAAACAAAATCATCATATTATTTTTGACGTCAATAAATACGAGGACTGCTACGATGTCGGTTTTGTATATTCAGCACACCTTGCTGAAGCCCAAGGACTAAGTGAATCCGAATATTTTGAATGGATTTCGGACAAGTCTTCCGGTGTCGATTTCGGCATCACAATACAGGCGGGGTGCGAGGTGTCTTCGCTTGAAAAACTTTCAGATTCTTTTCGATCTGCCACAATTGCAAAACTAATGCGCAATTTTTCGGATACTTCGTCCTCTGCATTCCGCTCTAAAACACAACCGGAGAGAGCGTGTGAGGATATCAGTTGTATCGAGCAAAAACGTTGTATGGATGATCTTGTCACCTCCATTGAGCGCGCTGACAAATCGACCGTGGAAATAAATGTGGACAAGCTGTACCGCATGATGAGTGATGCCAATATGGATTACAAATCTATTGAACTCAACATGAACTATGTGATGTTCAGCCTGCTCCATTTAGCCGCCTCGAGAGATCCGCATATCAATCAGGACGAGGTCGTTAACTATATCATCGAAAATGCATTCGACCGCGGCGTATCAAGGGGTAGTCAGAGCCATTTTCTCAGTTTTTGCCTCCAATACACCGATTATTTGACACAGCTCAATTCGCCGACATCGAGTCATGTCATCTCAAAAATCGAGCAAGAAGTCAAAGACTGCTACATGCAGAATATCAGCCTCAAGTCCTTGAGTGAAAAATACTTCATCAACAGCGCCTATCTCGGCCAACTGTTCAAAAAGCAATTTGGCTCCTCTTTTAAGGACTATCTCAATTCGGAGCGAATCAAAGTCGCTGCAAATTTGCTGCTGAGTACGGACAAGCGCGTCTATGAAATTTCGGAGGCCGTCGGTTATCAAAGCCTCGACTATTTTATCCTCAAGTTTGTCTCAGCGATGGGGCACACACCGACGCAATATCGCAAGAGATTTGCATCTCGGTCCGCAGAGAGTAATTAATTCGTCAAATTGTCTAATTTTTTAAGATTTTTTCTAATTTTGTGGGGATGTTTTCATAAATTTGTATGGTTGTTGTATTTGTTTTGCCCTTTACAATGAATACAGTAGCACGAAGAGTGCTTAAGTTTATGTGCCTGATCTGTCTCGACATAGTAGAATTTACTTCGCTCTTGTGACGTAAGTTTTCGTATATCGGGGCGAGGGGGGAAAAAGAAAGGGGTTATCACAAGATGAAGAAAACAATCACCCGACTTTTGGCGGCCATGCTGACCAGTACGATGTTACTCGGCGTAATGGCAGGATGTAAGAAGAAGGACGAAATCAAGACCTTCGAAATGTTCATCGCCATGCCCGGTACCGAGTTGAACGAGGGTAACAAAGCCCAAGACAAGCTCGCAGAACTCTATGGTGCCAAGATCAAGGAGACCTGGCTGACAGGCCAAACCGCTGAGGAAGCTATCGGCGTTATGGTTGCCGCAGGCGAGTATCCGGACATGATTGAAGCATCTGACGGATATCAGATGATGGTTGATGCCGGCGCTTTGATTCCGATCGACAAGTACTGGGACAAGTATCCGAACATCAAGAACTATCTCTCCGAGGCAGAGTGGAACATGTGCCGTAAAGAAGACGGCCACATTTATGCCATTCCGCAGTTCGGTATCGTTAATGAGCGCGACACCAGCACACTCGTCAACGGCGAAGCTTGGTGGATTCAGACCCGTGTCCTGAAGTGGGCCGGATATCCGGAAGTCGTCACCATTGATGATTATTTCAAGCTTATCGGTGACTATGCGGCCGCCAACCCGACACACGTCGATGGCACATCCGTTATTCCGTTCACCATTCTCTGTGAAGACTGGAGATATTATTGCTTAGAGAACCCGCCTTTCTTCCTTGCAGGCTATCCGAATGACGGTTCCGTCATTGTTGAGCCTGACACAGCTACGGTTGTTGACTACAACACAATTCCGATCGCTAAACAGTATTTCCAGAAGCTGAATGAAGAATACAAGAACGGTATCGTTGATCCTGAAAGCTTCACTCAGTCTTATGATGAATACATTTCCAAGATTTCCACAGGTCGTATCCTCGGATTCGTTGACCAGTTCTGGAATTTTGGTTTTACCGCTATGGATGCTATTAAAGCTGCGAATCTCGAAGGTTGCACCTATGTGCCTCTCGGAATCGTTGCCAATGACGGCATCGTTGAACAGTATAACAATGAGCCCGCTCTCGACGTATCCGGTGGATTCTCAATCACCACCAGCTGTAAGGATATCGATGGCGCAATGAAGCTCGTCAATGACCTTCTTTCTGAAGAAGCTCAGACCATCCGCTTCTGGGGCCTTAAGGATGTCGATTACAAAGTCGATGCAGATGGCTTATTCTACAGAACGCCAGAAATGCGCACCATGTCTGTTGACGCCAACTACAAGGCTGACAATCTCTGCCCATACGCTTACTTACCGCAGTATGAGGGCATGAGCCTCGACGGCATCAACGCATGGCGTCCGGCCAACCAATCTTCAGAATTCTTCGAAGATCTTGCTCCGGAAGTCAAGGAGTGCTTTGAAGCTTACGGTGCTAAGACCTATGTTGAAATGCTGAATCCTACTAAGCCGAGTAAGCCTTGGTTCCCAATGTGGTCTTACTCCAATGACTTGACCACAGAAACCGAAGGAGGTCTTGTCTGGGTTACAATGGGCGAAGTCAAGCACGAGTACCTGCCTAAAGTCGTCATCGCTGATGATTTTGAAGCCGCATGGGATGAGTACATGCAAGTATACTCTGAGCGTTGTGACATTGACGTTTTCCTAGCAGATATGCAAGCTGAGGTCGACAGAAGAATTTCTGTTGCCGAAGGTAATTAAACCTGATTTATTCGGATGACATCCGAAGTATTCGGTGCCATCAAGTTATTTGATTCGAGTGAGAGGGTGGCTGAGTGTGGAATACAACGGCCACCCTCTTCTTACGAAAGGATGTGACGCGGCAGTGTCAGACAAAGATAATGACATGCTAAAGACAGAAGATAAACAGCCTAAGAAAGCCGCGACGAAAGATGCGGCCGCGATTGAAAGACTCGGCGTTGCGGCTTACAGACGGGCATCCGTCCAACCAACCTCTACTCCGGTTGCTGATGATCTCGGCGGAAAGAAGCGCCGATTTGGGCATAGCGATGCAGAACCAAAAGTAAAAATCACGCGCAGAACCCTTTATAGGCAACGCGAATTAATTTATATAACCATTCCGTTTATCCTGTATGGCTTACTCTTTTATTATGTTCCGCTCGGCGGGTGGCTCATGGCATTTCAGAATTACAAGCCCCAGTTGGGTCTGCTCGGTTCTGAGTTTGTGGGTCTCAAATACTTCAAACAGATTTTCGGAGACAAAGTATTTCTCGGCGTCATAAGAAATACCCTGATGATGGGTATTATCAACCTGGTTTTGAGCTTTGGCTTTGCAATCGGATTTGCACTTTTGCTCAACGAAGTTCGGCTCAAGCACCCCAAGAAATTTGTTCAGACAGTCTCTTATCTGCCTCACTTTTTGTCTTGGATTATTGTTACCGGCATCGTGCGTGATATGCTTTCTATGCAAAGCGGTATCGTCAACGAAATCCTCGTCAATATTGGCATATTCGATCAACCCGTTAATTTCTTTGCGAACAAAGACTACTTTTGGTGGATTGTCGGTTTTTCAAACGTTTGGAAAGAAACCGGCTGGAACAGTATCATTTACCTCGCAGCAATTACTGCCATCAATCCCGAAATGTATGAGGCCGCCTCTCTTGACGGCGCCGGACGCTTCGGTAAAATGTGGCATGTCACATTGCCGGGTATCAAGTCAACCATTTTCATCTTATTGCTCATGAATCTCGGAAACGTATTGAATGTCGGTTTCGAAATTCAGTATTTACTAGGTAACGATCTCATCCGAAGCGTCTCTGAAACCATTGATATCTACGTATTGAAATGGGGTATCAGCCAGGCGAACTTCTCGATCGGTACTGCAGCCGGTATATTCAAGAGTGTTGTCAGTATCGTACTCATCTTCCTCGCAAACTCCGCGGCTAAGTCCGCCGGTGAAGAGCGACTATTTTAGAAAGGAGGGATACATATATGTCACAACTTAATCTCGATCTTAAGCCAAAAATGGATCTTGCAGCACGTACAGCTGCTGAAAATGAACCCAAGAAGAAAAGACGACGCAAGAAGATTTTGATGGGCGATCTCATATTCACGATCGTTAATACATTGCTTCTCTCCTTGATGGTGGTCGTGACTTTATATCCTATTCTGAACACATTAGCAGTATCCTTTAATGACGGTCTTGATGCGTTACGAGGAGGCATTTACCTCATACCACGCAAATTCTCTTTAAAGAATTATAAGACCGTTCTACAAATGAATAACATACTCATCGGTGCCAGAAACTCTGTGCTCAGAACAGCCATTGCTGCGATTCTGCATCTCGGGTTGACCGCTCTTCTCGCTTATGTTCTAAGTGTCAAAGAATTTGTGTTTAAAAAGCCGGTGTCTCTATTCTATGTTATGACCATGTACGTCAACGCCGGTTTAATCCCGACATTCTTGTTGTTCAGAAGCCTGAATCTGACGAACAGTTTTTTGGTCTACATCATCCCTGGAATGATTGCTGCATTCAATTTGTTGGTTCTTCGGACTTATATGAGTTCTTTGCCCAGCAGTTTGAGAGAATCCGCTCAGATTGACGGCGCAGATCACCTGACCATCTTCTGGAAAATCTATTGTCCGATTTGCAAGCCGGTTTTTGCTACGATAGCATTATTCATCGCTGTCTGGCACTGGTGTTCCTGGTTTGACAATATGATTTACAACCGC
>LSQX01026711.1_pt1 | contig 12814 bp, 11 predicted proteins | sample 654561 | NCBI WGS metagenome assembly LSQX01 (sample SAMN04489861, study PRJNA283612) | anaerobic digester metagenome | isolation source: 4 biogas reactors fed with cattle manure at either 37C or 55C with and... | place: Denmark: Kongens Lyngby | collected 2014 | reverse complement strand
GAAAAGTTATGGGGCAGAATAGTCGCCGATTAGCTGTAGAAAGGTTTGATCGAAAGTTAACATATCAATTAATTACGAAGAAAATACTAAATAAAGATTAGGATCTTTGGCTCTATATATCACATAAAAAAGAATAGAGTGGAGAGTTTAAAAAATTAGAACAAAGGAGTGTAGAGAATGAAATTGCAAGTGTTAATATCTACAATGCAACAAGCAATTAATGATCACAGTTTACTAGATAAAATGAATATACAGTCTGATGCTATTGTGATTAACCAGTGCGATAGGAATCATTATGAAAATTTTAATCACAAAGGGTATTCAGTTTCGATTTTTTCCTTTAGTGAACGTGGTGTTGGATTAAGTCGTAATAATGCACTTATGCGGGCTACGGCTGATATTTGTCTATTTGGGGATGATGATGTCACATATGTAAATGATTATAGTGATATAATTATTAAAGAGTATAAGGACCATCCGGATGCTGATGTAATCATCTTTAATCTCCCAAGTACAAACCCAAAAAGAAGTACACCTAAAATAAAAAAATGGCATAGGCTTCGTTTTTATAATTGTCTTAAATATGGGGCTTGCCAAATTTCTATAAAGACTACATCTATACATAAAGCAAATATTTATTTCTCATTATTATTTGGTGGTGGAGCGAGATATAGCGCTGGTGAAGACAGCTTATTTCTATTTGATTGTATAAAAAAAGGATTAAAGGTATATGCATCACCCCGAGTTATTGGAACTGTAAAACAAGATAAATCCACTTGGTTCAAGGGTTATACTGAAAAGTACTTTATTGATAAAGGTGCACTTTTTGCTTGTTTAAGTAAACGTTGGGCTAAAATGTTATGTTTACAGTTTACTGCTAGACATTTTAGGATGTTTGCCCATGAAAAATCTATTATTGAAGCTTACAAATTGATGCTTCAAGGAACAAAACAATTCTTTAGTTAAAAGATAATAATATTAAACAATGAATAATGACATAATTTTGGCGAAGTTTCATTGATTTGTTGGGATATGGGGTCGATCAAATTTGATTTTTCTGATGATGAAGTAGATATATGTCCAATAAAAATAAAAGCAAACAGGACTAATCCTTTAAAAAGATTACTACCTACGATAATATTTACAATTAAAGCTCAGAAAAGACTGTTTAAAATTTCACCTCAAATACTGCACGCTGAAAATATTGACATGCTGTTTGTTGCTTTTTTGTATTATCTGTTTAGAAGAGATAAACCCAAGATAATTTACGAAGTGGCTGATTTGCATGAGCTAATCATTAATAATCCAAAGTCTATAGGAAAAGGATTCATAAAGCAGATATTAATTGGACTAGAAAAATATTTGTGTAAAAAAATAAGCATTCTTATTTTAACATCGGATAGGTTTTATGAAGTTTACTACAAGGAATTTGTTAGTCAGGATAAGGTCCTTTTTATACCAAACATGCCAAATTTAGCAGTATTCTGCGATTATAGAAAAAAACAAGGCGGCAAGTTTACAATAGGTTTTATTGGTGCTGTCCGATATAAAGAACAAATGAAATTACTGATAGATGCGGCTGAAGGTAAAGGTGTAGATATTCTAATTGCGGGTTTTGCATTTGATCGTGAAATTGAAGCATATTGTGCGAATAAACCTTATGTTAGCCTTTATGGAAAGTATGATTATAATAAAGAGATTGCGAATATTTACGGGCAAGTAAATTGTGTTTATTCAGTATATAATGCAGATGATAATAATGTTAAAGTTGCTCTCCCAAATAAACTGTATGAAGCTGTGCATTGTGAATTGCCAATAATTGTTGCTAAAGGCACATATTTATCTGAATTGGTGGAACGAATGGGAGTTGGCATATCAGTTTCACACAAGAGCATTACTGAATTGGAAAATATTATAAAAAGAATTTCTACTGATAGAGAGTATTATGAAAGGATATTTGTTGAGGCTTGTCGAAAACAAAAAAGTGATATAGATCGTGAAAAATATGACCTTAAACTCTTGTCAAAAATAAACGGGATTTTACAAGTAAAAGGAGAAAGCAAATGATTGTACTAAGCTTAGTCTTAAATAGCTTCACTAACGACAGTAGAGTTGTAAGAGCAACACGGACTTACAGAGAGTTGGGTGGGAAAGCATATGTTTTTGGTCTGCATGAACCCGGTTTTTCGGAAGAAGAAAATGTGGACGGTATAACTGTAAAAAGGTTCAGACTTGTTACTCGTCCTTGGTCAAAAAAATATTATATCCAGTTTATTAAGTATTTTGAGGTTCTTTTCCGTATGGTTGTACAAGGGAGAAGACTTAAACCAGATATAATCCATGCAAACGATCTGAATACATTACCGATTGGCTATTTTATTTCACGCCTGGCTAAGTGTAAATTGATTTATGATTCTCATGAATTGGAAACAGACCGTTCTGAAAAGAGGTTTCCTTTTTGGTTCAGTCGAATCACGGCGAAAATGGAGAAAATCCTCGCAAAAAAGGCAGATGTAGTTATTACTGTGTCCAAATCAATTGCAGAAGTGATGGCAGAGAATTTGGGTATTAATGAGCCAATAGTAATTAGAAACGTACCTGAGCGATATAGATACAGTTCTAAACCTGCAATAGGGCCATTACGGCGCAGTTTAAATTTGAATAAAGATGTACCAATTGTATTATACCAAGGATGTATTGATCCAGGCCGAGGAATAGAAGTCTTAGTGAAAGCATTTACCGTTATAAAAAATACAGAGGCGGTTTTAGTTTTTTTGGGAGATGGGCAGCTTAAAGAGTCATTAATGTCTTTTGTGACAGTTAATAAACTGGATGACAGGGTTTACTTTCATCCTTCTGTCCCGGCAGGGAAGCTATTAAATTGGACAGCAGATGCAACAATAGGTATTCACCCTATGGAAGATATATGTCTAAATCACCGTTATGCGCTACCGAATAAATTATTTCAGTATATACAAGCCGGTTTACCGGTTATTGTGACCGATTTGCCCGAGATGAAAAGGGTGGTTGAGGAATATAGAATTGGTGAGGTTTTCCCCAGCGGTGATTATAATAAACTGGCAGAGAAAATTGACAAATTATTGAGCGATATTAACCTTCTAAAAGAATATCATCTGGCAGCTTTAAATGCAGCAAAAGAGCTTAATTGGGAAAAAGAAAAGAAACGTTTGGAGAATATTTTCCGAACATTGACTGCTGAAATCAGATAAATATATAAAGAAAAGATATAAAGGTAAAGGGTTTTGGGGTGGAAATATAAATCATGAAGAAATTTGTTAAATATATGCATGGTTCTATAGATAATGCTAGTAGAAATAAACGGGAATTATCAGTTGTCAGCAAGCTCAATTGTGAGATTATAGTCTGTGATTTTTCTGAAAAAGAAGAGAAAAAAGAAGTTAATGGGTATACTGTTTATAGTAGAAAAAGATACTTGTCAAAATGTTCCTTAGTTAGAAAGTTTCAGATATTATACAATTGGTTAGTAAAAGAGCCGAACTATTTGCGGCAAAAACACGCCTATTGCATAAGCTGCCACGATTTGACCGCTCTGTTTATTGGTTGGCTGTCAACCTGGTTTTTGCCTAAAGCCCGGAAACCTTTTTTGATATATGATTCTCATGAATTTGAACTAGGACGTAACGCTAGACGTAGTAAATTTATACGATGGATCATCTTCGGAACTGAAAAATTTCTAATAAAGAAATGTGCTTTCAGTATTATGGTTAATGACACGATCGCCGATGAAGTACAGAGAATATACAAACTAAAAGAAAGGCCGGTTGTTGTAAGAAACATACCACCATATTGGAATGTGGATGAAAGTATATGCAAAAGAAGAAGAAAGGAATTTTGTGAGCAGTTGGGGGTTTCAGAAGATATATTTATCATCATGTATCATGGTGGGATTATGCCTGGGCGCGGTATAGAGAATTTATTGGCGGTACTTCAGGGGAGTGAGAATACTGTTGCGGTCATTTTAGGATATGGAGAAAAGCATTATATCGAGAAATTACGACAAATGGCAAGAGACCTACAGATAGAAGATAGGTTGTTATTTCATAAGGCGGTAGATATTGATGTTTTATGGCAATATGTCGGCGCCGCTGATGTAAACATGAATCTTACTCAGAATGTAGCCAAGAGTTATTTTTATAGTTTACCAAATAAGTTATTTGAGTGTATACAGGCGGAAACGCCGGTGATAGCCAGTAATTTCCCTGAACTTGTCCGTATAATCAGAGGTTATGATATTGGTTTATGCGTGGATCCAGTAAGTATTGAAGAAATTGTCAATGCAGTAGAAGAGATGAGAACAAATAAAGAAATGTATAATAGCTTTAAGAGGAATCTCAAGCTTGCAAAAAAGGAATTATGTTGGGAAAAAGAAAGCAAGGTTCTTGAAGAAGCATATGGGAAGCTATTAAGGTAGGACATTTGAGTGAGGGATAAAATGGAATTAACTAACGAGAGAGTAATAGATATCAAAATAAAAACGGAAGTATTGGTTTGTCTTACGGTATGCCTGGTTATTGCCGCTTCAAGTACCGTCGCATTATTCAACGGAATGGTTAGGATGTTTCTTACTCCTCCGCTTAAACTGGATACATTGTTTATTTATGGAGTTTTTATTTTTATTGTAATACTCTCCTTAGAGTCTATACTGACTAGAAGTTCCCTTGTGCTTTATACAGTTACTACTTTTTTTATAATTTCATATCTATTCACATTTTTATTAAATAGCCATTACAGCGAGTATTTTTTCAATATAGGCTTTAGTTTTTTAGTACAATCCGTTCCCTGGTTGCTTGTGACTTATGCAGTACGGGATTATAAGTTACTCAAGAAATATCTCTACATTTCAGCTTTTGTGATATTGGTTTCACATATTGCATCTCTATTTCTGTTTAGAAGAGACTTGTTTGGAGAACAGTCATACCAGCAGTATTACACTTATGTATTACTTCCTGCGGCGGTGATTTTTATTGATGCTGTATATGAAAAAAAGAGTTTTCTAAATATTGCATCTTCTATCATTACTATATTCTATATGGTTTCTATGGGCGCAAGGGGACCTTTAGTCTGCGTCGTACTATATATACTCCTGAAACATGTTGCAACTTATAGATTGAACACCAAAAAAGCCATCTATAGTAGCGTACTATTAGCTTTACTTGGATTTTGTATTTATATTTTTTTCTATGATATTTTGGCAGGGTTGCTTTTCTTACTGGAAAAGTTGAATTTTAGTACACGGATCATAAAATTATTGATAGAAGGTTACTTTTTTCAAGATACTGCCAGGGTTAGATTATTCAAATACTCTTTGGATATTTTGAAAGCCAATCCCTTGTTGGGTGTTGGTTTAGGAAAGGACAGAATTTTACTTGCCGGTAAAATAGGAAGCGGTATATCAGAAGCAATAGGCTGGTATCCACATAATATTTTCTTAGAAATATCACTTCATTTTGGGATATTTATCGGTGGTGCTGTTATTCTTTTTTTACTTAGGGTTATATATATCTCTATTTTTAGAAACACCGATAAATATGCTGTCGACAGCGTGTGTATTTTTATGGGGATAGGTTTTTTCCCTTTGCTTTTTTCCGGAAGCTATATTACTTCCCCTGAATTTTTTGCCTTGATTGGGTTTTGTCTGTACCAATACAGAAAAGTAAAAAAACCCGTAAGGTAATTTGCAACCACACAACTAGAGGCGATTTATAAAATGAAGAAGGTGAAAACAATAATCTCCAGGTTAAAAAATAACACTTTTTGGAAAAGTGTCATTGTGTTGGCTTCCGGGACCGCTTTAGCCCAGTTTTTAGGTGTATTTACCACTCCTATTGTCAGTAGATTATATGACCCACAGGCATACGGTGAGTATGCAATAATTTGGTCAACAGCAACAATTATTACGACTTTGGTAACATTAGGGTTAACATCTGCAGTAATGGTCCCTGTTAGTGATGAGGAAAGCAGGGAGGTATTTACAGTTGCGTTTTGGACGATGCTGTTTTTGGCAACTGTTGTGCTGGCGGTGATGCTTATTGTTTCACCTTTTTTTCATTTTTTTAAGCCAGGGATTAGCTATACAGTTGCTTGTATATTGGTTTATGGTTTTGTAATTGTGAATGGTTTAGGTGGATTGCTCAGAGTATATGTAAATCGTAAGGGTTTGAATAGGGTTTTGTTCTATAATTCACTTATCGGGGCGCTTGCCACTTTATGCATCACAATCCCGTTGGGGTTTTTAAATATTGGCAGTTTGGGACTCGTAACAGCTTCGATTATTGCAGGTATTGTTTCTAATGTACAAATGCTGTATCATACAAAGCCATTTAAAAAATGGCTTCCTCTCCAATGTTTTAAGAAGGTTTATATAAAGTATAAAGATTTTATCATTTACCAGTATCCCTCAAATTTTGTTGCAAACTTGGCAAGTCAGATGCCAACTCAAATCTTTTCTGCAGTTTTTGGTAACGCTAATTTGGGTTCTTACTCGATGAATGAAAAGATACTTGGTATTCCATCGAGATTGATTGGTACGCCAATCAATACAGTTTATTTCAGAACAGCGTCTGAGTATAATAAAGAAGGGAAAAATCTGGCTGAATTTACATTTTCACTAGTTACCAAAGTTATGGCAATTGCATTTATCCCAATAACAGTTGCAGTCTTTTGGGGAGAACAATTATTCGTTTGGGTTCTCGGCCCGAGTTGGAGTGAGGCGGGGAAATTTGCAGGGTTTCTTATTGTCCAATATGTGTTTATGTTTTGTACCAATTGCACGTCGTACTGCCGGGTTGCCATAGGGAGGCAGAAGGTTAATTTTGTTATCAGCATCCTTCGTTTGGTTATTATCAGCCTTTCGGTTTTTATGGGAGCTTTTTTATACAGAGATTTATTTTACACAATAGTGTTTTTCACTGTAGGTTCTTCGCTATATCTAATCATTGACATGACTATGAATTTTTACTGTATGGGTAAGTATTGGACTAAATATCTTATCTTTGCATTAATCTACTTTTTCGTTATAATAATTTTATGGTTTTTGGCAGGTAAGTTGAACTAAGTTTTATAGAGATTACAGAAGGAGGTGCTAGGATGGAATTTAAAAGATGTACCAGATGTGTGATGGATAACAGGTCTGATGAGACAATAACATTTGACAGCAATGGTTACTGCAACTACTGCACACAAGCGTTGGTCGAGATGAAAAAGGTATATTTCCCCAATAAAGAGGGTGAAAAACGACTTCATGAACTTATATCCCGTCTAAAAAAGGAAAATAAAGATAAACCATATGATTGCCTTATGGGTATATCCGGCGGGCTCGATTCTTCGTACCTCGCATATTTAGGATCGGTAAAATTGGGTCTTCGTATTTTGGCTGTGCATGTAGACGATGGTTTTGATAGTGAAATAACAAAGAAGAATCTTCGGCGGTTATCTGAAAAAGCGAAGATTCAATTACTCATAATAAAACCTGATCAGAAACAGTATAATGAATTAATTAGAACTTTTATGTTGGCCGGTGTTCCCAATCTAGCAATACCGCAGGATAACGTTTTATTTGCCGGTATCTATAAGGCCATGAAGGAAAAAAGGATCAAAACATTTTTATCGGGAGGGAATTTTGCCCTGGAATGCATTTTACAACGGGGAAATACACATGATCCTTATGATCTACGGCATATTAAAGATATTAACCGGCGGTTCGGAAGGGAAAAAATTAACAAGTTACCATTAATTTCTATTTCACAAAGGAACATTGACACTTATATTTTAGGGATAGAAACAATCCGTCCATTGAATTATATCGATTATAATAGAGAACGCGCATTGAAAGAGCTGAATGAATTTTGTGGGTTTGAGTATTATGGAAGCAAGCATCTGGAAAATATTTTGACAAAATTCATCCAATTGTACTGGTTCCCGAAAAAATTCAATGTCGATAAGAGAACATCCCATCTTTCTAGCATGATAGTTTCGGGGCAAATGACAAGAGAAAAAGCTTTGCAGATTTTGAATGAGCCGTTGTATGATGAAGAGGAGATGCAAAAGGATATTGATCTTATCCTGAAATCTCTTGATTTATCACGGCAGGAATTTGAGCAAATAATGAATGAACCGCCAAAGCAGCATACAGATTATTATACATCTCGTTATGATAAGGCAAAAAAAGTGTTGGTAAGAATAATAAGATCGATCAAGAGAGTTTAAATTTTAGTATCAGAAAGGTTTAATTCGATGAAAATAATAACAATAATTGGAGCTCGTCCACAGTTTATAAAAGCAGCGCCGTTTTCTAAAGTTTTTAGAAAACGGCATATAGAAATATTGGTTCATACCGGACAGCACTACGATAGTAACATGTCCGATATTTTCTTTGCTGAGCTTGGCATACCTAAACCCGATTATAATTTGGAGGTCGGCTCTGGAAACCATGGAGCGCAAACAGGGCGGATGCTCGAGCACATTGAAGCTTTACTTTTAAAGGAAAAACCTGACGGAGTGCTTGTCTATGGCGATACAAACTCTACTTTGGCCGGAGCCTTGGCAGCAAGTAAATTACACATTCCGGTGTTTCATGTAGAAGCTGGACTGCGCAGCTATAATATGTTCATGCCGGAAGAGCAGAACCGGGTTCTTACAGATCATATTTCCACACTACTATTCTGCCCCACAAAAACGGCTGTAGAGAATTTGTCCAAAGAAGGAATAACAAAGGGTGTTTACAACACAGGAGATATTATGTATGATGCTGTTTTAAGTAATTTTACCCTGGCCGAACGGCAATATTCCAATGGGGTTTGGCTTGCGGAACTATGTAAAGAAAACAAAGGTATTCCCGATTTAAAAGAGAAGCATTATTATTTGGCTACAATTCATCGGGCGGAGAATACCGATAACTTGCATAAACTGCGCGAGATATTCTTTGCCCTTGAGAGGCTGGACAAGCCTGTGTTATTACCCCTTCACCCACGGACGCGAAAGATGATTATAGAGTTAGGAATTTTGCAAAATAACGTTATCATTACCCAGCCGGTTGGATACCTTTTAATGCTTTATCTTACAGCTAATGCCTACATGGTGCTTACTGATTCGGGCGGGCTGCAAAAAGAAGCTTATTTTCTCAAAACCCCATGTACAACGCTTCGCGAGGAAACGGAATGGGTGGAAACACTTGAAAATGGGTGGAACGTACTAGCCCCTATTACAGCGGAAGGTATTATTCATTGCGCAAGCAGAGAACTATCTTGTCTTCAATATCCGCAATCCGGATCTTTTGGGGACGGTCGAGCGGCGGAATATATTACACAAATAATTGAGCGTGGAGGTAGGTAATATTTGTATTGTGAGATGAAGCATAAAATCATAAAGAATATAAAGAAAGGGTGTATTGCTAGGTGAATCGGGTTTTATTAATATTATTGGTTGTATGATTGTGCTTACCGGGCGGGTGTAAAAAACACACACAAACAGCGAGTGAAGAAGAGTATGGGTATAAATATTATATGTTTGATATAGAATTTTTAAATTATGATGATTTGCCTTATACATGGAAAACACCAGGATCATTAGAAGGTGATTTAACCGATGAAGATGGCGTTATTCTTCACGAAAAATATGGATACCACCCAGTATTATTAGCACAAAAGATATTACGTTATTGTGATAGTTACCAATTAGTTAGGGAAGAGACTTATCTTGAAAAAGCGATATTATTTGCAGATAAAATGTTACAGTTAGCATCAGAAAATGATGATGATATAGATGATGACATAATTCTTTTTCCATACAATTTTGATTTTCCTCTTCACGGTTATCCAGATGAAACGATCCGAAGCCCATGGTATTCGGGAATGGCTCAAGGCCAGGCTTTTAAAGATATAAATATGCCATGGATTTCCTATATTGATCATAATAAATATGTCTGGATAGAAGAATATCCAATGGAAGATCCAACTAATGCTTTGAATGGATTTATTTTTGCCATTTATGGTTTATATGATTATTATCTCTTGACACAAGATTCTAAATGCAAAGAAATACTTTTAGCTTGTCTAACTACTGTTAAGGATAATATTCATCTATTTAGAAATAAGGACGATCTGAGTTATTACTGTCTCAAGCATAAGGTGAAATCCGAAAGTTATCATAAGGTGCATATTGATCAGTTAGAAATGTTGTTTTTAATTACGCAAGACAGATATTTTTCAGCAATGGCAGAACTCTTCAACAATGATTTACTTAAGTATCAGGAAATGAAAAATTAAAGCATTATGTTAACAGGCAGAGTATTATAATAAATAATCAAAAAGGGATGGTTCAATTGAATATTAAAGAAAAGATTCAAAGTAAAACAGCAATTCTTGGCGTAATTGGTTTGGGATATGTTGGTCTTCCCCTTGCTGTTGAAAAAGCGAAGGCAGGATTTAGGACTATAGGTTTTGACGTACAGGAATCTAAGGTAAACATGGTTAATGCAGGTAAGAATTACATTGGCGATGTTGTAAACGAAGACCTTGAGAGTATTGTTAAATCGGGGCTTTTGACTGCCACTACAGATTTTGCACAAGTGGCACAAGCTGATTGTGTTTGTATTTGCGTGCCTACACCGTTGGACAAACATCAGCAACCGGATATCAGCTATGTGAAAGCTTCAGCTGAGAGTATCGTCCCCTATATGCATAAAGAAATATTGATAGTCTTGGAATCTACCACCTATCCAGGAACAACGGAGGAACTGCTTAAACCAATACTTGAATCATCTGGTTTGAAGTGTGGGACCGATTTTTATCTGGCCTTTTCTCCAGAAAGAGTTGATCCGGGAAATTTAATATATAAGACGAAAAACACCCCTAAAGTTGTCGGGGGGGTTACGCCAAAATGTACGGATGTAGCAGTGGCTTTATATGAAAGCGTTTTGGAAGCGCCAATCCACCGGGTTTCTTCACCGGCAGTCGCTGAGATGGAAAAAATTTTGGAGAACACCTACAGAAACGTTAATATTGGACTTGTCAATGAACTGGCGATTTTATGCAATAAATTGGGTATTAATTTCTGGGAGGTTATCGAAGCAGCTAAAACAAAACCCTATGGGTTTCAAGCGTTTTACCCGGGCCCCGGCCTTGGTGGACACTGTATTCCTTTGGATCCGTATTACTTGTCATGGAAAGCCAGGGAATATGGCTTCCATACCTCAATGATTGAAGCTTCCATGATGATCAATGATCGGATGCCGGAATACTGTGTGGAGCGGGTAGGTAAAATTCTTAACCGGTATAAAAAACCACTCAATGGTTCAAAAATATTAATCCTTGGCGTGGCTTATAAACAAGATATTGATGATTATCGGGAAAGCCCGGCGATTAGAGTTATAGAAGAACTCGAAAAAGAAGGGGCTGAGGTGGTTTTTTACGATCCGTTCATACCTGAATACCAAACAAAGGATGGCAGGATAAGAAAAGGCGAGCCGGAGCTTACCGCCGAGCTTGTTGCAAACGCTGATTTGGTAATCATCACCACCGCCCACTCCAATGTGGATTACCAATTTGTGCAAAAACATGCGAAGGTGGTCTTTGACACCAAAAATGTAATGAAGGAGATAAAAGACCGGAATAACATTGAGGTTTTATAATTGCAATACTTGGATTTCTTAAAATCGGCGCAAAAGGAGCAGTGCGAAATGGGAGAGAGGATATGCGTTATTGGTGGAGGAAGATGGGGGAAGAATCACATCAGAACTCTTTTTCAATTAGGTCATTTGGGAGGTATTGTTGAAAGTAATAAAGAAAGACTTAATGAGTTACTTACTCAATACCCAGTTCAGGGTTTTACTGAACTTGATGAAGCAATACGACACGGGTTTGATGGATATGTTATTGCAACACCAGCTGAGACCCATTATTCTTTAGGGAAAGAACTTTTAAAGAAAGGATTGAATTTGCTTATTGAAAAACCGATGAGCCTTTCAGCAGAACACTCTGAAGAATTAGTTAGAATTGCCGATGAAACTAAAGCTAGCCTCATGGTAGGACATTTATTACTTTTCCATCCGGCAATAAGGAAAATTAAAGAACTGATCGATAGCGGAAGAATTGGGCGGCTTTATTATTTATACTCTACTCGCCTAAATCTAGGAACTGTCCGCACTGAAGAAAATGTATTCTGGTCATTTGCTCCTCACGATATTTCGGTTCTCGACTATTTAATTGGCGAAAATGCTGTTTCTATCGAAGCTAAAGGCGCTAAATTCCTTCAAAATAATATATATGACGTAACAATGGCCCAATTTACCTACCCGGGCAATGTCCATGCCCATATCTTTGTTTCATGGCTTCATCCTTTTAAAGAGCAAAGGTTGGTTGTCATAGGTAGTAAGGGAATGCTCTCTTTTGATGATTCCTCTCAAGAAAAGAATATTCTCTATTATAATAAGCGAATCGATTGGGCTAATGGTCGCCCCGTAAAGGTCGAACACCCAGATGAAATAATATTTTATGAAAAGGGTATGCCCCTGGAGGAGGAACTTAAATATTTTCTTAGAAATCTAGGTAAAAGAATTGAGATAGCTGGTGGTAGAAGTGGTCATGAAGTCGTGAAAATATTGGAAGCAGTGCAAAAAAAACTGGATGATCAGAAATGAGGTGTAAACAATGGATGACTATTTTGTGCATGAAAGCAGCTATATAGATGAGGGTGTATCGATTGGTAGAGGGACCAAGATCTGGCATTTTTGCCATATTCAAAAAGGGGCTCAAATTGGTGAAAATTGTTCCTTGGG
>LSQX01391377.1_pt1 | contig 12815 bp, 12 predicted proteins | sample 654561 | NCBI WGS metagenome assembly LSQX01 (sample SAMN04489861, study PRJNA283612) | anaerobic digester metagenome | isolation source: 4 biogas reactors fed with cattle manure at either 37C or 55C with and... | place: Denmark: Kongens Lyngby | collected 2014 | reverse complement strand
TTACAGCATTTTACAAATAACTAAAAATAATATATGTAGTAGGAGGTGTTTGATTTGGGTTTTAATATTGCTGAAAATATTTTAAATGAAACAGCTTTTTCTATGGATATGGAAGGCTTCGCTATTCCGGAAGATGAAAAAGAAACAATCCGGCAAGTACTTCTGGGCAACTTGTCTTTTGAGTTTGTTTTAAAACAATATATTGATAATGCTGTAAAGAGCGGCGGTGCTGATTATGTCCGGCAGTGAGTATCTTTATAAATATAATGAGTACAACGACATTTACTGTTATGAGAACACGAATGTTTTAATTAATAAGTTTGATATTCATGATCCTATTCTTTTAAATAATGCGGAACGTCAGATAACCGCTTTGAAAATTGCGGAATTTGAAAAGTCTCCTGTTTCAGGTAAGCTTGATTTACCATATCTAAAGAAAATTCATAAGTTTATATTTGAGGATATATATAATTGGGCTGGTGAAATTCGAGAAGGAGATTTTTTGATTAAGGGTGATAGCATATTTTGCAGAGCAATGTATATCGAAAGTATGGCGGCTGATATATATAATAAACTTAAAAGTGAAGCATTTCTGAAAAACTTGAATAAATCTGATTTTATAAGCAGGTTAGCTTTTTATATGGGCGAAATTAATGCCCTTCATCCTTTCAGAGAAGGTAATGGACGCACCGCAAGAATTTATTTCAGACAGTTATGCAAAAATGCTGGTTATCAATTGAATTTTCATAAGATAAAGAAAGAAGACTTAATTAAAGCCGACATAATGGCATTTAGTAGAGATTATACACTTTTAGAAACCTTGTTGGATAGGGCTATAACAAGGGATAAATAGACATAATAATTCTTTCACTAAGGTGACACTAGCATTAGGATCTAGTGGGTAACCGTGGGGGTTCAAGTCCCTTCGCCCGTACCAGACCAGAACCTCACCTTTAATGCAATAGTATTAGAGTTGAGGTTCTTAATTTTTGTCCTAAAAATGGCTTGATATGAGGGTTTTAAGTGCTGAACTAAGAATTTAAAAATCAGAACGCAAGCGTAGTTTTGTTCTAATTGGGGTTTTGTACCATTTCACATAGAACTTGACTTCCATAATAGAATAAATTAAAATACCCCTTGATGGGGCATTCAAGGCTTGGAAAAACCGTACTTTGGTGCGCTGCACAAGATACTAGATTTTTTTCTGTAATATGTTCATCCGAACAATCAGTCCTTCAAAGGAACGACCACGCTTTGTCAACCCATTGGGGAGGCTATTGTGTTGTTTTCCCTGCTTTGTGCATCCATCGAAAAAGGCGATGGCGCAGTAAACGGAGACTACTTCGTCAGCGATGACGGCAGTCAGGTATTCTTTCAAATCGAAATCCCTGACGACTGGCGGCAGTATGGTGTCGTCGAGCCAAATATTCACCGTTACGAGGCACTTTTGGACGATGACGAAATAACTATTGCAGCCTATGACTCAATGGGACGGTGGATTGACGGTAATATGGAGCATTTGCACTCGCTGTATAAATTGCTCCCGTGCTTCTGTGTGTTGCTTGCCCGCGAGTGCCGTCAGGATAGTGATTACAGTTCAATGCTCTTGAATTTCACTGCAAGCCCCGCTGCCGATTCGTTTGTGAATCTGCACGAGGATTTTTATCAGACACATAAATTTGATGAATATGATGTTAACTACGCCAACCTGAACGGTTTTGACTATGAGGGTTTGCTTTCGTTCAAAGAGAGCTTTAAGGTCATTGCCGAAAATAAAGCGGAAGCAAAAAAGGAAATGGAGAAAGAAGTTACTATCACTCCCTTTGAAGGTGATGCTTTTTTGCCCGAATACCGCTCACTTATACCAAACCTGCCTCCCGAATTGGTAATTCCGAAAGCCGTGCGTGGAATATGCAGTGCTATAACTGCGGGCGATATTCGCGCTGTTCTTTTCCACGGTCCCGCAGGCACAGGTAAGACTATCTCCTGCAAATTAGTCTGTCAGGAAATTTCTGTGCCGATAATGGATGTAATTAATTGCACCGAGAACCTTGACGAGTTTGTCCTCGGTAAATTTATCCCCGAAGAGGATAAAATCATTTTCAAGGAAAGTTATGTCACGAAAGCCATCAGATTCGGCGGTGCAGTAGTCTTTGAAGAGATTAATTTTGCAAAGCCGCAGTACTTAGCTTTTCTCAATTCCCTGCTTGATGACAACGGTTTCGTGCGGCTTGATAATAGCGAAGTAGTCAGGCGACATCCGAACTTTCGCTTTTTTGCCACGATGAACCTTGGCTATTTCGGCACAAAGGAACTAAATCAAGCTCTCTACAACCGTTTCAGCGTAATTTTAGAACTCGCCGCTCTGTCCGATGAAGCCATTGCAAAAATGTTGACCGCCCGTGTTCCCGAATGTTCCGACAAGGTAGATAAATTGCTTGGAGTCTACCATAAGTTGAAAAAGAAAATTGACAGTGAAGAGCTTGATATTGTTATATCACCGCGTAACCTTGAGAATTGGGTACGGCTTGCGAAATATGAGGGTTACCTTGTTGCTGCCGAAAAAACGATAATTCCCATCGCCAAATGCGACCGTGCTATGGAAGAAACTATTCGCGGGATTTTGATTCTGTATAAATGGAGCTGATGTAACAGGCTGTTGAGTATATTAAGAAAAGCGAGGTGAGCAATCTGTGAATAAGGAGATGAAAGAAACCCTAAAACTTTTTCAATGCGATTTCAACCGCAGCATTGAGGAGAACTTCGCACAGGTTCTCACTGAAAGCGAAAATGTACGCCTATTCTTTATTAACGAAAACCAAGCCTTTACAGATGGGCAGAACATTGTTGTTGACCCTGCCGTGGCTAGTGTATTCGCCGACAGTGCTGCCTTGCAACGCGCCGAGAATTTTATGCGTTTGAAACATTTGATTTCCGGTGACCCATGGTATGCTTTGAGAATAATAACACGTGGCAGAACATTCATGAATGTCTGCATATCCTCTACACTACTTTCCCTTTGTTTGTGATAAGCGATGTCCGCTCCACTACTAAGGCTCGTACAAAGACGTTGGCACTTATATCAAACATAATCGAGGATGCTTTTATCGAAGCGGCGGGGTGCAGTGTTTTTGATAATTTGGAGTTGTTTCTACTTTTCGAACGGTTGGCTGTATTATTCTCCAATGCACCTGTAGCGGGAACGGTCAACCGTGCTTTTGAAGAAGAAATTGTGGATAAGTCAAAGCCACCCACACTGACCAAATATCTGAATTATATGGGTGCATTTTTGTTGTACCCTATGATAAAGCAAAATGCTCCGCCGACATCTATTGCCGAATACGTGGAGCAAACTAAACAATTATTTTTGGATGGCAGTGTTTGCGGTAATGCCAATGAACGCTTTACCTTTTCTCAACGAGTATTTGACATAATCGAGTCTCTTATTCCCGAATCGGAAGCGGACATTGATGATACCCGCTTGCAAAAAATGCTCTACGGAACAAAGACCCACAGCGGCGAGGCGACAGCAATAACAAATATAGTGAGCAAAGAACGGACAGTTAAGGTAACACGCCGTCTGTTTGCAGATTTAGACGGCAAGCCTCTCCCCGATAAGGACTTCAATCAGCAACTTTATATGCTTGTTGATTATTATGAAGCGGAAAAGGAAGCGGCACTGGATATCGTGCTTTTTCAGCCAATTGTGATTACATGGAAGGGCGCGCAATTTGACTGCCATACAATTCACAAGAGCATTGAGATTATTGAAACAAAGCCGAAACCGAATTTAAATCTTCGAAAGGCATATCAGAATATATATACCAAGTATCGTATTAATATAAACTCTTACAACAGCCGCTTCACACAGCTTCTTAAAGCACGAATTCCAACAAGGGATGAGCATAAGCTGTTTGGCACAGGAATTTCTTCACGCTACCTTGCTGACATAAAAAAGCGGTATTGGTATCGAAACGAGGAGGACTTCGGTATTCCTGATATGGCGGTCATGTTTCTGATTGATGGCTCCGGCTCGATGGCAGGAGCGCGACGTGAAAGTGCAATGGTGTCGGGTGTTATCCTTCACGAAGTGCTGAAAAAGCAAGGCATTACCCATGCCATTGTGGAGCATAGAGCTATCTACGGAGAGCCAAAGGTCGAACACAACACCTTAATTGACTTTGGCGGACGCGAGGAAGAGAAATTTAACATATTGGCTTTGGAAGCAGAAGAAGGAACACGAGAAGGGTTGTCTTTATTTTGGGCAGAAAAATATATGATGAGCAATACTGTCGAAACGGAGCGGCTTATTATTGTTCTCTCCGATGGTATTCCGGCGCATAATATTGATGGTGATGGCGACTATATGCCGCCAATTTCAATCAAAGATACAGCCAACGCCGCTGCGAAGATAATTAAGCGCGGAACATGCATAATCGCCGTTGCCTTGGATGACGGCGATGAGGGCGGTTGTTATGACGATTTATGCGGGATTTACTCGTCAGTTGTGGCTTGCACGGAGTTAAAACGCCTTACGGGACAACTGCTCGGAATAATATCAAAACACCTGCGGGGGTAGGGTAAAACGCTTATGGTACACGAGGAGTGATATAGGTGGCATACAGTGAGCTAATTAAAGATATTTCACGCATACGGGATTATATGCGAGAGTTCTTTGTGTATGGCTTTAAAAGCCGCGGTGAAGTCGGCAATAAAAGCGCACGCAGGATTTTAAGTGCTGAGCCAAGGATTTAAAAAACAGAGCGCAAACGTAGTTTTTACTCTAATCCATTGTATATGTTATTACTTCTCTATCTCCTACTATATCAGAGTTCAGATGCTGTTGTAACCTTTCAGGAAAACAAATTGTATTAATATCACCATCGCTGATATACCTCATATTAGGATTGTTATTAAAATAATCGAGATAATAATACATATCGAATTCATATCCTTCACTAGCCCTTACCCTAAGCATCTTGTGCGGATAATAATCATTATGCGCCGGTGGTGGTGAAGGCTTCCAACCAACTAACAATATTGCTTCATTTCTATAGCTTATATCGTTATATGCACCACTAACTATATAATCAAAATTGGACTGCGAGTATTGTCCATTAGGTAAAGCAAGGGTGTTAAATTCATAATCAGAGAAATATTCCTTTATCCTCTTTGTGTTTTTACCAATTGCTTCTTGTATTATCTGAGGGTCATTATTCGCAAGACTGGTATGTCCATAAGTATGATTACCTATGTCAAGACCTAACTCGATTAGGTGCTCTAATCTCCCCCTTTCAGTTCCTTCACTTCCGGAAAATGCAATATCATTAATATAAAACGTCGCCTCGAATCCAAAGTCAGGGTGATTATCATGAAACTCCTTCATTATTCCAACAGCAGACTCTGAGTTTAATTGCAACTTCCTATCGACCTCTATTAAATTATATTGCCCATAAGTTGCATCATCAAATGTAAATACAACAGGGGTTGTACCAACAGGTACATCGATATTATCATTGATAAAATCTCTCATACTGATTAGTCTATAGTTGTTATCATAAAGTATTTGTAAATCTTTTCTGAAGTTTTCAAATGACCTCCACCACTCATCCTTTTCTTCATGCCCAAAGTTATGATACATAAGGACCATAACCTCTCCAAGTTCATTAGGCTGCACCTTTTCATAATCAACTACTATCTCTTGTATGCTTTCATCTTCCAAAATACTTTCTTCTTTGGTATTTTTGTTATCGTCATTATATTCATGGTCATTTTCAGGAGCTTGAATTTGGCTAAAGCATGCCGAAGCTGTTATTAGCACAATTACTAAAAATACTATTCCTAAGGACTTTTTCATTTGCCACCTCTTCCTATTTAACACAACTACTTAAACATTATTAATATATTTATTATACCGAGGATTTAAAAACACTTCGTTTAATTAAACGAAGTGTTTTCATTTTGTTAATTTCTTTTTCTTAATTCAATTAATGTATAAAAGGCTTAAGATCTTCAACGAAGTTCCCCACATTTTCTGTATGTACTTCAAGTTGAATAGGCTTACTTAAATCCAAACTAAAAATACCCATTATTGATTTTGCGTCAACAACATATCTTCCCGAAGAAAGATCAATATCGAAATCATACTTGTTCACCATATTGACAAAGGCTTTAACATCATTAATCGAATTAAGCATAATATTATACTTTAACATGCTACATCCTCCTTTTTATTATTATTACCTTTTTTATTCTCACTATATTTATAATATACTTTTTTGCTTAATACGTCAATCATATATTTGTAATATTCACAGAAATTTAATATAATAATAAAGCTATAACTTAAATAAGGAGTTTTTAAATGAAAAAAGTTGCTTTTTATACATTAGGGTGCAAAGTAAATCAATATGAAACGGAAGCTATAATTGAACTGTTTGAAAAAGAAGGATATGAAATAGTTGACTTTAATAAAAAAGCTGATATATATCTGATTAATACATGCACTGTAACAAGTTTAGGGGATAGAAAATCCAGACAGATAATACGAAGAGCTAAAAACTTAAACGACAAGTCCATTATTGTTGTAACGGGATGTTATGCACAAACTGCCCCTAAAGAAGTTAGTAAAATTAAAGGTGTCAATATAATAGTGGGTACAGGAAATAAAATGCAGATTCTTGAACATATAAGGAATTTGGATAAAAATAATCATCAGATAAATGCTGTTTCTGATATAAGTAAATTAAAAGATTATGAGCAAATGGACATAACAGAATATAGAGGCAGAACTCGAGCCTATATAAAAATACAAGAAGGTTGCAATAGATATTGCTCTTATTGTATAATACCTTATGCAAGAGGCCCAATAAGAAGCAGAAATCCTGAAGACATTAAAAAAGAGGTCGAACGGGTAGTAAATGCCGGTTTTAAAGAGATTATACTTACCGGAATTCATTTGGCATCATACGGTATTGATTTGGGTAATACTTCTCTTATGGAAATAATTAAGCATATTCATGATATAGAGGGACTATATAGAATAAGGTTAAGCTCAATAGAGCCAAAAATTTTAGATAGTAATTTTATTGAAGAGGCTGCGCAGCTTTCTAAGTTGTGCCCCCATTATCATATTTCATTACAAAGTGGTTGTAGCAGTACTTTAAAAAGAATGAACAGAAGATATACCGCCGATGAATATGCCGAAATAGTATCCAAACTGAGACGTAAAATACCTGATGTCGCAATTACTACAGATGTTATGGTTGGTTTCCCGGGAGAAACAGAGGAAGAGTTTGCAGCTTCCTTGGAGTTTGTTAAAAATATATTCTTTAGTAAAGTTCATGTTTTTAAATATTCTCCCAGAAAAGGTACCCCTGCTTATTCATACCCTAATCAAATAAGCGCTGAAGAAAAGGAAGAAAGAAGCAAAGCTATGATAAATGTTGCGGCTGAAAATGAGAGTAAATTTTATGAGCAATTTAGAGGCAAAACAATGGAAGTTCTATTCGAGCAAAAAGTTAAAAATAAAGCAAATATTTATGAAGGTCATACCAGTAACTATCTGAATGTCAGAAAAGGATTTGATTATAATGTAATCGGAGAAATAGTTCCTGTAGAAATATGAATACATCGGACAAGGGACAGGTGCAGTTTTTAAAAAAGGAGACAAAAATGAAGGATAAAATGAAAAACTTAACTGAAAATAAGTTAATATTGTTATACATATTAAAAAATATGGACCTACTTTTAACCAACTCACAGCTAACAGAAATAGTAATGCAAGACTCACTTATGAACTATTTTTTATTGCAGCAATATCTTCTTGACTTAATGAATATAGAATATATTCAAATAATCAGCGAAAATAATAAACAATTTTATAAAATCACAAAGCAAGGTGAAGAGGCCCTTAACTATTTTGAAAAAAGAATATCCTATGTTAAAAGAGAAAAAATTCTAAATAGATTATCTGATAAAAGAAAGGGTATTAAGCAAGCTTCAGAAATATCAAGTGACTATACCCCATACAATGAAAACGATTATTGTGTGGAATGTAAAATTATTGAGAACAGAACTCCCTTGATAGAATTAAAAGTATCTGTCGGTTCGAAGGCTCAAGCAAAAAAAATATGTGAAGAGTGGAAAAAAAATTCTCAAATAATGTATTCCAAAATTATTTCTGTTCTGACCGAAGAACCAAAAACTGATGGGAATAATTAAGCTATGAACATTTTACTTGTTTTATGATTGTAGGGGCTTTGTATACGCCCCTACATTTCTGTTGAATATGTTATCCTTATCTTTTACTACATCGTTTTTTGAATATCCTTCCAATTCCTCAAAAAAACAACGTGTTTATTATATTTACACCCATCCTCTGCTTTTGACTGCTTGCGCAACACGATTTATAGCTATAATATAAGCTGCATCACGCATGTGTATTTTTTTCTGCACTGAAAGATCATAAACAGACTTAAAAGCAGATGTCATTTTAATATCAAGCTTTTGTAATACTTCATCTTTTTCCCAATAATAATTCATATTTGATTGTACTTGTTCAAAGTAACTACAGGTTACGCCTCCGGCATTTGCTAAGAAATCAGGTACAACAAATATATTTCGCTCATTTATTACTTTGTCCGCATCAGGTGCTGTAGGCCCATTAGCTCCTTCTGCAATCACTTTAACTTGACTGCTGATTCTATTTACATTTTCAGTTGTAATCTGGTTCTCCAATGCTGCAGGTATAAGTATATCAACATCCTGCTCTATCCATACATCCCCGGATAGAATTTGATAGCCTAATTCTATTGCTTTATCTTTATCTATGGTTCCGTATGAATCAGTTATGTTTTGAAGAATATTTATATCTATACCATCTAACTTTTGAAAGGTATATGCTTTCTTATCATTATTATCCCAGCAAGAAACAGCCAATAACTTTCCACCTAATTCTTGGTACATCATAGCGGCATGCTGAGCAACATTACCAAAACCTTGTAAACTCGCAGTTGTTTTGGTTATATCAATGTTTAATTCCTTTAATGCCTCACGTAATGTATATATTATCCCAAACCCTGTAGCTTCTTTTCTGCCAAGAGAACCTCCCATTCCTACAGGTTTTCCCGTGATAAACCCCGGATATCTTGCTCCATGAATGGTTTCAAACTCATCAAGCATCCACAACATATGCTTTGCATTTGTCATTACATCAGGTGCCGGAACATCATTATAAGGACCTACATTTTTAGATATCTGCCTAACAAATCCACGACATAATTGTTCTTGTTCCCTTTCGGTTAAATTACGGGGGTCACAAATAATCCCACCCTTAGCTCCCCCTAACGGGATATCAACCACGGAACATTTCCATGTCATCCACATAGACAGTGCACGAATAGTATCTACCGTCTCTAACGGATGGAATCTTATCCCTCCTTTTGCAGGACCTCTTGCATCATTATGCTGTATCCTAAATCCTCTAAATACTTGTACGCTTCCATCATCCATCTTTACAGGTATCGAGAAATGATACTCACGCAAGGGTTGACGAAGTAACTCTGCTGTTGCTTTATCAAGGTTAATTTTTTCAGCAATTTCATCAAATTGTTGTTGGGCAACTTCATATGCATTATACGCTTTTTCTGTCATACTATTCCTCCCTATAAATATTTTGTCTGTATCCATTGTTAGTATTTTGACAGCGAATACAATTAAAATTGCATTATATCACAAAACTTACTTCATGTCAATTTTCAGATTTTTTGAATTTTCCTTTCATCAATGCCGCCCAACCCACTTTATCATAGCCATATTTATCGCGTATGGAATCAATGGTCCTTTCAATCTTTTCTCCTCTATCCGAGGTATCACCCTCGCTAATATCAAACATTGAAAGCTGATGAATACCTGTCTCATTATCGAACCCACTAATGCTGATACCCAAAAGTCTTATATGACGGTTGGACTTCCAATTCTTGCACAACAAGTCCTCACCGGCACCATAAATCTCTTTTGCCAAATAAGTTTCATCAACAGTTGTCTGTCTGGTTATTGTGCTAAAATCACTATATTTAAGTGTAATCTGAACCGTGCTCCCTTTTTTATTATGCTTTCTTGCAGTATAAGATACTTCATCTGAAAGCTTCATAAGCACCAATTTTGCTTTTTCAATATCAGATAAATCCTTAGGTAATGTGACAGAACGACCGATAGATTTCATATCATCACTGCAATAATGCACCAAAGGCTCAATGTCTATGCCATTAGCATGCATATAAAGCTCTTCTCCGGATTTGCCTAGTTTTTTAATAACCAGATTTTTATCGTACCGTGCAAACTCTCCTATAGTGCGTATCCCCATACCATTAAGCACCTGAGCAGTTTTAGGACCAATGCCATACATCGCATTTACCGGAAGTTGCCAAAGCTTTTTAGGAACATCCTCTTTCCATAATTCTGTTATGCCAAGAGGTTTTTTTATATTAGAAGCCATCTTTGAAAGAAATTTATTTTCAGATATGCCTATAGAACACCAAAGACCAAGTTTGTTTTTTATATCATCCATAATCCTTTCAGCCGCTTGTGCAGGAGTTCCAAACAGCATTTCGGTACCTGTCATATCGAGCCATGCTTCATCAATACTGTTTTGTTCTATCATCGGAGTATATGAGTACAATAAATTCATAACTTCTTGAGATTTTTGTTCATAAAAACTATGGTCAGAAGACACTAATATCATATTAGGACAGAGCTTTAATGCCTGGTATATTGTCATAGCTGTCTTTACTCCAAAAGAACGTGCTTCATAATTGGCAGCGAGAATGATGCCTGCACGTTTTTTGGGGTCACCGGCAACAGCAGCAGGTTTATCTGTAAGTTCTGGCTTTCTTGCCATTTCACAAGAAATAAAAAAGGCATTCATGTCAACTAAAAATATCGTCTTTCTCATATAAAATCACTTCCGGAAGTTAATTATCTAATATAGCTATACCTTTCTGCCGCATTATGATGCTCTATTGCGTATATATATCAGCTTAATATGTTTCTTAGAGGAACCTCTCTCATCAATTTCAAAAGCCCCCAGACTATTAATCAAAGGTGTTAGCTTTAAAAATCCATAATTTCTGGGGTCAAAATCAGGCTGTTTTTTCAAAAGCAAATTGCCCACCTCGCCCAAAAATGCCCAACCATTATCATCAGCTAGGTCGTCTATCGCCGAAGAAATAATTTTAACCAGACCTGCCTTTTGTATTGTATCCATTTCCGAGCCTTTTGAAGTTTCCTTCTTATTTAAAGGTGCATTAATTATTTCTATGTAAATAAACTTTTCACATGCAACAATAAATGGGTTGGGCGTCTTTTTCTCACCTATCCCTATGACTTTCTTTCCGGCTTCACGGAGTCTTATTGCAAGGCGTGTAAAATCACTATCACTTGAAACTATACAAAACCCGTCTGCCTTTCCTGAATACAGTATATCCATAGCATCTATAATCATTGCCGAGTCTGTTGAGTTCTTCCCTAATGTATAGCTATATTGTTGTATAGGAGTTATGGCATTTTCAAGTAATACATCCTTCCACCCTGAAAGGTTAGGCTTTGTCCAGTCACCATATATTCTTTTAAATGTCGGGGTACCGTATCGTGCAATTTCCTCCATTATGCCTTTTATATTTGAATGCGATATATTGTCAGCATCAATTAATACCGCTAACCTTAAATCATTTAATTCTTCCATCTCAATCACCTCCTTTTCTTTCTATTTCAACGGTTTAATAATATCATAAAAATAACATTTTAACAATCCGGACAAAAGGGGACGCACCTTAATTGTCAACTTTAAAAAGTTGACAATTAAGGTGCGTCCCCTTTTGTCCCCTTGCTTTTTTAATTGATTTGTTCTGGATACAATATTACAGCTTCACTCATAGGCTTCATAGTTGTTAAACTTTCCCACACTAATGCTTTATATGTGTTCTTTTCCTCATCATTGGATGCAATATGAACTATAGAAACAATATCACATCTATTTGGTAAAACAGAATTGCTTTTTTGAGTAATAACTTCCTTTAGAACTTCATCTTCATATATCCCTAATATTAACCATGCTTCTTTTTCATCATTTGAAAAATTGCTAAGCAAGGCTGTAGCAGTGATAATTGAAATTCCTTCTTGCCCTGCTTCGTTTGAAATGGATAAATCACTAACATACATTTTTCTATTTATTCCCCCGTCTCCAACGGGTTCTTCATCATCTGTGTAAAAATATATTCCGAGAGCAGTATAAGTACCCTTTTTTGATTTTATACCTTCTAGAATAAGTTCATATTCTGTTTCAGGCAAAAGACGGTCAAGTAAGTACAGAGTATACTTCCGAGTACTATTATCATATCTCCCCAATGTACTTATGACTCTATTATTGTCTCCTTGTTTTATTAGCTTTACTGTATTTGAATTAAGACTTCTTGCGTCCATCTCGTAATCGAACTCTATGTTCAACAAATTTGTATTAGCAGATAATAAACTACCGCTGTTGATTATTTTGTCGTTTTTATCTGTAACTTTTTTTATAGACGGTTTTTTATATCTTACTATTTTTAGGTCAACTAATCTTAAATCAGTATCTTTAACTATATTATTTAATACTACTTTTAAATTATTATCGTAATTGGAATTATCTCCAATATAGTAGTCATCCATATTAGAGAAATCTGATAATGGAATTTCTATAACAACATATTGACCAATTTGTTTAGAATAGTTTGCTATGGGCATTAAACTACGCACCTCATGATTGAGCATATTAGTAT
>LSQX01090200.1_pt2 | contig 12815 bp, 11 predicted proteins | sample 654561 | NCBI WGS metagenome assembly LSQX01 (sample SAMN04489861, study PRJNA283612) | anaerobic digester metagenome | isolation source: 4 biogas reactors fed with cattle manure at either 37C or 55C with and... | place: Denmark: Kongens Lyngby | collected 2014 | reverse complement strand
AACATATCCGATGCGGCGTGTACCCTTCCGTATTTGATCCCGATTTTTCCGGCGTGAAGCTCCGGCTTTATATGGAGCCCAAAGACCGATGAGATATCCGGATTTTCAAGGCAGCCGGCGGCTATCATCCTTTCCGCGCCGCCCGTCGTCTCTTCAGCGGGTTGAAATATGAGTTTAACATCTTTCTTAAGCATATGCCTGTTTTTCTCGATGACCCTTGCGACTCCCAATAAAACGGCAGTATGAACATCGTGTCCGCAGGCGTGCATGTAACCTTTTCTTGAAGACGAAAAGGAAAGGCTAACCTTTTCCTCTATGGGGAGACCGTCCATATCGGCACGTAGCGCGATTCCTTTTTTCACAGCAATGTCTCCGCTTCTTTCATGATCACCCGCATTTTTGACCACTCCTTTTATAGAGTCAGTCCGGCTTTCGCATGGTATCGTACATATCAATCCCGTGGGAAGAAGCCGCTCAACCCGGAACCCTAAGTCTTTCAATTCCCTTTCTATGATCCCGGCGGTGCGAAATTCCTCGTTTCCCGGTTCAGGCCATTGATGTAGTTCCCTCCTCAGCATTATCGCGCGGACTGCCGCATCTTTTACCTGCTGTTTTAAATATTCCGGATCCATCACTTGTAACACCTCATCTACCTTTTCTCATCATTTATTTTATTGAGGCCTCAGGCATGATATGAGATGACAAAATCATATTTTCCTCCGGTAAACATAAATATTTAAAAAGTCCTTTTAACTTTCGACACAATCCCCAATTTCATAACCAGTAAACTATCATCGTATCGAGGAGATGTTTCTATGATAAAACCCCGCCCTTTGAGACCGGGAGATCCGGTGGCCCTGATTGCGCCTTCCTCTCCCGTTTCAGAAGAAAAAATAGAACTATCCATTCAATCTATTCGATTTTTGGGTTTGGAACCTATTGTTTTCCCCAGTTGCTTCATGAAGAACGGATACCTGTCCGGCAGGGATGAAGCCCGGGCAAAGGATGTAAACGATGCTTTTGTAGACCCTGACATCCGCGGTATCTTCTGCGTGCGGGGAGGTTACGGCACCACCCGTATCCTGCCCATGCTGGATTATGAGGGTATAAGGCGCAATCCGAAGTTTTTTGCAGGCTATAGCGATATCACAGCCCTGCATATTGTATTCAACAAGTTATGCGGATTCATTACCTATCATGCTCCCATGCCTTCAAGAGGGTATGAGGAATTGGACCCTTTCACTTTGAATAGTTTGTTCAATGCGGTTTTTGCCGGCGCACAGCCGGGAAAGGTGGAAAATCCACCGGAAGAATCCATTGAAACCATATGTACCGGGATTGCTCGCGGAGAAATTACCGGCGGCAATCTGTCGGTAATGACCGCCGCCTTGGGATCACCCTATGAAATCGATACGAGAGAAAAGATCCTCTTCATTGAAGAGGTGGATGAGCTTCCTTATAGGATAGACAGGAGCCTGACAGCGCTAAAACTGGCAGGTAAATTGGAGGCTGCCGCAGGAATTATACTCGGCACTTTTTCCGACATGCCTGAAGAAGATGTGGATCCTGCCGACACTTTATCCTTATTGCAGATCTTTGATCAGATCATTCGCCCCCTGGACATCCCCACAGTATACAACCTGAGAAGCGGGCATATTTACCCGCAAATTGTCATCCCCATGGGCATGAGGGCAGAATTAAATGCCACGATGGGAACCGTGGCATTCGTTTAAAAAGTCTATTAATAAGTCTATTGAAAAAAACTTTTTAATTTTTATGGCGCTTGATTTTTTTGGTGGTCGTTTTTATAAACTCGTCTTTTCCAGATTTTATTGTAGATGGACTCGAAAATAAGGGGTACCCCTATCAAAACAGTGGCCTGGGCTTCCACAAAATTCTTGGTTACATATTTCAGGCCTTTGCAGAAGGCAGCCGATGCTCCGCTGTACAATATGAGCAGCATGCCCATGGTGTTTTCAAAGGTATGATGAATGGGAGAGATTGGCGTAAAGCGGTATTTAATAGAACATAGATATGTATTTAAAGCAATCTATTTGTGTTATACTGTTTGTATTACGGTTAGTTTTCAAAAATTTAAAGTACATACTGAGCAAAGGAGAAGGTCACATGAGTACAGCACATATCAATGCAGCAAAAAAAGGCGATATTGCGGAAACCATACTGATGCCCGGAGATCCTCTCAGAGCCAAATTCATTGCGGAAAATTTTTTAGACAGCCCCAAATGCTACAATGAGATCCGAGGCATGCTGGGCTTTACCGGCACCTATAAAGGCGTTCCCGTCTCTGTGCAGGGTTCGGGAATGGGCATGCCCTCCATGGGAATCTACAGCTATGAGCTCATAAAGGAATACGGGGTCAGGAATCTGATCAGGATCGGATCCGCCGGTTCCTTCCATGAAGACATCAAGCTGATGGACATAGTAGTAGCTCTCAGCGCTTCAACGGATTCCAACTGGCAACATACTTACAATCTCCCCGGCCACTTTGCGCCCTGCTGTGATTTTGACCTGCTCATGAAAGTAAAGCAAGTATCGGACAGGAAAAACATACCCTTCAAGGCAGGCAATATCGTTTCCTGTGATGTATTCTATGAGGACGACCCGGACTGGTGGAAGAGATGGGCAAAGCTTGGTGTTATGGCGGTGGAAATGGAAGCGGCAGCCCTTTACATGAACGCGGCCCGACTGGGTGCTAAAGCTCTGACCATAGTAACCATCAGCGATCACTTTGTAACGGGAGGCAGGCTCACAGCCGAACAGCGTGAGAAGTCCTTTACGGATATGATGAAGCTGGCTCTGGAGGCAGCAATCTTATAGCGCAAACTACCCACATGATGAAATGCAAAAACCATCACCTCTCTTTTGGTGATGGTTTTTCATCCTATCATCTATAGAAAAACTCCATTTACGAGGATCTTGCAGCAGTTCATAGGGTCAACCGCTCCAGCGCTTTTCTTTCTGCACCGTCCGCTTCTTTTTCAAGTTCTTCCGCCCGTTTCAGGAGCTCTGATTTCCTTTGGGGATCTTTGAGGGATTCGGCATTTATTCTAACATTGAACAAGGCTCCTCTTGTGGCGGCACGGGCCATTAAAGCGGCAACCGCCCCGTCGGAAGCGGCATTCCTGTTGCCTTTTTCTATGACAATTCCAGCATATTCGAAAAGCGAAGCCGCCTTTTCCGCTACTCGCAGAGGTACGACAGCCGCTTCATAAAGGGCATTTTGAATGGCCTCGGTGCGACAAGCTTTCTCTTCTTCCGTGTTTTTTGGCATCTTAAAGCAATCGATTACCTTGGCATAAGAGCCAGCATCCTCATCCATGGCATCCAGAAAGAAGTTTCTCGCTCCCTCCATCTCATCACGGATCCGCTCCATCTCCTCCCAATGCTCTTCGTAGCCGGATTTACCTATAGTAAGGGATGCAACCATGGATATGAGTCCGGCTACCGTTGCTGCGGCCAGGGCAGCAGCGCTTCCTCCCCCCGGAACGGGAGAATCCGACGCAAGTTCTTTCGTAAATTGTTCTATCGTAAGTTTTTTAAGCATACTATCCGCCTTTCTTTTATCAACGCTTTCTTCAGGAGATTCTGTGCAAAATTTCAGATTGTACGTTGATCTGACTATCAGATCAGGGCATTTTTGCGTTTTTAGATTGTACGTAGATTATACGGATATTTTTCTATCTTGCATACATACAATCCGCATTTTTGCACACCGAAAAAGCGATTTTTCGCAGAAATCTGCGTACAATTGCGTATAATCTGATTTTTTGCACACCCGGGGTTGTAAAATTGCCTGCCCTTTAAGTATTTAAATTTTTTTGGAGCGCAGGGTTGCGCTCCGGCGAGTACAAGCAAGTGCCAACCGGGCAGGACGGACCGTCTAAATCGTACGGCACGCAGCGCGTAGCCGTCGAGCAGGAAGTAACCCTACGTCCAAAAAAATAGTTGCGTCATGTTAACATCTGTATTTATCAAATACAAGCTCGCCGTTTTTAATGACTTTTTCTACGATGTTCACTCCAAAGTGATAGTGCAGAAATTGATAGCTGGGAAACTCCAATACGACCAGATCCGCCTTCTTTCCCACATCTATGCTGCCGATTTGCTTCTCTCGCTTCAACGCAGCGGCTCCGTTGATAGTCATTGCGGTAACCGCCTCCTCTATGGTCATGCCCATGTATATGGTTGCCAGAGCAAAGAGCAGCGGGATGGAATTTGTGAAGCAGCTCCCGGGATTGAAGTCCGTGGCCAAAGCTACGGCACAGCCGCTGTCTATCATTTTCCTTGCCTTTGCATAAGGTTCTTTCAGGCTGAAAGCCGTGGCCGGAAGGAGAGTGGCAATGACGCCTCTTTCTGCCAGCTTTGATATGCCCTCATCCGACGCCTGAAGCAGATGATCCGCAGAAACTGCCCCTAACTCCGCCGCCAGTTCGGTGCCTCCCAGGGGAACAATCTCATCCGCATGAAGCTTGATTTCCATTCCGTATTCTTTCGCCGCAAGAAGCAGTTTTCGGGACTGTTCAATGTCAAAAACACCTTCTTCACAAAAAACATCGCAGAATTCGGCCAGTCCTCGATTTGCCACTTCAGGAAGCACTTCCTTTATGATGAAGTCCACATAATCGCCGGTTCTGCCTTTAAACTCTTCAGGAACGGCATGAGCTCCCATAAAGGTGTTTACATTATCCACGGGCTGTTCTTTGTTAAGTTCTTTCATGGCCTCAAGCTGCTTGATCTCCGTATCCCGATCCAGGCCGTAACCGCTCTTTCCTTCCACGGTAGTCACACCGAAGGCCAGCATGGAGGATAAACGTTTCCTCCCCTCTCGTTTCAAATCTTCCAAAGTGGCTTCCCTTGTGGGAATTGTAGTTGCGTTGATGCCGCCCCCTCGCCGCATAATGTCCATATAGCTTATGCCGGAAAGCCTCCATGAGAACTCCTCCGCCCGGTAGCCGGCAAAGATCAAGTGGGTGTGGGAATCTACAAATCCCGGCAAAACCGCTTTGCCGCTGCAGTCAATGACTTCCGCATCCACCGCATGGGGAAGCAGCTCTTCAGTAGTGCCTACAGCAGCGATCAGGCCGTCTTCCATCAGGACAGCCCCGTCTTCAATAACGTTAAGCTCCTGCATCTCCTTACCCCGCTTAGGGGCAAACCCGCTGCAGGTGACCAATTGGCTGGCGTGAACTAAAATCTTCTTCGACATTTATATCCTGCCTTCCGGATTACCTTTATTCCATTATCCGATTCTCGATGATTTGATTCGCCGAGAAATTCTCAATCCCCAAATAGTATTCCACACAGTCGATGAGTGCCTGCTGGGGAACTAATCCGATGACCTCACTGCCTACTACCGGAACGCCGTATCTGGCAGCCTCCATTTTGACCATTTCAAAGGCGCTGTATATCGTTGTCTTTGTGTAATCTGTCAGATTCATGGACACTTGGGTCTGCTTTCGTTCCTTCAGCTCTACCCCCATGGCTTTGCAATAGCGAAGCCCGCCGCCAAGAAACCTTACCTTCTTGGCAATTGCAGTAGCAATCTCCAGATTGTCGGTGCCCAGATTCACATTGTAAGCGCAAAGGGGCATCCTGGCGCCTATAGCAACGGCACCGAAGGTGGGATGAGGAGCCGCCGGGCCGTAATCCGGTATCCATAGCGACTTGTCCTTCATCTTTTCGGCAAGGCCTTCGTATTGACCCCTACGCACATCGGCAAGATTCTCTCTATGGAGCGCGGTCGCCGATTTTTCGTAGAGAAATACGGGGATGCCGTACTTCTCACCCACTTCTTTACCTACGGCTTTAGACAGCTCTATGGCATCCTCCATGGTGACATTCTTAATGGGTATGAATGGTACCACGTCAGCCGCCCCCATCCTGGGATGTTGGCCTTCATGCTGATTCATATCGATGTGATCCTTTGCGATGCCGATTGCCTCTACTATAGCTTTTCCAAGTGCCTCAGGTTCTCCGATCACCGTTATGACACTGCGGTTGTGGTCCTCATCGGAAGAATAATCGAGGAGTTTAACGCCCTCCTTTCCCCTGAAGACATCAGCGATTTTCTCCACTTTCGCAAGATCTCTTCCCTCGCTGAAGTTGGGTACGCATTCCATGATTCTTTTGATTGCCATGTCAGTCACTCCTTTTCCTTGCACTGTACTGTTGGTGGACATAGTCCCTGAGTTTATCTTCATTTTCCGCAATGAAGGGCAGGGTGATGTGGTTTGCATCTCCCATCCGGTTGTATTCCATACATACCTCCACCGCATTCTCATTACGCGCCCAGCCTCTTCTCGCCACGCCGCCCATCACATCCCAGGGCATGGCGTTCTTAATTATCTCGTCCACTCTTTCACTTCCGTCGAGAACCAGTCCGAACCCCCCGTTTATTGCCTTACCTATCCCTACTCCTCCGCCGTTGTGCAGTGCAACCAGGCTCATGCCTCTGGCGCAGTTGCCGCCAAAGACATGTGTAGCCATATCCGCCATGATGTTGCTCCCATCTTTGATGTTGGAGGTTTCTCTGAAAGGTGAATCTGTGCCTCCTGTATCATGATGGTCTCTGCCCAGCATGATTGGGCCGCATTCGCCGTCGCGAACCAGCTTGTTGAAACGAAGGGCGATCTTCGTTCTGCCCATGGCATCCTGATAGAGGATGCGGGCCTGGGTGCCCACCACCAGCCGGTTCTTCTCCGCATCCCTGATCCAGTTGTAATTGTCCCGGTCCTGATACCTGCGGTTGGGGTCGATGCATTCCATTGCAGCCAAGTCCGTTCGCCTCAGATCTTCCGGTTTCCCCGAAAGGCAGACCCAGCGAAAAGGTCCGTATCCGTAGTCAAAAAGCCGTGGTCCAAGAATATCTTCCACATAAGACGGGAATATGAAGCCGTCCATTTCGTCCTTGCCGTTTTTGCAGATTTCCTTAATCCCCGAGTCGTAGATCGCTTTCATGAAGCTGTTTCCATAATCAAAGAAATATGCTCCCTTGTCAGTAAGCCTCTTTATCACCCGGAAGTGACGAGCCAGGGACTCATTAACCAACTGCTTGAACTTCTCTTTATCTTTGGCCAGTAACCGGGTCCTCTCTTCGAAACTTAGACCTTGAGGACAATATCCGCCGTCATATACAGCGTGGCATGAGGTCTGGTCGGACATCAGATCGATGTGTATATTCTCCCTTTCTGCATATTCCAGCAGATCTACTATATTGCCGTAATAAGCGATGGCGATAGCCTTCTTTTCTTTTTTATACTTTTCCGCTCTCTCAAAGGCTTCGGCCGGCGTCTCTACGATTTCGTGGATCCAGCCCTGTTCAAAGCGGGTCTTTATGCGCGAATAATCCACTTCCGCGATGACAGCCACTCCTCCGGCAATCTCAGCGGCTTTACCCTGAGCCCCGCTCATCCCGCCGAGCCCGGAACTCACAAAAAGTATTCCTGCCAAATTCCCGTCGTCGGGAATGCCGAGTTTCAGCCTGCCTGCATTGAGCAAGGTATTGAATGTTCCGTGTACGATTCCCTGGGGCCCGATATACATCCATCCTCCTGCCGTCATCTGCCCATAGTTCGCCACGCCCAGAGCCGCCGCTCTGTGCCAGTTTTCCTGATCATCAAACAGCCCCACCATCAAGCCGTTTGTTATGATCACTCTCGGCGATGTTTTGTGAGATTGAAACAGGCCCAGAGGATGTCCCGACGCTACCACAAGAGTCTGATTCTCTGTCAGCTCCTCCAGGTATTTCTTGATCAAAAGATACTGCATCCAGTTCTGGCATACCTGTCCGGTCTCACCGTAAGTTACCAGTTCATAAGGATAAAGGGCGACGTCGAAATCCAGGTTGTTGTCGATCATGACTTGGAAAGCTTTTCCTTCAATGCATTTCCCTTTATACTCATCGATGGGTTTTGCCTTGATCTGCCCGTAAGGGCGAAAGCGATAGCCGTATATTCTGCCCCTTGTGAGCAGCTCTTCGAGAAATTCCGGAATCAACTCTTCGTGCCATTCCGGCGGTACATATCTGAGAGCGTTCTTAAGCGCCAATACGGTATCTTCTTCGCTCAGGGTAAACTCCCTGACCGGGGCCCGCCTGATCCCTTCAACAAAAGGTTTCTTCGGAGGCAGCTCCCCTCCGAGACGGATTTTCATCGAGTTTGCAATGCGCGCATTATCCAGCAATTGATTCACCTCCTCTTTACTGTAGCGGTCCCACAACAGACTCCGCCGCCTGCAAGATTGCCCCGCTTCTAAGAAGTTCGGCACATTTTTGCATATCAACATACAGGATCCTGTCCCTTTCAAGGGGCGGAACCTGCCGGCGTATCAGACGGTAAACAGCTTTCCCTGCCGGGGACAGCCCCTCCTGTCCCTGAAATTCCACTGCCTGGGCCGCACACATGGCTTCAATGGCCAAAACTTCCGTGACATTGTTGAGGATTTCCCTGGCCTTTCTTGCCGCCGTCATTCCCATGCTTACGTGGTCCTCTTGGTTTGCGGAGGAAGGTATGGAGTCTACGGACGCCGGGTGGGCAAGGACCTTATTTTCCGACACCAGGGAAGCGGCAGTATACTGGGCGATCATCATTCCGGAATTCAGACCGCCGTTCTTGATTAAAAAAGCGGGCAGGCCGCTCAAAGCCGGATTCACAAGGCGCTCTATCCTTCTTTCCGATACATTGGCAAGCTCTGCCAGGGCAATACCCAAAACATCTAAGCTTATGGCCAGGTATTGACCGTGGAAGTTGCCGCCGGACAAAGCTTCTTCAGTGTCAGAAAATATGAGGGGATTATCCGTTACTGCGTTAAGTTCATTATCAATGATGTTGCGTACATATGCAATGGCATCCCGGCTGGCGCCGTGAATTTGGGGAATACAGCGGAATGAATAGGCATCCTGTACTCTCAACTCTCCCTGCCTGCTTATATACCGGCTGCCCTCAAACAACCTTCTCATGTTTTCGGCCACCGCCATCTGTCCAGGTTGACGCCTCACCCTGTGAAGCCGTTCGTCCATGGCATCGGCAATACCGCATTCAGCCTCCATGCTCAGAGCCGCAATCACGTCTGCGCTCTTCATAAGCATCTCGGCGTCGGCCAGGGCCAGGGCTCCCACAGCGCACATGGCGGGCGTACCGTTTATCAAAGCCAGACCTTCCTTAGAAGTCAGCTTCACCGGTGTAATACCAGCCAACTTCATAGCCTGTTCGCCGCTCATTACCTCACCTCTATATTTCGCTTCTCCCATGCCGAGAAGCACGAGGGACATGTGGGCCAAAGGAACAAGGTCGCCGCTTGCCCCGAGTGATCCCTTGGAGGGAATGACCGGTATCACATCTTTATTAAGCATTTCAACCAAAGTCTGAACCGTAGAAACACGTATTCCGGAATAACCGATTCCCAGCGCATTGATTCTGAGCAACATCATGGCTCTAACCACTTCATCGGGCAGAGGCTCTCCTACGCCGCATGCATGGCTCATAATCAGGTTCTCCTGGAGAAGCAGCGTATCCTGATCGGAGATGGTTACGTCGCTGAACTTTCCGAAACCTGTTGTAAGCCCGTATACGACCCTCTTCTCTTCAACGCACTTTTCCACCACTTGCCGGGACCTGTCAATCGCCGCTATAGCTTCTTCGGACAATTGAACTCTCGCCCCTTTTCTCGCCACCGCAATCAGTTCTTCAACAGTAAGCTTTGCTCCGCCTATTGAAATGCTTTTCATTCCTTCGCCTTCTTTCAATACATCTTTCCGTTAGTGCGTTAATCCGGCACCGTATTATTCCGTTAATTGGTAGTTTTATACAAAATAATCCATCTGTAGTTATCTGAATTTTATCATTATTGTCTTGGGCATGCAATGAAAGAATTCCATAAAAAAGACGCCTCGCTTTCGCACAGGCGTCTTTTGCCGACAGGAGAGACAGGAGGTTCTCTCTTCAGCAGCTTACATATTTCAATTTATTCAAGGATTTTCCCGTCAGTGGAAATGGTTACAACCTGCCAGGGAATCATTTTACCGCAGTTCATGAGAGCCTGCTTCACTGCATGTTCAATTCCCCCGCAACAGGGAACTTCCATGCGGGCTACAGTAACGCTTTTAACGTTGTTCTCGCGAAGGATAGCGGTAAGCTTTTCGGCGTAATCTCCAGCATCCAACTTGGGACAACCGATGATCGTTATTTTGTTTTTCATGAATTCATTATGGAAATTGCCATATGCATAAGCTGCGCAGTCTGCCGCAATCAACAGATTTGCATTGTCAAAGTAAGGTGCATTAACCGGCACTAACTTAATCTGTACGGGCCACTGCATCAGCTGGCTTTCCGATACTGCCGTCTGCACAGGAACCGCAACGGTGGATGCTTCCCGCTTGCTCGCAAGGCTTCTCGCATGGGTGCCGGGGCAGCCGCATGCCAAAGGCTGATCTTCCTGCTTCTTCGCTTCCATTCTTGCCTTCACCGCTTCCTCATCGTAGGGCGCAGCTTCTCTCACCTCAAAGGAAATGGCGCCGGTGGGACAAACAGGCAGGCAATCGCCCAATCCGTCACAATAATCGTCACGGATCAGCTTCGCTTTTCCGTCTATCATGGCAATGGCTCCCTCATGGCATGCATCCGCGCAAAGTCCGCATCCGTTGCAAAGGTCCTCATCAATTTTAATAATCTTTCTTATCATGTTTTTCTCCTCCATTATTTACGCTTAATTTCTCAAATTTCATTGAAACCTTAGTCTTGCAATTGTTTTCTATAAATACTATAATTAAGCTCAACCCTATGGTCTGTTGCAGTTGCAACAAAGGAGGAAATTTATGAAGAAAATTTTATTAAATCACCCTCTTTTCGCTCAAATGAGTGAACATGAAATCGACCACATTCTTTCATGCATGGACAGCCGCCAGCAGAGATTTGCCAAGGGAAGCTTTATCTTTCTCGCGGAGGAGTCCTATCCCAAGCTGGGAATTCTGTTTTCAGGCAAGGCTCAGGTAATAAAAGAAAATATCTACGGTGATAAGATGATTATAGGAACTCTCAAGCTCGGCAGTCTTTTCGGCGAGACATATGCATGCATGGGACTGCCTAAAATTCCGGTGTCCGTAGAGGCGATAGAGGATTGTATCGTGCTTCTTCTGGATATCAATCTAATGCTTAGAACCTGCAACAAAGCCTGCCAGTTTCATCAAAGGCTCATATCAAATCTGCTTAAAATCATTGCGACAAAAAATATGATACTCACTAGAAAAATGTCATATATCACCCACAAGACCATTCGCGGCAGGTTGCTTGCATTTCTTGAGGATCAGGCGGAAAGAGCCAAGTCAAATATTTTTGAAATTCCTTTCAATCGGAACGAGTTGGCCGATTATCTCTGCGTCGACCGGAGCGCAATGAGCCGGGAGCTTGGGCGCATGAAAAAGGAAGGCCTTCTGGATTTCGACAGAAAGACCTTCCGGTTGCAGGTGTAATCAGCTATCGTGCAGTTATACGCCTCTGACGTTTACAGCGCGAAACTTGCCGCTATTTTTGGGGTCCTGCTCCACATCAAAGGTTACCTTTTGCCCTTCTGTGAGGGTTTTAAAACCCTCGGCTACGATGCTGGAGTAGTGAACGAACACATCTTCCCCACCGTCATCGTTGGAAATAAAGCCATAACCTTTGCTCTCGTTAAACCATTTTACTGTACCTTTATTCATCTAAAAACCTCCTTGCCTCGGTACCCGTGCCGAAAAAAATTCACAAGTATTTTTAAATCATCGCGACGAACCGTGATTTACAAATACTTGTGAATCAACTTCGTACATCTAAAAATACCAAGTACACAGTATCACATCTTTTCCGCCGTGTAAAGCGAAACATGCGATTTTTATAAATATTTCTTACATATTTTATTGCTAAAAGAAAATCGTTGCGGAAACCTCCTTAAAGCAGCCATCTTTTTTAGTCAATGATGGTGCTCTGCCTCCTCTCCAGCGATGATGTTCCGCCTCCGTTTTAGTGATGATGCTCCGCCTCCTCTTTAGTAACGTGTACCGTACCGTGGGGATGTTCCGGCGGCGCATAAATGGAATATACCTTCATGGGTTCGTTTCCTGTATTTATTATGTTGTGCCATGTACCTGCGGGGATCAATATGACATCATCATCTGAAACGTTTTGCCGGAAGGATAAATTCTCCATGCTGTCTCCCATAAGAGCGACTCCCTCCCCTTGCTCAACACGGATAAACTGATCCACGTCAGGGTGCATCTCTAAACCGATATCATCCCCTACGCCGATGCTCATAAGGGTAAGCTGCAAATGATTTCCTGTCCATAAGGCTGTGCGGAAATTCCTGTTTTGTAAAGTCGCTTCTTCTATGTCCACTACAAAAGGCTCGGGCCCATAATCTTTCATTCCTTCCCATTGTCTCTGAGAATTTGGATTACGTGCAGGTATGTTGGCCCAGGCAGGGCTGTCATTACGATTTGAACGGTCCATTTTCCACATCCTTTCTTTGATTACCTATCTATTTAAGATATTCGCCAAAAATGGAAGCCGTGCACGCTGTTCTAAAGATATCATGTTGTAAACAAGAACTTAAACTCAGAACCGAATCGCGTCTGCTTTATCTTGCGATGTAGACACACACCGAATGCAACTAGTTGTAAAAAGTGGCAGACACCAAATACACTGGCGAGAAGGAGGGATATTTTGATTGAAATAAATAACTGCTTATGCTATAATCAACAGCGCTGTGGTTATCAAAATAAAATATGGAGGCGTATCGAAGTGGTCATAACGAGCCTGACTCGAAAT
>LSQX01254254.1_pt1 | contig 12818 bp, 12 predicted proteins | sample 654561 | NCBI WGS metagenome assembly LSQX01 (sample SAMN04489861, study PRJNA283612) | anaerobic digester metagenome | isolation source: 4 biogas reactors fed with cattle manure at either 37C or 55C with and... | place: Denmark: Kongens Lyngby | collected 2014 | reverse complement strand
GACGAACTCAAGATGGTCGAAAGCGCCCCCGCCTGCAGCGCGCTCGCAGCGACGGTGGAGCCGGCGGACGACCTGTATTTTGTGTCCGCGTTTACCGGGCTGGGCGCGCCCCACTGGGACATGTATGCCCGGGGACTGCTGATCGGGCTGACCCGCGGCACGGACCGCGCCCGGATCGCCCGGGCCGTGTTGGACGGGATCGCCTACCAAGTCGCGGATCTGATCGACGCCATGGAGCAGGACGCGGGCATGCGCCTCACGGACCTGCGTGCCGACGGCGGCGCGAGCGCGAGTGAGCCGTTAATGCAGTTTCAGGCGGACCTGCTGGATTGCCGGGTCGACCGGCCGGCGGACATCGAAACGACCGCGTTGGGAGCGGCCTTTTTCGCCGGACTCGCGGTCGGATTTTGGGACGGACTGGATACGATCGCCTCGCTCAGGCGCACGGGCAAGGTGTTTACCCCCGCCATGGAAGCAGATCGGCGCACCCGACTGCGAGCGGGCTGGCATCGCGCGCTCGAGCGCGCGAAGGCGTGGGAAGAATAGGAAACAGGAGAGCTACCTCGCTGTGAGACAGCTCTCTTTTTTATGCTTCGACGGCCTTTGAGGGCGGGGTCTCGAGCGATACGGGATGTTCCAGCAGGTCGGTCATCCGGCGGATCGCCTTGGCAAAATAAAAGCCGTCCCCGATCCGTTCGTCCAGCGTGAACCCGATGTTCATGACGTCACGGGCCTGGATTGAGCCGTCGGGCAGGACCACCGCCTCTTTGTGGATGACCCCGATGACCGCAAACACCGACGTCGTTCCCCATTCGTAGAGATGGTGGTAGGGGGCGTCGGTGCCGATGCTCCCTAGGTTGGAGACGAACGCGCTGGTGTGCATCGGGTCGACCTGGATCAGAGAGCGGGGAAGGATCCCGTAGAAGTCCAGGAGTTCGAGCACTTTGACCAGTCCCATCAGGAGGACCCGCGGGAGACGCAAAAAAACCTCGAGGATGTGGATGGCGCCCCGGCTGGTTTCCGGGGCGTTGCGGACCTTTTTGACCTCGCCTGCGATCTTGGTGCTGATGGTGTCGATCGTGTCGTCCGCGTCGAAAGTGTAGCGGACGACTTCTTCCTGCGCCTTTTCATTGAATTCGCGCTTGACGACAAAGGCGATGTCGATCGTGTCGCGCTCGTAGAGTCGGCGGCCGATCACAAACCGGTTGAGTGCCGGGCGGGTGTGGACGGTGTGAACCATGGCGGCCAGGACGGCGTGAAAAACGGTGGTCCGCCGCTCGCCGGCCCGGTTTTTTTGTTCCAGATAGGACAGCAGTTCGGTCGCGTCGACCTGCTGTGTATAGTAAATCGAGGAGTCGTTGCGCCCCTTCATCACAAACGGGAAGAACCGGAGAAACGGGTCGATCCGGCGGACCAGGCGTCCGTCCGGCCGATCCGACCAGCGTTTGCGGGGCAAGCTCCGGGGGGCGGTGTCTGCGGATGGATTGAGCGCGGTGGTTTCCTCCATGGATGACAGCCTTCCCGCCGGTTGGACCCGGCTTATGTGTCCGCCCGGCGGGGCGGGGACTGGATTATTTTGCGACGACGTTGGCCAGCCGGCCCGGGACATAGATGAACTTGACGACGTTCCGGTCGGTCATCAGCGCCTGCATGCGGGGGTCGCCGAGCACCATCTCGCGGATTTCGTCCTGTGTGGCCGCGGTCGGTACGTCGATCCGGAACTTGATCGCGCCGTTGAGCTGAACCGCGATTTCGACCGTGTCCCGCACTAGCGCGGCGGGGTCGTGCTCCGGCCAGGATTCGTCAAAGATCGACGCGGTTCTCCCGGTCAGTTCCCACATCTCTTCGGTAAAGTGCGGCGCGAACGGCGCGAGCAGACGGAGCAGGTCGTCGACCGCACCGACGAGTTCCGCTTTGTCTTTTCCGCCGTCGGCGAGATATTTTTGTATCGCGTTCAGCAGTTCCATCAGGCGCGCGATCGAGGTGTTGAACTGGAACCGGTCGGCGTCGATCGTTACCGAGTGGATCGCGTGGTGGCGGACAAAGCGGAGTTCCTTTTCGGCCTCTCCCGCGGCGCGCAACGTGCCGCCCTTCCGCAGGGGGAGGGTGTCTTCGACCAGTTTTTCGATCCGCGATATGAACTTGGCGACGGCACGCACCCCGTCGTCGCTCCAGGGACCGCCTTCCGTGTAGGCGAAGCCGAAGGCGAGGAAGGTGCGGAACACGTCCGACCCGTAGCGGGTGATGTAGTCGTCAGGGTTGATCGTGTTGCCCTTGGATTTGGACATCTTCTGTCCGTCCGGACCGAGGATGGTGCCCTGGTGGACCAGCGAGCGGAAGGGCTCGTCAAACGAGAGGTATCCCATGTCCCGGAGCGCTTTGGTGACAAAGCGGGCATACAGCAGGTGCATCGCGGCGTGTTCCGCGCCGCCGATGTATTTGTCGACGGGGCACATCCGGTCGACGACTTCCCGGCCAAACGGCTCCTGGTCGTTGTGCGGGTCGGTGTACCGGAACTGGTACCAGGACGAGCAGACGAAGGTGTCGAGCGTGTCGGGGTCGCGGCGCGCGGGTTTGCCGCAAACCGGACATACGGTTTCCATGAAAGAGGCGCACTTGGCGAGCGGGGATTCTCCGTCCGGGCGGAACTCCACGTCGTAGGGCAGTTCCACCGGGAGCTGGTCTTCGGGGACCGGCACCACGCCGCAGTGGTCGCAGTGGATGATCGGGATGGGCGTGCCCCAATAGCGCTGCCGGGAGACCAGCCAGTCGCGGAGGCGGTAATTGATTTTGAGCTCTCCTTTGCCGGACGTCGCCAGATCCGCGACGATCGCTTCGATCGCGTCCGCGGAGGCAAGTCCGTCGTACGCGCCGCTGTCGACCAGCACCCCGTACTCCACAAAGGGGAGGGCGTCGGGCGATCCGTCCGCGGACGAGATCACGCGGCGAATCGGCAGGTTATACCGGACCGCAAAGTCGTAGTCCCGTTCGTCGTGTGCGGGGACGGCCATGACGACGCCGGTCCCGTAGCCCGCGATGACATAGTCGGCCGCCCAGACCGGCATCTGTTCGCCCGTCACGGGGTGGATCGCGTAAGAGCCGGTGAACACACCGGTCTTTTCCCGCACGGTGGACATCCGCTCGATGTCGGACGCGGAACGCGCGGCCTCGCGGTAGGCTTCCACTTCCGCGGCGTGGTCGGGGGTGGTGAGCAATCCGCACAGTTCGCTTTCGGGGGCGACGACCACATAGGTCACACCCATGAGGGTGTCCGCGCGGGTGGTGAACACTTTGAGGGAGACCGGCTCGCCGGCGGCGTCGGTCAGCGGACGCCCGTCTTTGACGGCACCGAACACGAGTTCCGCGCCTTCCGAACGGCCGATCCAGTTGGTCTGGATCTTCTTGGTCTTTTCCGGCCAGTCCAGCGCGGGCAGCTGGTCCAGCAGCTCCTGGGCATAGGCGGTGATGCGGAAAAACCACTGTGTCAGGTTTTTGCGCGTGACCTGCGCTCCGCAACGCTCGCAAGCGCCGTCGTCGACCTGTTCGTTGGCGAGGACGGTGTTGCACTGGGGACACCAGTTGACCGGGGCATTGCTGCGGTAGGCCAGGCCGTGTTTGTACAGCTGCAGGAAGAGCCACTGGTTCCAGCGGTAGTATTCCGGCAGGCAGGTGGCGAGTTCATAATCCCACGCGAACATGCCGCCCATCCGACGCAGCTGCTGCTCCATCACCGCGATGTTCTGGAGCGTGCTGTCTTTGGGGTGGACGCCGGTCCGGATCGCGTAATTTTCGGCCGGGAGTCCGAACGCGTCAAAACCCATCGGCTGGAAGATCTCATGCCCCTGCATCCGTTTCATCCGGGCCCAGGAGTCGGACAACGCGTAGTTGTACCAGTGCCCGACATGCAGGTTGGAAGAAGAGGGGTAGGAAAACATCTCCAGGACATAGAGCTTGCGGTCTGCGCGTTCAGGGTGGAAGCGGTAGAGGCCGGATGCCTCCCAGCGCTGTTGCCACTTGCGGTCGGTCTCGGACGAATACGGCATGGGAATTCTCCTTTATATGGATCTGCCAAGAGATCGGATGGCGATTTCAAGTAACGATTTTATCACACTCCGCGCCGGCCGGGCGCACCGTACGGCAGGTTCCCGCAGGGTTTAGCGCAGCGCCTGGGAAAGCAGCATCAGCAGCGCGATGTGAAGGGGATAGAACAAGTAGAATCCGTACTTGACCACACCCCCCGGCTTGGGGTCGGGCAGCCGGAGAAACAGCAGGGGCAACGCCAGTATCGAGATCAGCTGGATCAGTGCCCAGTCCAGCCCGACGTGCTGTACCAGAACCCGAAACGGGAAGTAGAGCAGGTTGAGCGCCGCGATGCAGATCCAGGTGCGGGTGCGCAGCGCGTCGATCTGGTCGCGGGCAAGCTCTTCCGTCGGGATGCGCGCGGCCGTCTGATGAAACACCAGCACGTGCAGCAACCCGTACAACCCGTAGTCGGGACGGATGAGCAGCAGCAGTGCCAGACCGGCGGCACCGAAAAGGGTGCCCAGCGCAAGGCCCGTCGCCGGGGTCAGGCCGGTCTCCCCGAACGGGATCCGCACCGGATAATCCAATGTGGGCAACCCCGGGGCGGCCGCGGAACGGGCGAGCTTCATCGTGGCCACACAGTCGTGCCAGGAGCGCGTCGCGAGGTCGTATCCGATCAGGACCAGGATCGCGGAGGTGAACGTGATCAGTACGTTGGGGGCAAAGTCGAAGCCGGTCCAGACCGCGGTCCCGTGGATGATCCCCTCGGCCGCGGCCGCGAACAGCGCCATGCGCAGCAGGTACCGGAGCGGACTGCGCGTGCGCCGGAACCCGAGCGCGACGGAATAGGCGAACAGCGGAAACGCCAGCCGTCCGGCGACGCGCGCGAGTACGGCGACATCCTGCGGCAGAAAGTCGAAAAAGAAATATCCGATATGGTCGATCAACATCAGCACACAGGCGATAAGTTTGAGCATCCGGCCTCCCGCGGGTTTGTGAAATGTCTTTGCGGTGTGGGTTCCACGTGAGAATACCACCGCCGGGAGGGGGATGCAAAGCACCCGCGTGTGCCACACAAGTCGTACTGTATCTGTTGCGTGTAAAAAAAGGATATTGTATGATTGGTTGGCGTATCGTCCCCGACGCGGGTTTGCTTTGTGCTGGCAACAGGAAAGGACCTCAATCATGAGATTTGGTATGGATATCGGTATCGACCTCGGAACCGCGACCGTTTTGATTTATGTAAAAGGGAAAGGCATTGTGCTGCGGGAGCCCTCGGTGGTCGCGATCAACGCGCGGACCGGCAAGGTGCTCGCGATCGGCGACGCCGCCCACGTTATGCTCGGGCGCACCCCGGGGATCGTCAACGCGATCCGCCCGCTCCGGGACGGCGTGATCTCCGACTTTAAAGTCACCGAAGTGATGCTGCGGGCTTTCATCAACCGCGTAAACAAAGGGTTCATGCGGTCGCTCTTCAGCCCCCGGATCGTGGTCTGCGTCCCCAGTGTGATCACGCCGGTGGAACAGAAAGCGGTCGAGGACGCGTGCAAACGGTGCGGGTCCAAAGAAGTGTTTTTGATCCGCGAGCCGATCGCTGCCGCCATCGGGGCGGGCATCGACATCACCAAAGCCTGCGGCAGCATGATCGTGGACATCGGCGGCGGGACCACCGACATCGCGGTCATCTCGCTGTGTGAGCCGGTGGTGGACTTTTCGCTCAAAATCGCGGGTGACCGGTTCGACGAGGGGATCATCAAATACGTCCGCCGCAAACATAATATCCTCATCGGGGAACGCACCGCCGAAGAACTCAAAATCAACATCGGCTGCGCCTATCCCCGGGAAGAGGAACTGACCATGGACGTGCGGGGCAAAAATCTCGTCACCGGGATGCCCGTCACGGTCACCATCACTTCGACGGAAATGCTGGAGGCTCTCGAGGAACCGGTCAGCCAGATCTTCGAGGCGGTTCACTCGGTGCTCGAACGCACCCCGCCCGAGCTGATGTCCGACATCAGCCAGCGCGGGATCGTGCTGACGGGCGGCGGATCCTTGCTGTACGGGCTGGACCGCGTGCTGTCCACCAAAATCGGCGTCGACGTGGTGGTCGCGGACGACGCGGTCTCCTGTGTGGCGATCGGAACCGGCCGCGCTTTGACGATGATCGACAAATTTGCCTCCATCACAGACGACTGATCCAACATCGCACTGGTGGAAAAAGGATGAAAACGACCGGGCCCGACTTGGAAAACGGGTCCGGTCGATTGATTTTAGTGGGTATTTTGCGGTTTTTCTCCGGTTTTTGCGTGTTCATGTGATTGACGCACACCTGTGGACCGATCTATAATGGGTCTGCGCCCCGGCAAACGAAACCAATCCGGCAGTTAGCCGGATCCGACCGTGGCAGTGTTCGCAGCCGACGTGTCTTTTTTCTTTTTCTCACTCTTGGAATTTCATTCTCTGTTGCGCATACGTGGCGCTTCGCGCTTGGTTGCACGAAATCTGTCTATCTCTTTCGGCGTCCGGACTCCATCGTACGCTCGTCGATTGATGTTTCTCTATTAGCCCCAATTTTATTATGAGGTGAGTACATGCCCTCCACAGAGACCGCCGCTCCTTCGTCCCCGCTTGCCGGGAAATCCAAGACCGACCTGATCCAAATCGCAGAGTTGACCGGACTGGTTCCCGCCGGGAAGGGAAAAAGCCTCACCGTGGCGCGCCTGACCGAGCTGATCACCACCGGCAAGGCGGACGCCGCGGCGGCAAAAACCGCGGATAAGCCCGCCCGGCGCACACCGGGACGCAAAAAAGCCGCACCCGCAGCGGCCGCGGCATCCGACGCGTCCGGCCCCGCACAGCCCGTCGAACATGCGGCCGCTGCAAAGCCGGTTCTCCAGCCGACAGATCCCGCCCCGCAGGAAACGGCTGCGCCCGCACAGCCCGACCAGCCCGCCCCGGCAAAACCGCGGGGCACCCGCGGCCGTCCCCGCAAAGCGAAAGCGCCGGATCCGTCCGCGGAACCCGCGCCTGCCGCAGCACCCCAGGCGGTAGAGCCTGCTGCCGCGGTTGTGAACGCCCCGCCGCCAGTTCCCGAGGCGAGTCCGAAAAAGATCGCTCCGCAGGAGACGACTGTAGCGGACGCTCCGCAGGAAAAGCCTGCCACAGCACAGGAAACGCCTGCCACAGCGCAGGAAGCGCTCAAGGAGAGGGACAACGGGTCGTCGGACCGCAACCCAGGCAATCGGCAGATTCCCCGCACACACCACAACCCCCGCCGGCATGACGACCGCTCTGCCCGCGTGATCCCGCAGGACCGCAGACACCGCGGGGTGTCCGCCAAACCCATCCACCCGAACAACCGGCCAAACGAATACGCGCAAGGCGACATGCCCGCATCGGATGCCGTGCGTTCGCCGCAGGCTGAACAGACGGACACGGCGGGAAGCCCGGCGCAGTCCGCGGACGAGCAGCGCGCGAAGCGCCAGCCCGATCTCCAAAACCAGGAGATTCTGCAGGGTGTGCTCGAGATCATGCCGGACGGCTACGGATTCCTGCGCAAGGAAAACTATATCCAGGGCACCCATGACGTATACGTACCGCCGCAATACATCCGCCGCTTCGGTTTGCGGGAAGGAGACCTGGTGTCGGGTCCGAGCAAACCACCCCGTGAGAACGACCGGTATCCCGCCATCCTCTACATCAAAGAAGTCAATGGCATGCCGCCTGAGCGTATGGTGCGCCGTCCGACCTTCGACCGGCTGACGCCGATTTATCCGCTCGAGCGTTTTCATCTGGAGACCGCACGCAATGAGCTGTCGACCCGGATCATCGATCTGGTGGCCCCGATCGGCAAAGGCCAGCGCGGCATGATCGTCTCGCCCCCCAAAGCTGGTAAAACCATCCTGCTCCAGAAACTCGCCAACGCCATCGCGACGAACAATCCGGAATGCAAGCTGATCGTCCTGCTCATCGACGAGCGGCCGGAAGAAGTCACGGACATGCAGCGGACGATCCAGGGCGAAGTGGTGTACTCCACCTTCGACAAGACGCCGGAAAACCACGTCAAGGTCACGGAGCTCGTGCTCGAGCGCGCGATGCGTCTGGTCGAGCTCAAACAGGACGTGGTCATCCTGCTCGACAGCATGACCCGGCTTTCCCGGGCTTACAACCTCACGATCACGCCGACCGGCCGTACGCTGTCCGGCGGACTGGATCCGGGCGCGCTCTACGGGCCCAAACGCTTTTTCGGCGCCGCGCGCAATATCGAAAACGGCGGTAGCCTGACCATCATCGCCACGTCCCTGATCGAGACCGGCTCCCGTATGGACGAGATGATCTACGAAGAGTTCAAGGGGACAGGCAACATGGAAGTGTTCCTGGACCGCAAACTCTCCGAAAAGAGAATTTTCCCCGCCATCGACCTCAACAAGTCCGGCACCCGCCGGGAAGAGCTCCTACTGGAGTCCAGGGAACTGGACGCGGTCTGGACCATCCGCAAGGCGTTTGGGCAGTTGGACACCTCCGCGGTCACCGAGATGATCATCAACCTGCTCCTCAAGACCAAAGACAACGCCCAGTTTATTTCGTCCGTCAACATTTCGATGAACGACAAGACGCTGTTTGACGCGATGCGCGGACAAAATCTGACCTCGCAGCCCGGTGCCGGGAGGAGCATGGCATACACTTCGACCAACGGCTACAGTTCCAACGGGTACAACGCCGGGAACCGAAAAGAACCGGACGACGCGTAACACAAATCGGCCGGCCAGGGGGAGGGCGGCATCGGATTGACAGTGCCCCCCCGATTGAGGTAATATATCCAACGCGACTTCACATGACGGCTGCGCATACGTACCGCGGCGATTCGCGAGGGTACGCGCGACAGATTCCGAAAAGGTGGTAAAAAACATGAAAGACGGCATTCATCCCAAATACGGAAACACAACGGTCCGTTGCGCCTGCGGCGAGACGTTCGAAACCGGTTCGGTCAGGGAGAACCTGGTAGTCGACATCTGCTCCAAGTGCCATCCCTTTTACACCGGCAAACAAAAGCTGGTGGACACCGGCGGCCGAGTGGACAAGTTCAAAAAGAGAATGGAACAAAAGTAATCGTCTCTGACCGGCGGGAGGCTTCGCAAGGAGCCTCCTTTTTGCATACGTACAGGAACGGAAAGGCTGGACCAACATGGCGAAAGAGGAAACCGGACAAGCCACAAAACGCACCGCCATCGGCGGACAGGCGGTTTTGGAAGGGCTGATGATGATGGGGCCGGACAAAATCGCGCTGGCAGTGCGCCTGCCCGACGGGTCCATCTCCCTGGAATATCTGTCGGCCGACAAACCCGCGTCACGCGCGGCCGCGGTTCCCGTACTGCGCGGCGGCGTCCGCCTGTTCCGGCAATTGGTGATCGGTGTCAAAGCGCTGTTGCGCTCCGCGGACCTGATGGAAGAAGAACCGGAAACGGAAGAACCGGAAACGGAAGAACCGCAGACGGAGCCGATACCGGTGGAAACCGAACTGGACGTGACAGATGAGGCGGAACCGTTGGCTGATTCTGCCGATGTGGTCCCCTCTGACGAGAAAGCCTCCAAGCCCCCTAAAAAGGACAGTGGATCCGCGATGCTGTACGCCTCCGCCGCGCTCGGGATCCTGCTCGGCGTGGGATTGTTCATCCTCCTGCCCAACCTGATCACAGGGCTCCTCAACCGGGTGCTGCCCATCGGGGAGGGGTACGGGTTTGGCGGAACCGTTTTGAAAAACCTCATCGAAGGCGCATTCAGAATCCTTCTCTTTGTAGGTTATGTCGCGCTGACGTCACGACAAAAGGACATCCGCCGCGTGTGGATGTACCACGGAGCGGAGCATAAAACCATCGCCTGCTATGAACACGATCTTCCGCTGACGGTCGAAAATATCCGACCGTTCAGCCCGCGCCACCCGCGCTGCGGCACGTCGTTCCTGTTTGTCGTCATGCTGGTCAGCATTTTGCTGTTCGCGTTCGCGGGATGGCATTCCGCCATCATCAACCTGCTGATCCGGTTGGCACTGGTCCCGCTGGTGGCGGGGATCGCCTATGAGATCATCCGCTGGGCGGGACGCCACGACAACGCCTTGTCCCGACTGGTCTCGCTTCCCGGGCTGGCCATGCAACGACTGACGGCCAAAGAGCCGGACGACGACATGATCGAAGTTGCGATCGAGGCGATGAAGGCCGTGATTCCGGAGCAAAGCGGCCGGGACGAATGGTAGAATCCCGTCCAGATACAGGGGCTCATGTATCCGACCCCCTGCTGCCCGCAATCCGGTTGCTGCGTGAAGCGGGAGATCCTTCGCCGCGCAGAACCGCCGCGACGCTGGCCTCCCATGTCACCGGACAGGACGAAAACGCGTGCCTGATCGGGAGATGCTCGCCGCTGTCCGCGGAACAAACCGCACAGTTGACGGACTTGTGCCGCCGGCGGAGCGCGGGAGAGCCCCTGCAGTATCTGACGGGAACCGCCTGGTTCATGGGGGACGCCTATGCGGTCGGCCCCGGCGTCCTGGTTCCCAGACCCGACAGCGAGATCCTCGTGCTCGAGGCTTTGAAACGCAGGGGAGAGGCGGATCCTGCCGCGGTATCTCCGCTGCGTTTTGCGGATCTGTGTACCGGAACGGGATGTGTCGGGCTGTCATTTGCTCGTGAACTGGATAAAACGGGCACCTCCTACGAAGGCTTGTTGACCGATCTTTCGGACGAAGCGCTCCCTTATGCAACAGTCAACTTGCAGGCACTGGCTCCCCGGGGACCGGTCCGGATCGTACAGGCGGATTTGCTGCCGGACGGCGGTGATCGGTTTGATCTGATCCTGTCCAATCCCCCTTATATCCCGTCTGCCGACATCGCGGAGCTGATGCCGGAAGTGTCGATCCACGAACCGCGCAGCGCACTCGACGGAGGCGCGGACGGTCTCGTGTTTTACCGGCGACTGGCCTCGATCGCCCCGGCCCGCCTCGCGGAAGGCGGCTGGCTGCTGGTCGAGCACGGTTTCGACCAGGGGGAAGCGGTGCGCGAACTGTTCCGCAATACGGCATGTTTTGATACAGTGGAGTCAGTCAGAGATCTGGGCGGGCATGAGCGGGTCACCGCGGCGCGACGAGGGTATGATGCCGCGGACACGCCGGACCCGGTCCGGGACTGATCCATGCCGACGGGGAGGCGATGCGTGTGAGCAAGGCTTTTTTCCTGTATCCCTTTGAGCCCGACCAGCATGTGGTGCTCCGCAAACCCCACCCGTGCGGAGGCACCGCCTGGACGATCCTGCGCGTGGGAATGGATGTGACCGCCCGCTGCGACACCTGCGGGCGGCTGATGACCCTGACGCGCCGCGCGTTTGAAAAGGCGGTCAAGTCGATCCGCGAAACGGAGGCCAAACCATGAGTGAGTCAAGAGGGTCGCGCAAACGCGCGCCACAGCCCATAGCGGACAGAACCACTCCGGCCGACTGGCTGGACGGGTTTGCCACGTCGGATATGACGGAGTGGGAACGACTGCCCGACATCGGACTCTACATGGACCAGGTGCTGACACTGGTGGACCGGCAACTGGCGTTCTACCGCCGCGGCGAGGACGACAAGCTCGTGACCTCCGCGATGGTGAACAACTACATCAAGGACGGGCTGCTGCCCCGCGCGGAGGCCAAAAAGTACACCCCCGCGCACCTGGCGCTGCTCCTGGTGACCGGCGCGCTCAAACAGGTGCTGTCCATCCCGGACATCAAGCGGATCGTGTCGTCCAGCCAAACGCCCGACGCGGCACGGCGGCTGTATTCCCGCTTTCTCGACCTGCAGCGCGACGCGATGCGGGAAACCGCCGATTTGATCGAACAGGCGCGTTTTACGGAAACGGACGGACTGGATCCGGAGCAAACCAGCGAAAAATTGCGCATGCTGTCGCTGGAACTGGTGGTCGAGGCGCGAACCCGCGTTCTCGCCGCCCAGAAAGTGCTGGACATGCTGGATGTGGCCGGAACAGAGGTCGTCCCCGGGATCAACACGGATCAGTCCTGACCGGCCAGCAGCCGCCCTCACCCCTTGTGCGGGCTTGTTTCGTCCGGTTCCGGTTCGGGTTGCGGGTCCGTCAGCCAGTAACGGCTCCCGTCCCGCTCCCGGGACAGAAACCGGCGGTCGCACAGATCTCTCCGCAGCAAAAACGGATCCCCGAACGTGTGCCAATTTTCCAGTATCGCGTTGACTTCGCGCTCGCGGTAATCGGTTCCCGGTGTGAACTTGGTCGCGAGGTAGGCGAGGATCAGGCGCTTGTTGCGTTGCTTGGCGGGATAGACGACCACCCGTCCGGATGCGTCCAGAAAGCGGCGGAGTTCGTCGCGGATGCGATTGTCTTCCATACATAACCTCCCGAAAAAAGAACCGACCGGCTCCTTGCGAGAACCGGCCGGTTTCCTGTTATTGGCGGGATCGCCGTACTTTTGCGATCCGGTCAGCCGGCTTGTTCTACCGCGACCGCGACGGTGACCGTCGCGCCGACCATGGGATTGTTGCCCATGCCCAGAAAGCCCATCATTTCGACGTGCGCGGGCACCGAAGAGGAGCCTGCGAACTGTGCGTCCGAGTGCATCCGGCCCATGGTGTCGGTCATACCGTACGAGGCGGGGCCGGCAGCCATGTTGTCCGGGTGCAATGTGCGGCCGGTGCCGCCGCCGGATGCGACGGAGAAGAAGCGTTTGCCCTGCTCGTAACATTCTTTTTTGTAGGTGCCCGCGACCGGGTGCTGGAACCGGGTGGGGTTGGTGGAGTT
>LSQX01166356.1_pt1 | contig 12818 bp, 14 predicted proteins | sample 654561 | NCBI WGS metagenome assembly LSQX01 (sample SAMN04489861, study PRJNA283612) | anaerobic digester metagenome | isolation source: 4 biogas reactors fed with cattle manure at either 37C or 55C with and... | place: Denmark: Kongens Lyngby | collected 2014 | reverse complement strand
AATATAGGTTGCCACGTAGAAACTCTCGCACCAAATTTGCGAGCTTATATGAGCGTGTGCGTAAAACATAATATTAAATTACATTCCTACGTTACCACAAAATCCGAGAGAAGTAAAGAGTTTTTTATACCAGTCCGTTGCGATTGGCGTAAATAGCGGCTTGAGTTCGATCTTCGCATCCTAGTTTCGACAAAATATTAGACACGTGAGTTTTAACCGTTTTGATACCAATAAAAAGTGTGTCCGCAATTTCTTGATTAGTTTTGCCGTTGCCGATCAGTTTCAGCACTTCAAGTTCCCGCTGAGTTAATGCCTCATGAGGTTTGGATTCCTTGCGCATTGACTGGAGCATTTTAGCAGCAACATTAGGATCAATAACCGCCTGATTATTAACTGCACAGCGAATTGCGTGAACAATTTCTTCAGCTTTAGCAGTTTTTAACAGATAGCTGATAGCTCCAGCTTCAATAGCGGGTGCAATCAGTGATTCATCGATAAAACTCGTCAGGACAATGATTTTGATCTGCGGGTGCTCCGCTAAAATCAGCTTAGTTGCTTCCACTCCATTAACTGGTTCCATAATCAGATCCATCAAAATTACATCTGGAGTATCTGATTGGCAAAAACTAACTGCGGCAGCACCGTTATCTGCTTCACCAACAACAGTAATATCCGGCTCAGTTTCTAGATAAGCAGTTAGCCCAAGCCTTACCATCTCATGATCATCAACCACTAAAACCCGGATCGTTTTTTGGTCCATAACCACCCCTACCTTCTGATCGGAATTCTCGCTTCCAGCCTAGTTCCCCTGCCAGGAATTGAGATCCATTCTGCTGTTCCGCCCAACGCACCCACCCGTTCTTTTATAGTGCGAATTCCATAAGATGTGTGAGCGATGTTTTCCTTGCTGAAACCGACTCCATCATCTTCAATGGTCAGGTGGACGCGGCTTGAACTATCATAACTTTCCAACTTAATCTCTACATTTGATGCTTGGGAATGGCGCAGCACATTAGCCAGTCCTTCCTGCAAAATTCGATATAATTGATTTTCGATATGGGAAGGCAGTGTGAGATCAGCGATCTTTAAATGGCATTTTATCGGCATTTTGGCTGTAAGTTCTTCTGCCAGAGACCGGATTGCATCTATAAGGCTCTGTTCTTCAAGGGTTTGCGGCCGCAGCTGCAGGAGCAGAGCGCGCATCTCTGCTTGAGCTTTGGCAGCGGATTTTTCGATATGGCGGAGCAGCTCCGCAGCCTGGTTAGGATTTCCCTCAAAGAGCTTAGCGGCAGTCGCGCTGGTTAAGGAAATGGCAAATAGTTCCTGGCTGACTGCGTCATGCAGTTCCTGGGCTAGTCTCTGCCGCTCTTCGCTTACAGCTGCCGTTTTTGCTTGCTGGATCAGCTGCTCGTTTTCCTCAGCTAGTTTCTGGAGGGAAGTGACCTGGGCATCAATGCGATCTGCCATTTCGTTAAAAGCGGATGCAATTTCGCCAAGGTCCTGATCCTCAACAAAAGCTAAGCGGTAACTGAGATCGCCATAGGTTAGCTTTTTAACGCCTAGTATAATTTCGTTCAGCTTGCTGTGGAGACTGCGGGAAAACAGAAAACCAAATATCACGCCAATAACAACAGCCGCTGTGACAGCAGAAAGTACTAGAACTGCCAGATTAACTGGTTCCAGTTTAAACTCATACAGAACTACGGTAATTGCTACCATTGCTAAGCTGACAGATGCAATAACTGCGCTGCTGAAGGCATAATATCCAATCCACTTCCAGCGAAAATTCTGCATGCCAGTCGCTCCTTTATTCAATCCGCCGCACATTAATGTCGCCGATTTTTAAAGAAATTTGTAAATTTAATTTCCGCTCTGTGCTGTCATAGTCCGGAGTTATTAGTTCAACTACACGTGCAATTCCTTCCCCTCGGCGATCTAAAACCCGGATCTCACCAACGCCAACACTGGATTTTACCTTCAGCGGCAGATCATTAGGAACGTAAATAGTAATATCCCCAATAGAGCCGTGTATGTCGAAGAAGATCTCTTTATTGGGAATCACAGCCTTAGTCAGGTCAAGCCTGATATCACCGATAAATCTATTTAAGTATAAGTCTTCCACATACCAGCTGTCTCCGCCGCGGGAAAAGCTGCCGATCAGCACAGCGTTTTTTCCTTTTCGTCGCTCATTTGTCAGCAACTGCAGACCTAAAGCAATTAACAGGATCGGCCACACAATGCTCCACGTAATGGTAAAACTAATGAAACCTAGTCGAGGAAGAAGCAGGTTTAAGCCAACTAATATTAGCACACTGCCGAAGACTAAGGATGATGTTTTGTAGTGACGGAAGCGTGAGAAAAGCACATCCCAAATTACCATCCGCAGTCCCCACAAAACTAACAATGCTGGCCAAAACCGCACTAGTGCCTGCCATGGCGTAATTGCAATAATACCTAAATTCGCCAGAAGATAACCGACGCCAATTAGAATTATGATTAGCGGCAAAATATTATTAAAAGATAAACGCATAAGGCCATCCAGCTCCTTTGGTTATAAGTTCATTAAAACAGTTATGCTTTCCTCCTAACCATATTTTAGCGAATTTGATGCTGTTTGGATACAGGCTGAAGCAGGGACTTAAATCAGTCTTAGGTTTGAGGAAAAAATAAGAGCTTCCCACCAGGGGAGAAGCTCTTGGGATTATTCGAAATCCATTTTCAACTCGATCGCATCAGCTGGTTTTTCTCGATTCATATCTAATACCCCCAGGGCAACATGGGCGAGACCAAAACCAAGCAGACCTGGGGCAAGCTTGCTGCGCTGGCTGCGCCGCATTAAAGTGTACCCTATACCAGAAACTGCAGCGCCGAGTGCGGTGACAACGATATTAGCAGTATTGGTTTTCATGCTATCCCTCCTAGCCCTAGTTTATCCCACATGTGATTGTGAAACATGTGGAGGTAAGCGGTATAGTACCCAAAAGCAGGAGATAGAATATTTTTCGAGAAAGATTACTTAATATGGACCTACACACACGGCTTGTCTAGGGAATATCCTATATGGGGTGAATGAAATGCTGTGTGATTTTTGCGGAAAAAGCTTCGATTGCAGTGGAATTGAAATCAATCAGACTCACATCTGCAGCAGTTGCGAGCTTGAACTTATCTCGATTGAAGCGTCCGATCCGGATTATCCTCTCTGGATCGAACGGATCAAGAAAGTCTGGGAATCAATAAGGTTATGAAAATTATCTCCTTTCTGCACTCCTGATCGGAATAGGGTCAGGAGTTTTCCCTAATCTGGCTTTAAACAAAGTTATTCTGCTGGGACAAGCTGACAAATAACAGGAACATCATGTTTGATGCCGAATTTAGCTTGGAAGAGGTTTTGTTGATGAATCAGGGGATTTTTATTACATTCGAAGGTATTGACGGTGTGGGGAAAAGCACCCAGCTGGATTTGTTATACAAGAAATGCCTGGAATTGGGATATGCGGCAGTGCGCACAAGAGAACCGGGGGGAACAGAGCTTGGGCAGCGGATTCGCAGTCTGCTGCTGAACCCTGATATGGGTGAAATTAGTGTTCAAACCGAAATTCTGCTGTACGCCGCTGATCGTGCTCAGCATGTTGCCCAGGTAATTGCACCAGCATTGGCAGCGGGCAAAGTGGTGTTATGCGACCGCTATATTGATTCAACCCTGGCTTACCAGGGGTATGGTTTAGAACGTGATCTATCTGCGATTCGTCAGGTCAATCTGCTGGCAGCTGGAAAAGTGATGCCCAAGATTACCTTTTGCCTGGACCACGATCCTCAGATCGTACTTAAGCGCACAAAGGGTGACCGGATTGAACAGCGAAACCTTGACTATTATCGCAGGGTGAGAAAGGGCTATCACAAGATCGCTGAGGAGGAGCCGGAACGATTCTGCTTAATCGATGCCGATGGCACAATTGAGCAGGTTTTTGATAGAATCTGGCAGATTATTGCAAGGAGGGGTATTCTGTGAAACTTGTAATTACAATCATACAGGATACTGAAGTAACCCAAAAGCTGAATACACTAACTGAAAATGGTTTTAGTGCAACAAAGCTGGCCAGTACTGGCGATTTTCTCAAAGCAGGGAACACAACACTGCTGATTGGAGTAGATGATCATAAATTGGAATCGCTGATGCAGCTGCTTGAAGGCGCTACTGTATTTGTACTGAATGTGGAGCGCTTTGAGCGGATCTAATTTGGGGGTATTCCATGAAAATTGGTGAGAAACGTACCCGTGATCAATTTGTGAAGGGACGGAAAAATAACCACCAGCAGCTCAGTGTGGTTCATAGTCCTTTTTTAAATACGCTCCAGGAGAAAAGCGAACCCCAGGTTGATTTAAATACAGCTCTAGAGAATATTGACAAATTAGGAAAACAGCTGCGGGATAAACCAACAATAGTCAATCTGAAGAATTATAAGGCGGCGGTGCGGGCGTTTCTTAAGGAAGCAATCAGCACAGCCTATACAGTTGCCGAGCGGCGCTTTGTTGATCGCTATGGCCGGAGGCGGCTGTTTCTGCTGGTGGCTAAAGTGGACGAGCAGTTAGAAGAATTAACACGGATGGTGCTCCATCAGCAGCATGCCGCTCTCAATTTAGCCGCTAAATTAGATGAGATTCGCGGTTTACTGCTGGATATCAATTCCTAAAGTAGGTGAGGATGATGCGGCTCGCAGATATAATCGAACAAAAAGCAGCGGTTCAAACCCTGCAGCGCGCAGTAGAGGTCGATGCAGTAGCTCATGCTTACCTGTTTCATGGAAGCAGTGGCATAGGCAAAACCACTACCGCAGTCAGCTTTGCTAAACAGATTCTCTGTGAGACCAAAAGCGCATGCGGACAGTGTTCAGAGTGTTTAAAGTTTGAGCGGAAAAACCATCCTGGATTAAGAATGCTTGAGCCGGATGGAGCAGCAATCAAAATTGACCAAATTCGCGTACTGCGGGAACAGGTTCAGTATGCCAATGAGTACTATCAGATTTGGATTATTAAGGATGCTCATCAGATGACAGTGCAGGCTGCTAACAGCTTTCTTAAACTGCTGGAAGAACCCCCGCAGCGGACAGTTTTTATCCTGGTTACTGATAATTTACAGCAAATTTTACCTACAATAAAATCGCGCTGTCAGATGATTGGTTTTAGGCGCTTAAGTGATGCGGCTGTTGCTCAAGCCCTGGAAAACCGAACTGCTGAGGTTGATCGGAAAAAGCTTGCGCTGATTACTAAAATGGCGCAGGGATCCATTGGAAAGGCTTTAGAATTATGGGATAGTCCGTTGTTTGAGCGGCGCAAATGGGTGATTGAGCAGCTGGTTGAGTTGCCGCGGATGAGTGTGGTCGAAGTTCTAGGATTAAGCATGCGTTGGGAAGAAAACCGCGACTTATTTGATTTAGATCTAAGGCTGATGCTGCAGTGGTATCGAGATCTCTGGTGTTTAAAACAGGGATTAAAGGAACAGGTTAATAATATAGATTATCTGAATGAATTGTCAGTGATTTGCCAAAAATATAACCTGTCAGCACTGCGGCAGATCACGGCAGCGATAGTTGATATTTTTTCACAGTTAGAGCGCAATGCTAGAATTAGGTTTTTAGTGGGAAATTTGTTACTTCAAATGAGAAAAGGAGTACTTGCATAGATGGTTAAAATTGTTGGAGTTAGATTTAAAAAAGCAGGGAAAGTATACTATTTTTCTCCTGGTGATTTTGATATAGAAGTTGGGCAGAATGTAATCGTAGAGACTGCTAGAGGAACTGAATTCGGTGAGGTTGTCGTCGGGATCAAAGAGGTGGAAGAGGAAGATGTAGTACAGCCGTTAAAGCAGGTTATTCGTATTGCCACAGAAGAAGACCGCAGTCACATGGAAGAAAATAGGGTTAAAGCGGCTAAAGCCTTTGATATTGCCTTGGAAAAAATTGAAAAGCATGGTCTGCCTATGAAACTGATTGATTCAGAGTATACCTTTGATAATTCCAAATTAATCTTTTACTTTACAGCTGATGGCAGAGTTGATTTCCGGGAACTGGTTAAGGATTTGGCCAGTGTGTTTAAAATTCGAATTGAGTTGAGGCAGATTGGGGTTCGGGATGAAGCCAAGGTAATCGGAGGTTTAGGACCATGCGGCCGCGCTCTGTGCTGTTCTACCTTCTTAGGTGATTTCGAGCCGGTGTCGATTCGCATGGCAAAAGAACAGAACTTATCCCTTAATCCCACTAAAATTTCAGGAATTTGCGGCCGGTTAATGTGCTGCTTAAAGTATGAAGCAGAAGTATATAAGGAAGCCAAAGAAGAGCTGCCGTATAAAGGCTCAATTGTCCAAACCGCATGGGGAGAAGCGGAAGTTACAGACGTTGATCCCCTTGGCGGTCAGGTAACGGTTGAAATTGACGATGAGTCATATGTTTTAGATAAAGATGAAGTTGAAGAAATAGCCAGGGACAAATCAAAGTCTCGTTAAGGTTGTGGAAAGCACTCGCTGAGGAAATCCAGCGGGTGTTTTTTCAAGAGGAGGAGCAGAATGCTGTATATTTGTGCCACACCTATCGGCAATCTAGAAGATATAACGCTTCGTGTTTTAAGGATCTTAAAAGAGGTTGATCTAATTGTGGCTGAGGACACAAGGCACACTCGCAAATTGTTGAGCCACTACCAGATATCTCAGCCTTTAATGTCGTATCATAAATTTAATGAGCATCAGCAATCTGATCAGATAGTGTCGATGCTTAAAGAGGGGAAGAAGATCGCTCTAGTCAGCGATGCGGGAATTCCAGGCATCTCGGATCCAGGAGCGGAGCTGATTGCCAAAGTGATTGCTGCAGATCTGCCTCTTACCGTTCTACCTGGTGCTAATGCCTGTATTACCGCTGTTGTTCAAAGCGGCTTCTTAACTGGACCCTTTTATTTTCACGGTTTCCTACCCCGGAAGCAGTCCCAGATTGCTGCAGTTTTATCTAGTTTAAAAATCTTGGCTTGTCCTCTGGTTTTTTATGAAGCACCGCATCGGATTCCAGCAACTTTGAAGGCACTTCAAGAACATTTAGGTGACCGGCGCTGTGCGATTTCCCGCGAGCTGACCAAGAAGTTTGAAGAAACAAAGCGAGGGCTGCTCTCAGAGCTGATTGAGTTTTATACCCACAGCACGCCTCGGGGTGAATTTGTGATTGTTGTGGAAGGGAGTGGTCAAGATTCTGATGCAGTCCGGGAAGCTAGCCCCGAGATAGTTCAATCCTTACTTAAGGAGCAGCTTTCCCTTGGCCTATCAAAAAAAGATGCGGTCAAGGTTGTGGCAAAAAGTCTGGGTGTTAGAAAAAATGAGGTCTATCAACAAGCCCTTGCTCTTGATTTGAATGATGGGTAGGGAGAGTTCCCTCTCCCCAAAATTTACTGCAGTGGAATTTTTATTAGATTTCTGAGGGTATCGCCCCGCAGGCCAGAGCGGGTTGATTCAAGGCTGAGCACGTCTTCTGGCTGAACATTTCCTAAATTTACATTCGGTCCGATCTTGGTCAAGAGATAATTATGCTGGCTGGTTTGGGGTGCTTCAATAATTATATTGTTAATGTCAGTAATGCCGCTGATGATAACGCTTAAGAGCTCACCTCGAACTTTTCCATCTTCATCGTAGATGCCAACCCCTTTGCCTGAGTCCCGTCCTTCGATGATTACCTTTTCGGCACCATTTGCTATGTCAGCATTGATCTGGAGAATAGCGGCATTTGGATCCAGATGAATCGATCTGTCTTTTTTACCAATCTCTGATAGCACGCCAAAACCGCAGTCGCGGGCTTGATGGATATACTGGGCCCGCAGATCCGGTCCCAGATCAATTGTACCTTCAGATATTTCTACATAAGTAAAGCCCAATTCAGCTGCGCGTTTGAAAAATTGGGGTACTTTATTTTGAAACACAGCAATTTCAAACAGCGTACCGCCCGGGTAAATGTGGATTCCGTAAGATTTAACCAGTTCTATTTTCCTCCGCAGTACGTCGGCAGAGTAGAGGACTGAGCTGCCGAAGGCAATTTTGATGAAATCAATGTAGTTGGCGGCAATTTCCAGCAGATCTTTGGTGGCTGTAATTCCCAATCCTTTATCAATTACCATTGTAATGCCGCTAGAGCGTGGCTTTTGAACGCGGTTTTGCTCCGGCACATTTACAGCCAAGTCCCAAGCTAAGGACGTTAACTTTTTATCCATTGCAAATTACTCCCCTTTAGTGTCGATTAGCACTGTTATCCTATTCCTGTTTTTGGGGAGTTGTGATTAGCAGACCAGCAATTATCGCTGCTAATGCGGTAACTCCAGCAGCGCTAATGAACATAGTCCATCTACCGTGCTGAACCAGCAGTCCGAACAGTGGTGGACCAATTGCGACGCCAAAAAAGCGAACTGTACCATAGAGGCTGGTGACAATACCCCTTTTATCTGCTTTAGTGGCTCCTGTAATAATGGCGTTGACCGGCGGCAGTACAGCACCAATGCACACACCAAGCAGGAGCAGCATCAACATGAAGGGATAGATATTGGTAAACAGGGGTGTAATCAAAAGCACTGCTGTAGCTCCTACAGTTCCGGCAATAATGGCGGCTTTAGACCATTGGGGCTGTTTTGAGAGCCACATCCCGCTTAAATAGGAAGTTGAAGCCATGGCTGTTACAGGAATTGCTAAAACAAAACCTTTTGTCAGACCAAAGATTTGGTGATCACTCTCGAGAATATCTGATACCCAGCTCATTATTCCAAATAAGGTAAAGAGAACTACCATACCACTGAAATAGCTGGCTAACAGTACTTTGCCTTTTGTGCGGAAAACCTCACACAATTTCTGCCAATATTCCTTGAAGCTCTCCTTAGCCTTTTCGTGTTTGGGCTCCTTAACTAATAACCAAACCCCTAGGGCAATGGGATAGGTGACAATGCTGTAGAGAAAAAATGGAGCATACCAAATGATCATGGCAACGAGGGCACCTAGTATCGGACTGACTACTTTCCCCAGTCCATTTGATGCTTCCAGCAAACCTAAGGCTTTGGTTCTTTCTTCACTTTGGAAAATGTCTCCAGTTAATGCCATTGCCAATTGGTAAGTTCCCCCAGCGCCAAGTCCCTGCAGAACTCGTCCTGCTAATAAAACTGGGAAAGGGTTCCTTAACAGCAGTGCCGCAAAGCCGGACACCAGACCGCCAAATCCATAGAGGAACAGAGCTGGTACGATAATAATTTTTCGTCCAAAGCGATCCGATAAAAAACCCGCAAAAGGGATTAATATTCCTGCTGGCAGTGAAAAAAAGGTGATGATCAGACCGACTTGAAACTGGGTTAGATTCATGGCCTCTTTCATCTGAGGAAATACTGGGATCAGCATAGAGTTGCCCAGAACCATGACAAATGGAACACCGCATAAGACTGCGAATTGGATGGCAGTTGCTTTCTTCATAGCAGATACTCCTTCCTAACCTATCTATGTTAGTATGAATGCAACTTTTCAAGAAAAACCTTGACAAACAATGCCAATCTGCTATATTAATAGTTAAGCATTTATTAAGAGCAAAAGCTGTGAAAGAGATGAGTAGGTTATTGTTGTTCCTTACAGCGAGCTAGAGATGGTGAAAGCTAGCAGGAGCGGATAACTGAACATGGCTCTGGAGCTGCCGGCTGAAGTTCAGTAGGCTTGTGTCGGGGGATGCCCGTTACAGCATCAAGGTATGAACGGAACTGTTATGTTTCGGAGTACCTAGCGAGGTCGTTATCGCAAGGTAACGATAAAATTGGGTGGTACCACGAGTCTCTCGTCCCATTTGGGATAAGAGATTTTTTTATTGCAATAATACCTAGTATAGGGGGGCTGCAACAATGGATAACAATAAGTTTTACATCACCACGCCGATTTATTATCCCAGTGATAAACTGCATATTGGTCATGCTTATACTACCACTGTTGCTGATAGTTTAGCGAGATGGCACAAATTTTTAGGTAAAGAAGTGCGATTTCTGACTGGTTCTGATGAGCATGGTCAAAAAATTCAGCGCATTGCCAAGGAAAGAGGGGTAACACCCCAGGAGTATGTGGACAGAATTGTTGCTTCCTTTAAAGACCTATGGCAGCGGCTGAATATTGAGTATGATGATTTTGTTCGCACTACAGAAGCTCGGCATCAGCGTGCCGTACAGGAAGTGTTTCAGCGCATTTATGACAAAGGAGACATCTATAAGAGCAAATACAAGGGCTGGTACTGTACCCCTTGTGAAACCTTTTGGGTGGAAAGCAAACTTGTAGATGGTAATTGTCCAGACTGCGGGCGTTCGGTAGAATTGGTGGAAGAAGAAAGCTATTTCTTTAAATTGAGCAAGTATCAGGACCGACTGCTGAAACACATTAAAGAAAATCCGGAGTTTATCCAACCGGAATCACGCCGCAACGAGATGGTCAACTTCATCAAAGATGGTCTAGAAGATTTATGTGTCTCCCGGACCACTTTCGATTGGGGCGTACCAGTTCCAATTGACGATAAACATGTGATTTATGTTTGGTTTGATGCCTTGACCAACTATTTAACTGGTATTGGATTCCCGGATAATCAAGAGTTATTCAGCAAGTGGTGGCCTGCAGAGCTTCATCTGGTCGGCAAGGAAATTATGCGTTTCCACACTATTATCTGGCCGATTATACTTTTAGCTTTAGATTTACCGCTGCCGAAGACTGTGTTTGGACATGGGTGGCTGTTGTTTGATAATGATAAGATGTCTAAATCTAAAGGTAATGTTGTGGATCCGATTGCGCTGATTGATGAATTTGGAGTTGATCCGATTCGCTATTTCCTGTTGAGGGAAATTTCATTTGGGCAGGATGGCAACTTTAATCGAACCGCATTAATAGAAAGGACTAATGCCGATTTAGCCAATGATTTAGGCAATCTGCTTAACCGCAGCTTATCGATGCTGAACAGATATTTTGACGGTGTGATTCCTGCACCTAAACAGTTAGAAGAGATTGATCAAGCCTTGGTTAAAGCAGCTAACGATACTGTGACCAGAATGACAGCATTAATCGAACAGCTCAAAATCAATGAGGCGTTAGCTGTTTTATGGCAGTTGATCGGAAGAGGCAATAAATACATCGATGAAACAGCGCCATGGGCGTTGGCTAAGGATCCAGAAAAACAAGATCGGCTGGCAACAGTAATGTACTGTATCTTTGAACTGCAGCGAATCACTGCGCTGCTGCTCAAGTCATTTATTCCTGAAACTAGCACTAAAATATGGCAGCAGTTAGGACTTTCTGAAGACCTTGACAAGCTGCTGGTGGACGCTGCAGAGTGGGGTGGCTTAAAGCCGGGAACTGCTACTCAAAAAGGCGATCCGATTTTCCCCAGAATTGATGTTAAAGCGAAACAAGGGGACACGCCTAAACCGGAGCAAGCTCAGGCAGAACCTCCAGCCGAGACCCAAGGCGATAATCTAGTTGATATCAGCGATTTTGCTAAATTAGAGCTGGTAATTGCCCGAGTAATCAGTGCTGAAAAGCATCCAAATGCAGATCGTTTGCTGAAACTCAAAGTAGATATCGGTGATTCTGAAAGACAAATTGTTGCTGGAATTGCCAAGCATTACCATCCGAGTGAGCTGATTGGGAAAAATATCGTAATTGTAGCTAACCTAAAGCCTGCAAAACTACGGGGCGAGGTTTCTGAAGGAATGCTGCTGGCTGCCAGCTCGCCCGATGGTAAATTGGAACTAGTTACCGTATCTGAGCAGATAGCACCCGGCAGCCGCGTGAAATAGTATAGGAGGTTACACCCTTGATTGATAGTCATGCGCATCTTAACGATCCGCGTTTTGATTCAATATTAGATGACGTGATTGCTCGTGCTGAGGCAGCAGGGGTTGAGGGCATTATCAACATTGGGTATGATCTGCCCTCATCCCGCCGGGCAGTAGAATTAGCCGAAACATATGATTGGATGTATGCGGTGGTTGGTATTCATCCTCATGAAGCGGATGAGGTTACCCCACAGACTATGGTTGAGCTGGAACAGTTAGCCAAAGCTGAGCAGGTTGTGGCAATCGGAGAAACAGGGCTGGACTACTACTATGACAATTCACCGCGCAAGATTCAGCAGCAGGTATTTCATGCTCATTTAGATTTAGCCAAAAGGCTGGGGCTGCCGGTTGTCATCCATTCGCGCGAAGCAACCCAGGATACGATTGAAATTATCAAAGCGCATCCCGAAAATCGGTTTCTGCTGCATTGCTTCTCCCAAAGCCTAGAGTCTGCTAAAATTTATCTAGATTTGGGCTGCTACATTTCTTTTGCAGGTCCAATTACTTTTAAAAATGCTGAGAAACTGCGGCGGGTAGCAGCTGCTGTTCCCCTGGATCGCCTGATGATTGAAACAGACTGTCCTTATCTAGCGCCTGTTCCGTATCGCGGTAAAACTAACGAGCCGGCTTGGGTAAAATATGTAGCAGAAAAATTAGCGGAACTGCACAAGATATCGATAGAGGAATTAGTCGCAGTCACAACTAAAAACACTAGGGAATTTTTCAATTTAAAGTCTAAAGTGCAATAGCAAATGCAACGGCTAGCCAGAAACCCGTTCTATAAAGCATTTCACAGTTGCGTCCAGCTTCGATAGTTCCTCCTGGAAGAGCTCCAACGGTGTGCGGTAACCCAAGATCTTCCGAGGTAGGTTATTCACCAAGGTCTCAGCTCTTCGGATGTGGTCTGCGCTAAAGGACTTGATGGGCTTCCCCTTCGGAATGAAGCGCCTTGTCAGGCC
>LSQX01066578.1_pt1 | contig 12821 bp, 1 predicted proteins | sample 654561 | NCBI WGS metagenome assembly LSQX01 (sample SAMN04489861, study PRJNA283612) | anaerobic digester metagenome | isolation source: 4 biogas reactors fed with cattle manure at either 37C or 55C with and... | place: Denmark: Kongens Lyngby | collected 2014 | reverse complement strand
ATTCTATTATATATGATTAGTACTGTCAAACAAAATATTTAATATTTTTAAACTTTTATCAGTTTAGTAATTTTAAACTTTAAGTTTTATATGCTTTCATTTTTACGTGCAGGTTTATTTCAAAAACAATTTCGATATAACGTCAAATAATACAAAAAAAAGCTCCCAAGATACTCTCAAGAGCTTAATTATTAGTTTTTGCCATTTTATAAGATGCTTAATTTTTAAAACAATAGTAATTATAACGGCTGAGCATTTACTGTTCTATACTTACCGTAATATTCTCTCCATCTTACAAACGTAAAGTTATGAGTCTGCACGTTATTTTTGAGGTAGTCGTTATTATATGTATTAGCGTTTCCAAGATCAAAAATGAAGTTAATTGGATTGAAAACACTAAAGCTAGTTGATCCATTATTTTTATATTTAATCTGTGCTACTGGGAAGTTGGTCGCATGAGCTCCATTAACCAGTTTTGCAACACAATTAGTATGATCGCTTAAGCCCTTACCATTTGCTTCGTAGCGTATGCTTACCGTGCTCGTTCCTGAATTTAATGAAGCACTGCTCCCGCCATCATTATATGCAGCCACTCCAAAGTAATCTTCCATTATCCCCGCCGTTCCATCTCCAGCATAATAATATCTATAATATTCAATAGTTGCACTAGCCGTTACATTAGTTATAGTTGACGACGCAGGAGGAGGGTTGGGGTTTATATATGCATTCCACCCCATTATACTGCCTACGTAAGAAGCATTTTTTACACCGCCAGCGCTTCTTCTAGAAGCTATTATCTTTCCAATGAAGGCTGACCTTAATTGTTCGGGTTCATACCATGTAATAAAGCCTTTATTAAATCCTACAATTCCACCAACGTACAAATTGGAACTATCATCGCCAGGGTCATCGCCTAAAATTTCTGTTGATACGGGATTAACTACAGGTGCATGTTCAATAGTGAAGTTTTCTGCCCATGTATATTCTGCAACTTCTGTATATACTGTAATCGCAGCACTACCTTCAACAAAAGCTTCGCCACCAGGATTATAGTTAACTATCCCTGCTTCAATTATAGAATTAACTAAAGTATATCCCGCAATCCCACCAAACGTTCCGCTTCCCATTGTTGGTCCAAGTTTTTTCCTATCAATTCTTATAGGTGCTGAAAGGGTTGCTTTAACTATTTTCCCTGCATTTATACCGACAATTCCGCCGCTAACTGAGCCTGATAAGAAAATTATATTGCTAGTTGTGGTAGTTACTGTTACATCGCGAATAAGACCAAAGTTAATTCCTGCTATACCTCCACCACCAAAATTAAATACTTGAGGCTCTTCAGGTTTCGTATATGCAAGTTGTGACCATCTAGAACGAATTGTCATGTCTGTTGAGTTTTTAGTCTTTAATGATGAGTTATAAACTGCTCGCCTATGTCCAACATACCCTACCACACCACCTATATATGCTGCCGATTCAGATTCATCATAAGAGATGTTAGTTGCAGTTGAGCCTTTGATACTAGCATTAACCTCTGTCTCCTCGGTATCTTCTCCAGATACTAAAGATCCTACGAGACCACCTGAAGCATATTTACAATTAAGCATTATGTTCTCAGTTTTACTGTTTTCCACACTAGCGCGTGCGCCTTGCTGGTTTTTATTTTGACCTATACTACCTACGAGACCACCAGCGCCACCTGGAATATATGTGTTTACATCACTAATATACTCATCAAATAAAGATACTACCGTTATAGTTTTCATTTCGCAATCAATAATTTTTGCGCCTGTATTTAGATATCCAACCAAGCCACCAGCATACTTATCAGAGCTAATAGTTCTACCTGTACTTGGGTTAAAGGCAGCATCATCTGTGGTTTTTACATTCGTTATTACTGCACCATTATTTACTTCACCAGCAAGCGCCCCTGCATATTCACCACCAGTAGATACATTGAAGTTACCGATAAGCAGGTTCTTCACTTCACCAAACGTGGTTATCTTTGCAAAAATTCCAGCATGCGTTATGGATTGAGTTGGTTTAATATCAAATAGTGCTTTGCCATTTCCATTGAATATCCCATCAAACCCTTGTCCAATTGAACAAAGCGGTCTATTTAAGCTCATACCACCGTTATCACTACTTAGGTCTATATTTTCGGTCAGTTTGAAATTCAGTCCATATACTTGTGAAGGGTTCCCTGGCGTAACATATCTAAGAGTCGGCTGTCCACCTTGTAGATTTCCTTCATACAATGTATTTACATTGAGTAAATGTATTATAGTTTCTATCAAGAATGGTTTTTCCGGAGACCCATCACCAGCATTTGGTGTATCTGCTTCCGCAAACGGATACGCTAGTGGCGATGTAAGAGTAGAAGAAACCGGTGTCCCAGAACCATCATATCCAGTTACTACGTCTTTTGAGCCATAGAAAACAAATTGTGCTAATTTTGAGGTTATACTATTACCATCTAGATTTATCGCTCTTTGATAGATTTGACTATCCATAATAGCCCCAGCAGATAGTAATTCACTAATTCTGATTCCAAAATCACCCTGCTTAACACCGTCATAATTTACACCTGGCTGCACGGGGATTTTATTAATCTTAATGATGCCTTGAGTTGAATCTACATCTCTTAAGCCATTGTCTTTCACATATATATTAGATTGGTCACCAGCATTTTTCCATCCCTTAGCTATAGCTAAAGCATCTGGCATTCTGATAGAAGCTCCATGATACACATTATGAATAACAAGCTCAGCTTCCGTTCTGAACATTATCTTTATATACTTATCACCGTTTGCATTAACTCTATATATAGCATTTTCAATGGTATTCACAATATTTTGCGCTTCGGTTGGGTCATCGTTTGTTTCAGTAAATATAACGTTTGTACTAATACCACTATCACCTTGGTTCCACAAATCTTGAGCACCTGTTGTTAAATCTTGCGAATCTACCCCTATTAGTCTATCAAAACGCGGGTTAAACTTGGTCCAATCATTGGGATAAGCACTATCATATTTTGTCTCCAACTTAAACATTAACCTCGTTCCAACGTCAGCGATTATATCTGTGATTTTACGCTGTTGAACATATGTGCCTGTTTCAAAGTCTGGGTCAGGATAAACGCCTCCTTCACTTGGATTTACTACACCATAAAACTTTATATCAGGTAGTGCATTTGTAATATGTGAAGATGTTCCTGAAACACTCACTACTTCTAATGTTATCTTAAAGATACGCACGTATCTTGCGTATACTACATAATTTTGATCCTTCCAATCTAGTCTGAGTGTTAATCTGTTATTTGAAGGCTCAAGCCTATATGTCATCCACTGTTCAGTTCCTGGAATTAGTTTTGATGCAATTGGATTTGTATCTTCTAGCTTAATGTAACTACTAGAAGTTACACGATAATACCAACCTGCAAACTGGTATCCAGGTCTTTCCGCAGGATCTAAAGTAATAGTCTTGTAGTATTCAAAATTAGCTTTTGGCAACGCATTTTCTAAAATAACTGGTCTGATTCCCTCGGTTCCTGAGGTGCCAAACACATCAGGCCTTTGTGTCGCTGCTTCTTTAATAATTTCAATTGGCACAACCTTTTGGAATCTTGGTCTAATTTGTATTGCCAGCACATTGGGTGTTCCTACCCACGACATTGAACCCGAATCATATTTGTACACTGTGGTCTTTGCTCCTGGAGTCTCTACGTCTCCCCCACTATTAAAGACTCTAAAGTACGAACTTCTTGCTAGCGCACTGATTGGGAAGGTATACGATGTTCTTCTATAATCCATAACACCCACGCTTCCGCCAACATTTTCTACATACGGTATATTAGCCCATTGATACATGTTAGCATTTATATCATACATATAGTATTGCCAGCCCAAGAATTTATATGTAGGTCCTGCAATTCCCGCTCCAGTCCAATTTAGTGTTATAGTATTATTTGTCCATGTATTGTACGGAGAGCTTGCGATATCTTTAGATCCTTCTATCTTGTTAATCTTACCCATGATTTGGAAACTATGTGTCGCTGAATTGTCACCGTCAGCTTGTTTTGCATATATGGGGGTTTCTTCCTTAAAATACCTCATGGTTTGCGCGCCGTATTCTATTGTGCTTACGGATATTTGTTTTGGATCAAGATAAATATTACCTTCTTCTGCCGAATCGTATACATAAGTGTTGTGAACTACTACATTGTATACAGGAATAAATCTTGCTACCACATCAACAGCATGTACAAGTTTCCCGCCTACGTACTTGTTAACTATATTTGCGGTATTATCTAACCTAATTGTTGTATCTATGGCAGTTGGATACGCTTGATTTAGGTTTTTGAATAAATTGATTCCATTTACGAAATATCCCACAAACTGCCATCTAATTGCCCAGCCAGTGTATGAAGGCACGTTAAGTTTTAATGTTACATTATCACCAAAATCGTAAGTTCCATCCTCGCTTGTCGAATCTAGAAAGGTAGGCTTTAAGTTAACCATAGCCGTAGTTAATCCTTCGTCTGTCATAATGGAAACCTTTCTTGTAAATTGAATTTCACGCCAGAATTTAATCTTGAAAATTGAATTTTCTGACACATGCCTTAACAATACTTTCACATACGCAACTCTTCCGGGATATGTTGCTGGATTAGAAATAATATTGTTACTTTCATTGAAGTAAGTAATCTGTAATCTCCCGTCAACAGATGATGAAAGGGTCTTAAACACACCTGTATTTCTTCTAAACCCATCATCTGATGCCCTTGATAAGTATTCTAAACTAGAAACTGCCTCAAACCTGTAGTTAGGCTTAGGTGTTATTGTAAACTCTATTGTACTATTTGGTTCGGATACTAAAGAGTTATTAGCTAAAGTTGCCACAGTTCCGTTTACAAGGTACGAAACCGTTCCACCTGCATTAGATTCAAGTGCACCTTCTGTTTCCATTGTAAAACTAGTGTAGATGTTATTCATAGCGTACGAATACACAAGTTTATCACTAGATATAGCTACGCCTCTTTCATAGTCTATGTTGTTGGTTCCTTGTGAGTATACGCCGGAACTATCAAATGTTATATCGTAGTAGAAAAACCCTCTAGAAGCATTTGCGGTTGTAATCCTATCAATTGATCTAAGCATTAATACAGCACCGCTTCTTACATAGAACTCATATTTACCATCCAAAGCCTCTAAACTCTTATCAATTAGTGGTGCATTCATAGGAGATGCGATGTTTGGTAGCACTACACCCTTTTCAATATCCGCGAAATGATTAGCTGAAGCCGCAACCGTAGAATACAAACGGTAGCTCATCAAATTAGGCTCGTTGCTTGCAAACGACCCCTGCGTATATTTAAACTCAGGTTTTACTTCTACTTGTACGCGATACAGCCTGAAAAACACAGCGCGAATATTTCTATCTTTTGTCACTCTTACACGCATAGCTCTGCCGTTTGACATAATCTCTATTTCGCTTGTTGGCACATTTAGATAAACCCAATTATCTCCCACCTTTTCTTGGAAACCAGCAAACTCATACTTATTCAAAGCAACTGGTGCAACAGTAGTGGTAAACGTACCATAAATTCCGTATGCATGGGGACCACTTGAAATATTATCTGTAAATTCGCGACTAGTTGTAAACGCAGGAAGACTATTAATCTTTGGAATATCCCCCTCATTTGTGAAAGTCCTTCCTCTATTAACATATGCAAAAGCACCTGCATCATATTCTGCTTCTACCAAATGATATGCAAAGCTTATTTCGTGCTTGTCTTGTTCTACTCCATAATTTAGCCTTATTATGCTCAAACTGGATATGTGAATATCCATCATGTTTAACAAAGCGCCAGATGCTGGAATTGATAATACGCTGTCTTTTGGATTAAACTCATCATCTTCTAGAGTTGCATCTGTGTTCTTAGTTAGGGCGTATGTAAGGGCATCATATGTTTCTGAATTCTTAAACGTTATGCTTGTGATGCTATATCCCTCGCTTATGTTATGAACAAACACTGCTTTTATTTGTGGATCATAAGTAATCTTGTTATCTGCAATACTAGCAGTCATTGGGTCTGTTTGAGGATTGGGTATATTATTGTTTATTTTTATAGCTACATTGAAAGACAGTGGTTGGAAAAACGGAACTAGTCTTATATCTCCCCTGTCATTTAAAAGTTCGGTTGTAATGAGATATTTTTCCCCACTTGTTGCATCATCGGTTGAATATTTATAAACATTAGCAACTGTTTTTTCATACGATAACATATGGTTTTCTACAGAATATATATTGCCATTAATTTCCAACCTAGATAAGTAATACCCATAAGCAGCTAGTAAATTCCAAGTGACCTTTTCATAGTGCGTTACTTTGGTAATAGATAAATCGGTAAATTCTCCGTTAGATGGATTTACGTAGATAACATTATACTGCTTAAGTTCATATTTCACTGAAATAAATACATTGCCTGTTACAGAACTAATTGTATATGTGCGCTTGCCAGAGCCATCATCTGAATCAAGCTGGCTTTGAGAGGACAGTATTTGAGTTTCATTGATGCCATTATCATCCATAGATACTGAAATAGATGCAATTTTAAAGCCTTCTGGGATGGTTAGGTGAAATACCAGTTTATCCCCAAACCTAAGTCCGATATATGCCCCTGTCTCTTGGTCATATGCTTTGATTTTTCCATCTGTATCTATCGTGCCATCATCTGAACGGAAGAACCGTGCTGTTTGTCTTGGAACACCCTCGTTTATAGCCGCCCAGCTAACTGCAGTTTTAACTATTTCTCCGTTGTTTAAAGAAAACTCCGTGCCATAATCGCTTTCTGGGTCAAATGTTACATTATACCTAATTCTTTCAGTAACTATTTGAATTTCCTTATCTTCAGTAATACTAGCTAACGCATAACTACCTGTTGAAATCAGCGCAAGTTTCATAGGCTCAAAATCAACACCATTTATCTTAACTGCGCTTATAAAGTAACCCCTTGCAATGGTTGCTACTATCGTACTTGTCTCTCCCCATAAAACTTCGGTAGGAGTAGCTACTGCACTTCCACCTTCATATGAAAGAACATTGACCTCGTAAACATTTATTGTAAACACCACATTAACATTTAAAGAATACCTAACAGTAGTTTCGGATACAGCTTGAGCATCTCCCGACATACCTGCATCAATGTTATTAACAATAAACGAGTTTATTCTATATCCTTGGTTAGATACACCATTTTGGCTATTATTTGGCGTAACTTCGATGCGTATAATTGTTCCATATGTGGCTACAAGCTTGTCTTCATACGCCCAAACTCTACCTTTAGCAGTATTTATTTCTTCTCTTATGAACTCCCCAGTTGCTGGTTCCGGATCTCCCTCACCAATTATCGGAACACCTTCGGCCCAGAGTAACGTTCCGACTTCGTCTTTAATTCTTACCCTTCCGCCTATTGTCTGTTCAGTGCGGATCTCGTAAGTGTTTAAGGTATATTCTGCTCTGATTTCGATATTTGATGTCACAATACCAATATATTTGTTTAGCCTAATGTAGTCCATCCTATCTTCGCCATTGAAATAAAATCCCGTACGCGAATAACCAACACTTGGATGTAAAGATATTTCAAAATTCGTACCGTATTCATAATACTCACCATCAACCTTAACTACCGATGCTTCTTTATTATATTGGTTGGTAAATTTGACACTCGGTGGATCGGAAGACCATGGATGTGGAGCGCTCAGTTGGTTAACTATGTGTTCTGGAGTTGGAAATGTGAATAACCTTCTTCTAAATTCAACATTTAATTCATCAATGTCTGTAACTAAATTGTATATAATATATGACCCACCATTTCTCGACAGTTCATTTTCACCAACAATTTTTTCTACCCCATTTGAATAGCGTATTGAGAAACGGTCTATATAATATCCCCTTGCTGTTCTTGGCTGTATGACTACTCTTACATTACTGCCATGAGCAAATCCTGTATACTCGTTATTTTCGTTGGGTATATAACCCACTACAGATACTCTTCCATAGTCTATGGGGCTAACATCAAAGTCTCTGTAGTTAACACTTGTATTGTATGCATTAACCTTCATAGAATAGGAGTTAATTGTGTACACCACTTCTATTCTTACATTGGAAGAGATTTCTTGTATTTCCATATATTCTTCGGTTAAATCATTTTGCCAAGTTGTTACCACTCCATTAACCTTGATTGAAGAAATATGATATCCCTCATTAGATCTCATTCTTATAAGTAATCTGTCACCTGTGCTTAAATACAAGTTATTTGCACTCAAAAATGGCGTGGTTGTCCCATCTTCTGAAATTCTCTTAAATAGAGTCTCTCCATTTAAGTCCTGAGTAGCAATAACTCTATATCTATTCGGAGCAAACACAAATTGGATGTCTACACTAGATGTCACTGTAAGCTTAAAAATACCATACTCTATCTCTTCGGTTTCACTATTAACTACTCTATCTTCTAAATCCCAAGCTGAATATTCCACTCCATTTAAAAGAACAGATGACACATAATAGAACTCATTAGCCTGGACTACAACTTCTAGTTGCGTTCCATAATCTAAGTCTCTACTACCTTGATTTTCACTTATGTCGCCACCTTCAGTCCTAGAAAATGATATACTATATTTTCTTGGCGCATATGTTGCTTTAAGTAGTAGGTTTGCAACGGCCTGCGCACTGGGTACGGTATACTCTACCACTTCCTGCCCTGATGGAACGGTCACTGAGTGTGTTATAGAAGTTTGTAAATTTGTAAGGCTCATAGATGTAACTACATAGCCACGTCTAGCAATTGCCTTTATTTTGAAACTTTCGCCCTCATCAAACAGGGGTAATTCGGATGTAATAATACCATTTGTATTCGTCTGGTCTATTTCTACGTAATATCTAGGCTTTACAAATTTTGCAGATACTACCTGAGGAGTGCTACCCATTGTGCCGTAATACTTACCATCTACGGTCGCTACTTTTTCTCCATTAATTAAGAGTGCCAGTAAAACATAGCCAGTATCCGCAGTAGCTATATATGTTAAATTAGTTCCCTCTAACACTTCAGTGGTGTCGCTTATTAAATTAGAGTTGTTGTCTCTAACTTCTAATGTGCCGTTTGTCGGAGTTTCAGTGAATACATCATATGTTGCAGGGTCATCAATAAATGTTATAAAAATGTCAATCGAAGTTTTTATGTTGCCTATATCCAAGTTATACTTGTCTACTTGCTCCGTATCTGCATATAGTATATATTGCCCATCTGGTGCATTAGGGTTGATTGCACTATCCTCTGGCACCACATATGTGTAGGTGTTTCTTATATCTTTATTGCGTATTATGATTTGTGATACATCTATCTTTAATCCAATATCTGGGCTTATCTTTAAGTTGATATTTCTTCCATAGCCTACTGTTGTATCATACACTGCACCCGTGTCCTCTCCGCTATATTCTACTGCGCTAAACCCCTTATTAGACACATAAATAGTTACATCTTTTAGGAGAGGTTTGGTCACTACTCTCACAGTATAATCTGCTTTAATGTTGTCAATTTGTACAGTATGAGTTGTCGCATTAAATGCCAATTTTTCTTGATATGTAGTTCCATCCGAAGAATGCTCAACAAGATCTAACTGCATGCCTGCGCCCGCAGTTATCACATATCTATTACTGCTACCCGACTTAATATTTGTAAATGTTTTACCTAGCGTAATCGGATAATCTACACCACTATTTCTAACATAAACACCTGAAGATGGGTCAAATGATACTGAGTAACGTCTAGTTGAGAAAACAAAATGTACGGTATGGTCACTGTCAACATTCGTAAATGTGTGGACAGTACTTACTATCAGCCCGGCAAGAGGTTTATTATCTCCATCGATTTTAAGAATGGAAATGTAGTTACCTTCTGTGGTTCTTGCTTCGACATCCACGTTATTACCAACAAGAACCTTTTTAGAAGTATCTGCTGTTCCTACACCTTCTGAACTTACTGTGATGTTAAAATACAACTTTGCAAACAACACTTCTACCAAAGCATCTCTATCGATATTAATAATAGAAAGTTGCAACTTCGTTACACGATCATCTTGTGGGTCATCTTCATTATATAAAACATTTAATACTTCCCTGTTTGTAATGCCATAGCCACTTGGTGGTTGATATGGATCTATCTCCCAGCCGTTGACCCTTATCTTCTTTATATAATATGTCGCATCTGCTTCTATGTTGATTCTAGGAGTGGTATTTTTTGCATAATCGGGTTGCGGGTCTAATAAACTCACTGTTCCACCCTCAAGCCCTACAGCTTCTGGAAGTGTTACTTTGTATCTAAATTCTTTATAACTTACAACTACAGAAATATCTTCATCTATTTCTGACAGGTTGAGTGTATGATAAGTAGCTAGATAAGGCACTGCACTACTGACGCCACCTGCTATAACGCTGACAATGTAATTACCATCTGTTGCTAAAATTTCAATATTTTTATTACTCCCACGTGTAGCGTTAATGCTCACAGTAGTAGCATCTGAAGTTGCAACACCTTGGGGTTGTGTTTCATCGTTATATGTAATAATTCCGTATAGCCCTGCATCTCCATTTGTAACAGTTATTACATGTTGAATTTTGTTAAACCTAACTGTTACTTGTCTTCCTACACTTGGATTAATTATTTCAAAATCATGTTGTGGAGCTTCAGGGTTGATCGGCTGACCGACATCTCCAACTATAACCTCACTTAACTTATATCCAGCGGCAGGTTTAATTCTAAACCTATAAGTCTTATTCACATCCATATAGAAAAGACCTCTTATCGGGACTTCTAAATCGCCCGCATATGGATTTTCCGGATCTGGAACCAAGTTTACTACAGAGCCTGCCCCTTCAAGTATAGATACTTTTAGTTGCACCTTATTAACTTCAAACACGGGAAGCACATATGTCACTTCTCTATCGATTTTATATGTCTTATCTACAGACACATCGGTAGGTAGCATATCTTCGCCTCTTATGTACCATCCCTTAAATGTATGATTGGTTAAGTAAACAGGTTCGGTCGGAAAAGCTCCTTCAACCGCACTAACTAAGCTGTCCTGATAATACGCTCTTAACACTCTACCTCCCTTAGCTGGGTCATACCCCTTGCTTTGGTTGGTAAATTCTGGGTTTTCATTTTCGCCAGTTAAGAAGATTACCTCATATCTCTTTTTCTCCCACTGGGCAACAAGTTCTGTAGGCTGAGTGAACGTTTGAGTATTTTGTATAATTATGGGCTTTCCATCCCCATCAGCTGGTCCATCTTTTATAGCCCAGCCTTTAAACTCATATCCCATCATACCCATAGCACTTAAATCTTCTACATCAAAGATGTTGCCTATTTTTTGGTCATGTCTTATCAAGAGAGATTCTTTTGCTTTGACACCCATGCTTGTAAAACTAATTTCGCTTTCAATATATGCAAAGTGTGCCTGGATATGAACATTATTGACAGGTTCATCCGGCGTAAATGTTATAGCAAACTCATCTGCCGTTCCTGTTCTATTTGTATTAAATAACACATTATGATCAGGTGCTAGTTTTACTAACATCTGCCCCCTGTCTATAGGCATGTCAACCCAGTTGCCATCTACATCTTTTATAGACCAACCAATAAAGAGTCTATCTGAATTCGGTTTAACTCTTATAGATGCTATTTGATCCTTTTCATAAAACGGACGTAATTCCTCACTAGTTCCAAGAGGCACACCTTCTGCGTCCAAAGTAAAATCTAAAATCGTATCTGCTGCGTACTTTTCGTACAAAGGATAAATATCGGTATGACCTGAAATCTTAGAAAAATCTCTATCAAATCCAATAAATTTATATCCGTAAAGACGCATGTTCTGTTCTTCAGCTCTAGGAACTTTAGGAGGAGCTTCGCCAAATTTAACTATTTGCTCCCTAGCAGTCGTCCCATCAGGATAGAAAAATATTACAACGTACTCTAGTTTCTTAAATCTTGCAATTACATCTCTAGAACTAGAAACCTGCCTATCCAGCCTACTTGCATTAGGATTCCCATCGCTCCAGCCATCGAACTCATATCCTGCATCGGCTATTGCCTGTACTCTAGTAGCATCGGTGCCAGCACGTACCATCTGTGACATATCGCCTGAAATACGCCCACCTGTTGCTGCCCTATAATTCAAATTTAAAAAAGTGGGCACAACATCGTATTGAACGACTTGTTTAAACCCACCATAGTCTAGTATTACATTATTCAATAAATTTTCTTCAGATGTATCTAGCCCAACCACTATTAGTTCTGAAAGTGGCACCTTCTTTGACGAGCCATCTTTGTACTTTACAGTAGCAAAAACTTTAGTCATGTCAGCATCTACACTAATGATACCTTCATTCTCTGGAACAATAGCTACGATTTCCGAAGGCTCAGTCTCAACAACTGGGGCTATTTTAGGAAGTAAAAGCGAAGCAACAACTATGACAATAACAGCAAACACAGCAACCGCTGCTACGCTAATCCCTATCTTTGCATTTTTGCTAAAACTTTTCTTTACTGCCACTTCTAACTTCCTTAAGTAATTTCAAAACCTTAAAATCCGCGAGTTTCTTAAGTCACCGATACAAGCCAAAGGCACACTCGCGCGTGCATTGTTTTTATTATATATTAATAAAGTGTCTAAATCAATTGCTTTATTTTGACTTTTTTGTGTAGTTTTGAACCCTTCACTTGCACTTCACAATATTACAACTGTCTCTTATACACATCT
>LSQX01247429.1_pt1 | contig 12822 bp, 17 predicted proteins | sample 654561 | NCBI WGS metagenome assembly LSQX01 (sample SAMN04489861, study PRJNA283612) | anaerobic digester metagenome | isolation source: 4 biogas reactors fed with cattle manure at either 37C or 55C with and... | place: Denmark: Kongens Lyngby | collected 2014 | reverse complement strand
CAACCAAAGAACACTAACGATCTTCCGGCAAAAAAGAAGATCAACTTGACCGCGTACCGATATTGCCCGATGCCCTCAGACGCATTAAAAGTTACCAAAAGAGGGACACCGCTCTATCGGTTATGTAAAGCCATCACGAATGGAGGTATGGGTGGACTGATCTCATAGTTCTTGCCAAACCTACAACAAGTTGACACGGTCCAATATAATTGCGACATAGAGCAAAATGACGATAGCTGGTATTATTACATGGAGTGAGGATGTTATGCTTAAGTGTTTGGGAAGAGGTGAAGGTATGAAGAAGCTTTGTATATTCTTGGCTACATTGATTATTATTAGTATGCTAGCAGGGTGTGGATCAAGCGTTGAAGACAAGGCCCGTATCGCAGAACTAGAAGCAGAACTTGAGCTTCAAAAGCAAACCACAACAACAACTACAATACCCACAACAACTGAGCCGAGCACTTCGACTACAGTAACAACTATCCCAGTCACAACAACCACATCCAGTCCTACTCCTGATTTGAAGAAGATTGAGATAGAGGGTATTTCATTAACATATGATAGCAAACTGTTTAGGCATAGCTTATTTGAAAGTGGCACACATTATCTATATGTTCGTGACGGCCAATCTATGGTAATGATCCAATTTCTTGATTTAGATGATGATGTCAGTGGTATAGAAAAAGCGGCTTCAATTGTTACATTCGATGCCGTAGCTGAGAGTTTTGAAGACAGCTTCAAGTTCGTGCTCTTTAATCCAGATAGCTTGCAACCTTTATTTATTGATGGCAGGATATCTTATTCAGCATTAATCCATCTCTATGATGGCAGCTTTCCTTACAGCGGTAATTATAGTTGCTTCGTGACTGCATTGTACGGAAGGACATCAATGCACATGCTGTCTTTTATGATTGCAAATGGTGAATGGGATGATTATTTCGATGCATACTTCGAAATGATCAGCGAGATCAAGGTAATTAGATAATGATTTCTGGTCACATCGCACTTTAAAGAGTCCCAACGTTATAAGCCCTGCATGATTGGGCATTAAAAGGGCTTTGGGGCCTATTGTTTTGCCTTTGAGTTGGCTACAAACTGGCCAACATGTCCTCTCGTTTGAAGATGAACACATCTCTCATTTCATGAAAGTAGATTATTTTCTGAGATTCCCTCACCCTGTGAGGACCCACAGGACCGTTCGTCACCGCTTCAATTGGGAACAAAAAATTTCCGATCTCAGTTGATAGGCTTGAGTACTTGCATAGGGTGCGCCCCCCCATTTGCAGGGAATGTCTGCCTATCAGTGTGTCCGGGGGGTAAGAATGCCCCGGATGTGGCAGAAAAATCACTTCTTGTGCTAGAAGCCGTCCACAGTCGGTTGGTTGATTGGAGGTCTGCAATACCCCGTTATCTTGGTAGGACAGGACATACTTCATGATATCGGTCGCTCCAAACAAAGTGGAACACCCCGTTAATGATGAGCCCCCACCACCTATGCTTGTTCTTGATTCGAATGGAATACAATGCATCCTCAAACCGTTTGAGTTCTATTAATCTCTTGCGCGCACCTTCACACATTCGAGCAGTAGGGATCGAGTGGTTTCGGGTGCCCTTTCTTTTACCCGATGTTGCCTGCAATATTTCACCCCAAGTTTGTCTCTCGTAATCAATAAGTTTGTTCAGAAATTCAGCGTCAATCGTTTCCGCATCAATAGCCCATCTAGCATGCGCGCTATCTATGTACTTGAAGCACCATTTCGGCGACATCTTCCAGAACGCGTCCGGATCTATTCCAGCCTCTGTTTTTGGGGTTCGGCTAGAATTAAAAGGTTTATGTGTTGGTTTATGGCGTTTATTCTTGCGCATTTGAACTAAAGACTGCCGTAGTAGTCCTGCATTGACTTCTTGCTGATGATCTTCCGAGAATGCTCGCCAGGTGGACGATCGCCACGGGTATCCTTCCACGGCCGCTCAAGGTGCGTTAGCTCACTTAGCCAGTGAGGATTTTTGTCGCCATAATAATCAAGAACCTCATCGATGTTCTGCATTTGCTCTTCGGTCAAAGCATCGCCCGATGTTTGGTCGTGGAGGAATCCTTCCTCAACTACGAACTGCCCTTTGTGCAGTTTGAAAAGATCGGCGTTTACGGGACCATTCGCCCATGCCTGGAAATCTTCATTGAACAAAGGTTCTTCGTCCCACACTAACGTCCATGCTTGGCTGTAATAGCAAAGTTTCTGAAGTTTCATTGTCGTTACGCGACCTTGCTTGTCCACAATGTACCGCGCCACATCAAAAATGCTGGCCATGTTGGTCACCTCCCCCCGGTCAACTAACTTCTCACATATAAATCTAGCATAGTGTGTCAATATCGAATTTAGTGCGTTAAATTGATTACTGAAAAAATGTTTGCATCGAAAGCTAACGTAATGAATAACCCCACATAATCTCCACACCGTACTCACCTCCTATAGAAAATCAATGCGGCTATCTGCATTAAAAGCCTGCTTTAGTCGGGTCTGATTCTTGTGCCTATAGTCATCTTCCTGGGACTCTCTTGCGGGCAGAGGGTCAAGTGAAGAGCCCTGAGGTAAATATGACTTTTGCAGCGGTATCCTAGAGGCGGCTATAGATGAAGAAAGTGGGGACTGTCCTCATTTTTAGCGGCCTCCGTTGCGTTCTCTAGCGCTTGTCGTGATGATTAACAAGTATCGGTACCATGAGCTAGGAGCACATTGCCTGAATCAAACCAACACTGCAAGGGCCTAAGTCCGGACGGAGTAAGTCCCTCGCGCACTCACCCAGCACCCCCCTCGCCGAAAGGATAAGGCGGGCAGGAAAGGGGGTCTTGCGCCGTAGCATGTCAGCACAAATGCCCACTTCTTTGTTTGTGTGCGGTGGACCGGGTAGGAGTGGAGTTATCAGTCACTCTTCGCCGGCCCCCCGCTATGTGATCCCCTGGAGATGGCTGTATGGCACTACACCCAAGCGCCCATTTCTGAGCGGGAGATCCCCCAGGGGTTGTCACCCGGTAACAGGTTATTCTTCGGTGCGGTTGATTATCCCGCGCTTCTCCCGGCTCTCGCGGATAACGCGGTCACGGTAAGCTTTGGTATTTCGCTCCCCGTGTTCTGCGTTCCTGCGCCGCCATTCCCTGCATTGCTTTTCGGCCTCTTGTCCGGCCAGATTCAGGCAAGCGCCGCAAATGAATGAAGCCCTGGCTGCCCTTGTTCTCTCTCTTAGAGTGATCCCTGAATTGTCTATCTCGCGGGCAAAGACTTCCCCGCAACGCCTACAAACGCCCTTTACAATCATCTGTTTTTGCCTCTCAATCACGTTGTTTCTGCCTTTTTCGCTGTTCAAGCTTTGGCTGGAAAAATCTTATAAATTCGGTCGCCAGGGAGGGAGAAGGGGTCCCTCGCCGGTTCCCAAACAACTCAGACCGACTTCGAAAAGAGGGGGGGATCGTCTCGCCGCGTCGGGTTTTAAATATCCGACTTCCCCCAGGATCCGCTTGAGTGGGTTTGTTTTCCCGCCTTTTTTAATCGATTTTTTTATTTGCTCTTTCAAAATCAACTATTTATCGGACCATTCTGAACGGGTTTTTCAAATCGGTTTTTAAATCGGGGTTTTAATATCGCCTTTAAAAACTGACCTTTTTCTGACCCTCTTTGGAAAACGCTTTTATTTTGGCTCTTTATTCCGGGCTTTATTTTTGTCTCATTTTCCAAGCGGGTCTTTGTCTGTTCTTAAAAACCGCCCCCCTTTTTCTGCTCTGTATCTGCCCTTATTATTTGCCCTTGTTCTGTGCTTGCCTTCGTGCCCTGGCTGGGATTTTCTCCCGGCTGCAACCCCCTTTGTTGAAGGGTTATTTCTTGCCCTCTGTCTCGCTTAGTCCTCGCTCAATCCGCTCCAGCACCTCCAGCAAACCGCCGCCGCTGTTGGTGGGCTCTGCAATACGTGACTGTTCTATTGACTGTGGCGTGAGCTGGAGCCTCCCGGCATACTGGAGAATGTCAGCCCTCAACCGTTCCAGCGCGTAGACTGTGCCGCTCTTCTTGGTGCCTCCTGCTGCCGTTGTGGTCTCGTATGCGCTGCCCTCCTGGTAGAACCGCTCCTGCGCTTCATCGTAATCAGCCAGGAGCCCGGCGTATATATCAATGAGCGGGTTAAACTCTGGGAGGTATGTGCCCAGGGATCTCATTGATGTTTCGGTCTGTTGCCGGTAGTGCTCGCGACTGTCCTCTAACCTGCCCATGTTCTCGCCTCCGCCCTATGCCTCTTCAGCAAACAGCTCCCGCGTGCTTGTAGGGAACACATCGTGGTAGTCATTGACCCCGCCTCTGACATTCATATAAACGCCGCCGGCCGCCCGGATATCTTCCTGGTATTCGTCAAACAGTTTCTTAACGCTGGCCTTGTACTTGTCGTTAGCCTTCTTGTAGTTCTCCAGGGCTTTACGGCAAGCTTCCCGTTCCTTGTCCAGGTCTTCATGCTTGAGCTCAATGCCTTCCTGGTCCTCGTCTATTGCCCACCTTTGCCGGTGAAGCGAGTATTCCCCCGTCATGTCTTCTAGTGCTATCTGCTTCTTCCTGGTGTCTGCTGCCAGGTCCTTGACGGCCATTTCCTTTACAACAAGGGCCTCCGCCCGCTCCGTTGTGAAGTCCTGTTCCTGCTCCTCTTGCAGCTGTGCAATCTCTTCCCTGTAAGCCTCCAGCCGCCTATTGTTCTCTTCAATGGCTTTCTGGAGCTTCGCCCATTCCCTTACCAGGCTTACGCCCTTATAATCTGCAAATCTTCCCATTTTGATTACCCCCGTGTAATTCTGTTTTCAATATTTTGATCTGATGCCCTGTTGCTTGGCTGTGGGCCGTCTGGAGCACGTCTAACGCCTATAGCCCTGCGACCTCCCTGTGCTTCGGCCTCGATGTATTGCACCCGATGCCCAGCTCTTAATCCTGAAAAGCCACCGAAACACTCTGCATAGTGAAAGAATGCGTGCGGCCCTGGTTTCTCTAGGTCTTGAATGAACCCAAAACCTCTATTGAGATTGATTGATACGACAATCCCCTCATGCAATGTGTTGGGATCTTCAACTGTTACCAAATACTTCTCCTTTACCACTTGTTTTTCCTTTTCCTTTCTGCATGGCCGGGAATCATGCTTCGTCCTCTCTGTCGATCTCATTTTTGCGCCGGCCGTAATTAATCCCTGCAGTAGTCTGCGGTCTCTCGGTTCTTCCGATTTCCCTCTAAAATCATGTCTACTTCTGATTGAAGGACCCTGTATGTGCCGCCAACCTTGAAAGCTTTGACCTTTCCGGTGTCTCGCCACTTGTAGACTGTTGAACGAGAGACTTTTAGCAATTCTGCAATTTCTTGCAGGGTGTAGACACATTCATTTCTCTTTCCGTATGCCCTCCTTTCTGGTTCCAGAGACTTTCTTTGACGTTCGCTCTGTTGACCTATTTCGTGAAGCTTACGTATTGCCAGTATTTGCTTTGTTTTGTCCGGGGAAGGCCAGCCTCGGCCGCCTCCCCCGTGAATCTCAAGAAAGATAGTCCATGTCAGGGCTTCAATCATTTCTTCAACCTTGCGGTCCAGCTCCTCATACGCCTGTTGGCTACACTCGTCATCAGCCGCCTGGATCATGACGGCCAGTTTGTCATTAAAGCGGTCAATGTATCCGCTGGCCGTGGCATGCGCCCGGATCTGGCTTTCTGTCTTGTTGTAGGCCCTGGCCATTGCTTTGTAAGCAAACTTGGGGTTAAAGGCTTTATCGCGAAAGTCCATATAAAAGACTTGGCTGAATATTCCTTTGTATTGAGAGAACGTCAACACTTCCCTGGCCCCTATCACTCGCTGCCTATCTTTGCCGAGATTATTCCGGCAATACTTCTTTCAGCAGATTCCCCAGATCATCATGGTGTCCTGCCAGATATTCCTTGATATCCAGCAGATAGGACTGCACGCAATCAATGACGGCCAACGCACCGTCCGGGTCTCCGTGCACATTGAGGTGTTGCAAGGCGACAACCGCGGTGTCAATCTTATCCAGCTCAATACAGGCGAAGGAGTGCCAAAGCAGGTTGATTCTTTCCGGGCTTACCGTCTTTTGTTTCTCTGTGATTGTTGCCTTTGTTTTTGTTTCCATGTTTGTCATTTTCATATTCCCTTTCAAATTCACTCTGACAGCATTTCCTCCTGGGCTGCCTCCAGGTCGTCAACATAATCTTCCATTGCCATCTTCAGGCCGTTAAACAGTGCCGGCGTGTTGTGCACTCGTGCTGCCGTCAGACCCAACGGTTCTAATACTTGGGCTAGATTGCTCCCCATGCTGTATTCGCTTTGGGTCAACTCATGAAGAAACATTTCATAGATAATGCCCCGTCCGGTCGGATCTCCCTTGATCGACTCGTGAAGCTCCGCTATGAACGCCCCCTCGCCCATCCCTTCCTCCAGGTGTCGCCGTTTCATTTCCTGGTAACTCCTGAGGGTCATTCCTTATCCCTCCAGTCGGGGGATAGTTCGTCACAGGTGGCAACGATACGGGCCAGGAGCTCTACCCAGTAGTCGCGGTTTTTTGCCCGTGGATTCTCTTGGTCAATGATCCGGGCGAGGTTCTCTTTGCCCCGGTGCTTTGTGGCCGGTGTCCGGTTCGCCTCGTTCTTATCGGTGCTACGCCTGCATTTGTGTGTCATTCGGTCACCCCCGAGCCAGCTCTTGCTCCAATCGGATCCGGCCCATATCTTTCTGTTCGGTGTAAACCTTCCTGTCGTTACGGTGGAGGGCATCAAACCACCCTTACCCCTATAGCTTTTACCTTGTTTCCTTTATCACTATTGGCGAGAAGGAAACTCACCCTCATCCCCGTTCTGAGCTGTCCGAACGGCTTGTCCAGGCAGTCGTATGCGTGGAAGAAGATCACTTCGCCGCAATCACTCTGCAGAAAGCCAAATGCCCTTGCGCGATCGATATAGGTGATGATCCCTCGCCGTTCATCGCTGTCTACCAGTCGCCCGATGTGCAGCGATTTGTGTTCTTCAAGTATTTCCAGCTCCAGCTCAGACTCAGCATTAGTGAAGGGGAGGCGGTCGATGTTTGTGCTGTTTTGATCTTTCACTTCCAGTTCCTTTCTTGTTGCCCTTAACTCCGACAACTTGTCATCATGTCAGACATGTCATTGTTGTCATTCCTCTTTCAACATGTCATGTTTTTCGTATCTCATAAATCGCTGTAATGCCTGGTATATCTATCTCATGACATGTATGACAACATGACATGTTAATTCGCTTATAGGTTGGTCATATCGCCACCTGTTCGGGCAGAGGCAACATGACATGTTGGTCGTCATCCGGAAGGAAATCATCCATTAATGTTGATAACTCCTTGTTTCGTGGTCTGGTAAATGTGTACAGCCGTTTGTTTTCAATTCGCGTATTTGTGAAGAGAATCTCGTCATAGAAGCTAAGACTGTGTTCGAGCTTCCGGATCTGAACGCCTATCTTCTGGGGAGTCCATTCGGCGTGAAGCCAATCGGGCATCAGCTTCCGCAGGTCTGTTGCTGACACCTCAACGCGATACCTGTGCCTCAGAGCCGCCTTGATTGCATTGGCGAGAGGGTGTGTCATGTATTCTTCTCGCCTTTTTTCTTTCAGCATATTGTCGACTGTGGACACAAACTCAAACCCCGCTGGTCGGCGATTCCATTTCAATATGAGTTCAACGCCTTCAGACTTTCGGCTTTCCTCCAACAGCTCAGTTTGGCTGTCTTTTGTTTTCGACATGACAATATTGAAATCGGAGGATCCCCGGTTAGCAGTGGATCCCATCATTCTGTTAAAGGGGCTACTATCCGAATTCTTGTTGAGGTGAGTGATAAGCACGATGCAGCACTCATTAGCCTCGGCGATTTCTCGAAGGGGAGCGATCTCCTCATAGGTCTGCTCATAGAGTGGATTCTGCGAGCTCTTCTTCGCTGAAACAAGGCCGTGTACATCGATGAATACAACCTTAGCACCATGTTTCTTAATGTCTGCTTCGAGGGTCTTATATCCCCCCTGGTCGAAACGGGGCAGGTCGTAGTAGATATAGAGTTGGTCGGAAATACCACCCATTGGATACATGCTCAATAAACGGTCCTGCATCAGATTAGGAGCCATTTCGAGTGAATAATAGATGACTGGAGATTGCCTGGTTGAGAAGCCGTCAAAGTCCAACGAGTCCAGGAAGACGCTGCCGGTAGCTACGTCATTCGCAAGCTGGAGGGCAATGAAGGACTTTCCGACCTTTGGTTCTCCTGCTAGCCATCCAACACCAACCGGAAGCATTTGATCTACATAGAAGACAATTTCAGGCAGCTCTACCTGAACAAGCCGATCGGCCACATCAAACCGTCTAGGCTTGGCAAGTTTGATACCGAACTTCTGGCTGAAAGTGTATTTCGACCTGACTACAACACTCTTGAGCTCCTGCTCGAAGTGCTGCACATTGTTTGCTTGCCACTCGGCATTATCTACAGCCAGGGCCTTCGCACATTCTCGGCCGGTGGCCTCGTCAATCTCGCCCTTTTGCACCGCTCCCACAATGACCATTAAGGCCGCTAGGTAGTGCTGACGATCTCGCAGGTTTTTTTCTTCTCGTTTGGCCCATTTGTTGACCGCCTCGATCGCCTGACGCATGGGTATCGTGGAAAGGTTAGGTGTATCAGGGATTGCGACCGAGGCGGTCTGAGGTGTTTCTGGAGCGACCTCAGCAATTTTATCTGGATCAAGGTACATTCCGTTGACTCTGGACTCGAAGAGAATCTCGACGTCCTTCAAGTGCGTGGGGAAGTACATCGCATGCGTATCTTCATAAGAACACGGATCATCATCAGGGATTTCAAAGAGCTGCTTTACTTTCTCCGCTTCCTGCTTGTATTCTGTTGGAGCTGAGGCTCTCGAAGAAGGGATGATGATTCTGAATTTCGGCTGAGTGTGGTTATAACTTGCGGTGCTGTGAACACAATAGTTGTACCCAGATTGATCAATCAGCCTCAGCGCATTATAGAAAGAATCCCAATCACATCGGTCGAGATCAAACACAAACCCTTCGCGACTCTTAATGTGGTTCTTCTGACGTAGGCCTGTTTCGTCCAGTGCTCCAAACAGGTATGCGGGGCCATTCTTTAGAGATTTCTGCTCTTTATCCGGTAGCTCAGCATATTGCACATGGTCGTATGGGATTTCCCTTATCATCGCCTTCAGCAAGGCGACAAAGGAGGGCCAGTCGATTTTCTCAGACTGCCAGATCTTTGTTTGAACGTTTTGCGCCCTGCTGATCTCCAGAGTTCTGTGTTCCATGTCCATTCCTCTCGTGGGGGATTCCAAATCTTTTCAATAAGTAAGTTTCTTCAATTTTTCCTCTAATGGTGTAGTAGCCCTGCCGCTTGAGCTCAGCATTAAGATCCCGAATGATCTTGTATGCGGTGCTCTGTGGTATTTTCAGCAAGGTCTGCACATCTTCAACTTCAATAAGTCCCATTTCTCTGCCTTCCCAAATCTAGTCCGTTTGAACGAGCTTCCCAGGATCAACGCCAAGCGCATTGGCTAGTTTTCTGGTCGTTTCAGGCGAACATGTCCCTTTTGCTAATGCAGAAGAGACTGTTGAGCCGCTCACGCCAGCTGCATCTGCCAAATCTTTTTGAGACATAAGGCGTAAGTCCATTTTTCGTCTTACCGTGGTTGCATCGATGTTCACTGCTCGTAGACTCCTTTCGTGTTCTGTAAATTTAGAATAACATCTGGATATTCGGAAATCAACCCAATAATTCGGAAAAATCAGCAATTAATATTACGATTCGGTTACAAGTCCAAATAATGAGATGAATGTGTTAAAATTCAGACATGGAGGAAGCAAATATGTCCGAGAATTCAGAAATTATCCATGAGCGGACGCTCTTTTATTCCCGATTACGTGAAATTCGTGAAGAAGTGGGAATGACACAGACAGAGTTCGCGAAGTCCTTAGGTGTGGCCTTGTCAACGTACAGCACATACGAGAATGGGCACCAGCTGCCGAAATCGGACCTTATCATTGAAGTCTGTAGAAGATATGCTGTTTCTGCTGATTGGCTTCTTGGGCTCGACTATGAGCCAAAGATTGAGACAGAGTCTGATGTGTTAAGAACTCTTCTTGCCATTAAGCACGCAGGAGCCTCGGTTTCCGATTCCTATTTATCATTTGAAGAGCCTGAACTTCTGGACAGACAAAGTGATTTAGGACTAAGAAAAGTACGTCGTGGAGTCCTCGTTGTTTATGAAAGTGGTTTTCTGAATAGTACTTTTGACACTCTTCAGATTCTTGAAAACAACGTAAAGGAGAGGTTGAGACTTCAGTCAGATGTAGAGAATTTTCTTGAAGGACAAATAGAGTTTTTGAAAGATAAGCCGCTATCAAAAGATACTGATCCCAGCATCGCAGGGGCTATAGCTAAAAAGTGGGAAGAATCTCTGTGGAATGACTAGCCATGCCTTCTTACCAGGACAAAACGACAAAGAAGTGGTTCTGCAAGTTTTACTATCAAGATGCAGACGGCAAGCGGAGGCAGAAGCTTAAGCGTGGCTTTAACCTCAAGCGTGAGGCCGATGCCTGGGAACGCCAATTCTTAACTGAGCTTAGGGCAGAGCATGAGGCCCTTACACTGAACTGGCCAGAGTTTGTTGATCTGTTTGATAAGGATACGGCCCCCACTCTTGCAGAGCATTCTCAACAAACAAGGGGATATATCCTCCGGAATCATGTTAGAGGAGCATTCCGGCAGCCGATAGGCGAGATCACTCCCAACACAATTCAAGCCTGGACAAACACGCTGACCGATAACATATCCCTGACCCATGCAAAGAACATTTACACTCAGATGAGAGCTGTGTTCAATCATGCTATGAGGCTGTACGGCTTGAATCCAAATCCCTGTCACCGGGTCCGGCCACCGACAAAGAGAGAGCCTCCGGAAGAGATGCAGTTCTGGACATACGATGAATTTTCCCAGGTAATCAGCAATATTGAGGATACCAAGTCCAGGACCGCCATTATCCTTCTTTACTGGTCAGGAATCCGCAAGGGAGAGCTCCTGGCGCTCCTGTGGTCGGACCTGCAGGGGGATACCCTTAGTATCAGCAAATCCATGCAGAGGCTTGGCGGTAGGAGCGTCATAACACCACCTAAAACGGCTGGGAGTGTGAGGGATATCATGATGCCGTCTCAGGCCCTTGAAGCCCTTCTGGCATGGCGTGAGGTCACTCCTCAGAATGCTGATCATGATCATATCTTTGACTGGGAGAAGCGTTTCATTGAGCAGGGGATAAAGGACGGCTGCGAAATGGCCGGGGTCAAGCGGATCCGCGTCCATGATCTCCGGCATAGCCATGCCAGCTATCTTATTAGCAGGGGAGCGAACATCAAACTAATCGCAAAGAGGCTGGGTCACACCAAGACCTCAGTTACCCTGGACACTTATTCGCATTTGTTCCCATCAGATGAGCATGAAATGATTAGCATAATGGAAGCAGAAGAGTAAAAATCAAGTTTGCATCCCATTTGCTTAGCCGGTATTACGGTACTGTAAATGAGATGGGATCCGTTTTAAATATTGTGCGCCAGGTGTCTTTTTCAGAAATTTCGAAAGATAGTTCGATATCGACAAATTTCTCAATATCGTTATCCTTTAGATCTGACTGCAATATGTTGATCGTATCAACCGCTTCACGTCCATCGTTTACTTCACAAAACATGAAGCCGTCTACCATATACCCATTAACAGAAATTGATTTTATTGAAACTTCGATGTCTGATCCACAATTGTTCTCAATATAGGTCGCTACTTTGGCGAAACCTGGAGATCCTTCTTCTACATAAGTTGCGACAATACGGATTCCTCTTTCATTCAGTAATTCAATGCCTGCAGGGGCGGTATTGCTTTTGGCAGTTCCGTATAAGGAGGTCTTAAGCTCGACCTCTTCCGAATCATATAGGTGTGTCCGGAGATCGTTTTCAAAAACACCAAAAATCATGAAAAAATACTCAATCTCATTGATGCCGGCATCTTCTAGAAAAGACGAAGAAATGTTAATGGTCTCATTGGCTTTATTCCCTGGAGTTATCGTAGACCTAAAGTAGGTTTGATCAAGCATAAAGTTGTTCACTGTCAGTTCTTTAAATGTTATAACAAGATTTTTCTCAGTATTGTTTTCAAAAAGAAGTTTTAAATCGATTCCGCCAAAAAGATCGCCCTTCTTCAACTCCTTGGCTACGATAACAAGCCCGTCTCGATCAAGTAAAATACTATTACCCTTAATAACGGCTCCATTGTCATCCGGTTTGGTAGTTGTAGCAATTGTCTTCTGGCGTTCTGTCGGCTGAGTCTTAGTTGGTGAAGTGGTCTTGATGTTAGACTGTTTGTCGTTCCCCAAGTCTTTTTTTGTCACTGGTAAGTAGGGAAAAAAACAAGCAGTTAGAAAGAAAACTAAAACGAGAGTAATCAAAGCGAGTAAGAGCAATCGTTTCATTTCAAAGACTCCCGGTCCATTTGTGCAGAACTGATCCTTACGTAAGAGCTATCCGTGACTCTCTGGTAGAACCTTCATCTACTCACTATTGTACATGAGGCCCTAGCTAATGTCATTTGAGTTTTCAGATGCTGGTGCGATGAAAAGCGATGAAATTCGCTAATACAATGGTGTTTAAAATATAATAGTATCAAAGCAGTATCGCCGAACAGTCAAAAGCCCTGCACTATCGAGGTTGCAGGGCTTGTTGGCGGAGAGAGCGGGATTCGAAC
>LSQX01326565.1_pt1 | contig 12823 bp, 16 predicted proteins | sample 654561 | NCBI WGS metagenome assembly LSQX01 (sample SAMN04489861, study PRJNA283612) | anaerobic digester metagenome | isolation source: 4 biogas reactors fed with cattle manure at either 37C or 55C with and... | place: Denmark: Kongens Lyngby | collected 2014 | reverse complement strand
AATCCAAAGTTGCTGCGCAACGATTTTGTCCATTAATTCAGGAGCACATTTTTGGTCTAAAACACCATCTGATTTGAGGATAAGCACTCCGACAAAATGGCGCTGATCCTCAAAAGATAAAGCTATGATTTTAGGGTCTTTAATAAAATCCGTATACAGACGGAACCATGGCATAGAAATAGATTGAGTGCTCATAATAAAACCTCAAAATTTGAAAAATAAATTGATTTGGGATGGTTTTTATTTGGTTTTTGCTGTTAAATTTTTTGCCATTAGACTGGCATTAAAATTTGTGGGTACCAGCATTCATCAATTAAACCGGCGTTAATAAGGCGCTTTTGGACTGCGCCGATGATTCTGGGGTGGATATTTAGTGATTTTGCAACGCATTCATCTATAAGGTCACTGGAAGTAGGAACGGGAAAAGCACCGGTCGCATGCAGAGCAAGAATGCCAATAAAATGGCGCTGATCTTCAAAGGCAACAGACCTAATTTTGGGATTGGTTAAAAAATCGACTGACAAAGGGAACCAGTTGGTAGATTGAGTATTCATGTTAAAACCTCTAAAAATTTAAAATAGAAGGAGTGTAAAAAGGTTGATTGGTTTATTGGGTGAGTTGTTTGACTTCAGACGCTAAATTAACTAACGAATTTCGGCGCCGTTGCAATCCAGGTAAATTGTGTTTCGTAAAAAACTCGCGGCGCACTTCTCGCCATTTTTCATACCGAGTGCCTTTCCGTATTTCCCAAGGGTACGCATTTTTGATATCAGCGCTAATTTCTTCGGGGCTCTTATTAAGTTGTTTACCCTCTTTGTAGACTCTGTCCATAATTTCATAAGCAATGGCGGCAAATGTTAATCCTTGATGGGCTTGGGTTGATTGGGTCATTTATTTTCCTAATTTCAATATTGTTGTGGTTGATACAAGATTTCGCGCAATCTGAATTTCTCAAAATAGAGAACGATATCAACCGTGTTTCGTAAAAAAGACTGGATGGTTTCTAAATCCAGTTGGCCGCCGGTAGGCGACTGCTTTACCAGCATAGCCAAACGATTAAACGTGTCTTTGGCAGAGTTGGCATGCGTAGTGGTAATAGAACCGGGGTGGCCGGTATTTAATGCCGTCAGGTATTCCCAGGCTTCGCCTGAGCGTAGCTCAGCCAGAAAAATTCGGTCAGGTGATAAGCGCATACATGCCGAAATGCAATCACTGGCCGTTACACGGCCACGGGTGCCACCGTACATCATGTGTACGATGTTTCGGTGGTTCGGTAAGATGAGTTCGTGTACGTCTTCGATGGTGATGATCCGTTCATCGACTGGTACCCGCTCTATCAGTGATCGGGCAAATGTGGTTTTACCTGAGCCGGTAGCACCGGCAATCACAATGTTTTTTTTGGCTTGAATTGCTGCATGTAAAAATTCGGGAATTTTCCCGGCGTTTTTGAGTGCCAGCAACTCATCATCAATTTGACTAAAGCCGTTTGGTGTCTGGTTGGCCAGATTGTCATGCACATAATCAAATGCCCCATCGGCTGCCAAATCTTCCAGATGCTTAACCAGCTGCGTATGTTTACGGATATTGATAGCGATGGTGCCATCCAGTGTGCCGGGAGACTGCACCAATTGACCACGCTCACCATCGGGTAAAAGGACAGATAATATTGGTGCAGGGCCCAGACCGTTGTAAACGGTCAGGGCATTACATAGGGCACGCTGGTGATCTAAGGTGAGTGTGGGGCAATCCTGTTGATGCCAGGCACCGTATTCACGGGTAAAGAGCTCACCGGGTCGTACAATCGCCAGTTCACTGACCTGATCTGATTGCAGGTAAGGTTCCAGCGGTCGCAAAAAGGTTCTGACCGCAATGGATTTGTCATAACGTGGGTTTGAGGTCATAAACTTTTGAGAAGTCCAGGTCACGGGCAACCATGATGCCTACACGTTCGCCCTGATTTTTATAGAGAGTGGGGGGAATGTCTAAAGAGTGCTCAAGAATCTTTGCAACGATTTCCTGACCGCCATCTGCCGTGTTATCAAAACGGATGTTGTTATCACCCTGGCTTGATTTATTCGATAGCCAGTTACCAAAATCGCCGACAAGACTTAATAAAATGGCATTGCCGAAGCGTTCCCAGAAGTGGTGGTCAATTTTTCCATCTACTCCCGCTTCACCTAATGGCCCGGTGCCGGGTGAGTCCAGATTTAAAATTACCCCATTCGGAGTTTCCAGCCGATACCATGCTACAAATGCCCGCGGCATACCTTGTTCAATGCCGCCAGTCTGATAGCCTACAAACTTGGTACCGGCATCAATCAATATGACTTTGCCGTTAGAACTCATGACGTTTTGAGTAGATATGCAAGTTAGTAAGCCAGGCTGGCCGGTAATCAGTTTGGTTTGCATCACACAATCAATCATGGTGCCTTGGGTAATTAGGAAATTACGATCACCCAGTTGACCGGCAACAGAGGGTGCCAGCTCCAGCGGTCTTAATTTGTCAGCTAATGGCCCAGCATCGCCATTTATCGTGTTTTGCGAATCTGTCTGTACTGTTTGTTGACTGGCACCGGTATCGGCACGCAGCGGGCTTCTTAGGCGGCGTGCGACTGTTTCATTAATCACCGGCATACCACCACCCGCGTTGCCACCGATGATAATGGGTATGACCGGATCAGCTTGCGCTGTTTTAGGCTCTTCGGTTTTAGGTGGTGTTGGCGGAGGGGCTGGATTGCTGACTTTAGGGGCCGTCAGCAGGTTATTGATACCGCTACGAAGCGGTATTGCTTCTTCTTCGGGAGCATCATCTTTAGGGCCCCAGGCAGTCCAGGCTACGACCGCAATCAAAACGACGGCAATGAGCATTGCCAGCTTCATAAAGCCTTTGGCGCCCGGCGACATGGGCCGTTTCACATTTTCAAAGTTTGACTGGCCCCGGTTAATCAGATGATCTAATTCAGCTCTGGGGTCTGGATTGTTTTCCATCATTTTTGGATTTCCTGTATATCAAAAGTAATGCTGTCGTTGCCTTTACTAATCAACCATTTGGCCGATGTAGATTGAATCACCAGCGTATTTTTTGGCCGTATTGATATTTTGGCGTTATAGGGGCGGCCAGCTTCATTCAGGGGTTGGACGCTGGGTAACTGCTTTTGCTTGAATTGCATCCATGTCTGGCCGTCTTTTACCCATACCTTGGCCGGAGCCAGTGCCGGTGTGGGTGTTTTATCTGATGCAGGCTGCGAAACCTCATAAACCGGGGTGATAGGGTTTAATTTGGGTGCTGGTGGGGGTAACTCCTGCTTTTCTGCACCGATTACCACACGTTCAACGTTGGGTGATGCTGTACCCGTATTGGGTTTGTAAGGCACATAGCCTTTGTTGCCGTTGTGAATCGCGACCACCTGTTCACCTAAGCGTAAGTGCCAGCGATCGGCGGTCCGGTGCAGCACAAGCGTAGTGGGATCGGCCATGTGGTGATTGGTAATCACCTCTTGACCGGTACTCGTTACCCTGTAAATTGCCGGTATTTCAGCCGTATCATTAAATTGCATCCATGTTTGCCGGCCATCATCCCAAATATGGACGGGAGCCAGTTCAATGTCGCCACTTTTGGTATAACTGGCCCAGTTCACAGGTTGGCCAACTTTGGCAAATGATTGTTTGACTGCCTGTTTTTTGTTTTCCTGATACCGTTCTTTGGCTTTGGTATCCGGGTACCTCATGACCAGTTTGTACAAAGCCTGTGAGTTGCGATCATTGCTGTACGTTACTTTAAATGTGTAGTTACGCTTGTTAGTAATCACAATCAGGTTACTGTCTGCATCATCGGCAATCGGTTTAAAAAACAGGTTGTTTTCAAAGTGGGTAAACTCGTAAGCTTCACTGTCACCGAAGACATGAAATTTATAAACTTCGTCGTCTTCCAGGACAATGACGGAAGCCACACCAATAACGGCATTCAGATTAATGACATCAGCAGGGTTGTAATTCGCATAACGTACCCGGTGATCTGCACGGGAATGTTTTGGGGCATTTAGTGCCAGGGCTGGCGTTGTTAACGCGCAGCACAAGGCCACCGTTATTGCCCGAATGGCAAAGCGGTTCATGGTTTTTTCCTATGAATGGGGTTATCTGGACAGATCGGCGGCCAGGTCGTAGCGGGTGATCTGGAACCCGAGCGGGTTACGTCTGGCAACTTCTTCGGTCAGGGGGACTTTGATGTATTGATACGCGACCGTTGCCAGTAAATGGCGTTCTGCCTGTACTTGGTTGGTGGATGTTTCTCGTTCTGTGGTTGAAAACCTGATCGTTGCCGTTTGATTTTCACCCAGTGTAATTGAATGCACCGTGACATCAATGTTACCCAGCGTACCCAGTCGGGTGGTTGGCGCATACTCTCCTTCAAACCGTTTTCCATACTGGTTTTGTATGGCTGGGTCTGATAATAGGGCGCAGGTATTGAATTGGTTTTGAATTGTGTACCAGTTGTAGCCTTCGCAATTGAGGACATAAGTATTTAGAAAATACTTATCAATCCTTTCATTGTAGCTTTCAAAGGGTTCCCCCAACTCACTAACATGCTCGATGTTGCCGGTGGCATTATCAACCCGGACTACATAGATTTCTGGTGGTTGCTTCAGAGGTGTTAGCCCGATGACTGCCCCAATAGCCGCCACTGTCAATACGCATGATGTCAAAGCTACTTGCCATGCCCGTTTACGGCTGGTGGCCAGTTCACCGACGTAATCACGTTCAAGTCCTCTGGTCTTTTCAAGCTCTGCGGCTACATTAATGGATTTTATTTTTTCTGTACTCATTTAAAACCTTTGTAAAAGTGGTTCAGAGGCATTGACTGGGTACCGAGGAGAGTCGGCCGGTTGATTTGCTGGTGGTGGGGTGAAAGCACAACCCGCCATTAATATTGATAGAGATAAAATGAGAGTTTTCATTGTGTTAATTCCTATTTTCTTCTATTACGCATTTGGTTGAAACGTAAAAATCGACTTATTCCATTGCCTGTCATACCAATACCAAACTGAGCACCAAAGCCACTAGATAGGCCTTGTGCCATGCCGGGAATCATTAGCATGACGAAGATAGAGGCAACACCAACAAAAAAGTAGCCGCCGATTAAGTTTAGTAAGTTGTTTTCGTCTCTGGATAAAAAGTCAATCATCATTTTGACGTAGGACAAATTGAGCTGGAGCAAAATTGAAAACATTAAACCAGCCAGAAGAGCCAGAAAAACAAAGTTAAGTGCTTGCGATACCCAACTATCGAAGAGCTTTTCTGTGCGTTCAAAGGCTAGGGCAGATATGAAGATGGGGCCGGCTGCGACAAGTAAGGCCATACCAACTTTGACAACTACCATAATGATAGAAACGACGGCAGAAACAAGTGCAGTCATTACCGAAATTGCCCCACCATAAATTGATATCATGACATTGCGGCCACTCGGTAAAAATGTTTCGAAACCGAGAATTTTTGTTGAAGCCGTGGTTGTTTCCTGTCTCAATGTGTCAATTTGGGCTGATACGGTATTGCCGCCAGCCACAATGCCTGCTACGTCATCGGGTAGTGATAGCATCACGTTAACAATTACGGTTTGATAATAGCCATTGGCTGTAATAACACCCGCTAAAATGGCTATTTTTATACATTTGTGAATAAATTCCGTAACCGACATGTTGCCCTGTCCTCTTTGGAGGGCATAGGCATAAACCAAAAACTGGATGGTTAACCCAATAATCATGGCAGGGGCAATGGCTTCTATTAGTTGCTGGATAGGTGTATTGACTGCATCTTTTAATACTGTATCCACCTGTTGCATCAACCACTCACCGATTCGATTGGAGTCGGTAGGCTGGTTGATTTTGGATGCATCAAATGCCATGTGATCCTCGCTTAATTAGCGGTTGGGCTATCTTCAGAAAACCAACCTGAATACACTTTTTCTGCTCTGGCTTCGAGCAGGGCCTGTTCCGCTTCCAATTGTTGGTTTGCTAGTGTGATGCGGGTTTGATCAGTTTGGACATTGGCTTGTTCAATCGCAATGCGGGCTTGCAACTCAGCAATTTCTTTAGGGTTGGTCGTGGTGTTGATTTTGGCTTGCAGCTCATCAATTATTTCGAGCCGCTTTGTCATTGCGTTGTAGGCTTGTTCTGACAGTGCTTTTTTAGTGGCCGCAATTTGAATTGATTTGGCTTTCATATCAATTTTGTCCTGGGCAAAATTAACAGGTGCGTTCACTGCTTGGGTAATCTGTTGTACTGAGCTGGAGAGTTCTGAACTTTGCGATTCAAGACGATCCAGCAATGCCGCAGCATCACTGGGCAGTGCACTACGTATCGCATTTTTTACACTGGGGTTACTCATGACATAACCAAAGCCGGACGATTGCGTTAAAGCATCAAGCTGTCGTTTGGTTTGTTCCAATTGTGTTTTTGCAGTTTGCAATTGATCCAGCAGGGCATTAAGCTGCTGGACAGAATTCACATCGAGAGTGGGTATGCCCGATTGTGCCCTTGCTAGCACAGGGCTGATGGCCATGGCGGCTAACAGGCTAGAAATAAATATTTTTTTCATATTGAATACCTATGCGTGGGCCTTCGCCGTTTTGCGAATGCCATTAAAAATTGAGGTTTTAAGTAAGGTATGCCAGGTGAACTGGCATCATTGAAAGGGGAGGACGTTCAATAAGCAAAAAAGAGTATTGAACGGATTGGCTGCTTAAACGAGACTATTTTTTTGTTGGGACCTTTCTTATCGGTTATGCCATTTATCGTCGATAGTTTTAAACTCTTCTTCGCTAATGCCTTGAAAAACAATAGTTCTATTAAGGTCAACGTTTTGAAGTTGATTTGTTTTGGCATCGTATTTCAGTTGTAGCGGGTTGGCTGTTTCGATCGTGATAATGCCCGGTGCTGTTTCTTTGGCAGGCATGTTATAACGGCCAAGACGAGCCATATAGTCATTGCCGTTCGGTTTGATATGAACTGGCATATTGTCATCAAGGTCTTTCCAATACCCCAAAAATGTTTCATTAGGGCCTTGTTTGCAACCGGCCAGCAGGGCAGCGCTGGCAACAGCGGCCATTAAAAAATAACGTCGTTTCATTTTTGAATTTCCTGTTAATAGAAAGGGGAAGCTGTCTATGGTAATGGACGAGCGTACCTTTTTTGCGGCAACGCCAAAGATACTTTATTTTAAAAATATTTCTTTGAGAAACAAATATCTAAGGGAGTGCTTTTTTTTGGAAACAAAGCTTTTTATTTAGTCGTTCGCCACTGGGCAGGGGGTGCAGATGAACTGCTCCCCCTGCTGTTAGCATAACAACTACGGTTGGTGTCAAGTGTTCGCTTCGCCCTCCAGTCGTGACCGTGTCCTCGCTTCGCTGCGGGCCGCACCACACGACTTACGGCACTTGACACTGTCCTCTTTCGGTATTGACTGAAAGAACTCCAATTGCTCCCGATACCGGGCATAATCGTCTTTTGCTTCCTGGCTGGCAGGGTCGTAGTAGTCGTAACGTTTGCACCATTCTTCATATGTTTTCATGGTTCACAGTTCCATTTCATGGCTGCTTTCTGATTTCAGCTCATTGTTTAGGGCTGGTTTGTCAAACTGGCCTAATAGCTGATTGGAATGAGTGAGCAGGGCAGCCATTTTTTCTTTTTCCTCAACGGTTGTGTATTGTTGAGTTGCCATTTTGTTAACTATTAGTGATTGATATGCCATCACTGCTTCTTTGTCATTGTGACGGGCATTGGGTAACGGCTCCATATTGTGTACGTAAGCCTCTAATTCCTTTATTAGCTCTTTACGGCTATATTTTCCCAACTCTTTTTCAGGTGGGAGCCTGTTTTCAACAATACGATCTACTTGTTCCCAGAGTTCAGAGAAATCAGTTTTTATTTTCATTTCAGTACCCTATATTTTTGTTAAAACTCGGTTAAAGGCCGCCAGCTCTTCGGTGGTGACGCCAAGTATTTGGCTAAGGATTTTTCATTCCCATTTCACTTGTTTCCAACCATGTGACTTTTCACCCGCTCAAAATAAACTGGCAACCAGTCTTCAGGGTCATCACCAACTTCAGCAATGGCTTTTTCTGCGACTTCTGCCATGTCCGCACTGCCAGAAAAAACCATCAGGGCATCTTCGCAGCCGGATAAGTCCAGTTGAGCCACTGTCACGTTGACACCTTGTTTAATCACAAATTTTCGGCTTGCTTCACCCAAATCTTTGATTAAATTGAATTCGGATTCAGTCAGACCGAAGTCATTCATGTAGGTTGATTTTTTGGCTTGTGGGTTTGGCAAAAAAATCAGAGTGGCGGACTGCTGGATTAAGGATGGCCCCACCGGGTTACTTGCAATCGCTTCCGGTTCTTGCGTGCTCAGTGCCATTACCCCGTTTTTCTTCCGAATAGTGCGTGCTGAATCCTGCATGTCTGCCTGAAAATGTTCGTCTTTTAATAGGTGCTGGCACTCATCAGTTACATTGATAATTCTTCGGCCATCATGCAGCGCATGGACACGATGCTGTAAATACATCGTCGCAGCGGCCCGAACATTGTCGTCTTCTAGAAATTCCGTCATGTCAAACCCAAAAATAGGGTTATGTCCTGCGGGTGTGTCCAGAGTCATTAAATCGCTGGGGTTGTCAAAAACCCACCCATATTCACCGCCTTGGCACCAGGGTAACAAACGTGCGTGAATAGAGGACTGGCCATTTTCTGTGTATGGGTTAGGTAGCAGTGTGGTTAATGTTGAGAGACTACGGTTTTTTATATCGATTAAGGTGGTCATTTGCTCAACTGCCTGTGATATTTCTTTGCTTTGTGCTGTGGATACCGTTTCTCCTCGCAACTCAGCCAAGAAGGTGATTAGTCGCCTCATAAAAGCTGTGTTTTGGGGGATGGGCTCCATTTGAAAGGGATTCCAGCCAGTGGGCGTACCTAAAGTGAGTTTGAAGTACTGGCCGCGCAAGGCCAGTACCAGTACCTGCATACCTTGATCTTTGTCGTAAATAACCGCCGTTGCACCAAATTTTTGAGCCTGGGCGAGTAAGACACCTTGCAGTACGGTCTTACCTGTACCGGACTTACCAATAATCATAGTGTTACCTAAACGGCGCTTCCCCGTTTCGTCCACTTCGTGGGTGGACTCATGATAATTAAAGAAATAGGGTGAGCCGGTGTTTGTTTTGAACAAGGTGACTGCTGGCCCCCACGGGTTGCCAGTTGCTTTTCCTGTCAATTGATTATGAAAGCTGGACATACACAAAAAATTGGGGCTGGTAATCGGTACTGGCCGTGGTCGCCAGCGCCAGTTACCGGGCAATTGTGCCCAGTACCCAGCTTCCAGTGCCTTTTCCAGTGGCTTAGCAATGAAACCTGTGCCGGCCAATAGTGCAATGGTGTTTGCCATATCGCGCCGGAGTTTTTCCGCTTCTTCACCAAAAATTAATAAAGTGCCGTGATGATCACCTAACCCCAGGTTGCCAGCTGTTAAATCCTCAATGACCAAATTCAATTGGCTTAATTGGTTTTTGGCATCATCGTTTGAATCTTCCAATAGTTTTTTATGCCGTTTAACCATGCTTTTCGCAGCGGAGCCTGTAAAGCTCCCCCAACTCTGGGACAAAATAAATTCATTCGGTGAGGATAACAATGTATCCAAATGGCCGGGTTCTGTGTCGTCGGCATATTGCCGAATTTCAACCATTCCAAACAATTTTGTGTTATCAATACTGCGTAATTCGCCCAGTTCGCCAAATCGTGAAAAAACAGGTCTGGCCGTAGGCAGGGCATCATATAGATAGCCCTGCGTGAGAGGGACAGACTGCTTTTCTCCAGACAGTAAGTAAGCTAAAAATTCGGCGGTTTCGCTGAAGGCGTAACCCTCTCTATCTACGATACCCAATACTTGCGCATCGTAATTATATAATCCAGCTTTAATGGCTCGAATGGCGGCATTTAAATCTTCTATTGATTCATCCTGCCAAGCTTTTAGCATTTTGGCATTGGCTTTTTCCAGGGAAGCTGTTTTGCCCAAGATCGGATCATGGACAGGGTGAATCAAAATGGTCAAATATAATTCATTGACCATTAGTGAGTTTTTATCAAAGGTAGCCCGGTAGTCATTATCGAATTTACGGGCAAAAGGCTGTGGAAAATTGCTTTCGGGGTATTCTTTTACGCGTCGCCGAATGATGTGAGAATAAAGCCCCAGCTTGCCAAAAGGCAGGCCGCGTAAAACGTTGTGCAAGGCTTTAATCCACTCAAATTTATCGGCTTTATCCGCTGCGTCGGGTGACCGTCCCCCCACTTTGACTACAGCCAGGTATTCTTTATTTTCACATGCGATGATGTGATCAGTTACGTGATGCGAGTACGGAACGTATCTTGATACCCAACGTTCCTTGAGTTTTAAGGCGCTCATTTTTTGATCCTGTTTATTTGCGCCAAGGTCGTTGGCGCGGATACGATAGCGGTGAGTAGCTGGAACCATTCCAGTGTTTTTTATTCCGGTTTCTAGCTCGGGTTGTTAGCTCCAGACCCCAAATATCAAAGGCTCGATCGTCAGTTTTAGTTATGATTGCCATTGCTGGCAACAAAACAAACAAGAGTAACCAGATCCATAATCCAAACAACATGGCTGAAAAACCAACCAACATAATGGTCCCAATAAACCAAACAGTTGGTATGCCCATGTACGTTGCTTTTCTACCGAGTCCTTTGAAAACCGGGTAATGATATGGATTTTTTTTTACTTCCTCTGCTGACATTGTTTATTTCCAGAGCAACACAACGATTTCAGCAATCGATCCAGCTAAAACAACACCGATCGACCAGCGCACTGCGTCGTCTTTGCGCATGATTTCAGCTGCATATAGAACAGCAATGATAATTCCCGCAATCACTGCGGCGATTGGCAAAATAATGTAAAGCTGGTCTCTGAACGTGCCTAACACTGTTTCGGCTTTTTTAAGGCCGCCGCCCGCTGCTTGAGCAAACGCAAGTGTTGGAACGAGTGAAGCCAGTGCCAGTGCATTTGCTTTGGCAAGTTTGCTTTGAAAAACACGTGAAAAAATTGATTTGATACTACGTTTCATTTTTGAAGTTCCTTTGTGAAAATTAATGATCCGCCAATCGAAAGCCGTCTGTTGTCCGGTTAATACTGAAACCATCGTTTGAGCTTTTTGATTTGGGGTCTTTAGTGGTTTTGGTGACTTGCACCGAATTTTTTGGGGTTTTGCCTGTACCTGCTTTGATGGCCGGTATTTTTATACCTGCCTGCGCCATCACTTTATTGACATAGCCGTTTTTAAAGCCCCGTTCAAAATTGCCGGTGTTGTAGCAAGAAAGGGCTGCTTGTAATGATTTTTGTCGATCTTGATGTTGCTTTAATGCTCGGCTATAACAGTCAGACAAGACCGTTTGAGCTGCTTTTAAATTGGTACAAGGGTCAAATACGGTTTCGGTGTTTAAACCCAGCCAGTGCCAGTTTCGGACGTTTATCTGGCCTAATCCTGCATCAAAATCAATGCCTTTCTTAATGAGTTCATTGGCAATCTCTGTGGCTTCGGTCAGGGTAGTGGGTTGTGTTGTTAGCCGCTTTCCCTTGTTAATACCTATTGCAAAGACATTGGCTGCTGATTCGTGTTTCACCAAAGCAGATATGGTGTTTATGTGTACGTTAGGTGCGCAGGTAGCAGCTAACAAAGTGAATTCTGCCAGCATTGTTATCGACTGTCGTATCTATTATTTTCAGAATAGTTCCCGTTTACTGGGTGCTTCCATGCGTATTCCCACTGTTTAGCCCATTGCCCGTTATGGTCCGCTTCCCATTTTGCTTGGGCTGCATCGTATTGGCTTGCTTTAACCCAGTAACCGCCTTTTAGTGGTGTCCCTACATACTTAATAGATAAGTCGTATGTCCAGGCATGGTTGATGTAAGCCACACAATATGCTGGTAATTTGTTTTCTGTGACGGTTTTGATTTTCGTTATGTTTGAATATTCATACTCGTTATCAGAAGCGAAACGTGCCCGTCGTTTTTGGTATTTGTAGCTGGTTCCAGCATACGTTCGATTTAGGTATTCAGGGTCACATTTCCCAGCACCACGAGATATAGCATTGATCCTTTCCGACATGCCTGGCGCAGAAGCGCTGGGACACATGCCTAAAAATGCCCGCCGGGCATCGATAGTCGCAGACCAGTCAAGGACTCCCCTTGAATATTTTTTGATGTCAAAATAGTGATTTAGCGATGGATTGCATTCACCAGGCTGCAAAGAGCTGGATAGGCATAAGATCGCTTCGCAAGCTAGGCCCTCTGTGCCTCCCAAGACACTTGCTGTTTGGGCGTTAGCTGATAACGACACGCAGCACAAAGCCAGCTTGCCTGCTATTGCGGGTAGCTTCATAAGTACTCCCAGTATGTTCGGATAAATGATTAAAAAGTTTTGAATCCCAGATCGTTCAACAATTTTTGAGCGCTGGAAAGTTGATCGCTGCTCACAGAGCAACGCAAAAGAAAAAGCGTTTCCAAAATGGCATTTTCAGCTTTTTGGGAACGCTGTAGAGAATCGGTAATTTCTCGAAGTTGATTTAATTCTGACTGTAAGGACTCGGCAGTAATCAATAATCGACGTATATATTCAGATAATTTCAGACCGGAAAGGGTTGCCGCTTCGTTCAGGTTTTGGTACTGACGAGGCGTAACCCGTATCCTGATTAACTCGGATAAAGGTTCATTCATATCATATATAGGCTGTGTGAATGGGGGTCGCGGGTTCGAGTCCCGCCGTCTCC
>LSQX01271607.1_pt1 | contig 12823 bp, 10 predicted proteins | sample 654561 | NCBI WGS metagenome assembly LSQX01 (sample SAMN04489861, study PRJNA283612) | anaerobic digester metagenome | isolation source: 4 biogas reactors fed with cattle manure at either 37C or 55C with and... | place: Denmark: Kongens Lyngby | collected 2014 | reverse complement strand
CGTTCTCTCACTTCGAGAACGCCGTCACCGTCGGCCAGTGTGTCGATGAATAGGCAAGGTAAGCAGTATAAGTAAGTAGCACAATATCTCGGCGACAAGAACGGCAAAGGCAACTCGGCAAGAAAAACACTCGTAACGAGCCGTCAGGCATATACGCCTGACGGCTCGTTATTTCAGGACAATAAAAAAATGGTCGGAGCGGCGAGACTTGAACTCGCGACCTCCTGAACCCCATTCAGGCGCGCTAGCCAAACTGCGCTACGCCCCGGCCAAACTCCGGCATATCTTTTATTGTGAACGTAGTTGTATTATATCAGACCCCGACAATGTCTGCAACCTATTCGACTCTTCACACAGGAATTCCGCAAGTGCCATATTCCCTGGATATGTGTCCCACCTGGCACCCCAATTGCGGCTGCCAAATTGGACGGAAGTCTTGCTCATCTATGAAAGAGCGTATAGGGCCCCCTTCCCCCTGCCCGGGTGATGCCTTACTGAGCATCCCAAAGCTCCCTTACGGGGGGCTTAGCCGAACATGGCTCGTCTGGAGCCATTCAGGCGGCTCTGACGGTTTCTATGCGGTCGAGTGGCCCACCCAGTGAGCCACTCAAGCGGATCTGATGGCTTCTATGCGGTTGATTGGCTCACCTGGAGGGCCAGTCCGAAGATGGTATGCCTCGGTAATTGATTCCTTGTCTGAATCACATGACTCATTGAAATACCACGACATCATTTTCGAATATCCAATATCCTCTTCCAATTGCTCCCTTTAAGTATTCGCGACGGTTCAGCACATATTACGCTCTATGGCTTGCGGAATTCCTGACTTTTCACACTTCTCGTTAGTTTTATACCTCAACTAGAAATAGGAATCCTGGAAATTCTCATGGCACAATGCTTTGAGAGCGCATTTTTTTTCTGTTGTTTTGTCATTATCACTGAGGGGTGCTGGAAATACGGCCAGTGTATGTATCACTTCAGGATCACATTAATGTCCACTTCCTAACTTGTTTCCTTGCTCTTACTATTTTGCGGATCATTCAAAAAAAACTCGGCGGACTTTACTCTGCAGAAAGAATTAAGGCATCAGCCATTAGAAACTCCAGTTTTCGCGTTTTATTGCCGCCGCCGGCTAAGCCCAGTGAATCGTCGCGTTTCATACAGACAACAGGGCCTCCTAAAACGCTGGAAAGATGCTTCAGCCTTTCGATAGGTGTTGCATATTCGGTGTAACGGCGACGCGAAATTTGCTTAAATTCATCTCTCTAAGACCCCTCTTTCATAATAATCACATTCATAATAATCACATTTATAAGAAAAGCCTCTGGCGGCGGTCTTTGCCACCAGTTTACCGAGAAATATATTGAAGTGTCCATAACGCCCAATACCTCTTCTCCGGACTTGCCTGCCTACCTGCCCGCCTGATGCATGCAGGCGAGCGGGCATCAATTCGCGCCGATAATCCACGCACAGTCAAATCATCGACATCGCCCCCGTCTAGTCCCAAATATCGCCCAGGTTATAGTCCGCGGGTATATTCCAACCCCGGATTTGTTCCGCAGGAGGTGAAGCAAAGGTAAGGACTTTGCTCGTAAACCAGTTCATCTTCTGCTTTAAACCCGCCAGGAATTCGGCATACTTGAAGGCAGCCAGCATCACATCTATCACCGGCACGCCAAATTGTCCCTGTAATTCCTCAAAAAACCCAAATTCCATGGTACAGCCAAGTAGTATAACTTCGGCTTTGTCTTCATTTATTGCCCTTTGTATCTCCTGGCGCATCCTTTTGGCAGTAAAAGCCGGGTCTTTACGGAAATCCAGCACCCCCAGCCCCAGGCTTCTGAAGGAGGCCAGTTTCTCTGAGGAGCCATATTTACGCACATTATCCCTCATCTGCGGTATCCATTTATCACAGCCCACTATTATTGAAAAGCTTCCGCCCAGGGTGGCCGCAATCAGCATTGAGGCTTCCCCCGGACCGGTTACAAACATGGTTTCTGAGATTTCCCGTGCCGGGTAAAGCCCCGGATCGTCAAAGCACCCGATGACCGCCGCATTATAGCCATCCTTTTCCGCTCTTTCTACCGTCTTCAGTATTTCGTGGTAAGCAATGCTCTGGTAATATAAATACTCCAGGTGTTTGGGCCCGCGTGGCATGCTGACAACGTCAACCTCTGTGTCCTTATCTTTATACTTCTCCAGATACCGTTTAATCTCAGCGTCCATGGTATCGTAGGCTGAGGGCTTGATATAGAGGATTCTCTTTTCCATAGCCAGACGTCCCTCCCGTCAAATCCTTAATAGCCAGGCACCCCAAGCTTCTTGCAGAATTCTCGGGCTTTTTCGTCCGTAAAGACACCGTTTTCTTCGAACCGTTTGCCATCATAGTATACTGTGGGGTTTAACACTATGCCGTCGGCATGGGCAGCTGCATTCCAAAAAGCGCCACCTAAGGACTTGCCCTGGGAGCCGATCCCGAACTCATAGCAACCGAATACGCGCTCATCTTCCACTATACGGCCAGTGGGTTTTCTGACTCCGGGATTGAAACCGGGAGACCAGTGAGCCAGCCGGTACATATTGGAGTCGTTCCAGGAGGCAAGCCAGTTTTTAAAAATCTGAGCCTGGGCCCCGCCTTCCACGCTCTTTATGACACCCTTTTCAACCCGCATTGTGACTTTATCGTGGAGTATGCCAATTTCCTTTGGTGGGAACAGGGCACCGTCGAACACCAGCGTACCCTCGATGGTTTCCTCAATAGGGCAAACAGTGACCTGGCCGCACAGCATTACCGGCCAGCCTTTCTTCGTAGCTTTTTGGCCTGAATGCTTGACAAAGCGGCTGCCCTTACGGGCTCTTAGGTCAGTGCCGGCAGGTGATTTTATGATAATTTCATCGGCCTTTTCTATCACGCTGACCATGTATTCGCCAAACTCTATGACGCCGTCCACGTCCACATTGGCCAGTGTGTTAACGAGCATTTCCACATCCATGCCACAAAGGCAGGTGTAACGGGTGCCGAAGGCCATCGCCTGTCGGAAGCAATGTGAGTGCATAAGGCTATTGTATGCAAACTCAATCCACACATCGGCTTTTGCCACCGCTGCCGCCACCGGGGGAGTGGGCTGGGTGAACGCTTCTTTTTGCATCATGTGACTAATAAGTACCGGAGAAGCGCCCAGGGTGTAGGCAGCATTCAAAGCAGCCCGGGCCACCCTCATATCGGTGGCGGTATCAACATTTATAACCACATTTTCACCGGGCTTTACCAGCATTATGTCGCACACCAGTTTCATCGCGCCCTTGGCCACTTCCATACTTTTATATTCATCTCTCATTTCGATCCCAATATTATATTCCACTGTTATCTAACCTTCCTTTCAAGTGGGTTCATATTCATACCCTAAAGGCGCATTTGCCCGGCGCTTTGGCCATCTCTTTTTCGTACAGCCTAATCGCAGTTCGTCTTCTCCAGTCTGTACAAATACATTACCGGTCAACCCTGCGGCACGGCCATTCTTTTCTTAAGCTTTTTGGCAAGCAGGGCAAGGTCTTGCGCTACGAATTTCCCACTTATACTAGTCGCCAAAAAGATGACAGCAGACAAAGTGCCCGGGAGACATCTCCTTCATCACCGGCCGTTCCTGCATGCAGACAGGCATTTTGTCACGGCAGCGCAGGTGGAATGCGCAACCGGGTGGCACATTCACAGGGCTGGGAATTTCACCGGTGGAAAGAATTTTGCTTGGTTTCATTCTCTCTTCTTCCTCTGTTACTACCGGTATAGAGGATAACAGCATTTGCGTATAGGGGTGAAGCGGTTTTTGGAAGAAGTCTGCGGCTGGCGCCTGCTCGCAAAGCCTGCCCAGGTAGAGTATGGCCACCCGATCGGCTACATTTCGCATAAGGCTAAGGTCATGGGTAATGAATAAATAGGCAAGTCCGAGTTCCTTCTGCAAATCAATGAGCTTACTAATGACTTTAGCCTGCACCGAAACGTCCAGCGCGGAGGTGGGTTCGTCAAGAATCACAAGGGACGGGTTTGTGGCCAATGCGCGGGCCACCGAAATTAGTTGCCGTTCTCCACCGCCTAAGGTGCGCGGGTATTTATCCGCAAACTCGGCGGGCAGCCCCACTTCCTCCAGAAGAGCCCTGGCTTTTTTCACCATATCAGCCTTGCTCATCTTGGTATGTATTTTGAGCGGCACCATTAGACCCTTGCCCACAGTACGCTTGGAATTCAGGGATGAGCCGGGGTCCTGGAACACAATCTGTATTTCACCTCGCTGCTTTAAGGTGCGGTTAAGGCCGGCCTTTGCGATATTTTCGCCCTTATAGATAATATCGCCATCGGTGGCTTCGTACATGCCAACCAGCACGTAAGCAATGGTGCTTTTGCCGGATCCGGATTCCCCGACGAGACCCAGAGTCTCGCCTTCGTGCAATTCCAAATCCACGCCGTCCACCGCTTTTACCACCTGGCCCCTTCTTAACAAGAAATGCTTCTTTAGATTTCTAATGTCCAATATTTTCTCCGCCATCATATCACCTCATCCGCGAAATAGCAGCTCACCCAATGCCCAGGGCTGACCTCAACATGCGGCGGCTTTTGACTGTGACAAATCCCCCTGGCATGCAGGCAACGCGGTGAAAATCTACATCCTTTGGGCGGTGCCATATAATTAGGTACACGCCCGGGAATGCCCTCCGCAATGCCTTCGCCGGTCAGTTTGGGCACACAGGACATCAGGGCTACCGTATAAGGGTGCCTGGGGTTTTGAAAAACATCACCGGTACCACCGCTTTCCACAACGGTGCCGGCATACATTATATTGACATAGCTGGTGGCTTCGCGGATAACGCCCAAAGAATGTGCAACCATGATTACCGATAGGTCATTATCCGAAACCAGCTTGTTAATGAGGCGCAGTATTTGGTCCTGAATGGTAACGTCCAAAGAGGTCCCCGGTTCGTCCGCCAGGAGAAGCTGGCGTCCCGCAGCGATGGTCATCGCAATACAGACCCGTTGTTTCATTCCGCCCGACAACTGGAAGGGATAGCTTTTCATGATGCGATCGGGATCGGGCAGCATAACATCGTTTAAGGCCTCCACCGCCATATCATACAATTCCTTGGTAGACGTATTCTTAGGTTTAGCGTATTTTAGAGCGGTGACAAACTGAGTTTCAATGCTGAATACGGGGTTCAACGCGCTGGAGGGGTCCTGGAAAATCATTCCCACACCAGTGCGCCGCATGACAGCCAGCTCGCTTTCTCTCATCCCGAATACATTCCGGCCTGCGAACAATACCTCACCGCCCTTTATTATGGCGTTCTTGGGCAGCACATTGAGTACTGCCTTTAAGGTAGTGGTTTTGCCGCAGCCGCTTTCACCAACCAGGCCAACTCGTTCCCCCTTTTTTACCTTAAGGCTTATCCCATCCAGGACATGACTTACACTGCCATAAACATCGAAAGAAACGGAAAGGTCTTTAACCTCCAATATTGTATTCCTTCGTGCATTATCGTTATTTCCCATTAACTCTCCTCCGTTCCCAGCATGTTGCTAATGCCGTCACCTAATAGATTAAACCCCAGCACTATCAGGATGATCGCAATGGCCGGGAAAATGGTGAGCCACCACTGACCCGGCATGTATTTGACACCTGATGAAATCATGCTGCCCAGTGCCGGTTTGGGTGCCTGTTCGCCCAGGCCGGCATAGCTTAAGGTGGCGCCCATGATGATCACATAGCCCATATCCAAAGTCATTTTTGTGAGCACGGCGGAAAGGCAGTTGGGCAATATCTCTTTGAGTATTATATGAGGCAATTTTGCTCCAGCAAGTTCTGCATAGATAATATAGTTTTCCGACCTTAGCGATGACGTCACCCCGTAGGACAGACGCGCATACCAGGGCCACCACATGACGGTAATGGCCAGCATTGAATTGGTAAGGTTTGATTCCAGCACAGAAGCAATAGCCAAGGCCAGAACCAGCGGCGGGATCGCCAGGAATATGTCGGTTACACGCATTAAAACGGTATCTATGATCTTGCCCTTGTTATAACCCGCAATTACACCCACGATAAAACCAACCGGTGCGGAAATACAAAGTACTATAACGCCCATCAGCAAGGTATTGCGGAAAGACCCTATTATCCGGCTGAAAATATCACGACCGATTAGATCTGTTCCGCACAAGTATTTACCGCTGGGGGCAAGTCCGGCATTGGCAAAGTCTACGTAAGACCCAATATGTTCCGGATAGGGAACCACGTATTTGCCAAATAGGGCCAAAAAAAAGAAGGCGCTGACTATGACTAGCCCAATAACGGATATTTTGCTTTCGGAGAATTTCAGCCAGTTTCTTTTTGATGCCTCCACTTTACTGTACCCCCTCTATTTACTTCTGGACTGCTGCATCCTTGGGTCCAGCATTATAACCACGACATCCACCAAAAGGTTTGTCAGAATGAATATTACGCCCAGCATCAGCACGACGCCACAAACCGCGTTGATATCCTTGCCAAGGATTGCGTTCATAGCATATCGGGAAATGCCCGGCCAGTTGAAAATGGTTTCAACCAAGAAGGCGTTGCCAAAAATAGCTGCAATATCCAAACCCATAATAGAAATGGTGGGGATAATCGACGGTTTCAATAAAAACCGGCGGTTAATAATATTCCTTGGAACACCCTGTGAAGTTATCATGGTAATATAATCTTTTCCGGCGTTTTCCAGCATATAGGAGCGGGTTAAGCGCGCCTCCTGCATGGTATGGCCAAGGGCAAGGGCGAGAGCCGGCAGTATCAGATGTAAAAACGCGTCCCAGGCTGCGGCGGGCTGACCATCTAGCAATGCATCCAATACCATAAGGCCGGTGACCGACGGAACAGAAAAACTCATACTTATACGGCCGCCGATTGAAGGCAGTACCGGGAACCAGTAACCGAAGATGAGCAAAAAAAGCACCGCCCATACAAAGGCCGGTGTGGCGATTATGATATAGCTACTAAAGCGGATTATATAATCGGGCCAGCGATTATTATACATGGCCCCCAGAACACCCAGAAGCAGCGCGAAACAAATGGGCGGAATGCCTGCCCATATTACCAGTTCCAGCGTAGCAGGCAGAAATTCGGCGAAGTCTTTCGTCACGCCGCGATGGGTCACTGTGGATACTCCCAAATCTCCTTTGACCACACCGGCAATCCAGTAATAGTATTGCATTGGTAATGGGTCGTTATAGTGCATCCTTTCCCGGTACCTTTCCACAACCTCTTCCGGCGCAGTAGGGCCCAAAGCCAAACGGGCAGGGTCGCCCGGGATAATACGCATGAGTGAAAATATGATAACAGACAAACCAAACAATACGATCAAGGCCCACCCCAACCGTTTGAAAATCGTCGTGTGTATCTTGGACACTTTCTCTGCCCCCTTGCATACGAACTAGAGGCTCTTATAAGAAGTCACTATACATCCTCATCCATGGAAAGCCTCGCCCCTTCCACCTTGGTGTACCCACGATAGCCTCTGTTGTCAATGCAGGAAACCCGTCACGCGTGGGTATTACTCCTATCACTGTCTGTAACCTGTCGGGGCCTTTGTCTTTCCAAAGCCATATCTTACAAGACTTTCATAGGCCTTGCCGTGGAAGTGGGTAGTCGTCGTATCCCACAGCACAAGGTCTATATCCAGGTTGAAAAGACTGCCTGACTTCATCCAAGGAAAGGCCTAAAATAAAATGGGCGGTGCCCCGCGAGCGAAACGCCAAAACAGGCGTTTCGCTCAAATGTTGGCATAGGCACCGGCATTCCAAGAGATTTATTTCCTGCGCTCAGGATAAACCTTGATATCCCTTAGATAGAAGGAAAAGCCCTGGAGACCGATTTGCGGCTTCAAGTCCACGTAGGAGGACTGGTAAACAAGGCGTTCCGGAGTTTCGGCAATCGGTATAAATGTGAACCTTTCACCGCAGTAATCCTGAATCTTCCCATAAGCTTTTGCTCTTTCATCTATATCCACCATGGTCAGCGAGTTGTCTATCAGCTTGTCTAATTCCGCGTCGTTAACCCAGTTCATATTCTCCCAGGTGCCGACCTTTTTGGTCCGCAGCAAAGAGACAAACTGCGAACCGGAGTCCGAAGTGACCGGGGTAATGGAGGTAAGGGTCGTCATCGGCGACATTTTGACATCGGCCGAATTCGCGACAATTGTCGCCCAGGGCTGTTCCACGATATTGACATTTAAACCAATCTGCGACGCAGCCGCCTGTATCATCAGCGCAACCTTTTCCCTGTCGGCGGATTCGGAATTCCAAACCAGTTCTATTTTCGTGTCTTTGATTTTGTTCGCATATTTCGATTTTGCCAGTGCTGCTTTGGCTTTCTCAAGGTTGAATTCGAAATCGAATATCCGTTTAAAGCCCAGTAGGTTTGAGGGTATAACGCTGTATTTTTGCCGTGAATCCGGCAGGATCTTTTCACATACCGTCGCATAGTCGACCATGTAACCGAAAGCTTCGCGTACATATTTATCGTCCATAGGAGGCTTTTGGTTGTTCATCCAAAGGTTTATCCCGCCACCCGTGTAGTTGTAAGCCAGCTTTAAAGTGTTGTCGGAGGCCAGCATCGAAGTGATGTTTTCCGTAGTCTGCCACATATCGGCGGATTCAAGCTCCTGACGGGACATCATAGTTTTCACGGTAACCCCGTCGTTAGAGGAATAAACGATGAACTTGTCCGGAGTATTCGTTTCGAAACCGTCCCAATAATCCTTAAATTTAGTACCGCCAACTGAGATATTGGTGCTTACGCTGTCTACAACATAAGGACCGGAACCTGCGTCATTCTCCAGCAAATAACCTTTACCGTAATCACCTTTGTCACCATAGTCACCGCTTGAGGCATATTTTGTCTCCAGCAGTTTTTGGTCTACAATGTAGAATCGGACCAGGCTGTTCAAAAGCGGGCCGTAGGCTTTTTTGCAGATAAACCGCACATTGAAGTCGTCGACAACTTCCACCGAATCAATATATTCATAGAATAGGAATGCAAAGCCTTCGCCTATTTCCAGCAGCCGGTTCATTGAATAGGCCACATCGTGGGCAGTAAGCCGGTTGCCGCTGTGGAATTTAATGTCTTTGCGGATCTTGAAGTCCCAGGTGAGGCCATCGGGGGAAATATCCCAGCTTTCGGCAACCCAAGGCTTAACACCGCCATCCGGCGTGGGAAATACCAAGCTGTCGAATGCATTGATCAGCACTACGCAGGAGGCATAGTCAGACCCTACCGCCGGGTCCCATTTGGGCATAATAGGCCCGGTTACGCGGAAAATGCTCCGCCTGGCATCTCCGGCATCAGACCCGGAGACTGTCGGAGTATCACCTCCTCCGCTTCCCTCGACGTAAGCAGCAAGGGGAAATGATAAGCACACAACAAGCAGCAGTACCAAAAGTCTTTTCATCACTCTCCATCTCCTTTGTTTCAGATTTAGTGGGAGACATGGCGTTCCAACTTGGCTTATTATCCCGCAGCCATGGGGGATAATGACTTGATACCACAAGCATATTGTCTTGCTATAAGTTGTCATTTGGTCCGCAGCACTCGATAGCTTTCAAACCGAGAAGTACGGTCATTTCATTAAGGAATAAAGCGCCTGAGTATAGATTTTGGCACAGAGTATCAAATCGTCTACATTGATGTATTCGTCGCGCTCATGCGCCAGTTCTTTTTGACCCGGAAACACAGGACCATAGGCCACAAAGTTTTTCATAGCCCGGCAGTAGGTACCTCCGCCAATAGTGATAGGCTCTTCCTGCCTGCCGGAGGTCTCCTGGTAAGCCTTCAGTAGGCACTTAACCATTTCCGAATCCTTTGGAACATAAAGCCCCGGTTTATCCTGCAAGAGGGATAGCTTTAAGGGACGGGCTTCACAGACAGCAGCTATTTTCTGCCATAGTTCCTCCCGCCCGTCCAGATTGGGGTATCGCAGGTCAAAAGAAGCACTGCCACCCCTTTTATCCGCCTGCAGGACGCCTAGGGATAGTGTCAGGACGCCAAACTCTTCATTCCTGCAGGCTATCCCTAAGCTTTTGCCTTCATAGCCGTCGGCAAAAAGGTCGGCAAGAGAGCGGATATATGCTTCGGCAGCGGTTGGGAAAAGGGGTAGCCGACGGAGGAAATTAAGCAGCAGGGTATTGGCGTTTACCCCCTGCCAGGGCATGGACGAATGCGCGCTTACGCCCTTGACTATTATTGTCAAATGGTCGCCATCCTGTTTAAGAGTCAGGCAGTTTTCCGGGTTATAGTCGGCAAGTATTTTCTCCGCCAGCGTGGACAATTGTGGCTTGCCAAGGAGCACGGCGACAGCCGATTCGGGTACCACATTCATGCGGGCGCCGCCTCTAATCTCTATAATGCTAAAGCGGTCCTTGCATTGGGTTTCCTCCCAAGCACCATCGCACTGGAAACGATAAATCCCTTTTTCCCCAAATATTACCGGGAATTCACCGTCCGGGGAAAAGCCGCCCCAAGGCTGTTCCTCTTTTGCTAAATAATACTTTATGCAACGCATACCACTTTCCTCGTCACAACCTATCAGTAAACGTGCATGATTCAGGCAGGGCAGGCCGCTTTCATTTATTGCCTTCATGGCATACAGGGAAGCTATCAGAGGCCCTTTGTCGTCCACCGAACCGCGGCCATACAGCCTACCGTCGACGATTCTTCCTTCGAAGGGCGGATAGGTCCAGCCGTCACCGGCAGGCACCACATCAATATGCGCAATGATGCCGATTTTTTTACCGCCGGAGCCGTAATCTATTTCGCCCATGTAACCGTCTACATTTCGCGTTCTGAAGCCCATTCCGGCCCCCATTTTCAGCGCACAGTCCAAAGCGGCGGCAATTCTCGGCCCAAAGGGCTGCCCTGGCCGGTCACTTTCTTCATAAATGCTGTCAAAAGCCACCAACTTCTGTGTGTCGCAGACAATGTCATCTTTAAAGCTATCTATAATTTCGTTCAATCGCTCTATCATGTTACACCCTTCTTTGTGGAAAAGAATCGGGGGTACATACTAGATTATTCTAATAGCCTCCTATCCCAAGCTGCCGGCATATCTCCCGGGCTTTGGCATCCACGTAAACGCCGTCTTCTTCCAGCAGCTCCCCATCCAGCATAATGGTGGGATAAAGCACAATGCCATCGGTATGCGAGGCAGCGTTCCAATGGGCACCGCCAACTTTGACACCCTGGGAACCGATACCGAATTCCATACAGCCGAAAACGCGCTCGTCTTCCACAATACGGCCGGTGATCTTAGTTACGCCGGGATTAAAGCCCTGCGAAAAATGGGCAAGCCGGTACATGTTCGGGTCTCTGAAACTGTCAATCCAGTCCGTGAAGATTTTTGCCTCCCGGCCGTCGCCGCTGATATTCACCAGGCGGCCTTCATTAAATTCCAACACCACAGGACTTCTCAAAACGCCGATACTCTCGGGCGGGAAGAGAGCCCCGTCAAATACCAGAGTGCCCTCTATGGTCTCTTCCACGGGGCACCAGCTTGTCTGGCCGGGCATCATTACCGGGTAACCCATCATTTTTGCTTTTATTCCTGAATGCCTGACTCTCCGACCGCCCATCTTGCCCCGCAGGTTTGTTCCCTGCTTGGAGGTGACCACAATTTCTCTGGCGCCCTCAATCCTGACCTTGAAATACTCGCCCAGTTCAATGACCTTGTCTATATCTATTTTGGTAATGCAGTTCACAAGCATTTCCACGTCAAGACCGGTGGCACAGATGTAGCGGGCACCGTTTACATCCACAGCCTGGCGGTAGGCTTCTCCGTACATAATAGGCGCATAAGCAAGCTCAATCCACACATCTGCGCTACAAACGGCGGAAGCCAACGGGGCCGGCGGCTTACTCTGTGCGTAAAAGCCGGTGCCGGTAGGGGTATATATGACCGAGGGTACGCCGTCAATGGCATATACAGCCTCTGCCAGTGCTTTTACCACACGCTCATCCACACAGGTATCATAACTTACTACAACATTTTCGCCGGGCTTTACCAGCATAAAATCGCGTACAAACTTCAAGGCGCCCTTTGCGACTTCTAGGCGTTTGTATTCATCTCGCATTTCAATTCCGATGGTTATTTCCATGTTGTTTGCCTCCTTTCTTACCTTAAATTTACTTTAATAATACCACTATTTCACAGATTTGTCTATATTGCGAATTGTCTCACAAAAAAGTACTCGAAGTACATTCGTTGCCTCATATCAAAAATGTATCTGAAGGAAGTGAGTAGAAAGTGCCAAAAACTCTAGCATATCTGTTGCGAAAGGGTGGACAAAATATGCCGCTCACTCTCCGCGAAAAACAATCGTACCATGGTGAACTCTGTCTTGACGACGATACGAGATAAAACCTGTTATCCATGAGCGCAGCCACCATCGATAGAAGATTAGCCGAGGATCGCCGGCGCTTGGATAGCAAGGGACGATCCGGCGCTAAGCCCGGCTCCTTATTAAAACGCAATATCCCTATAAAGACCTTCTCTGATTGGTCCGATACTGTGCCTGGATTCGTTGAAATAGATCTTATCGGCCACGATGGAGGAAACGTTCGCGGCGAGTACGCACAGACTCTCGATGTAGTAGACGTAGCAACAAGATGGACAGAAACCCGAGCCGTGAAAAATAATGAACGTAAGGGAAGTAAGGTCACCAAACGCTATGATAAATCCAAGACCCCTTACCAGCAAGTCAGTCGCTCAGCACAGGTCCCACAAGACATTAAAGACCGCCTCACAACAGAAT
>LSQX01208387.1_pt1 | contig 12823 bp, 15 predicted proteins | sample 654561 | NCBI WGS metagenome assembly LSQX01 (sample SAMN04489861, study PRJNA283612) | anaerobic digester metagenome | isolation source: 4 biogas reactors fed with cattle manure at either 37C or 55C with and... | place: Denmark: Kongens Lyngby | collected 2014 | reverse complement strand
TATCTTGATATTGTTGCCTTTAAATTAAAAGAACCTATGCGCGACGAAGACGGCGCAGTACAGCAAACCCACCTGGTTAAACAATCATTGTCGAAAGAAATTCGTGCCGCTATGTCAGATGATGACAAAAGAAACCAGCCAATTATTGGTAACTTGAATATTTTCGAGGGCGGTTCATATCAAGAAAAAGAGGCTACACCAGATGAATCAATATCAGTGCCTGCTGATGGTAGTGATTTACCATTTTAGCGTATAACTATGGAAAAGCATACAAGAGCGCCGCCCATTGGGTACTGATAAATATTTGTTCTAAAATTGTTAATAAATAATGACGCAGTGGAAAGACACTGGGAAGTGTGGTGGTGGAATTGGTAGACGCTAAAGATGATGCAGGTTCGAATCCTGCCCACACTACAAGAATTAAAAGTATGATAAGGCTATATACATTTCAAGAAGAACTAATCATAGAAATAAAACTTGCTATGATTAGCGGACATAAAAATATATTAGTACAATCTCCGACTGGTAGCGGTAAAACTGTAGTATTCTCTTCTATAGTTTATGGTGCAGAAGCTAAAGGCAGAAAATGTCTTATTCTAACAGATAGAATAGAGTTATTAACTGGAAGTGAAGGAACACTTGCTAAATTCGGAATTAAAACTACTAATATATTACAAGGCTCAAAATACCCACCAAAAGCATACAATCACTGTATAGCAATGAGCCAAACATTAAGAAGAAGATTGAACAAACAGGAATGGCTTGATTTTATTTCTACTTTTGATATAGTAATAATAGATGAAGCGCATATACAAGAGTTTAATATCTATTTTGAAAAAGACGCCTTCAAATCAGTACCGTTCATTCTCGGATTTACTGCTACACCAAAAAGATTAAAAAAACAAAGACAATTAAAAGAAGATTATACTAAACTAATAATAGGTCCTCAAGTACAAGAATTAATAGAGGAAGGATTTTTAGTTGAAGATAAATATTATGCTCCAAGACATTTTGATACATCAAAATTAAAAATAAATAGTTTTGGTGACTTTAAAGAATCAGATATGTTTAAGAAAATAGAACATAGTATAAGTTATCAAAGTGTAATAGACAATTGGAAGAAAATAGCAAATAATTCAAAGACACTTGTATTTTGTGTAAATATAGAACACACAATGAAAATGTGCGCAGAGTTTAACAAAAATAATATTAAAGCAAAATTCATTACATCATCAATTTCAAAGCCCAAATTTGACATCAATTTCAATGATGAGCAATTCATAAGGTATCAACAAAAAAAGTTGTTATATGAGACGTATTGCGACCACATGAGCAAATATTCAGGGAACCGCCATGAAGTAATTTCAGAGTGGAAAAATGGCAAATTTAATGTACTTGTTAATACTGGAATTTATACTAAAGGTTATGATTATAAACCATTAGAAACAGTTATTGTATTACGTGCAACAACTTCAGAAACATTATGGCTACAAATGATAGGCAGGGGAAGTAGAATATATGAAAATAAAAGTCATTTTAATATACTTGATTTTGGTAGCAATGCAGAAAGACTTGGATTATACAAACAAGATAGAGAATGGGTTTTAGATGGTAACTATTCTACGTCAGAAGGTGTTGCTCCTGTAAAAGAATGTGGAATAATAAGAGGCAAAGAAAAAAAAGACAAAAATGGAAAAGATGGCTGTGGTAGTCTAATACTTGCGTCAAGAAAAATATGCAATTATTGTGGTTATGTATTTGAGCAAGAAAAAGTAGAAATAGATGTCGACTTAATACAAATAGAATACGGTGAACCATCAAAATCAAAATATAATGGAATTGACTTTGCAAGACTTGAACGACAAGCAGAAGAGCGTGGATATAAATTTGGATGGGTAATAAACAGAATTATAGCCGAAGGCGGCTATGATGCAGTAAAAGCATTCAGAGATTATAAAGAGTACAAATCGCAATGGCTATGGAGAGTAAAAAAGCAATATAGGGCAGCACTTGACAGGTATGAAGAAAAAATGCGTAATTCAGGGATGCAAGAACAAGATAAAAGCGAAAGGTTATTGTTCTAAGCATTATTTACAATACTGGAGAAAGAATAATATTGAAAAAGCAACTTACCTTAATCTGAAGCATAATGCTATTCGACGTGGAAAGAGTTTTGATTTAAGCTTTGATGATTTTTGTAAATTTGCAAAAAAATTTAAGTATATTGCTGGTAAAGGAATAAGTAAAGAGTCGCTCCATATAGATAGAATAAATGAAGAGCTTGGATATTCAATAAATAATATACAAGTATTAACTAATTCTGAAAATGTAGTAAAGTGGCTTGATTATTATTACGATGAATTAGGAAGAAAAATGATTTTTAAATTTAAGAAAAATGAATATACTAAAAAGAGCAGACGAGATAATGAATGCCCGTTCTGAAGAAAAAGACAGAGAATATGGCCCATTTGTAGAGTCAATTAAGCGTGCAGCTATCATAGCTACACAAATGTGTGATATAGAAATAACTCCAGAAATATTCTGTAAGTGTTTAATAGCCCTTAAACTTGGTAGATTAAAATTTAACATAAAGGATGATACCCTTCTTGATGCTGTCGCGTATATCGATGGATTGCAAAAAATAAGAGACAGTCAAGATGGCAGATTTTTTTTAGACCCAGCAGATTGGGAAAATTATGCTAAAATTAAAGGTAAAGACGAAGAAAATGAATAATAACTACGAAAAACGGTATAAAAACTTGCTAAAGAAAATATTGGCAAGTGGTTATGAAAATCAAGCAAGAGATGGCAATACTCGCGTATCTTTATTCGGCGAAAGTTTAGAGTTTAATAATATCATGGGATTATTTCCAATGCTTACATCAAAAAAAATGTTCTTTAAGAATATAAAATATGAACTTTCGTGGATGCTAAGCGGATTAACAAACATAAACTATCTTAAAAATAATGATGTTTCTATATGGGATTTGTGGGCTGACGAAAATGGAGAAATAGGTGATACTTATGGCAAACAATTAAGAAGCTTTAATGGCATAGACCAATTAAAATTAATTTTAAAAGAACTTGAAACAACGAATAATAGCAGCAGACTTGTTATTTCACTATGGAATCCGGTTGCTATATCACAAGGAAACATAAGACCTTGTTATCATTCTTTTCAATTTGTGCCAATAAATAAGTATTTACATATAAATGTTTCTCAAAGAAGTGCAGATGCTTTTATTGGGTTACCTTACGATATTTGTGTATTCTCTTTATTATTAAGACTTGTAGCTGATGCTTATAATTTTATACCTGGTGTAGTAAAAATAAATATAGGCAATTTACATATATATAAAGAGCACAAGGAACCAATAGTAACTTATTTGAATAATCAAGAATATGATTTACCAAATATATATAATGGTCAAAGAAAAGTAATTAACTTTGAAGTAAGTAAAGTACAATTACGAAATTATAAATCATGCGAATTTATTAAAGCTAAAATAGTTATTTGATATGAAAATTAAAAAAGTAAGAGAAGTTAAAACCCCATCAAGAGGTACCTCACTTTCAGCAGGTATAGATTTTTATGTTCCGTATGATTTTAAAGGAACTGTACTACTACCCAATAAATCAATAGTAATTCCATCTGGAATAATTGTAGATGTGCCAAAAGGACATGCGTTAATAGCATTCAATAAAAGTGGCATTGCAATAAATAAAGATTTTCAGGTAGGCGCGTGTGTTGTAGACGAAGATTACCAGGGTGAAATACATATACATTTGACTAATATAGGAAAGAAAGTGAGAGTGATTGAACCTGGTGATAAAATTATTCAATTTATCTTAATACCTGTACTATATGATGCTGTAGAAGTTGTTGACATACTTTTTAGTAGTGAAACAGAACGTGGTAGTGGATGGAAAGGTTCCACTGGCACTAAATAAATTAAGGAATGGAAGTTACTATTTTCAAATCAATGACTTCTCATGTGCCTCAATATTTTGAAGTGCATGAAGTATTAAAAAGAATTAAAAATGGTACTAACAAAAAATTAATAGATGAGATAAGAAGCGAAAAAAATCATGAAAAAAGAGAATTATTAAAAAAGAAACTTATATGGATTTGTTTCTCTGGTAAGTTTAGAAAAAGATTAAATTCTGAATTAATAGAACATTCTGGGCTAATATGTTTAGATTTTGATAATTTTCCAAATATACAAACTCTTAACACCTGGAGAAGCAAAATAAAGAAAGATAAATTTACTTTTGCTTTGTTTACTTCTCCATCTGGTAATGGATTAAAAGTACTCGTAAAAATACCTAAATGTAAAAACAACGACGAACATAATCTAAGGTTTGACGCATTATCTAAGTATTGGGTAAAATGTAAATATTTTGATAATAATGTTAAGGGTGTGTCAAGAGTATGTTTTGAAAGCTATGACAAAGATGTTTATATAAATAACGACTCTTTTACTTATGTTGGTATATCTAAACAAGAAATTGAACCACCAAACAGTAAAAGAGTATTGACTGAAATGATTGACACAGATAGTTTTAGTGTGTTTCAAAAATTACTAACATGGTTTGAGTCTAAATATAATCTAAAAAAAGGTAATAGAAACGAAAGCTTATTTTATCTTGCATCTGCATGTAGAGATTTTAACATACCTAAAAACTCAGCAGTAGTAATGGTATCAAACTATGCATCAAAAAATGCAGAAGATTACCAGTCAATAAGTAAAGAAATACCATCAATACTAAAATCTGTTTATTCTCGTCCTGGACAAAATAAAAAGATGAACCTATTGCCTTCTGTTGACATTGCGATGCCACAAGATGAATCAATAATACTTGATGATGGATTTACTCTTGAAACATTAGAAAGTGAAATTAAAAATAAAGAATTAAAAGAAGTACCAGACGAAGTAATATTTTGGAAATGGGGTTCTACTGCATATAAAATTGACTTTCTTGCATTAAAACAATTTCTTCAAGACCAAGGCTTTTATAGGTATGAGTTAAGTGAAAAAGATTTTCTTTTTGTAAGAGTAATAGAAAATACAATTCAAGAAAGAGATGTACGGCATATAAAAGATTTTTTATTAAAATGCCTGCACAAATGGGATAAGCCTGAAATATACAACATGATTGCAGGAAATACTAAATTTAAAAAAGAGTATTTGAATTATCTTGACCCAATAGAGATAAAATGGAATAAAGACACAAAAGAACATGCTTGGATTTATTTTGAAAACACAGCTGTGCAAATAAGTAAAGATAAAATAAAACTTGTTGATTACATTGATTTAGAGGGATTTATTTGGAAAAGCCAAAAATTAAAAAGAAATTTCTATCCTGTTGATAAAAAGTTATTTATTAATTGTGATTTTTCTAAGTTTATTAATAATATATGTCATAGTGATGAGCATAGGATAAAATCATATAGAACAGGTATTGGTTATTTAATACATGGATTTAAAAATAAGTCTACTGTTAAGGCGGTAATATTTAATGATGAAATAATATCAGAAGATGCTATGGGTGGTACAGGCAAGGGTCTTACTATGCAAATAATCGGGCACATGAAAAATGTAGTTATAATACCTGGTGCTGATTTTAATACTGGTAAAGAATTCGCATGGCAAAGAATAAATTTCGATACTGATATAGTACTTATAGATGATGTTGAGAAAAACTTTAAATATAAGAAATTATTTACTTTTTTAACTGATGGCTGGCCTGTAAGAAAATTATATCAAGATGAAATATTTATGTCACCAGAAGACTCCCCTAAAATAGCAATAAATACTAACTATATATTAAAGGGAGATACAGATAGTTATGCAAGAAGAAAATTTGAATTAGAATTATATCCTCATTATAATAAAAGCTATCAGCCAATAGATGACTTTAAACGCGAGTTTATAACTGAGTGGCCAAAAGAAGAGCAAAACCTTTGCGATAATTATTTAATGTTTTGTGTACAGGAATTTTTTAGATATGGGCTAGTAGAGCCACCGTATGTTAACCTTAAGTATAAGAAACTTGTGCTTAATACATCTGAAGACTTCGTTTCATTTGCAGAATCATTTTTAACTAATGACACAAAGTATTCTAAAAAAGATTTATTCATATATTACAAAGATGAACATAATCTTAAGTATAGTGAATTTCCTACCCAAAGAATATTTACTAAATGGATGGAAGTTTGGGGTAACTATAATAATTGGAAATTTAATAGTAGGTCTGGAGCTGGTGGAATATTTTTTATTTATGGTACTGGCGAAAATGATTTTAGTATACCTGGTAATAATACTTTAGTATTTTAGATATGATACACATTTGGATTGAAGATAAGAATTATATGCCTGGGCCGGACTCATCCCATACTAAAAAGTGGAGTTGTGAAAAATGCAATGCAACATTACATGAATGGATTGGATTTAAAAATGGTAAATTAAAAAAGTTCTATTACATATTTGTAAAAGATACTCAATACGGATTAGATTATAAATGTACTAAAAATTTTAATTATGAAAGAAGGAATTGTGTCTCTACTGTTACTGTTAGTAGTAATATTATTAACGGTCAATACGTGTTTAATTTTGAAGAGTAATGAACGGGTTATGTTTAAACTTGACTCAGTTTATAAGTCGCAAGCATATAAAGATTCTATTTATTCATAATGATTCTGTTGCTATTGGACATCAGGGTTATTTATATTCTAAATATCACAGAAAATATATAAAATGAGCAGAGGAGTAGCTGGTGAAGCCAGATTGCAAGCTAAGTGTGCACAATGGTTATGGAATACATATCCTGAAACAAGAGGTTGTTTTTTGCTTATAGATAATAATGCGACAAGTGCTATAGGTACATTGCAAAAAAGAGCAATGGGTATGGTTAAGGGTGCTGCTGATACTATGTTTTTTTGGCGTGGTGATTTATATTTTTTTGAATTTAAGATTGGCAACAATAAACAATCTGAAGCTCAAAAGAATTTTGAAAAAATAGCATTAATACATGCTAAAAATTATAGCGTTATATATACATTTGAAAATTTTTGTGAAGCCATTAAATCAATTTTAAGGCTTTAAAAAAATAAGGCAATGGTTTTATTAACTTTTTAAAAATAATGCAACACGTAAGCCCGATTGCGACCACATTGGATTTTTTAAATATTTTTAATATGAGCAAAATTATAGTTGACCATGAAGAATATGGGAAAGTTCTTTTTGATACTGAAACGCAGATGTATAATTACTTTCCTAAACGAGCATCTACATATTTTTATTTGAATAACAAAAGAGAAGTATATTTTAATAATGTTACTACTTTTTTAGAATCTGATTTTAATCAAGCAGTAATACCATTTGTCTGTAGTGAAATTGGTACTAAAGGTAGAAGAACATTTTGTGAATTAATTGATTGGACGAATAAACTGATGATATTCTTTAACGTTGAAATGATTAACAGTAGATGGACACCAAATAAAATAGAAAATTTTAGGAAGCATAAATGCTATTTTGTTATAGTAGCAAAAAATAATGCAGCATTAAATGATTTTATTATATTATCTGCTATATCTATAGACGAAGCAAAAAGAAAAAGGGAGATACCTCTGTACCTCCCTTAAAACCAATAAACCAAAAACCAAACTAAACCTCAGAAGTTAAATATTTCTTTTTTTCTCGATATACATATCAATAGCAGAAGCTATAAACCTGGTAGCAGAGTCAAAAAGGCGTAATTCTGTTTCTTCACTTGTATTTTTGAAATTTATTTTCTCATTTAGTAAATCAGTAATATACTGCCTACTTGTTTCATAATTACCAGAAAGCACAGAATCAATAATTGGTTTTAATTTTTCTTTCCAATTTGGATTAATTTTATCAAACCCCATATCATCAATACCTCTTACGAGAGTTTTAATAATAAGTCTTTTAAACATGTTAAAAAATGTCCCTTTTAACTTAATAGCGTTAGTTAACACTTCAATTAAGAAGTTTTCTTGTTCTGGAGTAAAAAGCCCTTTTCTGTTTGTCATTTTGATATTTTTTTAATAGTTAAAAATTTTTTTCCTTTGTGAAGTAAACCACCGCCCCCGAGTATAATACCAATTGTTTCAATAAATTCTATTTGTTCAAGCGGTAGTAAATTAGGCAAAAATAATTTTATAAAATTAGCAAGTAACACTATAACCATGCCTGCTGATGTTTTTTTACCATTTATGTATTTCCATGTTTTTTGCCACATAGTATTTTTATTATTACTATTATAGATATTACTATCCAAAATAGTAAAGTTAATAATGCTGGTATGTATTGTTTTAATTCATTCATTTTGGGTCATATTCTATGTGGATGTGAGAAGGTTCGTTTACTACATCATAATCGGGACCGAGGGCGGTTTTTAACCGGGCAATAAATTCTTCTACCCTTAATCCAACGTGCCAGCGGCGCATATCAAAAGCATTGCCTTCGTAATGCTTACTTCCCTTCATGTGTGTTCCGTCAAAAATGGCGGTAATTACCATTTCTACACCAATCATTTCCCGATGTAAACGGTCAGCTTCCTGCATAGCAACGGTAATCTGGTTGGTTGGAGCCAGACGAACGGGCTTCCCGTTGTGCATGGCGAACACCTGTGTATAAACTCCGTCTTTAAATTTCATTTTATTTACTTTTAAATATTAGTTCTTTGTTCATCTTGCCCTTTTTGAGTTATTTTAGTGTTAAGTAAAAATGTAGTCAATACGTCAATCTTTGCAACAACTTTTTCATTCGATTCTTTAATGTTTTCCCTTAATTCTTTGTTGGATTCGTAAATACTATCCTTTATCTTTTCAAAGGCTTTTGCATTATCTTCCTTATGTTGGTCAAAGTCTTTTTTCATATTTTCCCTATCTTCTTCTAACTGTTTTAGTCGGGGTCTGTCTGTTTGCCACACAATGAATGAAGTCAATAGTGTTCCCAAAAAACCTAAAGTCGTAATAACCGTTATTACATCTAATTTTTCCCATGACTCTTTCATAAAAAGTAAAAACACAAGTCCGTCCATAATATCTTTGTTTTCATATATACTTTACTTCTTAAAGTACCATAGAATATCATTCTACTAAATTTATTTTTAATAATTTACCTCTCGATTCGTCATATCCGTCAAAATTTGTTACAAACCCGTAACCTCCTAAGAAGATAATTTCATTACCAAAATACCCATTCAGTGAGCAAGTTATTACTGTATTTAAATCATTTCTGTCAAATACCTGTATGTTTCCATCTAATGTTGTACTGTAAACATAATCATCAATAGCTCCTAAAGCATAAGTTGATTTTAGAGATATTCCAGTTAAACTTAAATCAGAAGCCTTAATCTGAACCCCTCCATAGCCGTAATTACCTGAACCAGGTGTAGAATAAACGTATTCTGAACCTACATAGCAATAAACTTCCGAACCTGTATCTATCGTTGCTAAATCATCAGTAGCCTTTCTTACATAGTCTGAAATTTCTACTTCCGTATAACTTAAATCCGATAAATTGACTTTGGCAAAATATATTGGATCTGTTTCTCCATACGAAATATTAGTTACATACATAACCCCATTATCAGAATCCAGTTTTGCAGCGTGTCCCCTTATTCTTCCCCATGTAGTACTGGCCACTAACTCCATATCAGATAATCGTATTTTAAAAAATTGAGATGATGATGTGTGGGTTACCCCATAAATATAAACCCCATCAGTTACAATAGCAAAAGACTCCCTTGAAATTAATGAATTATAGACAGTAGTGTCAATTAATGTCATATTTGAAGGGTTTATTCTCATAATACTAACTACTTTGGAAACTCCGTTATCATATATCTGACTTGTGTAAATTGTATTATTGTCTGAATTATAAGCCATTGATTCAACATCTCTGTTTGCCCCTACACTATAAGACCCAACTTCGGCAAGGGTAGAAGCATTGTATTTTATTATTCTTGCTATCTCCGTGGGCGTAGTGTTACTTATCCTTTCTCCAACATAAATATAGGTTCCATCTGTTATTAAGCTATGTGCCATCTGGAATCCAGCACTTGAAGAATCAGCTATTAAAGTTGCAGGACAAAACAAATTACTTGTTTCTATTATTGTTGAATCTCCATAATAAGACAATAATAATTTCTTGGGCGAAGAAATTTGACCTTCACAAGAAAGGAGTAAAATTGATAATATGGCTGTTAAAAATATTCTCATTACCAAGTATTTAATGCAATTCGTTGCGCAGCACCAAGCAGCCCCTATCATTGCTGCCACAGATGCTTTAAATTGGTTCAAGTCAATCATTTTTGAAATCTTTTATTCGTAATAATCTGGTTTTGTTCTTTTTTGCTAATAGTTTTCATTATAAATCAAACTTTTTGATGAATACGCTGGTAAATCCATAGCCAGTACCTATTACATATAAGTTTGAATTATCAGGAGAAATATACATTCCCCTTGTTCCTCTACTATTTAAGTTAATTTCATTATCATTCCCGAAAAACGGGAACCATGCAGGACTTACACTATATTCAAATACATAACCGGGAGAAAAAGTTAATACATAACTTTTCGACCCATCAGAATTAAATGCTATATCATACAATGATGCACCTGACTCATAAATCTTTTGAAATGTATTATTATAACTACCACTAATAAAAGAAGCCGTTGTAACGTTCCAAGGAGTACTTAATTCATAAGTATAAACAACATCTCCATTATCGGAAGATATACCAGATACATACATCCACGTTCCATCATTCTTAAAAAACAAACCAGTTGGATAATACACTTCTGAAGGAAGATAAAAACTACCAGCATATAAAGGATTAGAAATAGAAAAGGCTGAAGATAAATTATATTGTTTAACTGCATCTGAATAACTACTACTAAAAAACAACTTTAGTCCATCGGGAGATATAAAAAGTGAATGAGGTACATTATCGGTTGGTGATATATTCCACACATTATTTTGCGTATAAGTTGAAATATCCCACGCAGTATTTAAAGAATACTCATAAACCTTCGAAGGACCAGAAGATAAGGAGCTGGTTAAAATAAATAGTTTTGTTCCATCAGGCTTAAACCATAAATCCATTGCTGTTTCGTCAGGCAAATTTAATTCATAAACAATTTCTTCTCCTTTTGCCTTTGTATGGCTCCAAAAGAAATTTCCTTGTCCAAACAGACTAAGAGGTAATAAAAATAATATCAATAATATTTTATTCATAATTGTTAATTTGTTTGATAACCCTTCGTTCCGTTTATAAATATTTCTGTCCCATCATACCACCAACTATAAACATCCCTACCTTCTCCGCTTGTTGTAACCTGAACCCCTGTTGGATTAAGTGCCGGAGAAATATAAATTGTTCCTCCTGCCCAGACAAATGTTATTGTTTGCGGAGAAGTATTTACTACTGTTATGTTTCCTGTCATACCCGGTGTTAACCGTGTACTGTTACTGATTGTTATTGTAGTGCTGGCTGATACAGTTATTCTTGTGTGTAAATTGTTCTCAGGTATTATCGTTGTAGAAGTTCCAACCCCCAGGCCGGCAGTCAAATCATAAACCTTATTCCCATCATTATAGTCAGAAACAAAATATGGTCGGTTATTGCTTCCAACCCTAAAAACCCCACCCTCTGTTCCTGTTATTCCTGTAATTGTTGATTGTTCTTCTGATATACTAAATGATTTCCCCTGAATATTATTTTCAGAAACAAGTCCTGTCGTAAAATATCCATTTCCACTTACATATAAATTAAAACCATTATTTGTGGATGTCCCTATTGAAATTCTATCTGTTGTAGATGTAAGATAAGTATAAGTTCCAGCATCTGTCCATAAACCACCGCTGCTTGTTTCATCTGTTCCCCAAGCAATCCCTGTGCTTGTAGCTTTCAACACTTGGCCGTTTGAACCTCTCGGTAACCTTGTTGTAACATTTGAACTATTCCTGTAAATCAAATCTCCGGCAGTTGTCATTGGGTCTGTCATTCCTCCACCACTTGAGCTTGGAACCTTGTCATCAACAAGCCCATAATAAAGTATATCCCCTGTTCTCCAATAAGCTATTGTTGTATGAGAATTGGCCGCTAAATTTATTTCTGTTTTAGGACCAACTCTTTTCAATGTAGTGTACCCGGTCGAACCTGCAATAGTAAAAGTCCTATTCCCCGTTGCATCCTGATAAACCTCCAAAGAACCTTCACTGCCATCCGGTAAATTGGTTATAGTCATATCAGATACATCAGCCGTAAGGTTTATCCTCGCTTTTGCCCCGCTTGTGTAATCATATGTTGAAGGGTTTGTTAAGGTAGATTGTGTCCTATTCTGGTCGCTTGTTACATTTCCGGTTACAAACAAATTAGTACCATCAAAGGTTAAGTCAGCATCGCCCTCTATTGTTCCGTCACCTGTCCAAACTCCAAGTTGATTGTTAACAGGTGTGCCAACTTTGTAAACATCACCACCCCCTCCTGTTCCCGCTGCCTCAATCACATTTCCATTTGCATCAACTGCTAAGTAATTTGCTACCGTACCGCCGAAACTGCCCTGCCCATATTTATGCAATCTCATATTTCCGGCATTTCTCATGTACATTATTGCACCCTGCGAATTGACTAACTGTAAAGCGTGAAAACTGCTGCTTGTGTTTCCCGTAACAACTTCCAACCCATGTCCCGACGTGTTTGTATTGCGAAATCTTCCGGCCCAACCCGCCAGACTTCTGTCAACACTTAAAACATATCCTGGCTCTGCTGAACTACCAATCCCTAC
>LSQX01283646.1_pt2 | contig 12824 bp, 10 predicted proteins | sample 654561 | NCBI WGS metagenome assembly LSQX01 (sample SAMN04489861, study PRJNA283612) | anaerobic digester metagenome | isolation source: 4 biogas reactors fed with cattle manure at either 37C or 55C with and... | place: Denmark: Kongens Lyngby | collected 2014 | reverse complement strand
CCGGCGTCCAGGGCATTTTCCACCAGCTCCTTGACCACTGAAGCCGGTCTTTCCACGACCTCCCCGGCAGCGATGCTGTTGGCTGTCTGCGGGTCGAGCTGAATAATACGGGTCATGGTTCACTCCTTTTGCCGCGACCGGCTTTCTGGTGCAGTTCATGCAGGATATTGAGCGCGTCCAGCGGTGTCAGCTGGGTTGTGTCCAGCGACCTGAGCTGTTCGAGGATGCCATCTGTGTTTTTCAAAGCCTGACTGGCGCTGAAAAGATCAATCTGCCCATCCATAGGGCGCACATTACGCTTGATTTTCAGTTTCTGGCGCGGACCGAGCTCTTGCTCAAGCTGGAAGAGGATCTCACTGGCCCGCAGCACCACATCGTCCGGAACGCCTGCCAGCCTGGCCACCTCGATCCCGTAGCTGTCATCGCAGCCTCCCGGCTGGATCTGGTGAAGAAAGACAATCGATCCATCAGCTTCGCTGACCGCGACATGGGCATTGAACACACCGGGCATTTTTTCAGCCAGACCGGTCAGTTCATGGTAATGCGTGGCAAATAGCGTACGGCATCCCAGGTTGTCCTTGTCCGAGACATGCTCAATCACCGACCAGGCAATGCTCAGACCATCATAGGTGCTTGTGCCGCGACCGATCTCGTCAAGGATGAGCAGGCTTCTTGGGGTGGCGTGATGGAGGATCTGGGAAACTTCGTTCATCTCCACCATGAAAGTGGATTGGCCGCCAGACAGGTCGTCACTGGCACCGATGCGTGTGAAAACGCGGTCAACCAGACCAATATGGGCCGATTCAGCCGGTACAAAGCTACCGGCTTGAGCCAGCAGCACGATAAGGGCGATCTGGCGCATATAGGTTGATTTGCCGGCCATGTTGGGTCCGGTAAGGATCATGAGGCGGGCAACGTCCATATTCATGGCAACGTCATTCGGGACGAAACTGCCAGATGGCAGCACCTGCTCTACAACAGGATGACGGCCTTGCCTGATCTGCAGGTGGTCAGATAAGTCAACAATGGGCCGGCAGTAGTTTTCCCGGTCTGCCAGCTCAGCCAGGCCGGCCAAGACATCGATGTTTGCCAGTGCCTGGGCGGTCTGTTGCAGACTGCGCAGCTTTGCGGCCGCAGCATCACGGATGGTGCAGAAAACATCATATTCCAAAGTCAGCAGTTTTTGCTCAGCTCCCAGGATCGTATCTTCCATCTCTTTGAGTTCATCAGTGATGTAACGTTCACCATTGGCCAGCGTCTGCTTGCGCCGGTAATGCGGGGGTACCTGTTTCAGGTTGGCGCGGGTCACTTCAAGGTAAAAGCCGAAAACTCGGTTGTAGCTGATTTTCAAGCTCTTAATGCCGGTTTGCTCCCGTTCCCGGTTTTCCAGGTCCAGAATCCACTGACGACCATCGGTTGCGGCACGCCTGAGCTGATCGACACGCTGATCAAATCCAGAACGGATCAGGTTGCCTTCCTTAAGGCTTACAGGCGGGTCTTCGGCCAGACTTTGCTGCAGTAGCGTGCAAAGATCAGGTAAATCATCGATCTGAAGCGCCAGATCCTGCAGCCAGAGGTCACTTACGCCTTCCAGATGGCTGCGAATGGCCGGAAGCTTCTCCAGCGTCTGACGCAGGGACACAAGATCGCGCGCTCCGGCGCTGCCTAAGGCCAACCGGCTGCTCAGTCTTTCCAGATCATAGAGGCCTTGCAGGCAGTCCCGTAATTCTTGACGCCGCATAAACTGTTCTTTTAGCAGCGCAACCGCGTCCTGTCGCAAACGGATGTCTGAGCAGTTCAGAAGCGGTTGTTCAATCCAGCGGCGCAGCAGCCGTCCGCCTACTGATGTGACCGTGCGGTCAACAGCCCAGAGCAGGCTGCCTTTGCGGGCCTGATCCCGCAGCGTTGCTGTGATTTCCAGATTGCGCCGGGCAACAGGGTCAAGTGCCATATAGGTGTCCAGCGAATAAGGTTCAATGGGTTTCAGGTGATCCGGCGTTGTGCGCTGGGTTTCTTCCAGGTATGAGAGCAAAGCCGCGGCCGCCTGGCTCCAGAGCGGCGGCTGGCTTTCAAATGGCGGGAAACGCCTGGCTACATTTTCCAGTGAAAAATTATCATCAGGACGTTCTGTCAACACGATGTTGTATCTGGATTTCAGGGTTTCAAAAAGCGGATCTTGGCTGAAGCTGCTGTTGATCAGGATTTCGGCAGGCGCAAACCGCACGATTTCGTCAAGGAGTTTGGCCGAGGTAGCACCGGTAATCAGCGTTGTTCCCTCAAATGAACCGGTTGTCAGATCACAGGCTGACAGACCATAGAAACGGTTGAGGCTGTATACCGCCAGCAGATAATTGTTGCGTTTCTCCTCCAGAATGGCTGTGTCGGTGACGGTACCCGGGGTAATGACCTTTATGACATCCCGTTTGACGATGCCTTTGGCTGTTGCGGGGTCTTCAACCTGGTCGCAGATGGCGATTTTGTAACCGCGGCTGATCATGCGGTGGATATAGCTGTCTACGGCATGGTAAGGAACGCCACACATGGGGGCCCGTTCTTCCTGGCCGCAATCGCGACCGGTCAAGGTCAGTTCCAGCTCACGGGCCGCAATCACGGCATCTTCAAAGAAGAGCTCATAGAAATCGCCCAGCCGGAAAAACAAGATGCAGTCCGGCCATTTCTGCTTCTGCTCGACATACTGCTGCATCATGGGCGTCAGTTTTTCGAGGTCAATGCTCTTGGTTGTCAGACTCATGCCTGCCATCCTTCCAGGGCACCGCCCAGAGAAAAGGTTTTGCTTTCACTGATCCGAATCCGGGCAATGCTGCCTTCCAACGCGGCACCGTCGATCAGGCCGTCCGCCCTTAGAAAGCGTCCCGGTAGTTTAGCCGGCTCGATGGTGAAATTGACCAGATGATTCTGTGAGGTACGGCCGCTGAAGATCTGCTCCTCTTTGCGCGATGCGCCTTCAACCAGCACATCCACCACCTGGCCCAACCACTGCTGATTGCTCTGCAGCGCATGTTCATTCTGCAGATCCACCAGTTCATTGAAACGGCGGTGCATGACCTGGCCTTCAACCTGATCCGGCATGTCAGCCGCCGGTGTACCGCTGCGCTTTGAGTAAAGAAAGGTAAAAGCGTTCGTGAAACGAACCTGGCGCATCAGGTCAAGCGTGTCCGCGAAATCTTCTTCTGTTTCGCCGGGGAAACCTACGATGAGATCGGTTGTAACAGCCAGGTCCGGGATCAGCTGGCGGGCTTGCCGGACAATAACGAGGTATTGCCCGCGGGTATACTGCCGGTTCATCAGACGGAGTACACGGTTGCTGCCGCTTTGCAGCGGCAGATGCAGGTGACGTTCGATATTGCTGTGTCGGGCGATGACTTGAAGCAGTTTGGTGGAGATATCCTTTGGATGTGAGGTCATGAAGCGGACACGGTAAAAGCCGATGTCAGCGGCATGTTCGAGCAGGTCGGCAAAGTCCTGTATGCGGGAAAAATCACCATCTTGATCCGCCTGGCGGTCCCGTCCGTAGGAATTGACATTCTGGCCAAGCAACATGACTTCACGGTAACCGCTCTCCTTAAGCTGGCGCAGTTCATCCAGGATATTCTGGGGTGTGCGGCTGCGTTCCCTGCCGCGTGTGTAGGGCACGATGCAGTAGGTGCAAAAGTTGTTGCAGCCGAACATGATCGAACAAAGGGCGCGATAATGTCTAACCCGGCGCACCGGCAGCCCTTCTGCCAGCGTATCCTCATCACCGACGAGGTACTGCTTCTTCTCTTCTGTCAAGCGGTGGTAAAGTAATTCCGGCAACCGGTGGATGTCCTGCGGGCCAAAGACAATATCGACATAACGGTAATGTTGTTCGATACGCGTGACATGTTCCGGCTGTTTCATCATGCAGCCGCATACGATGATCAACAAATCAGGCTTATCTTTTTTCAGCTTCTTCATGTGGCCAAGGTGGCCAAAAAGGCGGTCGTCGGCATGCTCGCGTACACTACAGGTGTTAAGCACGATGATATCAGCCTCGCGTATCTCTTCAGCCGGCAGATAACCCATTTCGGTGAGCTGGCCGGCTATTTTTTCACCATCATTCTCATTGAGCTGACAACCGAATGTCTGGGTCCAGAATCGCCTGGAAAAGCCTGTCTCCGCGCGAAAGGCCGTGAGGCAGTTGCTGACTTGTTCACTGTATTGCTGCTGGCGACGCATTTCCGCCTGGTCTATGATGCGCACGTAATCACCTCGATACAAGAAATGTCCGCCGCTGCAGCAGTCAGTTCTGCCGCGGCAGCGGATCTCCTCTTATCATATCACAAACCTGCCCGGTCACACAGTGCCGCTGTGCCGGTGACCGTGTCAAGTTATTCTCGGTCAAACCACGAAGGTCTGCCCGGAAGCGTCAGGCGAACCAGCTGAATCTTCAATCTGGCGGTACTCAGCAGTCCACGGGAAAGACCACGCTGCTGACGGACTGTTCTAACCAGCAGACCTGTGAAAGCAGCTAGAAGGTCAACATCTTCTTCAACAGGCTCGAAAGGGCCATAGAGCCGATCGTCCAGCACACCGGCCGCTTGGCTGGCCAGATCGGCGTGGTCACATAAAGGTCTTCCCTGTTCACACTGCATCATCAGGTACTGGGCGGGCGTTTGATCGGCGGTCCGCCGACAACCCAGGTCCTGCAGCAAACCCTGTATTTGTTCCCAGTAAAACAGTAAACGACTGCGTGCTTCCGGCATCTGTCTGCTCAGAAACAGCGGATCGCGCAGCTGCCGGACGGTCCAGACGATCCAGGCAGCCAGGATGGCCAGCCCCGGCAGCAGCCAGGGTAGTGTCCGGCGAGCGATCTGGTCAGCTGTCAGCGGAGCGATAACATCCTCATCCTGTGTATCCGGTGTCACGGACACGACAGGCGTCGGCATGGCCTGAAGGGGCATGGTGGGCAGCGGGGTGATGGTCAAAGAAGCTTCAGCTTCAGGTTCTGCCGGCCTGGTGAACGTTCCCGGCGTCGCATCGACCGGTATCCAGCCGATTCCAGCCAGATAAACTTCAGTCCAGGCATGGGCGTGGCGCCCTGTCAGTAGGCGATCCGGTTTATCTTCCTGGGCTGTCGGCACATAATAACCTTCCACATACCGCGCCGGTATATCGACCAGCCGGCATAACATCGTCATGGCTGTTGCGAAATAGACACAGTAGCCTTCACCGGTGGCAAAAAACCAGCTGACGAAATCGACATCATCCGGAGGCACCGTTACATCCAGGCGGTAGCGATAATGATCCATCAGGTAACGGCGTATAGCCTGTACAGCGGTATAGGGGTTTTCCTGGTCACTGATCAGGTGGCGGGCCAGGTTGCGCAGGGCGCCATCTTCTTCATATTCTGCCAGAGCAGGCAATTGTAGATAACGCAAGGTGACGGTAGTGGGAATCTTATTTTCACCTGCAGCGTGTGCCCCGGCCAGTGATGTAACCGTTTCTGCAAAACCAGCCTGCCCCGTACGGGGCAGACGGACCTGCATGGCTACCGACTGGTCCGCTCTGATCCAGTGTTTGCTGAACAACTGTCCGGATGGACGGAAATAGGCCAGAAAGGGTTCGTCCTGCACAAGGGTTACCGCAAGAGGCTGCCCGGCGCTGAATAAGGTCTGTGTGGGCATCCCGACCGGCGACCACTGGATGACACTCATGCTGCTGAATTGTCCGGACAAATCAGGAGCACGGGAAAAATCAGGCAGGTCCAGGGTAAAGGCCTGGTCTTGCTCTTCCCGCCAGCGTGGGCTGTCAAATCGGTAGTACGTGCGATCAAGGTCCTGAATCCAGCGCTGGCCATCATAGATTTGGCTGACTGATCCTTTTAGCAAAAAGGCTTCTGTCTGCCCGCTGACTTGCAAAACCGGGTCCGCGGACAAGCTGACCGGGCCGCCCAGCCGGTTAGTCAGCGGATAATAGCCCGCCTGACTCAGGGAAAATTCCGGTATTGCAAGCTGTTGTCCCGGCAGCTGAAGGCGACCGGTGAGATCATCAAACCAGCCTTCCAGATGGCGCGTGTGGAAAAGGGATGTCGGCACCAGGTAGTTGAACAGTAAAGCGACAATGATAACAAGCAGCGAAGCCGGCAAGGCCTGCAGCATGATCCGGGCCGACAGAACCTGCTTCTGCTGCCGCAGACGCGGCCATGTCTTTTTCTGATGGCGGGCCAGGGTCAGCAATACGACCAGCCCAGCTGGTAAAGTCCAGCCGTAAAGCACAATGAGATCCATGTTCTGTGCCAGCAAAAGGGTGGCCAGCAGCGTGCCGCCAGCCAGGAAGGGGCGGCTGAAACGGACAATGGTGATATAGGCCAGCAACGCTAGCAGCACGCAGATCACAGAAGCCAGGCAAAGCATGGCGGAACGGCTGCCGGGACTACTTTCGCGCATATAGTCATAGGCCCAGGAAAAGCGCTGCTGCCAGTCATCAATAATAATTGGCAGATCGATACGCACAAAACGGCTGTCGCGCGCCAGCCAGAGGGCGGCACCGCCGGTCACCAGGCCAACCGTCAGGGCAAGAAGCTGATAACGGCTCCAGGTGAGCAAAGCCAGAACCAGCAAGGCAACCAGGATGGTCATAGCCTGCTCGAACGACAGAACAGGCAGCCGGTTGAGCCGCAGGATAAGCTGGGACAGCGCAGTGGCATAAACCCAGCCGCAGCATATTTTAAATAAAACAGCAAGAAAACGGAGCGGCCTGCCGGACCTGTTCATCCAGCCACCCCCTTCCCGTCCGGTCGGGAAGCCTCCTGGCCAGTCCGTCCCGCCCTGTATGGGTCAAAGTCAATGGTGTGGATGTTGACACCTGCCTGGAGCAGCGGCAGTAACGACATGTCCTGATCGTCTGGAATCGGTTCATTGCCCCGAAGGAGAAAAAGCCATATATCGCGGCCATCCAAGGCATTCAGAGTCAACTGACGAATGGTCGCTTCCTGCAGGCGGCTGGTGATGTAGCAAAAAATACGGGTATTCGGATACCGTGCCAGTTCCTCCTCGATCAACCGCTCTGGCTGCCAGTGGCCGCTGGCAGAAAGCCGAGCCAGAAAGAGAAGCAGATCGGACTCTTGTCCGCTGTGGGTCGCTGCCGTTTCAATGCGCCCCTCCCCTGTCCAGGCGATCATGCGCACAGCACTGCCTTCATGCAGGATCAGCGATGACAGATAAGCCGCGCTGTCACAGAAAAAATCACTGTATAGCTGTTGGGAAATTGGGCTGGCTGCCTGGTGTGCCATGTCACATAAAATCATTGTTTCCTGCTGCAGAGGGTTCTCGAATTCGCGAATCATCAGCTCATCCATACGTGCTGTCAGTTTCCAATGGGCTCTTTTCAGCGCGTCACCTGGCTGCTGCTGGCGGATATCGGCGATCGTATCCAGGTCACTGCCCGCTTTCCAGGAGCGCTGCTGCTGCTTCTCCCGAAGCAGTGCTGTCAATTCCGGTAGTCGGGCGAAAGCATAAGCGGCGGGCAGCACGGCCAGCTGGTGTGTCAAACGGCTCACAGGACAGCTAAAGAAAACAATCCTGAATAATCCGAACAAATCGCGACAGCGCAGGCGTTTCAAGCCAACCGCGTATATGCCCCGGTGATGACCGGTCATCTTGACGTTCAAGACCGTTTCCCCTGCCGGTAGCAATGTCGCCAGGCAGGTTTCTTCCTGGGCCAGATCGCGAACACTTGTTTTTTGCAGAAGCAGGTCAGCCTGGGGAATCATCTGGTGGCTTCTCAGGGACACCCTCACCTGCAGCGCGGTTGTCTCACCGCGCTTTATAACAGGTTTTTCCAACTGCTGAGTCAGGCTGGTCCGCTGGCGCAGCCGCCAGAGCAGCAACAGTGAAACCAACGGCAGAACCAACAGTATGGCCAGCACAAGCTTGAGATGGGAAAGACCGCTGACCGCCAGGGCCAGCCAGGCAATCAGGCATAGAAAGAGCCAGCCGATCCCCCGGGCCGTCATCATCGTTCGGGCACAGGCACCTGGCGCAGCAAATTGAACAGGATATCGCTGACCGCCAGTTTCTGCAGCCTGGCTTCGGAAGACAGCAACAAACGGTGTCCCATAACAGGCACCAGCATGCTCTGGACATCTGCCGGCAGGATATAGGTCCGGTTCTGCAGCAGCGCATGGGCCCGTGCCGCCATCAGCAACATCAGCGCGCCACGCGGACTGGCACCCAGGAGAAGATCTTTATTCTCGCGGGTACTGAACGCCAGTAAGGCCACATAACGCCGGATCGCTTCTGCACAATAAATGTTTTCTGCTGTTTCCTGCAGGGTGAACAGCTCATCCACATCGACAACAGCCTGCAGGTCATTGAGCGGTGAACGGCTGGAGAAACGCTGATAGATGGCCATTTCCTCTTCCAGGGTAGGATAGCCCAGGGTGACCTTCAACATAAAACGATCCAGTTGAGCTTCCGGCAGCGGATAGGTTCCGACTTGCTCGATCGGATTCTGAGTCGCCAGGACCATAAACGGCCGCGGCAGCGGATAGGTCACACCATCGACGGTCACCTGGTTTTCCTGCATGGCTTCCAGCAGGCTGGATTGTGTTTTAGGCGATGTCCGGTTGATCTCATCTGCCAGCAGCAGCTGACTCATGATAGCGCCGGGATGAAATTCAAAGAGGGCTGTTTTCTGATTGTAAAGGTTAAAGCCGGTTACATCAGAGGGCATGACATCAGGAGTGAATTGGATGCGCCGGAATGACAGGCCCAGGGAACGTGCCAGCGAGGAAACAAGCGTGGTTTTGCCAATGCCGGGGATGTCTTCGAGCAGAACATGGCCGCGACTGATCAGGGCGATCAGGATCAGGTCGATGCTGTCCTGTTTTCCGACCATGACACGGGCGACATTGTCACGTATTCTGTTGATCAGTTCCTGGGCTCTGTTCAGATCCATGTTTGCTCCTGAAGTGCTGTCCTTACGTGTTCTACGCAGATGAGACCGGTTGGTTTTTTTGACAGTCCGTTTTTCAGACCTGATCGGCGATACGAAGGATCAGATCATGGGTTGCCGCCCAGCCCAGACATGGATCTGTGATGGATCGGCCGAATACATGATCACCAACGGTCTGCTTTCCTTCTTCCAGATAACTTTCGATCATCAGGCCTTTGACCAGCTGGCGGATCTCTCCGGACAAACGTCTGCTGTGCAGGACTTCCATGGCGATGCGCGGCTGCTCTGCGAACTGTTTGTCAGAATTAGCATGATTGGTGTCAATCAGGCATGCCGGAAAGCTGCGTGGCTGTTCCTGGTACATGCGAAACAGCAGATTCAAGTCTTCATAATGATAGTTGGCCTGGGACTGGCCATGCTTGTTGACCGCGCCGCGCAGGATGGCGTGAGCCAGCGTGTTGCCGCTGGTGCGGACGGCATTACCCTGGTAAGCGAAAACATGGCCATGCTGCGCCGCGTCTATAGCATTCAGCATGACGCGGAAGTCGCCGCTGGTCGGGTTTTTCATACCGACCGGTTGATCGACGCCACTTGCTGTCAGACGATGATGCTGGTTTTCCACAGAACGGGCACCCACTGTGACGTAACTGAGCACATCGTCCAGATAGGTGTGGTTTTCCGGATAAAGCATCTCATCGGCAGCAGTCAGCCCCGATTCGCTAAGCGAACGGATGTGCATATGACGCAGGGCGATCAAGCCACGGGCCATATCCGGTTCTTTCTCGGGATCAGGCTGGTGGCCCATACCCTTATATCCGGATCCGGTTGTCCTTGGTTTGTTGGTATAGATGCGCGGGATCAGGACCAATCGGTCAGCGACTTGTTCCTGGATACGGCCCAGTTTTTCCGTGTAGGCGCAGACAGCGTCTTCATTATCCGCTGAACAAGGCCCGATAACCAGGATAAAACGGTCGGATGTGCCCTTGAGGACCGACTCGATGGCTGCGTCCCGCTGTTTTTTCAACGCTGCCAATACCCGGGTCAGTGGATAGCGTGCCCGTATCTCATCTGATGTGGGAATTTTTTCAAGAATGGTAAATCCCATTGGCTTCATCCCCCTGTTCTCGCAGATGATACATTATATCACAGTTCCGGCTGTTCCTGACTTTTCGGCCGGGCTTGTCGGGCAAACCGGAAAACTGATTTCTGCCGCAAGGAACCACTGCGCAGCAGGTCTGCGATAACCTGCGGGCGGCTGGCAGAAACGAGCACCCATACCTCCTCTTTTCCTGAACCGGTCTGGAACGATAAAATGACGACAGATCCCCTGCGAATGGCGCTGTCGTGGTGACGCAGTTTTTCCCGCAAGGCAAAAAAGGTCCGTTCAGCGCAGTTCAGCATGTCACACAACTGGTGATCATTGATGTCACGCAGCTTTTCCGCTGAGATCAGCAGCAGCTTCAGCAGAGCACTGTGTTCAACAGACCAGTGCTCTTGTTCAGTTTCCAGAATCAGGCTGTCACTTGCGTTGTAAAGCGCGGCCGGCGTGTCAATTGGCAGAGGCAGGCCATTGAGATGCCTGATGTTGATCGCCCAGCGCGCCTGCAGTTCAGAGCGCCTTGTCACCAGCGCTTTCCTTTGCCTGATTTCCTGGCGCAGCAGCAGGATCAGCCAGACCATCGCACCGCAGAGCAGGACATATGCTGCCGCTTTGTCCATGGTTTCAGTCTGAACAAGCAGGAGCAGACAGCATATGGCGATCAGTAAAAGACTTTTCATGGTGACCTCAGGCTGCGTACATCCTGTAAAGAATGGCGTTGACCAGACGCATGGGCAGCAGTTTCCGCAACAGGGCGGCGGTCTTGTACAACAGTCCCGGGGTATAGACCAACGGCGGTTTGCGCCTGTTGATGCGGCGAATGATGAGGCTGGCCATCTTTTCCGCGGCCATGCCCTTCTCTTCATCGGCGGACATCCGGGCAATCGAGCGTCGTGCGCGATCCGCGTAGGGCAGATATTCATCCGCAGGACTGCAGACTCGGGCAGCGGTGAATCCGGTACGGGTATCGCCCGGCTGGACCAGCATGCAACGGATGCCATATGGCTTGACTTCGTTGGCCAGAGCCATCATCAATGCAGCGACAGCGGCTTTGCTTGCCGAATAGATGGCCTGGAAAGGAATCGGCAGGAAACCGGCGACCGAGCCAAGTTGTACAACCAGCCCGGCTTTTTGCCTGCGCATGACCGCCAGCACAGATGGCAGCAGCGTGCAGGAACCCGTGAAATTCGTCTGAATCTGACTGGCTGCGTCAAATGCCTCTGTCGCTTCAACAGAACCGGCCAGACCGTAACCGGCAGCTTGAATCAAGACATCGACACGCTGCTCATGCTGCATGATGCGCCCGACCATTTTGTTTGCCGCAACTGCATCTGTTACATCAAGCGGTGCGCTGCAAAGGCATCCGCCATCTTCCTGCTGCCCTGAAAAATCATCCATCAAACTGCGGGCCAGCGCGTAAACCCGGCAGCCACTGGCTGCCAGCTGTTCAGCCAAGGCCTTGCCGATACCTGAGCTGGCACCGGTTATGATGACGACCCGGTTCTTGATGAGATGCTTATCCTGATTCAGCGTTGTTTGTGGCTCCTGGTTGACAGGCATGGTTGACCGTCCTCCTTGCTGCGGGTGGCAGCCGGATAATAACGTTTGATCTGGTCGCGGCGAAGCGTGACATCAGGCAGGTACTGGCGCAGCAGCTGCCAGAATGCCTTGCTGTGATTCAGATGAATCAAGTGGCAGAATTCGTGCAGGATCACATAATCCAGTAGTTCAGGCGGCAGGCAGGAACAGCGGCGGTTGATGCTGATGGCGCCCTTTGCGCTGCAGCTTCCCCAGCGGCTGACCAGATCCTTGATGCGTATGACTCGGGGCAGGGGCAGCTGGTGGTCCACAATCAGTTCCTGAACACGTTCCCTGATAAGTCGGTCAGCCTGGCCGGCTTCTTTCGGAGGCAGCGATTCCACAGGGTACATGTTGTCACTGGCTTGCTGCCGTTCTTTGATCCATTCGATCCGTTCGCGTAAAAAGGCCTCGATCTGGCGGCGGGAAACGTTAGGGGGGCTGCGTACCTCAATCGTTCGGTCCGGCCGGACGACAAGGGCCAGGGTCCGGCGCCGGGAGCGGATCAGCTGATAGGCGGGCATTTCTTGTCTGCTAATGTCAGCGTCTTTGGCCATAGCCCAGCTCCAGACAGCGCAAAGCACGTTCTCTGCTGGATCCACCCAGAGCGATCTGGGCTTCCAGATAACCAGGGTGTCCGGCCAGAAACGTCGTCATGTAGCGATCCGGGTCATGGGTGAATGCCAGGATTTGCTGCAGTTGTTCACTGCTGATCAGGCCGGTGTCTGCCGCCTGCTTGAACAAGCTTGCGTCAATGGTGATCAGACTGGATAACCCTACTCCTTCTGCAGCAAGGATCGCCCGTCCATTTTGATTGCGGTCAACGATGGCCAACGTCCGGTGTATCGACGCGCCCAGCCGGTGCAGACCCGGAAGCCAGGCCCTAATGTAGCTGGATGCTTCCGTAACAAGATCTGCCACATGCAGGGCGGTTTGGCCTGCTAAAGCCTGTGCCTGCATCTGCTGGCCGTTCTGGCCACCGGCATCGCTCCAGATCAGGGTTCCGTCCTTGAAAAGGCTGACATGAGGTTTGTCCAGCAGGGTGGCGGCGCAGAAGGAAAAAAAGAAATCGCGCCTGGCACCACCGGAAATAAAGTCGCAGCGTTCATCCGCCAGATAAGCAGCCACCCCGTCCATCAACTGGCGATAGCGCTGGTCGGATGCGTATTGCTGCATTACCTTTTGCTGCAGCTGCGCTGTCAAATCAGTC
>LSQX01148108.1_pt1 | contig 12824 bp, 5 predicted proteins | sample 654561 | NCBI WGS metagenome assembly LSQX01 (sample SAMN04489861, study PRJNA283612) | anaerobic digester metagenome | isolation source: 4 biogas reactors fed with cattle manure at either 37C or 55C with and... | place: Denmark: Kongens Lyngby | collected 2014 | reverse complement strand
ACGTAGGGTGCGATCGCCGGCGGGTTGTCCATCTGGTAGGCCGCCGGGTTGCTCGCGGCGCCGGGCAGCACGCCGGCGTAGCTGCAGGCGTCGAGTGCGCCTGCGGCCCGTGCCACGATCGGGATGATCCAGGCATCGGGGGCGGGCTTGCGCGCGGCTGCGGCGGCGACTTCAGCGGATGCCGGTGCGGCTCCGGGCGCGTTGATTACCACCTGCGTGGCGGCTCCGGAGCGCAGCCAGAAGCCGTTGTGGCGCGGGACGATCGTGCGGGCGCCGAGGCCGATCGTGGTGCTGACCAGCCGGTAGGTGTTGGCCTCGGTGTCATAGATGAAGCCGTAGGTTGAGGCCGGGCTGCCCGCGGGTATGTTGAGCTGCTCCCAGGGCAGATCGCGGTCGTATGGGTTCGCGAACATATTCCAGGTCCGCTCGGCATTGAGCGTGAGGCTCTGGTCATTGCCGAAGATCTGGCCGGGCGTGTCGAGGTCGAGCGCGCCATCGGTCCTGACCCAGAAGCCCCGGCCCGGAGCGACCTGCATGATCGGGCTCGCTGACGGCGCCATGCGGTAGTCGGCCAGTTGCGGATCCCAGCGGGCGATATCCGCGTCGGCGCCGAAGACGGCCGCGGGATCGTCATCGAGTGGTTCGACCGGCACGCCGACGAAGCTGAGCCCTGCCGGAACCGTCATGCTGTAGAGCATGGCTCCGACGAAGTCAACGTCGGCCGTATCGGTCGCGATGTCGATCACACGCTCTTCGGGGTCGAAGGCGTAGGCGGTCGAGACCGCGCGGACGGTATAGGTGCCTGGCGCCAGGCCGGTAAGGCCGTAGACACCGTTTGCGTTGGTGGTTGCTGTGGCGACGAGCGTATCGTTTTGGAGCGCCTCAACCTGGATGCCGGCGAGCCGCGCCCCGGTGAGGGAGCGGATGGTGCCGGTGATGCCGAAGGTCTGGAGCGCTGCGACGAACTCGTTGCCTGCCGAGCCGCCCTGCGTGGCGTTGACCGTGACGGTGATGTCCGATGGGGTAAAGACCCACCCATCGAGCGTCGGTGTGACGGTATAGGTGCCCGCGGGCACATCCGAGATCTCCCAGAGCCCGTCCGGCCCTGTGACGACCGAGTGCAGGCCGTCGCTGACTCTAACGCCCGCGAGCGGATCGCCCTCGTCGGTCAGTACCGAACCGGAGATATCGAAGCCCTGATAGACCGTGAAGTCGATCGCCACGGCACTGGGACCGAGTGTCACGGCCCGCTCCTCGGGCTGGAAGGACCGGTCGTCCTTGCTCGGCACTACTGTGTAGTTGCCGGCGGCGAGGCCGGTGATCTGATATTGCCCCTGGGCGTCGGTCATGGCGAAGAGGCCGCCTGCCTCGACCCGGACGTCGGGTTCGGGGTTGCCATCCGCATCGCTGACGATGCCGGCGATGAAGAACGTCGGCGGGCCGATCGCCGTGAAGCTGTAGCTGTGGAACTGCCCGGCGCCGGGAGCCACATTGCCCTCGTTATCGGCGACCTGCAGTCGGACATCAACACTCTGCAGATAGTCGAAGTCCTCGGGCGGGTCATATTCTACGCGCAACTGCTGGTTGGATCCGGTGATGGTGGTCTCCGCAGCGGCGGCGACATCCACGCCATCAACCTCGAAGACCAGCGAGTCGCGGTCTATGCCCGAGGCGGTGTCGGTGATGGTGAAGGCGATATTGCTGTCGAGTGGGACGTTCTCGGCGCCCTCAGCGGGATCGAAGGCGCTGAAGGTCGGCGGCACGTTGTCGGTGGCCTGCACCGGCCCGGCAATGTTCGAGTTCGGCCCCTCCTGCACGCCGTCCCACGCGCGCATCATGTAGAAGACGGGCGTGCTCAGCGGCGCGGTGAGGTCATTGTACTGGGTCTCCCCGGCCGGGACTGTCGCGATGGCATCGATCGGCGAGACATCAAGGAAGTCCGCGGGATCGGTGGAGCGGTAGACGTTATAGTGGACGACGTCCTCCTCGCCACCGACCGCCGGGTCATCCGCGGAGAGGTCCCACGTCAGAAGGACACTGCCGTCCGCCAGGACTTCGGCGGCCAGGTTCTCCGGCGCGGCAGGCGGCTCATTGGGCACCGGCGTGGAGACCACGTCCGATGACAGCGGGAAGTTCTCGTCAGACACCACGTCGTGATACGCCGGGTCGTCCGAGTACTGGGACAGACCGATGTAGCTGGTGTCCGCGAGGGTGTACTGCAGCGTCAGCGGCGGCTCCACCAGCGGCATGTTCTGCGAGATTGAAGCGGTGAGCAGCAGTGATGTCGCGACGCCCTCGACGACCTCGATCGGGTCGCTCCCGAGGTCGAAGACCGCGCGCTGCGTCCCCGCCACGCTCGCGAAGGTCGTCTCCTCGAGCAGCATATCGGCCGGGCCGACCTCGCCATCGGCATTGGTGTCGAGGTAGAGCTTTGCGGAGGTGATGTGCGCGACACCGTTCATCGTTCCGGTCTGATCGACCATGACGCGGTTGACGATGACGCTGTCCTGATCGACCGTCATGTTGAGCGAGAGGATCGGCACGTCGGTGTCGCCCGGCTCGATGGCCATGCCCTCGATGAACCCCGGCTCAGACCCGGGCACGGTGTCGACGGGCGCCCGGCTGATCGCGGTGATGGTGAGGGTGTCCGGGTCCTCAAGGACGCGGGCCACCGGCGAGATCAGCGGGAAGCGGTGCTGCGCGAGACCCGCGCTGTCCGCCGTCATCTGCGTGCGCCGCCGCTCCTGGACCGCGCCGGGGACCTTGGGCCGAACGTAGTCGTGCGCCTGGATGCCGGCGCCGATCGAGTTGCCCCGGGCGGGGTTGGCGGTCGGGCTGATGTCGTAGGTGACAAAGATGTCGCGCTGCTCGTGCAGCGGGACGCGATAGTTGAGGTTGGTGAAGAATGCGGTCCCGTTCTGCAGGTCCGCGGTGGCGATCCGCGTGTCTATCTCCGGGTCGAAGACGCCGTTGCCGTTGGTGTCATCGAACAGCGACACGCGCTCGATGTCGGCGTCGCGCTGCGACGAGCCGCTCTCGTCGATCCGGAGCGAGGCGATCTCAACGTCGCCCATCGAGAAGTTGGGCAGGTCGCCGTCGTTGTTGAAGTTCAGGTGCTTGATCAGGAAGTCCTCTGTCCCCTGCTGGACCTCAACCGGCCGATCCGGGATCGGGACCGAGGTGACGATGACCTCGCGCGGGACCACGTGCAGGTCCGCCCGCATCATCGAGCCGGGGTCAGATATGTTGACCACGCGGGTGAAGCTGTCGGTCTCGGTCCCGTTGACGAGCTGACCTACCGCGGGTTCGGGCGGATCGAAGAGCGCGGGGCGCACCTGGTTGGGCTGCAGCGTGCCGGCCTTGAACCCGTGGCTGTGGCTGCCGGGGTTGGTGTACTGCGTCCAGTTGCGCACATCGTGGGAGCCGGGGAACGGGTCGCCCTCAAGGTCGCCGACGACGCCCTCGCGATTCCTCTCAAGCTCGTAGAGGCCGTCGGCCTGCTCCACGATCACCATCGGGTGCGTCTCGTTGGTCTGCGGGAAGCGCAGGTCCACGTGGTAGATGTACATCCCCTGCGGCGACGGGTCGCCGAAGTACTCCGCGCCCCTCCGGTTGCGGTTCTCAACCAGGAAGAACTCTTCCCACTGATCCGGCGGCACGCCCGTGGCTATGTAGTGCGGGCGGCCCGGCAGCTTGTAGACGACCGGATCCTGCAGCATCCCCTCGATAGCGGGAAGCTCGGCCCGGACGATGTCGGTCGTGACCGCGACCGGTGTGACCCAGCCGGAGAGCGTCTTGAGGAACGCGTCCACCCGGACGCCACCGGCGCGGGCCATCAGCGAGTACGGGCCCATCATGTTCGTGACGTCCAGCGGCGGCTGGTGCCCCGCCATGTGGGCGTACCAGTCCCAGTCATACAGGTCCGGCCAGCCCATCAGCGCGTGCCCAAGCTCGTGGGCCGTCAGCACCAGGCCCGCGTCGGAGGGCAGGACCACCGCGGAGTTGGGGATGAACACGTGCCCGCCCGACCACGGCCCGGAGGTCCCGGGCTGATCGGGGCCGCCCGCGCTGTCCGACGGGTAGAGATGGATCGTTCGGTCATAGCTGGCGGGTGAGACACCCTCCTCGACCATCAGCGTGTTGAGGTGGTTCAGCCACGTCTGGTAGTTGTGGCTGCCGCCCGTGAAGTAGCCGAAGTTCTGGTCGTCGTTGTGATCGACCGTGTCGTGATCGTAGGGGAAGGGCCTGCGGCGGCGGTCGCGGCTGTCCTCGACCGTGCCACAGATGTCATCGATGACTCCCGCGGTGTTGCGCACGTGGGCGAGCTGGTAGGGCCGCGAGCCCATCTCACCGTTGATGGCATTATGGTCGTGCGTGTAGTAGCACATCGACAGCAGCCGGTTGCCCGTGCTGGAGCCGAGGATGTCGGCGGTGGTAAATGTCGTCCGCGACTGATCCCGGCTCAGCGAGAAGCCCCGGTCGGGCTGGAACTGGATCCACTGGGCTCCGATGCGGACCCGAAGGACGTCATCCGAGTCGAACCCCTCAACCTCGTAGATGCAACGGCGGCTGTCGTAGGGATCGACACGGACGGCGTCGATGTCGAGCTGATCCCACGTGCCATCGTCCTGGAGCACATCGACGCGGGCGATGCTCACGCCACTGCTGTAGCCGAGTGTGCCGACGATGTCCTCTCCGCTGTCGGCGCTGAGGCCGCGCAGGTTCGGCACGCCGGGGTAGGGCGGTGTGTCGGGCTGCGGAACGCGCTCGATGATCGGCGTTCCGGGCTGGATCGCGTAGTCAAAGCCCGCCTGCCCGTACGGCACCCGATCGAGCATATGCTTGCTCTCCAGCGGCCCCCTCACATCCGAGCGGTTGCCCTGGATGCGGAGGTTCCCGTTGGAGTTCGCCCAGTAGTAGTTGGTGACGCTGACGGGGTTGTCCTGGTTGAACAGGAAGTCATACCAGCGCTCGCGCAGGTCGATGGACGTGCCCTTGCGGCCCTCGACGGTGTACTCGATGCGCGGGTGGGTCTCGCCGGTGTTGCTCCACGAGGGGCTCTGCGGCCCGGCCGGCTGGTAATCGCTGGTCGAGAGCGGCCCGCCCGGTGTGTAGAGGTTCTGCGTGAGCGGCTGGCTGTGCATCGGGTGTTCGCGCTCACCGGGGCGATTCCGCGACCGTGGCTCGTCGTAGAGACTGCGGGTGGGCGAGCGGTCATCCCACCGCGGGAAGTTGTTGAGGACGACGAGGATCCGAACGTTACGCGCCTGCTGCGTCCGCATCACGCCCTCATCGCCGGGCAGGCGGTAGTTGAGCAGGTTCGCGCGCTGCTGCTCGGTGATCTCCTGCACAAACCAGCCGCGATCCACCGCGGCCGCTATGGTGTCGAGCAGCTTCTGGCGCTCGGCGGGAGAGGCGCTGTTGAGCGCATCCGAGAGCGTCTGGCCGAACAACTGCGGCTTCGCCTGCCGCAGAACGCCGCTTCCCTCGTAGGTCACAGCACAGTCCGGGTCGGCGGCCTGTCCGTCAACCGTGACGAAGTCCAGGACGGCGCCGTCCGGCAACTCGAGCGTGTTAATCACGCGGTCGCCGTGCATGACCTCATACTGCCGCATCACCGAGCGGGCGGCGTCCTCGGAGAGGTCGAACTTCTCCTTGACGAACTGCAGCGCTAATTCACGATAGTCGCCAATCTCGATAGTCACTGCTGCGTCGGAGCAAGGTGCGAGGAGTCCGCCCGCGATGATCGTACCAATAATGAGGATCAGGGAACGGGTCGCCATCGAGGTACGCATGTTTATTGGCCACCTCTCGCTGCTTTTTGCCTGCCTGCCCCGCGCCGCCAACACGAAGAACCTCTCGGAATCGCGTAGCCGTGACGCCGATTCAGTCCCGAAGCTCTGCAGTCCAATGGCAGTGGTATCTCCGAGCCATTCTACGCAGAACTCCCGGCGTGTGTCAACTGCAGCACCATCCTTCGGGCGGCCCAGCCGCCCTGGTGCTCGCCGACCTGGCGGTACTACCGCAGGTATATGCCTTCATGCTGCAACAGACGTCGCTTCAACGTCAATCCCGAACTGAAGCCGCCTACTGTGCCATCGGCACTGATGACCCTGTGGCACGGGATCAGCACCGGGAGCGGGTTCCTTCCGAGGGCCTGACCCGCAGCCCGCGCTCCACCTGGTGAACCCGCCTCCGCGGCGAGCTGACCGTAGCTGCGCGTCTCCCCCCACGGTATGGCGGCACAGGCCCGCAACACTCGCTCGCTGAAACCCGCGCAGGACAGCTCCAGCGGAAGGTCGAAGCGGCTGTCTGTGCCGCTGAAATAGGCTCGGAGGCGTCTGGCGGCCTCGCTCAGCAGTGGATCGCCAACGGCCTCATCGGCCATATCGGCCACTTCTTCCAGGGCGGAGGTACGATACTGCCGGGGGAGGGTGCAACGCGTGAGACCTCTCGCCCCGCGTCTCAAGCCGCACCATCCCCACTCGACCTCCACGACCTGCCACAGATCGCCTGACGAGCTCATCTCATTTTCCACATTACCCACATTCACCTACTAATGCCTCCTTCGCCCGGTTTAAGTTTTGATGAATTGGCCTCGCTGAAAAGGCGAGGGCCCCGGATCAAGCCGGGGCCCCGCTGCCGAGTAGCTGGTGCAACTACCGTCACGGCTTCTCGATATCAACGACCCGCGTGACGGCCTCTCCTTCGATCGCGCGTGTCAGATGAAGCACGACGAAGGCGCGATCATCTCCCAGTGCCGCGTTCATCTGCTCGCGGTACTGCTCCACGGAGGTGATCTGCGTGCCATTCACCTTCGACACAACGTCGCCGACCTGCACACGGCCTGATGCAGGGCTGGCGGCGCCGACGTCCGTGACCACGATGCCCTCCCGGATGGCGAGGCCGATGATCGCGCCCTGGCTGCACTCAATGCCGAGGCGCTGCCCGATGGCCGGAGTAAGCTCGCTGATGGGCATGACGCCGATCCCCAGCGGCCATTCCTGGGCCGGGGTCTCGGTAGGTGTCGGCTCCTCCGGCAGTCCGCTGTACTGAGCCGGCATCGTCCCGAGGGTGACCTCAACCGTTCTTTCCTGCTGGTTGCGCACTACGGTCATCGTCACCGTAGAGCCGGGCGGCTGCTGAGAGACTGCCTGCTGCAGGTCCCATGTGCTGCGGACGGGGTCACCGTCCACAGCTATCACGATGTCGTCCACCTGCAGTTCACTGTCCGCGGCCGGGCCATCCTCGGTCACCCCGGCGATCCGGATGCCGTACTCTACCCCATAGAATTGCCTCAGATTCTGATTGAGTTCCTCAATCTGTACCCCAAGCCACCCGCGTTCGATGGTCTGCCCCGCTATCAGGCGGGGAACGATATTGCCGGCGGTTGAGGCAGCGATCGCGAAACCGATGCCGATATTGCCGACTCGGCCAGGAGCAGCGTAGGCCACGTTGATCCCGACGACCTCGCCGCGCAGGTTCACCAGCGGCCCGCCGGAGTTGCCGGGGTTGATCGAGGCGTCGGTCTGAATGATGTCGCCGAGCCTCAGGTAAGGCATGGAGGGGTCGGGCTCAATGATGCGGCCCTTGGCGCTCACCACGCCTACCGTCACTGTCTGCTCGAGCTGCAGAGGCGCGCCGACCGCCATCACCCATGAGGCGACCTTCAGGTCATCCGAACTGCCGATCCGCAGGAAGGGCAGTTCGCGGTTCACGTCGATCTTGAGGACTGCCAGATCGGTGCGAGGGTCAGTCCCGACGACGGTAGCCGCGACCTCCTGCGTGACCTCTCCCCGGTCATGCAACACGACCGTAACTCGTGTGGCATCCGAGACCACATGCGCGTTGGTCACTATGTAGCCGTCGGCGGAGTATATCCAGCCGGAGCCGACGCCCTGCCGCTGCGGCATCGGCATCTGCGGCTGGCCTTCCCCACCTTCGGGCATATTAAACCAGGGGAACTGCCGGAAGAACTCGCGGAACTGCTCGGGTATCTGCTCCGTTCCCCCGCCCGGTGTGCCTCCACCGGCCGTGGATTCCACATCGATCCGAACCACCGCCGGCAGCACCTGCTCGGCGACCCTCGTGAACTCGTTTTCAAGCTGCATCGCCGTCGACGTATCCTGCGCCTCCGCCGAGCGTGTCGTCTGTGCGGGCAAGTTGCACGCCACCGTGCCCAGCACCAGCCCGATCAGGATGCTGACCAGGATGATGATCATGTGCGCATGTCGATGAGTTGTCGTCTCTCGGTGGTCCATCTCTCCCACCACTCTCTCCCTTTCGTTTGTATAGCGCGAGCCACCCGCCGGGCGCACCGCGCTGTGCAACCCGAATGACCGGCAACAACTGATACGCCGGGGGCCCGGCGTTACTCGCAGAGCGAGTCAAGCTTCTGCTTCAGGGCGTCCTCAGACTGGACGCCGACGAACTGGTCAACAAGCTCCCCATTCTTGAAGAACAGCAGCGCCGGAATGCTCCGGACGCCGTACTTGCTGGCCAGATCCGGGCTGTCATCCACGTTGATCTTGCCGACCTTCGCCTTACCGGCGTAGTCACCGGCGAGTTTGTCGATCGTCGGGCCCATCATCTGGCACGGACCGCACCATGGCGCCCAGAAGTCAACCAGTGCGGGCTGATCCGACTCCAGAATCTCGGTTGTGAAGCTGGCCTGATCAAGATGTAGCGCTTCGGCCATCTGCGTCATCTCCCTATCCTTGCGATTTTGTGTTTGACCTTCGGAACGTCGAACGAGGCTGAAAACTCCCCACGCGGCCACCCCCAGCATCAACCCCGCCAGGTCCGCGACGAAATCCATTGCGTCAGGAGTCCTGCCTGGTATCCACCCCTGATGTAACTCATCAAGAGCACCAAAGATACCGCCGGCAAGGATCGTCCAGATCGCGCCGGTGGGCAATCGCATCCCCCGGCCATCGGCGAGGCTGCGCATCAGCAGCAGGCCCAGCATCCCGTAAGCGATCAGGTGCGATACCTTGTCAAAGCCCTCAATGCCGGTCCTTGGCAGCCGCGGCAGAGACGTACCGACCAGGATGATGCAGGCCCATACGGCCGGAGGGAGCCAGTAGTGCCACGAGCTGCGGCTTACCGCCATCGGCCGATCCCGTACGCCGCCATCCCTCCGGCGACTCCGCCAATAAGACTGAGCGCGATATCCTTTGCGGACGGTTCGCAACGGGTCATCACCCGCCGGTGCGTCTCGCTGCTTGTCAACATGAAGCCGCATAGCCCCCCCGTTGCCGCAGCCGCGGGCAAGTCGGCCACAGTTGACCGCCGCAGGCCCCGGAACAGCATGTAGCCCAGAAGTGCTGACCCGCCGACGTTGCCGATCAGTCCCGGCCGCTGCCCACACACCCTTTCGGGTGCCGCCACCGACGTTCCTGCAAAGATTCCCAGCAGGCGGTGGATCACCGGCGGCCAGATCGAAAGCCTCTCAGTGCGCCTGTGCCTCATCGTGAACCATCTCCAGGAACTCACTCTCCGTCAGGACCTCCAGCCCCAGTTCACGCGCCTTCTCCAGCTTCGAGCCTGCACCCGGCCCGGCCACCACGTAGTCGGTGCTGCCGCTCACAGAAGACGTTGCACGGCCGCCAAGGTTCTTCACCATCTCCTCAGCTTCAGACCTCGTCATCTGCTCCAGAGTTCCCGTGAACACGAACGCCTTCCCGGCGAAGAGGGTTCCTGCAGCTTCCGCTCTCTCTTCGCGCCGCGTGCTGATGCCAAGCGCCTCAAGCCGCTCAGGCAGATCGAGGTTCTCCGGCCGGGAGAAGTAGCCGACGATGCTTTCGGCTATCTTCGGGCCGATGTCCGGGACCTGCTCAAGCTCCTCCTGCGAGGCATCGGCGATCTCGCGCAGCGACGCGAAGTGCTCGGTCAACCGAGCCGCCGCAGTCCTGCCAACATGCAGTATGCCCAGTGCGAAAAGCAGGCGCTCGAGGCCCCGCTGTCTGCTCGCTTCGATGGCATCAATGAGGTTCTGCGCCGATTTCTCCGCCATGCGATCCAGCGCCGCCACCTGCTCAACCGGCAGCTTGTACAGATCCTCCGGTCGCTTGACGAGGCATCTGTCAAGAAGCTGCATCGCGACTACATCGCCCAGGCCGTCAATATCCATCGCCTGCCGCCCGCCCCAGTGCGTGAGCAGCGACAATCGCCGCGCGGGGCAGTTGAGATTCGGGCAGCGGATCGCAATCTCGCCCTCGATCCGCTCCAGCGCGGTGCCGCAAACCGGGCAGTCTGAGGGCATGGCGAACTGCTTCTCATCGCCCGTGCGCTTCTCCGGCAGCGGGCGCAGCACCTCAGGTATGACGTCACCAGCTTTGCGGATGACCACATGATCGCCGATGCGGATGTCCTTGCGTCGGACTTCATCCTCGTTGTGCAGGATCGCCCGGCTGACCGTCGAGCCATCTACGAACACGGGCTCCATGATCGCCACGGGTGTAAGCTGTCCGGTGCGCGCGACCGTGACCTCAATATCGCGGACCACCGTCTCGACCTCAACCGCCGGGAACTTGTACGCGGTCGCCCATCGCGGGCCATGCGAGGTCGAGCCGGCCTGCTGCTGCAGGGCCACGTTGTCCACCTTCACGACCACGCCGTCAACCGCGTAATCAAGCTCACCGCGGCGGAAGGTCCAGTCGTGGCAGTAATCGCGCGCCTCTTCGATGGAGGCCACTGCCGCGACGTGGGGGTTGATGCGGCAGCCGAGACTGCGCAGAAGCTCAAGCTCCTCGGTGTGCGTCTCGAAGCTCGCGCCCTGCAACTGGCCGGTGCCGTAGCAGAAGATGTCCAGCCGCCGTGAGGCGGTGATGTTCGGATCAAGCTGGCGCACCGAGCCCGCGGCGCAGTTGCGGGGGTTGGCGAAGAGAGGTTCATCGGCGGCGGCGCGCTCGGAGTTTATCCTCTCGAACTCCGGCACCGGCAGATAGACCTCACCCCGCGCCTCTATGACGGCGGGAGCATCTCCCTGCAGGCGCAGCGGAATGCTGCGCACGGTGCGGAGGTTCGCAGTTATGTCCTCACCGCGCCGCCCATCCCCACGCGTGGCGCCCTGCACGAGCGTCCCATCCTCATAGCGCAGGCTCACCGCGAGGCCGTCTATCTTCAGCTCGCAGACATAGGGCAGAGGCTCGCTCTCGTCGAGGCTGAGGAAGCGCTTGAGGCGGCGGTCGAACTCGATCAGCTCGTCCTCATCGAAGGACTTGTCGAGCGAGAGCATGGGGACCTGATGCTCGACTACGGCGAAAGCTTCGCTGGGGGCCGCGCCTACGCGCTGGGTGGGAGAGTCCGGGCGGCGCCACTCGGGGAACTGCTCCTCGAGCCGCCCAAGCTCCACGAGCATCGCGTCATACTGCTCGTCCGAGATCTCCGGGGCGTCGAGGACGTAGTAGAGGTAATTGTGATAGTTCAACTCGGCGCTTAGCTCTTCAATCCGCTCGCGCGCCTCTTCACGTTCCATTGATGCACCCAACCCCCGCGTTGTTGGCTAAGTTGTGCTGCCTGGCTTACTCCCCCAGCGCCGAGGAGCCCTGGGGCAGCGTAACGGTGCGCTCGTCTGTGGCGATGCAGCGACCGGAGGAGTCGTAGGCCCGCGCCGCCAGTTCGACCACACGCTCGGGATATGCCGATGCATCAAGCGAGTACTGGTAGGGCGCCTGGTTCGTCAGCACCAGCACCCGCCCGTCTATCTCAAAGCTCAGGTACGCGAAATCATCGGTCGTGTCCACCTCAGCCCAAAGCAGCGTGCGGCCATCTCGCGCGCTGTCGGCCACAGGATCGCCGAGCGTGACACAGGTCCGCTCCGGCTCCACCGTCTCAGGAGCGGCAGGCTCAGGCTCCGCGGCCGCCATCTGCATCGGCGGCAGGTCGCTCTCAAGGTGATGGTACGCAAGCTGATTGGCGATCACGAGCGTCCCGAGGATATGATAGACGGAGCGGTTCTTCAGCGTCCGGCCTCCACCGTTCTTCGCCTCGAAGAGATACGACGGCACTTTGTGATGCAGGCCGAAGTGCCGGTGACAGAGGCGCATGTCCGCGCCGGGGCTGTCGTAGTAGCAGTTCAGCGGAATGCCGTAGCGCTTCATCCAGGTGCTGACCTGGGCGCTGGTGCGGCCGCAGCTATCGCCGAGGAAGGCAGGCAGCGCGCTTGAGGTTGCGATCGTCTCGAGGAAGTTCTCCTGGTAGGATGCCTTGGAGGAACTCGCGGGAAGCTCGTGCAGGTCTATCACCACGTCCGGCCGCCACTGCTTGAAGGCCGCCTCGATCGCCCGCGTCTCCGGCTGGCTCATCGCCACCCAGTCGCGGTTGAGATCCACGCCCGCGGCGTTGCGGCGTGAGGAGCGGCTGGCGCCATCGGGGTTCGCCATCGGCACCACCAGCAGCGCCACGCGCCGCAGCAGCGCTTCCTCGGCAGGGCCCGTGGAGGCCGCGAAGTGCTTTATCAGCGCCAGCGCCGCCTCAGTGCCGGAGGCCTCGTTGCCGTGCTGACGCCCGATGATGAGCATCTTGCGCAGCAGCATCGGATTGTACTCAGGATCGCACACCACGGCCATCGAGATATGCCGTCCCTCGCGCGTGGTGCCGATGCTGCTGCAGGTGACGCGGTCATAGCCGACGTGCAGTTCCTGCATTGCCGCCATCATCTGCGCGTAGCTGTGAACCTGCCCCACATGCGAGGCTATTTCCGCAACAAGGTCGGCATGCGCGACCGGTGCTGCCAGCGCGCATGCCATGATGATCGTTATGATTGCGATCCGCTTCATCATCACGCTCTTACTGTCACGCCCTCCGCCGTCACCCGCAAA
>LSQX01348012.1_pt2 | contig 12825 bp, 12 predicted proteins | sample 654561 | NCBI WGS metagenome assembly LSQX01 (sample SAMN04489861, study PRJNA283612) | anaerobic digester metagenome | isolation source: 4 biogas reactors fed with cattle manure at either 37C or 55C with and... | place: Denmark: Kongens Lyngby | collected 2014 | reverse complement strand
AGATTTTTAATGAGGCAATTCGAAAACTTGACAAAATAAGCTAAAGGTTGTTAAAATTAGGAAGAGTTTCGAGGATTTAAGGCTGGTTGTTAACTGTTAGAGAAAGGGAGAGTAATGGCAATTAAGAAAAGTCAGTTGTATAGCTCTATATGGGAATCTTGTAATGAATTGCGTGGTGGTATGGACGCTTCTGAGTATAAAGATTATGTTCTTGTTTTGCTTTTTGTGAGGTATGTGTCTGATAAATATGCTGATGAGAGGAATCCGCTTGTGGTTATTCCTGAAGGTGGGGGATTTAAGGATCTTGTAAAGCTCATAGGTAATACTAACATTGGAGAAGAGGTCAACAAGGTTTTAAGTAAACTTGCAGAAGCCAATGAACTTAAAGGGGTTATTGATGCTGTTGACTTTAATAATGAGGATAAATTAGGGAAAGGTAAGGAGATGCAGGACAGCCTTTCTAACTTGATTACAATATTTAATAATCCAGAGCTTGACTTTAGCAAAAACAAAGCAGAAGGAGACGATCTTTTAGGTGATGCTTATGAGTATCTAATGAAACACTTTGCAGTTGAATCGGGTAAAAGTAAAGGACAGTTTTATACGCCTGCTGAAGTATCACGTGTAATGGCTAAAGTGATTGATGCAAGTGAAGCTAAGGGTAAAACCTGGACTGTTTATGATCCAACCTGTGGTAGCGGTTCCTTGCTTTTAAAGGTTGCAGACGAAACACCTCAAGGTATAGCTATTTTTGGGCAAGAGAAAGAAAACGCTACTGCAACGCTTGCAATTCTCAATATGTGGCTACATGGCCAACCAACAGCCGAGATAAAAAAAGGACAAAGCACGTTATCTGATCCACTTTTTAAAAACGAGAGTGGCCAGTTGCAAACTTTTGATTACGTAGTAGCTAATCCTCCTTTTTCATATAAAGCATGGAGAAGCGGTTTTAACCCTGAAGATGACGAATATCAAAGATTTGATGGGTTCGGGATTCCCCCAAAAAAAAATGGTGATTTTGCTTTCCTTCTTCATATAGTAAGGTCTCTTAAAAGCACAGGTAAAGGTGCTGTTATTTTACCTCATGGAGTATTGTTCAGAGGTAATACTGAAGAAGATATACGGAAGAATCTTATTAAGCGAGGGTATATTAAAGGCATTATAGGGTTACCTGTAAACCTTTTTTACGGTACAGGGATCCCAGCTTGTATTGTAGTGCTTGATAAGGGAGAAGCTAATAGCCGAAAGGGAATATTTATTATAGATGCTTCTAAAGGTTTCATTAAGGACGGCAATAAGAATCGCTTGCGTGAAAGGGATATCAGAAGAATTGTTGATGTATGGAAAGAACAACTTGAGATCCCAAAATATTCTCGATTTGTTGAGATAGAAGAGGTTGAGAAGAACGATTATAATTTAAATATCCCTCGTTACATAGATACACAGGAAGCTGAGGATATACAAGATATAGAAGCACATCTTAAGGGTGGGATTCCTAACGCTGATATTGCATCTCTCAACGATTACTGGCAGGTATATCCTTCACTTAAAGAGACGCTTTTTACAGAATTAAGAGAAGGATATAGCAAACTTTCCGTTTCACCTGATGAAGTAAAACAAACCATATTTTCTCACCAGGAATTTAGTAGTTTTCGTGAGACAATTATGAATAAATTTGAGTCGTGGCAAGAGGATGTTGTTGCTAAGCTTAAGGAACTTGGAGCTACAGATCACCCAAAAGCTACTATACAGAATATTAGTGATAAGTTGTTAAAGAAGTTTTCTAATACCCCGCTTGTAGATAAGTACGATATATACCAGTGTTTGATGACATATTGGGAAGAAATAATGCAAGACGACACCCATATTGTTACTGCTGATGGTTGGAAGTCAGGGAAAGAGGTTGTTCGTCTGCGGAAAGGGGCAAAAGGGAAGGATATTAAAGGGTTAGAAGGTCTTTTAGGGCGTTTAATACCCATTGGGTTGACTATTGAAACTTTTTTTGCTGATGAACAAAAGAAGATTGAAGATATGAATTCAGATCTTGAGCAGTTTAAAGCTGAGATGGATGAGATGAGAGAAGAATATGGTGGGGAAGAAGGACTTCTTTCTGAAGTTATAGAGAATGATAAGATAACAGGTAAAAGCGTACAGCAACGTATAAAAGAGATTAAAGACGATGCAGATTATTCTGATGAGATGGAAGTATTAGAAGAGTATGTTACTCTTATGAATAAAGATGCGGAAACTAAAAAATCTATAAAAGATATGGTTAAGAGGTTAGAAGGCAAGGTGTTGCTTAAATATCCAGCGTTAACGGAAATAGATATTAAGACCTTTGTGGTTGAAAAGAAATGGATGAATGGAATTAAAAATCTTATAGAAGCAGAGGTAGATGCATTATCTCAAAAACTTGCCTCAAGAATAAAAGAGTTGGCTGACCGTTATGCTGATCCGTTGCCCTTTACAACAAAGCATGTCGAGGAGTTAACTGAAAAGGTAACCAATCACTTATTAAATATGGGGTTTAAAAGATAGCGGTTGCACTAAATATAGATTTTTATACATATAAGACAACTTTACGATTGAGAAGAAAACAATGGAACCAGATAAAGAGAAAATACCTAAAGGGTATAAATTAACTGAGGTCGGAGTTATCCCTGAAGATTGGGAAGTGAAAGAGTTATCATTTTTATTTGATATAACTTCGAGCAGAAGAGTTTTGCAAAGTGAATGGCGATCTTCGGGTGTCCCATTTTTTAGAGCACGTGAACTTGCCGTTCTTAGTGAAAAAGGCTATGTTAATAATGATTTATTTATTTCGGAGGAGATGTATTTGAGATATGCTTCCAAATATGGCGTACCTAATAGCGATGATATCCTTATTACTGGGGTTGGAACTTTAGGTAAGGTATATGTTGTTATGCAAAATGAAAAATTTTATTTTAAGGATGGTAATATCATTTGGCTAAAAAATAAGGGGTATGCTAAAAGTCTTTTTATAAAGCAGCTTTATAAAACTCCTTTACTAATAAATCAAATCAGCAATGCATCTGTGGGCACTACTGTTGGAACATATACAATAATCAATGCTAAAAAAACTATTATTCCATTTCCACCCATACAAGAACAAACAGCTATCGCTGAGGTGTTATCTGATGTTGATTCTCTTATTGATACTCTTGATAAGCTTATTGCTAAAAAGAAAGCTATCAAACAGGGCGCTATGCAGGAACTGCTCACAGGTAAACGTCGTTTGTCAGGTTTTAGTGGTAGGTGGGAAGTGAAGCGGCTGGGGGAGATAGGAGAAATAACAGGCTCGGGTGTAGATAAAAAAATTCATTCTGAAGAAACACCCGTTAGGTTAGTGAATTACTTAGATGTGTACCATGAAAACTTCATATATTCAAAAACCTTATCACATTGGGTTACAGCTCGTGAGGATCAAATTCATAGATGTTCAGTTAAAAAAGGAGATGTTTTTTTTACTCCTTCTTCAGAAATGCCCTTTGATATAGGAATTTCTGCTGTTGCTATGGAAGATATTTCTGATGCAGTTTATAGTTATCATGTTACACGTCTCCGTATGCGTGATAATTGGGACATAACTTTTCGTGCATATGCTTTTAAAACAGAAAGTTTTTATAAACAAGCTGAGACCTATTGTGAGGGAAGCGGTAAAAGGTACGTATTAAATCTAACAACTTTTCGTGAAAAATTAACAGTATATTACCCTGTAGATATTAAAGAACAAACAGCTATAGCAACTATACTCTCAGATATGGATGCTGAGATTGAAGCGTTGGAAAAGAAGTTATCTAAGTATAAAATGCTTAAACAAGGAATGATGCAGGTTCTTTTAACAGGAAAAGTGAGGTTGATATGACTCCATCAGTTGGACAGAAGGAGCGGGAAACTCAGAATCGTGTTATTGAGTTGTTTAAAACTCAGCTGGGGTATGATTATCTTGGTAATTGGGAGAAGAGAGAAGATAATAGCAACTTTGAGGAGAAGTATTTACGTACTTTTCTTTCGGGTAGATTTTATAGTGAGAAGTTGATTGAGCGAGCTATTAAAGAGTTTCGGCGAGTATCTGACCAGAACAAAAGCTTGTACGAGCTCAATAAAGAAGTATATGGCCTGTTGCGTTATGGTATGAAGGTGCGTGAGGAGGTTGACGAACAATATAAAACTGTTTGGTTGATAGATTGGAAACGCCCAGAGATGAACCATTTTGCTATAGCTGAAGAGGTAACAGTGCGGGGAAACAAGACGAAACGGCCAGATATTGTCTTGTATATAAACGGTATAGCTGTGGGTGTGTTAGAACTTAAAAGAAGTACTGTTTCTGTTGTTGAAGGTGTTCGTCAAAGCATTGGTAACCAGGAAGATGAGTATATTAAACCTTTTTTTGCAACTGTCCAGATTGTTATGGCGGGAAACGATACAGAGGGTCTGCGTTACGCAACGATTGAAAGTCCAGAGGAGTATTTTCACCAGTGGAAAGAGGAAGGTTTGGAAGAGCTTAGTTCTCTGGATAGGCAAATTACACAGCTTTGTGATAAGAAAAGAATTTTGGATTTAATCCATGACTTTATTGTTTTTGATAGCGGAATAAAGAAGATATGCAGGCATAATCAGTATTTTGGTGTTAAAGCTGCTCAACGCTATGTAAAAAAGCGTAAGGGCGGTATTATATGGCATACTCAAGGGAGTGGTAAGAGCTTGACTATGGTATGGCTTGCTAAATGGATACTTGAGAATAACTCTGAAGCACGTGTTCTGGTGTTGACTGACAGAGTTGAACTTGATGAACAGATAGAAGGTATATTTTTCGGTGTTGATGAAGATATTTATAGAACTAAAAACTGTCGTGATCTGATAGAGCAACTTAACACAGGTAATAAACGGCTCCTCTGCTCTCTTATACACAAGTTCAGATATAGAGAAGCTCGGGACGAAACTAATATTGATGAATATCTTTCTGAAATTAAGGCAGCCCTTCCTAAAGATTTTAAAGCTAAAGGGGATATATTTGTATTTGTAGATGAGTGTCATCGTTCGCATGGGGGAAAGCTTCATAAAGCGATGAAAAAGATTCTACCTCAGGCAACGTTTATTGGATTTACTGGAACACCGCTACTTAAGGTTGATAAAAGAAATAGTAAATTAGTGTTTGGAGATGATATTCATACTTATAAATATGATGAAGCTGTTGCGGATAACATGGTTTTAGATCTGCGTTATGAAGCAAGGCGGGTAGAACAAAATATTGTTTCGCAAGATAAGATTGATGAGTGGTTTGAGGAGAGAACAAAGGGCTTGACAGAGGTTGCTAAAAATAAACTAAAAGAACTATGGGGGACAATGCAACGTCTGCTTAGTTCTGAGTCGAGGCTTGAGAAAATTGTCTTTGATATTCTTGATGATTTTTTCAGGAAGCCACGTCTTGCCAGCGGGCGAGGTAATGCAATGCTTGTAGCCAGCAGTATCTATGAAGCTTGCCAATATTATAAAATTTTTCAGGATCAAGGGTTTAATAAGTGTGCTGTTATAACTTCGTATGGATTAGATGCTACAAATACCACAGATAGAGAATATGTTATTTATCAAAATATGCTTGCTGGTAGAACTAAGGAGGTTTTTGAGCGAGATGTAAAAAAGCAGTTTATTGAGGAACCAGGACAGATGCAACTTCTTATAGTTGTGGATAAGCTTTTAACAGGATTTGACGCTCCCCCTGCTACATACCTTTATATTGATAAAAATATGCAAGATCACGGGCTGTTTCAAGCGATATGTAGAGTAAACCGACTTGACGGAGAGGATAAGGAATATGGTTATATAATCGATTATAGAGATCTGTTTAAGAAGGTGGAGTTAGCTGTTGTTAACTACACTTCTGGCGCGTTTGAAGGGTTTGATAGAGAAGATGTGCTGAATTTGCTTAAAGACAAATATGAGAAAGGAAAAGAGGATTTAGAGGAAGCTCTTGAAGTTGTATATGCTATCTGCGAACCAGTATCTTACCCGAAAGGGTTAAAGGAGTATATATATTATTTTTGTGGTGATGTAGAGGATAAAGAAGCACTAAAAAATAACGAACTTAAACGAGTAGAGCTATACAAAGCTGTAAGTCGCCTTTTACGGGCTTATGTTGACATAGCTAGTGATATGCAAGAAGCAGGGTTTAGGCAGGAGCATGCAAAAAAGATTGAGAAAGATGTGAAACATTATGTTAATGTAAAAACTGAGATAATGCTTGCAAGCGGTGATTACATAGATTTGAAAAAATATGAGCCAGCTATGCGTACGCTTTTTAACAGGTATATTGTAGCTGAAGAAAGTGAGCAGATTAGTAGCTTCGATGATATGACTTTAGTTGACTTGATTATATCTAAGGGGAAAGAAGGTATTGATGAACTGCCAGAGACAATAAAACAAAGTAGAGAAGCAACTGCAGAGACGATTGAAAATAATATCAGACGTTTAATAATTGATGAGATGCCCACAAACCCGAGATACTATCAGAATATGTCGGAGATTCTTGTTTATCTTGTTAAAAGGCGGAAACAGGAAGATATAGAATATGAGAAATATTTAAAAGAGTTAATAGAGTTAGCAAAAAAGGTTAGATATCCTGAGCAGTCGACTGATTACCCAAGCTCTATAGATACAAACGGTAAACGAGCTCTTTATGATAACCTGGGTAAAGATAAAGCCAAAGCGCTTGAAGTACATACTGCTATTATGGAATCAAGAGAGGCACGCTGGCGAGGTAATAGGCTTAAAGAACGAAGAATTAAAAACGCTCTAAAGGATATAGTACCTAATGAAGAGGTAGATGAGTTGTTTGAAATAATTAGGAATCAGAGCCAAGATGAATACTAACGTTTATATATTAAATGTGGGAAGTATTGAAGCGATAGTTATACGAAAGAATGTAAAAAACTTGCATCTATCGGTCTTACCTCCAATGGGAAAGGTAAGGGTCACTGCACCTATTTTTATGAAAGCTGACGCTATACGAATGTTGTTGGCTACACGTCTGAGTTGGATAAAGAAACAGCAAGCAAAGTTTAGAGCGCAGGAAAGACAAACTCCAAGAGAATATGTCTCAGGAGAAACTCATTACTACTGGGGAAAGAAGTACCGTTTAGAAGTTGTGTATCAAGATAAACCGCCTTATGTACAACTTAAAGGGAAAAATAAGATAATACTGAGTGTTAGGCCTGGGAGCATTAAAAATAAACGAGAACAGGTAATGATGGACTGGTATAGGAGAGAACTTCGTAAGGTGGTAGGTGAAGTAGTAGAATACTGGCAAAATAAGATGGATGTTTCTTTGAATGATTGGGGTATCAGGAGAATGAAGACACGGTGGGGTTCCTGTAATCAGGATTCTAAACGTATATGGCTTAATCTTGAATTAGTTAAAAAACCAGAGCATTGCTTACATTTTATTATCGTACATGAGCTAACCCATATACTGGAACGTAAGCATAATGACCGCTTTAGGGCATATATGGATAAATTTCTCCCCCGTTGGAGACAGATTAAGGAAGAATTGAATGGCTTTGCTCTGAACCACGAACACTGGAGCTATGGCGAGTTAGTTGGTTAATATCTGCTAAACCCGTGAAAACGTGAAAAAAAGAAGTGTGAGATATAAGAGGGAAGCGGTATGCTTCCCCTTTTTTGTTTTTATTCACATCCCTAACTCTTTGTATCTTACAAAAACAGGTAAAGGTCAAGGTTGTTAAAGAAAAACTTTAAAGCTAATTTCACATAGATTTATTATGTCTCATTTATACCATTTATAGATAGCATTTTTATGAATGCCTAAAATGGTGGAAAGACCATTAAAGCATTCTTAATAAAATGGTTATGTTAATGGTCTTAGCTACCGTGAATGGTAATAGATGCTTATTTTTGACTTATGCTTGGAACCCTTTTGTATCAAGGTATGAGAGCATTTTATAAACCATTTGAGCAACCATTTTAGAATGGTTACCATTCATTTACCATTCCATTTGTTCCTTCTAATGAATATAGCTTTGTATAATTTATTATACTCAATTCGTAAGATTGCTTTTTATATGGTATTTTGATAGAATAAGGGAAGGAGTTGTTATAAGAAAAGATTAAATAAAGGGAGAGCAGATGAATATAAAAAAGGTTGCTTTTGGTGTTGTATGTTTTATAATTTTATGTATAGTCTATTACTGTCTTTACCCAAAATATGAGTTTAATCAGGTAAAAACTGTTTTTATGAGATATAATCGCATAACAGGAAGTATAGAGGTTGTTACTCTTTCTGATATTATGATGAAATAAAAAAATTGTCAAGAGATTTTAAATCAGATACAAATAGTAATGAAAATTTTGGGAATAAAAGAGTTGTTGGTATTATTAATTACATTTATAGAATATGAGTATCAACAAAAAGGAGAAAAAATGGAAAAAAAAGCCAAAAAAGCTCAAGAGCAATGCTTGACTTCAGCAAAAATAATTATCAATGAGAAAAGAGAAAATTGGTTTACTCCAGAAGAAATACAAGAAGATTTTAAAAGAAGGGAGGTTAAAGCACCTTATAGCGGTGGGAGTGAATATAGCATAGGAGAGATTAGAGGGCACTTAAAAGGAAATTACTCTCGCGATGGAGATATTAAAGATATTTTTGAATCTATTCAGAAAGATGGTAAGGAAGGATATAGAATTAAAATGGCAGAGTATTTGTTATTGAAGGTTCTTAATATACAAAAAGCAGTAAAGGATATAGAAAAAAACTTACAAGCAGTAAAAAAAGATCTTGAAGGACTCAAAAATATTAAAAATATAGTTTAAACTGGGGGCAGGCATTATAATACCCACCCCCTTGGTATCACACATTAGGTTGCTCCCAGTATGTTCACTCCTTTACCTTCCCTAATATCTCTAAGGTCTACTCCATAAGTCCAGTTTATTGCTTCATACACATTCTGACATTCAGGCGGCACCCGCAGAGCATACCATACCTGTGTTGAAGGGCACTTCATCTTAAGCACCTTTATAACCTTATTATCGTTATTACCTCCTGGCATAGGAAATTGTAAGAGTTCATACTGCTGGTCTTTATCCAGAGAAACACCTTTCATCTCTTGTATTATCCGTTCAACCCCGTACTTCTTTAACATCTCTGAGCGTATAGTTACATTTGGGTAAGAAAGAATATATGCAGCATCATATTTTTCATCAACAACCTTTTTTGGTACCTGAATACCACGAATAAAGTAAAGTTTATGCCCGTTCTTTACTCCATCCAGATATATGCCGTTCTTACCCTTCAACCACGAACAAATTTCACCTTTCTTGTTATAAAATTCGTAGTACCATTCCCCTGAGAAAGTCGCACTCATTTTCTTTATGTTAGGTATATCAATGTGTATCCCATACTTCCCGTTCCAGAGCCCTTTCTTATGAGATAGTTTTATTTTTGCAAAGAGCGTTCCGTTGGGGTTAAAGATTTTAACATTCTTGTTCCTGCCCAGGTTATACATAAGGTTCCCGTTCTTGTAATATACAATCTCCCTACACATACTGCCACCAGAAGAATACCTCTCAACAATACAATCTTCCAGAACCATCCTATAAAACAACCCTTTATACTTAATCCTCTGCTCATCTTCATAGTATCTCTCTTCAACAAGTTTTCCTCTTTTATACACTTTAAGGGATTCACCAAATATAAAATGGCTTTTACGCCCACTTCTTATTGAGATGGTTTCAACAATTTCCCCGTCTTTTACGATATGTCTTTCTTTTACTCCTTCTTTATGGTCGCTTTTAATAGTCACTTCACCTGAATGTATGGACGTATAGAAGTTGCGCCCTATTCCAGCATAATGTGAGTTTATATATATACCCATAATCATCTCCTTTTGGTTATGAACAAAAAAAAGGACGCCTGTAATAGCACGTCCCCTGTTAATATGTTGTTGTTTTAGTCCCGCACACGTAGATCTGTTAACTCATCATACTCTCTCTGTGTTCGAATATAATATGTTCCGCCAGGCAGATCAAGGTTAGCGTGTTCAGGATGTTTTATAGAAGTCCCTGATTTTGTATGAAGAACTTTTTGGAAGTTATTAAACCTTGGGTTTTCGTTATCTATCCATACGAACGCCTCTTCAACATCTATCATAGTTGCAGTTGTAGGGTCAGCTATTTCATGTAAATGTCCTGAAGATTCACCCTCAGCGATAATAGTTATCTTTTTCCCTGCTGCTAAAGCCGTCTTTAAACTTTCAGTATCTTTTATCTCTTGTAACACAAACAATAATTCTCCTTGTCTATATGCTTTCATTTTCTTTTCCTCCGTTGTTCTTGTGGCATCATTGCCCGTTTTGTTGTTCCCATTCTGAGTATTCATCCCAGGTTATATTCTCTTCTATAAGGTTTAACTGTGCTCTGATAATCTCAGTAAGGTTATCTACTTCATCACCATCTAAAGCTTCTTCATCTGAACTACCTTCCTTATAATCTTGTAGGATTGCATTTAGATGGTCAGACCAGTTCATATACTTTAATCTATCATCCATCATACACTTCACCTCCTTTAATATTCTGACGGTAACAGTAAGACCTTATAATTGCCATCGTCTATAAAATATATCTTGAGTTTACCTTCAGGGAAGGTTGTAAGCGGTATCTCTTGTCTTACTATTGCAGGTTTATCCGTATCAGGACGCATTTCTACGACCGCTTTGCTGTTCTCTGATGTGATTGTCCATATCTGGAATGTTTCTTCCTTTATTCGTGACTTATATTGGTAACAGAAAATAGTATCTAATAGCCAGTAAGAAGAAAACTTATCTACTGCTGCTTTAATACCGTCTGTGAAAACAAAGTTAGAAAGCCAGTGCTTGTAGTAGTTCTCTGTCCCTGTGAACCCACTAAACTCCTTATTTAAGTCCTTCAATGTAATCTGTTCCATTGTTTTAATCTCCTTAAAAGGTAAAGGGGGAGAGACAACTTTCTTATCCCTCCCCCTTAAAGTACTAAAATTACTCATTCTCTTCTGGTTTAAGTAGCATAAATGCGCCGTCTGCTTTTGTAACGTTTTTCTCATCTATCTTAAAAAATACGGGCTTTTTATGGTCAGCTATCCTCAAAGTAATACGTGTATCTTTACCGAGCGTTTTAACCATATCAGCAAGCTTTATTAACATCTCTGCGGATATCCTGATGGTCTTTCGTTCAACATCTTTTTCTTCAGTATTAAGGATTTTGTCTGTATCAGGGAAGTCTTCTGCCATAGATGCGCCATCGTTTCTATCTTCAAAAGAAACAGCGTTAAGCCCTTCATCTAATACTTGTAATGTCATAGAACCGTTGGACTTACTGACAAACACGTTGTTCTGGATAGCTGGGAGAGATGTCTTTCTGGGGATGTTGGTAAGAGCTTTCTTCATCGTCTCAAATGACACCCATAGCTGTTTGGTCTCTGCTCCTGTTGAGATGTTTGTTGGGAGTTCTGCTTTAGATAGGTCTCTGTTCAAAAACATTCTTGCCAGTATCTTGCTATCTGTTGCAAGTACTTCGTTACCCTTAATAAGAAACCCCCTAAAATGTGCTCTTAGGTCTTTCATATCTATAACAGGCAGTAGCGCCTTTGTTTCTTTTGTTATTATGACTGTCTCCATACTTTTTTCTTGTATATTTTCCATTTGTATCTCCTTGCTCTTATAGAGCGGTTATAATAGGTTGTGGTTAGCAAAAGAATAGTGCTGTATTTCGCCGTTTTCAAGGTTTCTACCGATGATAATATGGTCAAGTACCTTTACATTAAGAACTTCACCTGCTTTAACAAGTGTTTTTGTGAAAGTTTTATCTTCAATACTTGGCTGAGTATCTCCAGTTGGATGGTTGTGAGCAACAATTATGCTTGCTGCGTCACAAGCTAAAGCATAACGGAACACTTCACGCATTATTGGGTTGGCTTGGTTTATCGTCCCATCTTCAATTTTCTGCTTAACAAGGATTTTGTTCTTGCTGTTTAAGTAGAGAGCATAAAACTTTTCTATCCCCTCGTCTGCAATCTCTTGTAAGGACTTAACCGCATCTTCTGGCTTAGATAGTTTGGTAAGATACCCATTCTCTTGCTCTTCAAGCGTAGCTTTACGCATCTTATATTTTAAGATTATCTCTCGTACCATCGTTGACATATTCTCATCCTCCTTTATTGTGTAATATTTTTGTGTTTCCTTGTTGTAATTATCTTCCTGTCTTTTGTTCTATAACTTCACCTCCTTAAAAAAGCAAAAGGGTGGCTTATACGGTAATTTCAGCATAAACCACCCTTTATATTTGATTAAACAGCTACTGTTTCACACTCAAGACCAGCATACCTGTCGTTTACAAACGTATTTTGTTTTAGTTTTGTTCTGATTATCTCTTCCTGTTTCCTGCATAAAGGTGAGTAGCCACAAAACCCGCAGTACATCGAAGGTTTTTTGAAGAAGAAACCCGATTCTATATCTGATACTGTCTTCATAACCTTGAGTTGGTAGTCACGATAATCTTCTTCTGTACGAACTGAATGTAGGAACTGGATATCTGGGTCTTTCTTTTTTAATAACACCCCATAACAGACATTGGATATCCTTGAAAGCATTGAATACGCTGTAAGTTGGTCGTCAAGGTCAGGTCGGCTGTCAAGAAATGTGCTTCCTGAGGTTTTCCAGTCAAGTAATACTTCACAATTATGGTTATCGTATATCATGTCTATCTTGCCCTTGAATATGGTGCCGTCAGGGAGTTCCATTATATACGGTTTCTCAACGG